>OIYV01000023.1_pt1 | contig 125146 bp, 106 predicted proteins | sample 1588251 | NCBI WGS metagenome assembly OIYV01 (sample SAMN03283282) | human gut metagenome | biome: human-associated habitat; material: feces | host: Homo sapiens | place: Peru | collected 2012
AGACATCGCCCTTTCACGGCGGAGACATGGGTTCGATTCCCGTCGGGGTCACCAATTAAATATGCCACTTTAGCTCAGCTGGTAGAGCAACTGACTTGTGGGATAGATAAAGTATATTACTTTATTTTGAACTATCTTGCACCTTTATATGGAAACATATAAAGTGGACACCGCTAATTCGGGGAAGGCTGTCAAATGTTAATCCCGAGCTAGGATTTATCCGAGTGTAGAGACTTTATACGGTGTGCCTAAAGCATAAGCTATGGTAAAGAGAAAGTCCAGACTACAAACATAGAAATATGGTAGCGAAAGTTATAGTAGTATGAATCAGTAGGTCGTCCGTTCAAATCGGACAAGTGGCTCCAATACTTAAAGCTAGACTTGTTATAAACTTGTCTAGCTTTTTGAGTACCTATAAAGGTGATAATAAAATTTTTGGAAGGAAGGATAGAAAAAAGTATGCAGGATAAAGTTGTGATTGTAACTGGTGGCTCAAGGGGAATTGGTGCGAGTATAGTAAAAACTTTAGCGAGAAAAGGATATAATATTATTTTAAATTACAATAAATCAGAAAAAATAGCGGAACAAATAAAAAAAGAGCTAGAAGAAGAAAAAATAACAATTTACACATATAAGGCAGATGTTTCCAATAGAGAAGAAGCCAGAGGTCTAATTGAATTTGCTATAGAAAAATTTAAAAAAATAGATGTACTTATAAACAATGCAGGAATATCACAAATGAAATTGTTTACAGATATAACAGATACAGAATGGAATGATATGCTAAATATCAACTTGAATTCAGCATTTTATTGCACACAAGAAGCTACAAAGCATATGCTTATAAATAAAGAGGGGTGTATAATAAATATTTCATCAATTTGGGGAATAACAGGAGCATCTTGTGAGGTTCATTATTCAACTGCTAAAGCTGCATTAAATGGATTTACAAAGGCATTGGCTAAAGAATTGGGACCATCTAATATAAGAGTAAATGCTATAGCACCAGGGATGATAGACACAGATATGAATAAAAATATACCAGAACAGGATAAACAAGATTTTATACAAGAGATACCATTAGAAAAAATTGGGAAGACAGAAGATATTTCGAAATGCATAGAATGGTTAATAGAAGACAATTATACAACAGGGCAAATAATTTCTATAAATGGAGGAATAGTAATTTAAAAAAACTGACTAATGTCAGTTTTTTATTCTTCTACTTTTCTTTTATAATTTCCAGAAATTAATTTTGGCAAATAAGTTATAACTTTATAAATAGCAAGCCTTACTTTTTTACTCCAAATATAAGATTTTCTAAGTCTTCTATGTTCTACTATTTCATTATCATTTTGTTCTTGAACAACTAAAGCTAATTCTACTTTTTCTATAGGGAATATATAGTTTGCATTTTCATTATTGTCCCATTCATTATTTGAATTTCTAAAGCAAAAGTTTAAAGTATCGCTTGATAATAATTCAATTTCAGCTTGAAATCCAAGTTCTGTTTTTTCCATTTTAAGTTCATTAACATTATCCCAATTTGAGCCAAATCCATAATGAAGATAAACTTCACTAGAATTTTCTTGAAAAAGCTTACCTACATATGATATTTTAACCTTAGCATTTTCTACCAATTTATCTGTGTTAAAAAAAACATTTTTCACTAATTCCATTTTTATATCTCCCTTGTTTATCTCTTGTTTAATATTACATGCTAAATTATATTATTAAATAAAATAATATTCAAGTATTTTCTACAAAAAAATCAAAAAAAATTTAAATTATTTAATACCCACAACTTTGCCAATAATGATAAATTCGTCATACTCATTGAAATATATGGACTTGTAGTCTTTATTAAGTGATCTTAATATTAAGGTTGTGGTTCTTACAGAAAATTTACGTATGTATATTTGACCTCTTATTTTAACAAGAGCAATATCGCCACTACTTAATGGAGAGTTTATTTCAACGAAAAGGTAATCTCCTTTCTTTATTTTAGGTTCCATAGAACTATCAGGCATTTTAACGGCAAAAGCAGCTCCAGAAGCTGTTGTTGGGCAATCTATAAAGTCAGCCATGCCATCAAAGGCCAAGACTTTGTTATATGACATATGCCTAAAAATTTTATAATAATCTTGCTCGTCATATGTAGCTTTATCATACATAAACATAAAAGTTTGGTAAGGAACATCTAAAGCTTTGCATATACTTTTTAATAGTCTATGGCTTGGTACGCGTTCTCCCTTTTCTATATGGGTAATATGCCCTATATCTACTTTTATGAGTTTAGCAAGTTGAGTTTTAGTCATATTTTTATCTTTTCGTGCTTTAGCAATCATATCGCCAATCATTAAAATCACCTTCTTATTTTTATAAAAATTATATATAAAATACACATAAAAGTCCACAAAAAATAATAATTTTAATAAAGATTTTAGTTACTAACCAGACTTGAAATTAAAAATATTGTAAAATAAAAATTTATATGGTAATATAAATTTAAAATAAAGTATAAATATATACTAAAGCAAATATAAAAATAAAGGGGTACAATATGGAGAAAGATGAGGAAAAAACGGTAAAATTAGAAAATGACCAAGAAAAAAACATAGGAGAGATAAAGGAAGAAACACAAGAAGAAGTGAGGCAGACAAGAAAATCACGAAGAGAAAAGGCCAAGGAAGATAAAAGAAAAATAACTTTTATAATTATAATGGCAGTATTAATATGTGTTGTATCTGTATTTTCGGTAATATTTGCTGTGCTAAATATTAAAAACACAAATATTTTATCAGGAATATATGTGCTAAATATAGACGTTTCAAATATGACAAAAGAAGAAGCACTAAAAAAAGTAGACAATATTATAAACGAAAAATTAACAAGTGATATAACTCTAAAATATAATGACTACGAAACCATAGTAAATAATAGCCAATTCGGAATACAGTTTGATAATCAGAAAGCTATTAGCAATGCATATAACGTGGGAAAAGAAAACAATATTGTAGTAAATAATTATAAAATTTTATTTGCAAAATTGCATAAAATCAATATTGAACCCGAATTGATTATAAATAGTGAAACTTTACAAAACAAAATAAGAGAAATTTCAGCAAAACTACCAAATGCAGTAGTAGAAAATAGCTACTACATAGAAGGCAATAAACTAATTATAGTAAAAGGAAAAAGGCGGAAATAAACTAAATAGTGAAGAGTTTAAGGAAATGCTTTACGTACAAATTAAAAATATTAACAGCAAAAATAATATAATAGAATTACCTGTAAGAGAAGCAGACCCAGAACCAATAAATTTAGAAAAAATAAGAAAGGAAATATATAAGGAACCAAAAGATGCATATATAGAAGAAAATCCGTTTAAAGTATATACACATGTTAATGGTGTGGATTTTAATGTAACAATGGAAGAAGCGGAGAAAATTATACAAGCAGATAAACAAGAATATGAAATACCATTAAAAATAACTATACCAGAAAAAACAATAGCAGATTTAGGAGAAAAAGCATTCCCAGACCAATTATCTACATATACAACAAGGTATAATTCGGGAAACTACAATAGAAGCAACAACTTAGAATTAGCAGCAAAAGCAATTAATGGAACAGTACTTATGCCAGGAGAAACGTTCTCATATAATCAAACAGTAGGAGAAAGAACAATTAGTGCAGGGTATAAAGCAGCTGCTGCATATGCAGGTGGTAAAGTAATACAAGATGTTGGAGGAGGAATTTGTCAAATTTCATCCACACTATATAATGCAGTACTATTAGCAAACTTAGAGATTACAGACAGAAGTAATCATTGCTTCGAAACATCATATGTACCGGCAGGAAGAGATGCAACTGTAAATTGGGGCACAGTAGATTTTCAATTTAAGAATAATAGAAAATATCCAATAAAAATAGAAACCACAGCAGGAGGCGGAATAGCTACAGCCAAGATTCATGGGTTAAAAGAAGAAAATGAATATGAAGTAGTAATTCAGTCAAAAGTAACATCATATATATCGCGTACAACAAGGTACAAAAACGATTCAACAATGGACGAAGGCAAGGAAGTTATAGAGGATAATGGATTTGATGGATGCAACAGTGAAACATATAAAATATTAAAATTAAATGGAGAAGTTGTGTCACAAGCGTTAATATCAAGAGATTCATATGATCCAATGGATAGAATAATAATAAGAGGCACAAAAAAAGTAGTAAAACCTGAACAAGAAGTACCAGTAAATAAAGGAAATGAAGAACAAGAGCCAACACAAGAACAAAATCAAACAGAAAATCAAGAAGAAAATAATAATAAGCCAAATACTTAAAAATCCTATTGCCAAAATTAATTAAAAAGTGTATAATCAAAAAGCAAAGAGTTTTAGCCATTGTATGGAGGGTAAAACCAATAAAAGCCTATGAACCTTGTCAGGTCCGGAAGGAAGCAGCAATAAGTAGATACTTTTGTGTGGTATTTATCTTCCATAGAATGGCTAAAATTCTAACAAATAAATTACTCTATTAAGTAAATTTTAATCTAAAAGAAAGTGTAAAGTAGCCTATGAAAAATGTAGGGGCGATTTTAATCGCCCGCAACCTAAAAGTGGGAGGGAAATATATGAACTATACTGCACTATATAGAAAATTTAGACCAAAAAAATTTGAAGATATAGTAGGACAAGAGCATATTACAAGAACATTAAGAAACCAAATAATATCAAATAGAGTAGGACATGCATATTTATTTAATGGTACAAGAGGTACAGGTAAAACCTCTGCAGCAAAGATTTTAGCAAGAGCTGTAAACTGTTTAAATCCAAAAGATGGAGAGCCATGTAATGAATGTGAAATATGCAAAGCTGCGTTGTCAGGAGCATTAACAGATATAGTAGAAATGGATGCAGCATCAAATAATAGTGTTGATGACATAAGAATTATTAGAGATGAGGTAAACTTTTTGCCAACACTTGCAAAATATAGAGTTTATATAATAGATGAGGTACATATGCTGTCAACAGGCGCATTTAATGCACTTTTAAAAACATTAGAAGAGCCACCGGCACATGTAAAATTCATTTTAGCAACAACAGAACCACAAAAATTACCAGCAACAATACTTTCTAGATGTCAAAGATTTGACTTTAAAAAAATATCAGATGAAAATATAGACAAAAGATTACAATATATATGTGATGAAAGCAAAATAGAAATAACAAAAGAGGCGCTAAAAATTATAGCTGTATTATCAGAAGGTGCAATGAGAGATGCTTTAAGCATATTAGAAAGATGTTTACAAGAAGGAAATAATCAAATAAATGAAGAGCTAGTAAAAGAACTAGTTGGAATTCCAAAGCTAGAATATATAAGTGGAATAACAGAATCAATTATAAATTATGATGTGGATAATGCACTAAAAGTAGTAAACGAAGTATTAAAACAAGGTAAAGACATAAGTAACTTAATTTGGGAGATAATCAAATATTTTAAAGATATTTTAGTGTATAAAACTAGTCAAACTTTAGAAATATACAATGAAAAAGAAATAACACAAATAAAAGAGCTTGCAAATAATGTTTCTAAAGAAAGACTATTGCAGATAATATATGATTTATCAAATTTAAGTAATGAAATAAAATGGTCATCACAAAAGGGATTAATGTTTCAAGTAGAAATTATAAAATTATGTAATAAAGGTCAAGATGTAAAAAACATAACAGGACTAGAAGAAATAAACACAAGATTACAAAAATTAGAGGAACAAGTAAAAAATGGTGTAAAAGTCACAAAAGTGCCAGTTGAGAACACTCCAAAGGTAGATAAAACTGTACCACAAAATGAAATAACCAAAAAAGTGATTAATGGTAAAGAGGGCTCAACAGGAGAAAAATGGCCCAATATATTGAACAATTTAAAAAAATCTGGTAAAATATTATTATATACTAATTTGATAAATGCAACGCCAGTAGAGCTAAATGACCTAGTTATTGGGATAGAATTTAAGAATGGAGTAACACCATTTATAAAAAGTGTAATAGAAAGAGCAGAAAATATAGTAGAACTTGAAAAAGCTATTTCAATGGAATATGGCAAGGAAATGAAAATTAAAATAATAGATGGTAAAACTGAACAGGTAAATAAAATACAAAGTGATCCAATAGACAATTTACCAGCAGATTTGGATATACCAATTAATATAATAGAAGACTAAAAGGAAAGGAAGAAAATTAAAGATGTCAAAAAGAGGTGGATTCCCAGGAATGGGAGGATTTGGAGGAATGAACATAAACCAACTAATGAAAGAAGCAAAAAAAATGCAAGCAGATATGGAAAAATCACAAGAAGAATTAGCAAACAAAGAATTTGACTCAACTGCAGGAGGAGGAGCAGTATATGTTAAAGTATCTGGCAACAAAGAAATAAAAGAAATTAAAATAAAAAAAGACGTAGTTGATCCAGAAGATGTAGAGATGTTACAAGATTTAATTTTAACATGTGCAAATGAGGCTTTAAGAAAAGTCGATTCAGCACAAGCTGAAAGCTTAGGAAAGTATAACATACCAGGAATGATGTAAAAGCGAGAGGAAAAAATATGTCATATTATTCACCATCAATAGAAAAACTAATAGAAGCATTTGAAAAATTACCGAGTATAGGAAGCAAAACAGCGGCAAGACTTGCTTTTCACATATTAGATGCAAGTGAGCAGGAAACAAATGAATTTGTTTCAGCAATATTAAATGCAAAAAAGAATTTAAAGTATTGTTCAAAATGTTATAACATATCAGATACAGACCCTTGTCCAATATGTAGTAGTGCAAAAAGAGACCAAACTTCTATATGTGTTGTAGAAGATGTAAGAGATGTAGTAGCAATGGAAAGGACGCATGAATTTAAAGGAGTATATCATGTATTACATGGAAGTATTTCACCAATGAATGGAATAGGACCAGATGATATAAAAATAAAAGAACTACTTTCAAGGTTAATGGATGGAACAGTAAAAGAAATAATACTTGCAACGAACCCAAGAGTAGAAGGAGAGGCTACAGCTGTATATATTTCTAAACTTATAAAACCTATGGGAATAAAAGTAACAAGAATAGCACATGGAATTCCAGTAGGTGGAGATTTGGAATATACAGATGAAATAACATTAAGCAAAGCACTAGAAGGAAGACGAGAAATATAAAAAGTAATAAAAGGAGGAAAAACATATGACAGAAAAAACGCTAATGAAGATACTAAGTGAGAATGATAAATTACGAAAGGATATAAGAAAACTACAAAGAGAATTAGAGACAACTTTGCAGAAAGGAGAGAAAAAGTAATATATGGAAGGACAAGAAAATGTAAATACAGGGATGAAAATAGAAAACATAAAAAATACAAAAGAAAATCCCAAAATGAAATTAGAGGACAAAATTGGTCTATTGCAACAACAAATAAGATATTATATTGGAATTATAAGACGTCAAAATAGAATTGTAAGAGCTTATGAGATGGATAAAAGAAGAGCGAAGAATAGCGAGGAAGCTAAAAAAAGAATAATAGAAAACCAACTAGAACCTGAAAAAAAGACATTGAGAAAATATAAGGAATCATTACGTACAATGGAAGAAGAACTATTAATGTGCGAATATTGGGCACTGGAAGAATATTTAAAAGGAAGTAATGGAACATATATTGCACCAGCAGATAAGCTACCTAAAATTTATTTCCTTCCAGTAATTGGTAGGTTGGCTCGATTTGGCAATACACAAGGATATCTTGCTGGTAGAAAGAAAGAAATAGTTGAACAACTTGAAAAAATAAGTGAAAGGAATACAGAAGGCACAGAAAAAAGTAAAGAGAGTGCAGATAATGGCATCAATAATCCAGTGAAATCTAAGCTTGATGAATTTGCACGAAACAACCTGGTTGATAATAAAACAACCAGACCAAATATTAAATCTGTTGCGAGATTGGCAAAAAAACCAAGAACACCAAGAACACTTAAGAATAAACCAAAAACAGCAAGTGGAGGATTTAAAGGAGGAAAAATAGGTAGCTCAGGTAGAAAAAAAGAAGAATCACAAATCTATACAGAAGAAAGATAATAAAGAAAAAGACACACTCCATGAAATCTCATGGAGTGTGTCTTTTATGTCTATATTATAAAATATTAACTAAAGTATCACAAATTTGTTTAGTAGAATTTGGCTTAGCCAATAGTTTAGTATGTTCTTTCATTTCCGCTAATTTATTGGGTGAATTAAAAATTTGTGAAAGTATTACCTCTGGATTATCATCTTTTCTTATCCAAACACCAACATTATTTTTCTCTAAAAATAATGCATTTTCCTCTTCTTGACCAGGAAGTGGATTAATAACAATAATTGGCAAATTAGATACTAGGCTTTCAGTTGTTGTAAGCCCGCCAGGCTTGGTAATAACAACACTAGAAATGCTCATTAATTCTGGTACCTTATCCGTAAATGGTAATACACGTACTCTATTTTCTACGTTCATGTCAGACAAAACTTCTTCAAAAGCAAGCTTCATTTTTTCGTTTTTTCCGGCTATTGCAACTATCTGAAAATCATTTGCAACAGAAATTAAATCTTTTAAAATTTGTACGGTTTTGTCTTTGCCCAAGCCAAACTCCCCACCGCCAAAAAATAAAGCAACTTTTTTATTTATATCTAAGTTAAACATTTTAAATATATTTTTTCTATCAAAATTTTGCAAGAATCTATTAGAAAAAGGAATTCCGGTCACAAATATTTGAGATGCTGGAATACTATGTTCTATTAACTCATCTTTCATATGTTCATTAGATACAAAATATAAATCAGTATATTCATGACCAACTATCCATTGTTCGTGAATTTCAAAATCTGTTAAAATGGTTGCCAATTTGCAATTTAATTCTCTCTTCTTTTTTAAATAGCTTACCATTTGGCTACTAAAAGGATGTGTAGAAAGAATTAAATCAGGGCTGGATTCTAATATTAATTTAGCAAGTTTTCTTGCCATCAGTTTATTACTATTTTTACTTATTTTTGAAAGAAGTCCTCTTTGCGAATGGTCATATACTTCTTTCCAAAGTTTAGGCGCTTTTTTTGCCATTTCTCTATATGCACCAGTAGTTAGTTTTTCTAAAACAGCATTAATATATTTCATACAATCAACTAATTCTGTTTGAATATCTGGATAATTTTCATTTAAATAATTATTTATTGATTTTGCAGCAGAAAGATGTCCTCCTCCATAAGAAGCGTAAAAAATTAAAATCTTTTTCATATGTTTCCCCTTTCATTAAAATTCTAACATAAGTTATAAAAAAAATAAAGAATATGGAATAATTTATAAAAAATAATCCAAAATATTAAAAAGTGTGAAAAAGGAGGAAAATGTGAAAAGATTTATAAAAATTACATTATTAATATTAATTTTAATATTTGAGATTATAACATATATTAAAAGCAAAAATGTTCAGGCAGTAAGTCAAGGAAGCAATGTTTCAAATGTACAATTGCTTGCAAGAGCAATAAATGGCGAAGCAAGAGGTGAAACTTATGAAGGACAAGTTGCAGTAGGTGCAGTTATATTAAATAGAGTAGCACACTCGAGTTTCCCAAATACAATAGCGGGAGTAATATATCAACCGGGTGCATTTACGGCTGTATCTGATGGACAAATAAATGTAGCAATAGAAGAGAGCTCCACAGTTGTAAAAGCAGCAAGGGATGCTTTGAATGGATGGGATCCAACAGAAGGAGCTATATACTATTTTAATCCAGATACGGCCACTAATAAATGGATATGGTCAAGACCATTAATAAAGACAATTGGAAAACATAGATTTTGTAAATAGAAAGGATGATTTTTTTGAGTAGTGTAAAACAGAAAGTATATGATTGGAAAGATAGGTTAAGAGATAGACATATGCTTACTTTAGTGGTAGGTTTAATTGTAATTATTGTTGCATTGGGACTGTATATTTATAAAAAACAAATGGAATATAGACAAGCATCAGAAAATCAATATAATATGGCATTTTATGAGTTGGTAGATTATGTTCAAAATGTAGAAACTTATTTGGCTAAATCTTTAATCTCAAGTACACCAGAACATGGGGCAGAAACACTAACAAATGTATGGAGAGAAGCTAATTTGGCACAAGTGTATTTATCAAGATTACCAATAGACAGTGTAGAACTAGAAAACACATCAAAATTTTTAAATCAAGTAAGTGATTATAGTTATTCATTATCAAGAAAAAATATATATAATGAAAAATTAACAACAGAAGACTTAGATAATTTAAAGCAACTTCATGATTACAGTATAAACCTAGAAAATACATTAAATCAATTATCAAATGATTTAAATGGTGGAAGAATCAGTTGGGGCGAATTAACCAAAAAAGGAAGTGTAGCATTTGCACAACAAGTAAGCAATATATCAAAAGATAGTTTTGGAAACATGGAAGAAAACTTTCACGAATATTCAGGTTTAATATATGACGGAGCGTTTTCAGAACACATGACCAAGAGGGAAAAAAAAGGGTTAACAGGAGAAAATATAGATGAGGAAGCAGCAAGAAATAAAGTGAAAGAGTTCATAGGAGAAGACAAGATTGAAGAAATAATTTCAAATGGAAAATCAGAAAACACAGATATTATAGCATATGATTTTACAGTGAAATTGAAGGAAGATAAAAATAATAAAGCATATATTTCTATTTCAGAGAAGGGTGGACATGTAGTATTTATGAATTACAATAGAGATGTAAATGCAGAAACAATAACTCAAGAAAAGGCAGATGAGTTTGGAAAAAAATTTTTAAAAGATAAAGGTTTTGACAATATGAAAGAAACCTATTATTTAAAAGAAAGTGGAATAGTTACAATTAATTATGCTTATGAGCAAGATGGAGTAACAATTTATTCTGATTTAATTAAATTAAAAGTGGCATTAGACAATGGAGAAGTATTAGGAATAGAAACAAAAGGATATTTAAACTCGCATGAAGAAAGAAATATACAACAAGCCAAAATAAGCAAAGAACAAGCAAAAGAAAATTTAAATCCAAAACTGCAAATAGAAAGTGAAGCATTAGCTATAATTCCTACAAAATGGAGAACAGAAAGGCTATGTTGGGAATTTAAAGGAAAAGTAGATGATACAGACTTTTTAGTATATATAAATGCAGAAACAGGCAAAGAAGAAGATATACTAGTAATTGTAAATACGCCAAATGGAACATTAACACATTAGTAAAAAAATAGGGCATTGTAAACACAGTGTCTTATTTTAATAGAAAAACAATAGTTGCTAATTAAATGATTATAGCATATAATATTTGAAATAAAATATAATTACTAAAGTAGAGAGGATGAAGGTAAAACTTATGGCTGATATAACAGTTGGAGATATAAAAAAGATAACAAAAGGTAAATTATTATGTGGAAATGAATATGATATATGTGAAAACTTTTGCATAGACAGCAGAGAGATAAAATCAGGAGATGTATTTGTTGGAATAAAAGGAGAAAGAGTAAATGGAAACGAGTTATATGAAGAAGTATTAAAAAAAGGTGCAAAGTGTTTAATATTGGAAAATGTGGAAATCCCAGAAGATATAATAAAAAAGTTTACTGATTCAGCAATTATAATAGTTGAAGACACAATAAAAGCATTACAACAAATTGCAGAATATAAACGAAATTTATATAAAATACCAGTAATAGCTATAACAGGAAGTGTAGGCAAAACAAGTACAAAAGACATTGTAGCAGAAGTAGTTTCAAAAAAGTACAAAGTATTAAAAACACAGGGAAATCTAAATAATCACATAGGATTACCACTAACTATTTTAAGCTTAAAAGACGAAGAAGCAATGGTGGTAGAATTAGGTATGAGCCATTTGGGAGAAATAAGTACTTTGACTAAAATTGCAAAACCAACAATTGCAATAATTACAAATGTAGGTACAGCACACATAGGAAATTTGGGCTCAAGGGAAAATATATTAAAAGCCAAAATGGAAATAATAGAAGGACTACAAAACAATGGAACATTAATAATAAATAATGATAATGACCTATTACACAAATGGAACTTAGAAAATAACCATAAAATAAATGTAATTACATATGGAATACAAAACAAAAGCAATGTAATGGCATATAATATACAACAAAATGAAAAAGGAAGCACATTTAATACCAAAGTGGAAGAGCAAGAATATAATGTAAAAGTAAAAATAGGAGGAGAACACTTTGTATATAACAGCCTGTGTGCAATAGCAGTAGGACTAAAACTTGGAATTAATATAGAAAAAATCCTAGAAGGAATACTAGATTTTAAATTGACAGAAAAAAGAATGGAAATGTTTACAAATGATAAAGGAATATTAGTAATAAATGATTGTTACAATGCTAATTATGATTCTATGAAAGCAGCAATTGAATATCTAGCAAAACTACCAAACAAAAGAAAAATAGCAATATTAGGAGATATGCTAGAACTTGGCGAATACTCTAAACAATTGCATGAAAAAGTAGGCGAAGAAATAAATAAAAACAAAATAGACGTCCTAATAACAGTAGGAGAAGAAGCAAAAAACATAAGCAAAATAGCACAAAAAACCGTAAAAGAAATATATAACTTTGAAAAAAATGAGCAAGCAATAAAACTACTACAAACATATCTACAAAAAGAAGACGCAGTATTAATAAAAGCATCAAATGGAATGAACTTCACCGAAATTTCTGCCCAATTGGAGACAGTCCCTAATTGAGCAAATGGGACCAAAAGGGACAGTCCTTAAAGTAAAAAAGGAGGGAAATGATGAATTTAGGTGTCATTATGGGAGGAATGTCTACAGAACACTATGTTTCAATTGTTTCTGGGACTTCAATTGTAAATAATCTGAATAAAAAGAAATATAAAATTTTTCCAATATACATAGATTTAAAAGGAAATTGGTATAAATATATAAAACCAATAGAAGAAATAGAAATATTACAAGTGGGAGAAATACCACAGGAACTAGAAAAGATAAATAATGAAATTGAATATTTAAAAAATATGGATGTTGTTTTTCCAGCTCTGCATGGATTGTATGGAGAGGATGGAACAATACAAGGATTATTGGAGTTACTTAATGTAAAATATGTTGGTTGTAAGGTGTTGGCTTCTGCTGTTTCAATGGATAAGGTGTATACAAAAATTCTTTTTGAGAAAGCAAATATTCCACAAGCTAATTATATTTATATAAAAGCTTTTAACAATATATATACAGTTGTAGATAATCAGTTAAATGAACAAGAACTGAACTTAGACGAAGTAAGTTCTATGGTAGAAAAACAATTAGGATATCCAGCATACGTAAAACCATCAAATTCTGGGTCATCTGTTGGGATAAGTAAAGCTAAAAATAGTGATGAGTTAAAAACAGCAATAAAAGAAGCAGTAAAATATGATAAAAAGATATTGATAGAAGAAGAAATAAAAGGCAAAGAAATAGAATGTGCAATTTTAAAAAATGAAAAAGTAGAAGCTTCAACAGTAGGGGAAATACTTTCAGCAGATGAATTTTACAGCTTTGATGCGAAATACAAAAATAAAGACTCAAAGACTGTAATTCCTGCAAATATAAGCAAAATGGAAATAGAAGAAATTAGAAAATTAGCAATAAAAGCATTTAATGCTGTAGATGGAAGCGGATTGGCAAGAGTAGACTTCTTTATAAAAGAAGCAGATAATAAAATATATATTAATGAAATAAACACAATGCCAGGATTTACGCAAATTAGTATGTATCCAAAATTGTGGGAACAATGTGGAATAAAATACTCAGATTTATTGGATAAGTTAATAGATAGTGCTAAAAAATAAAATATGTTTATAAGGAAAGATAAGAAATGGAATTATTAGAAAGAATAGATAATAGAGTAAAAAATACATTATCAGAAAAGAGATATTTTCATTCTGTTTGTACAATGAACAGAATGGAGATATTAGCTAAAATATATAATATTGATGTAGAAAAGGCAAAATTAGTAGGGCTTATACATGACATAGCAAAAGAAATGTTACCAGAAGATGCATTTGAATATATGGAAAAGAATGAATTGATAATAGATGATATAGAAAAAAAGTGTCCAAGTTTACTACATGCTAAAATAGGAGCGAATATAGCAAAAACAGAATATGGATTTACAGAAGAAATGTGCAAAGCTATAAGGGTGCATACAACGGGAAGTGCTGATATGAGTTTAATGGACAAGATGTTATTTATAGCAGATGGTACAGGAGATGATAGAAAATGGGAAGATGTGCCATATGTTCGTGAATTATCAGAAAAAAATTTAGATGTAGCCGTTTTATATATGTTAGATTTAAATATAAAAGATATAATAGATGAAAAAAAGCTTATACATCCAGACAGTGTTTTAGCCAGAAATGCATTAATAAAATAAATAGCGAAAAACCGTAAATCCATAGCAAAATTAGGAAAATGTATTGAAAATGTAACCAAAATGTAATATAATTGTAATATATGAAGGCAAAATGTGTATTTGCAATATCCGTAGTGACACAAACACTGATTTAGAACATTATGGAATAGTAGGCAAATACTGTTATTGACTTACATTGGAAAAAAATATAAAATAAAATTATAATAAAAGATAAAAAGGTGGTAAAAGGAATGAAACTAAAAAAGAAAAATGTACTTATATTGTTAACACTTATGTTTATACTAATGACAAGTATGTTTAGTATGGTTAGTGCTAGAACAGAAAATAAATGGTTTGGACTAGAACTATTACGTGAATCTGGAAATGGCTACATAGTTAATGGAAAAAACGTATGGGAAATATGTTCATATGGAACAGGAACAACCCCTTCAGCAGTTGCTGACCATAGTGAAACAATATACTGTTTAAGAGCAGGCATTGGTTTTGGTAGCAACAACTGGGGAAGTTCAGAAACAGAGAAAAAATTGTATACAAGCTCTTTTGATATGAAACAAGAAAAAATACCAGCAGAATATCTATCTGTACTACCAGAAGGTGAAACATACAAAAAAATGCTATGGATATTAGATAATTCATATGTAGCACCAAAAACAGCACAAGAACAAAATACAGCAAATGAGTATAAAAATAAACTTTTAGAAAAAGCAGGAATACCTCAAAGCGAAAACAAGTTGACAGATGAAGATATAGATGCGGTACAACAATTAGCTATATGGTATTTCACAAATCCTAACTCAGAATATCAAGTAGGAGATTCATTTATATTCTATATAAAAAATGAAGATGGAACATTTGCTATAAACCAAAAATTAGGTGGAGAATACATCTTTGAAAATGGAGAAGCAAGACATACTCAAGCAAATAAATTGATAAAATACTTTATAAACAATGCAAATGCACAAGCAGCATTAAGCCCATCAATAAATAGTACCGTAAAACCACTTGAAATAGAAAAAACAAATCCTACAGTAAAAGTAGAAAATAACAAATATATAGTAGGACCATATAAAATAAAACAAAATATTAATTGTGAATATACATATAATGTTACTTTTACAGATGGTAATGGGAATGAAATAGAAAATTATACTATATTAGATAACAATAATAATACATTACAAAATATAGAAGTAAACAAGGAATTCTATATTTCTGTACCAATGTCTACAAACGTTAATGAAGTTAAAATAAAAATAGACTTTTCATATTTTGCTACAGATATAAGATATTGGGTTGTAACAAATGCAATAGCATCAAATCAACCAATAGCAATAATAGACAGAAAAAAAGTAGAAGCTAACGATGAATTAGCTATAAACTATACAAAGCCTCAATTTGACCTAGCTTTAAGAAAATTTATAACAAAAATTAATGGAGTAGAATTAACAGGTAAAGATAGTAGAATACCACGAGTAGACTTAACACCTTTAATATCAGGAACAGGAACTACAGCAACATATGAACACACCAAAAATCCAATAATAGTAAATACAGGAGATAAAGTAACATATATAATTAGGATATATAATGAGGGTAAAACAGATGGATTTGCAACAATGGTGGAAGATGTTTTACCAGAAGGATTAATACTTGCAACTAACAGTGATATAAATACAAATAATGGTTGGGAAGTATTAAAAACTGGCGATGGAAAAACATATGTTGGAACAAATAAATTAGCAGACCAAGTTATTAGAGCATTTGATGATGAAAATCTAGATTATAAAGATTTAGAAATTGAGTGCGAAGTAACAATGAATGCTGGAAACGAAAAAATATTGTTAAAAAATATTGCAGAAATTACAGATGATTCAAATATATATCAAGAGGCAGATAGAGATTCGGAACCAGGAAATGTAGATATTCCAAACTATGGAACAATAAATCAACAAGATGATGATGATTTTGAACAATTAGTAATTAAACCAATAGAAGTTAAACCAGAGTTTGACTTAGCATTAAGAAAATTTATTACAAAAGTTAATGGTACAGAGCTAGAAAGCTTAGGACTAGAAAACAGAGAACCACAAGTAGATGTTACACCATTAATAAATAATAGAAAAACCTTAAATACAACAGCAATATATACACATACTAAAACACCTGTAACAGTTAGAAAAGGAGATATAGTAACATATATTATAAGAATATATAACGAAGGGGATACAGCAGGATATGCTACAAAAGTAGAGGATATATTGCCAGCAGGACTACAACTAGCAGAAAATAGCAAAGTAAATGAAAAATACGGATGGAAAGCTGTAAAACATGAATATATAGAAGGGGCAACTGTAATACACAGCACATACTTAAAAGATACAGAAATAAAAGCATTTAATCAAGAAGAATTAGACTATAAAGATTTAGAAGTTGAATGTGTTGTAACAGCAACACCAGGAGAAGAAAGAATTACTCTAAGAAACATTGCAGAAATTGCAGAAGACAATAACGCATTAGAAATAGATGATAGAGATTCAACTCCTGCTAATGTTGATGCAAGAATATTTAAAGAAGATGACCACGAGGATGATGAAGACTTTGAAAAATTGGTAATTGAACCAGCAATAAAAACAGAATTTGACTTATCATTAAGAAAGTTTATAACTTCAGTAAATGGTGTTGAGTTAAAAGATGAAAACAATAATTATTTAAGAGCTCCAATAGTAGATATAACAAACTTATTAAATGGAACATCTAAAACTGCAATATATAAACATTCAAAGGCACCAGTAGCAGTTGACTTAGGAGATGTAATAATATATACAATAAGAGTGTACAATGAAGGTGAAGAAGATGGATATGTTACAGAAATAACAGACCATTTGCCAGAACAACTAGAATTTATAGTAGATGATGAATTAAATGCAAGCTATGGATGGACAGTTAGCGGAGATGGTAGAACAGTTAGAACAGACATAACATCATTAGACACACAAAACTCAGCAAGTAGGGATACAATTTACCAGGATAGAAAACAAGGAAATGATAAAGTAAAATTGGATAAATTAACAACCAATGGAATTGACTATATAGATGTAAAAATAAAATGCAAAGTAAAATTAAACAGTAATATATACAAGAAAATTACAAATATAGCAGAAATTTCTGGATATGTAGATATAAATGGAAATACAACATCAGATAGAGATTCAACAGCAAGTGTTGTTTTACCAACAGATGAAACATTGCCAAACTATAAAGATGACGAAATAAACAATGGAGATGAATACATTCCAGGACAAGAAGACGATGATGATTTTGAAAAATTAGTTTTACAAAGATTTGATTTATCATTAAGAAAATTTATAACAAAGGTAAATGAAGAAGAAGTAACAGAAAGAATACCAGTGTTTACAAGAAAAGCAGATGGAACATATACATATGAACATCCAAAAACACCTGTAAGTGTTATGACAGAAGATTTAGTAACATATACATTAAGAATATATAATGAGGGAAATCAAGCAGGATATGCTAAGAGAGTAAAAGATGACATTCCAGAAGGTTTAGAGTTTTTACCTGAAAATGAAACTAACACACAATATAGATGGAAAATGTACAAGGAAGATGGAGAATTAGCAACAGATGTAAAAGAAGCAAAATATATAGAAACAGATTACCTATCAAAAGAACAAGAGAAACAAGAAGGCGAAAACTTAATACAAGCATATAATCCATCAACAATGACACAGCCAGACTATAAAGATGTAAAAGTAGTATTTAAGGTAAAAGAGCCAAGCACATCAGATAGAATAATAATAAATACTGCAGAAATTTCAGACGACAGTGATGAATATGGCAAACCTGTAAATGATGTAGATTCAGAGCCAAATAACAATAAGCCAGATGAGGATGATATAGACATTGAAAAAGTTAAAGTAAAATATTTTGACTTAGCATTAAAGAAATGGGTAACATCATCAATAACAATATATGATGGAAAAACAACAATTGTAAAAACAGGGCACACAGGTGATGAAGATCCAGAGCCAGTTGTTAAAGTAGATATAAAAGAAAGTAGACTAAAAGATATAATTGTAAAATTTACTTATAACATAAAAGTAACAAACGAAGGAGAAATAGCAGGATATGTTAAAGAAATTTCAGATTATATACCAGGAGGCCTAAAATTCATAAAAGAAGATAACCCAAATTGGGAAGAAGTAGAGGGCAAAGTAGTAACAAGACAATTAGAAAATACACTATTACAGCCAGGAGAAAGCGCAACAGTAGAAATAACATTAACATGGATCAATGATAAAAATAACTTAAATTTAAAAGTAAATGTTGCAGAAATAAGCGAAGACTATAATGAAAGTAATACACCAGATATAGATTCTACACCAAATAATCAAGTAGAAGGCGAAGACGACCAAGATGATGCACCAGTAATTTTATCATTACAAACAGGAACAACAGGACAATATATAATACTAACAATGTCAATTTTAGCAATAATGGCAACAGGAATAGCATTAATAAGAAAATATGTAATATAAAACAACAGGGGATGACTTAGGTTATCCCCTAATTTTTAATATACAAAAGGAGAAAAATAATATGAGCAAATATAATGAAGCTTGTTCAGAGGTCTCAGTAATATTAAATCATTTGGATGAGGAGGAATACAGCAAAATTCCATCTGAGGTTATAGAGGCAATTGAAAAAAACAAAAATAAAGATCACGTATTTGAATTTGATGAGGAAGTAGAGCTAAGGAAACAAAAACTATTAAAAGAAACAAGAGCAATTTTATTTAATATATTTAGAGACTATTTGTGTACACAAAGTCAAAGAGAAACAATTATACAAATGCAAAAAGAGGAGCGACATAAGATAGAGGAAAGAAAAAAACTGCAATATAGTGTAGACAATTTATTTAAAAAGAAGAAAAACAATAATATGCAGGATAACAAAGAAACTGTAACTATACAAAATACAGCACTTGTGAAAGAAGAAAAAGGAAATTGTATTTTTTTCAGATTAATAAACAAAATTGTAAATTTTATTAAAAGAAAAAAATGATAGTATTAAAAATTGTAAGAAAGAGGTGAAACATATGATTACAGTAAAATAGTACAACGAAAAATAGTAAGAATACCATAAAAAAAGTAAAAATACGAGAAAAATCAAAAGCTAGTAAAAAATTTAAAAAAAAATAAAGGAGTTGTTAAGAATGAATGAAGAAATTAAACAAAGTGGAATAGTACTTGATGGAGTAGATACATATGGAAAAGGAAGATGGATAAAATTTGAAGGGAAGAATACAAATCCAGAAGAGTATCTTGAAAATGCCCAAAGGTTAGTAGCATTGGCACAAAATACACCATGGTATGAATTTGAATCTGCATCTTCTGAGTTAGCAGAAGGAGACATTTACGTATTCGTGGACAATAATGGAGAACCACATATAAAAGTTGAAACAAGAGGAGGCAGAATTCACATGGTAGATGGAACCGAAAAAGATAGCGGAGGATTAGGAACTGTAGAGGAGGAATACATAGATATGTCAATTTCTTTTCTGGAAAGGAACAAAGACATAGAAGGTGGCCAAAAATGGCTTGAATTTCAAGAGATGGATAGAGATGGGTATGCAAGAAATAGAAAAATTTCTGAGTGTAACGAAAGATTAACAGAATGTGCAAGAAAAATAGATAATGGAGAATTCAAAGCAGAAGATGTTCCAGCATTTATAAAAGATTTAAGTTTTCTTAAGAACGGAAACTTGGTGGTAAAACCAGAATTAGAAGAAAGACTATATAAGATAAAAGGAATATTAGCAGAGCATTATAAATGTAGTGAAGAAGAAATTGCAATTGGAGATGTGAACTTCGCAAGAACACAATTGACTAGAGTACCATATAAGGTTATTCTCGGAAACGCTTATTTCGGTCATTCACAAATAGAAGATTTAGGACAGCTAGAAATTATAGAAGGAGATGCGAATTTTATCTGTTCAAAAGTAAAACAAGCGAATAAATTAAGATACATAGGAGGAGACGCTGAATTTGATTCTTCGCAAATAGAAGAGCTAGAACAACTGGAAAGTATAGGAGGATCTGCGTACTTTAATTATTCAAATGTAAAAAGATTGGGCAAATTAGAAAGAATAGGAGGGCATGCGAATTTTTCTTTTTCGCCAATAAATGATTTAGGTGAATTAAGAAGTATAGGAGGAGATGCGGTGCTGTGCGGACCAAAGCTAAAATGCTTAAAAAATCTAGAGAACGTGGGGGGAACTTTAGGCATTATTAATAATACAAGGATAGAAGACGAAGACTTAGGACAACTTAAAAATATAGGAAAATTTGTTTACTTAGATGATCACAGATTTTTTAAGGGTGGGACTGATGAAGTTGATCTTGAAACACTTCTTGATGACCTAGATATTAGGGCTAAATATGATTATGGTTTCGACAGAGATTATGTTGATTTCGGTACAATATGTTGTATATTTGAAGATGAAAGTGAAATTATTAAGAAAATAGATGATGGAGAATTTACAGCAGGAGATGTTCCAACATTTATAGAAGAGTACATAAAAGGTATAGATCAGTATAAATCTCATGAGCCAAATTATTATTATAATACATTTATGCGTCATATGCAAAATAGAGCATGGCAAATAAGAAAAGAATTAGCAGAATATTATAAATGTAGTGAAGAAGAAATTGACATTGGGGGTAGATGCTCTGGAGCAGAAACTAAGGTTATTTTTGCAGATCATTATTATCCGTCGGAAATAAAAGACTTAGAACAATTAGAATATATAGTAGGAGACGCATATTTTGACAAAAATGTAGAAGGATTAGGAAATCTGAGAGAAATAAGAGGAAATGTAGATCTTAGAAATTTGAATTTAAAAGATTTTGGTAAATTGGAAAGAGTAGATGGAACAGTCCATCTAAATGATTCACAAATTGATATTTTAAATCAACTAAGAGTAGTAGGAGGAATAGCCGGTTCAACTAAACTAAAAGAAGAGTACAAGAAAAGAATAAGAGAAAAGAATACAAGAGGGCATAATGCAATAGAAGGACAAGATATTGGAGAGGCTGGATTTGGAGTTGGAGTAGAAGAATGTGATGAGGCTAACAGATTCCTTGATGAGGCAATGCATGACATAGATCTGTTTTGGACAGTTGAAGATAGTATTATAGATGATGATAATTTCTAAATTTATAATATTAATAAATAAGTTGAATAAATCATATAAAAAATTACATATTGTTGCTACATGGATTTGCAGAAATAACATGTAGCACCGTCCGCCTATCTCAAACCTAACCGTTTGGCCCTGGAGAACGCGATGTTCTCCAGGGTTTTTCTTATTGTATGTTATGATTTGGCAAAAAAGTTGCATCTAATAAAAAAGTATTTACATTTATACGTTTATATAATAAAATATTACCCAGTTAATATTTTATTATGGAGTTTGATTATGATTAAAAAATATTTTTTGGTATTTTTAATTTCAATGATACCACTTATAGAATTAAGAGGCTCTGTACCAATTGGTCTTAGCAATTTATGGGGGGGCCCTATTGATATATTGCCACTGTATTTAATTTGTATTATTGGAAATATGTTACCTGTTCCAGTTATATTTTTCTTTGCAAGAAAAGTGTTGGTGTGGGGAGCAGATAAAAAGTTTATAGGAAAGTTTTTTAAGTTTTGCTTAGAAAAAGGAGAAAAAGGTGGAAAAAAACTTCAGGAAAAAGCAGGACGTGGTCTATACTGGGCATTATTTATTTTTGTTGGTATTCCTTTGCCAGGTACAGGAGCTTGGACGGGTACTCTTGCAGCCAGCTTACTAGACATGGATTTTAAAAAAAGTAGTATAGCAGTAATGGCAGGAGTTATTTTGGCAGGAATAATAATGGGGTTGGCGTCAGCGGGAGTTTTTGGCGCTGCAGGTGCAATTTTAGGTGCATAAAAAATTAAAAATATAAAATGGAAACTATTGACAAGTTGCGTTAGAATGGGGTATACTAGATTATAGATGTGTTAATATGGAGAGACATTAATTCTATTTAGAAACAAGGGTGGTAAAAATAGAAAACGTGTTTTTAAAAGAAAATTAACAAACAACAAGAAAATTGACAAAACGTAATATTTGTCAATAGTTTTTTTGTTGTTAAATTTTATAGTTATGTAAATTGTTTAAAAGAGGAATTGCTCTTAAAAATATTTGCAAATAATAGAACTTGGAGAGCAGGAAGTTTGTGTTATTGCAAATGTCTTTAAGAAGACAAGAAGGACTTTTGAATAATTTGATATATATTTTTCTGCTTAATATTTTTTAGAGGTGATTTTTGATGAAAGACATCAAATATGAAAAATGTACTCGTAAGACTTTTGCAAAAATAGATGATTCTATAGAAATGCCAAATCTTATCAAGGTACAAAAAGATTCATATGACTGGTTTGTAGAAGAGGGACTAGGAGAAATACTAAAAGATATTTCACCTATAGTCGACTATTCTGGAAATTTAGTTCTTGAATTTTTAGATTACTATATGGAAGAAAAGACAAAATACACACTAGAAGAAGCAAAAGAAAGAGATGCTACATATGCAACAAGATTGCATGTAAAAGTAAGATTAATAAACCGTGAAACAGGAGAAATTAAAGAACAAGAGATTTACCTTGGAGATTTCCCGCTTATGACAGACAGTGGTACTTTTGTTATTAATGGAGCAGAAAGAGTTGTAGTTAGCCAATTAGTACGTTCACCAGGATGCTATTACGCAAAAGAATTCGACCCTAAAACAGGTAAAAGAATTTATACTTCAACAGTAATGCCTATAAGAGGAGCTTGGCTAGAATATGAAACAGATGGAAATGACGTTTTCTATGTAAGAGTTGATAGAACTAGAAAATTGCCAGTTACATCATTATTAAGAGCGATTGGAATTGCAACAGATGAGCAAATAATTGCTTTATTTGGCGAGGAACCAAAAATTACAGCTACTATACAAAAAGATACAGTTAAAACACCAGACGAAGCTTTAATAGAAATATATAAAAAATTAAGACCAGGAGAACTTCCAACAGTTGATGCTGCAAGGAATTTGTTTAATGGTTTGTTCTTTGATGACAGAAGATATGACTTAGCAAAAGTTGGAAGATATAAATTTAATAAAAAATTAAGTTTATCAACTAGAATAACAGGCGAAGTTGCATTTGAAGATATTGTAGATTCTGAAACAGGAGAAGTTTTAGTAGAAAAAGATTCTATAATTTCAGAAGAAGTAGCAGAAAATATTAGAAATTTGGGTATAAATATTGTAGACGTAAAAGTTGATGATAGAAGAGTAAGAATTATAGGAAATGGAACAGTAAATATCCACAAAGTTTTACCAAATGTGGATTTGTCTGACCTACATATTAAAGAATATGTGAATTATGAAGTATTAAAATCAATAATAGATACAACACCAGAAGATAAATTGCATGATGTTATAAAAGAAAGAATTGAAGAATTAATTCCAAGACATATAACAAATGAAGATATGATTGCATCAATAAGCTACTTATTAAATCTAGATAATGGCTTAGGAAATGTTGATGATATTGACCATTTAGGAAATAGACGTATTAGATGTGTTGGAGAATTATTACAAAATCAATTTAGAATTGGACTTACTAGATTAGAAAGAGTAGTAAGAGAAAGAATGACAATACAAGATTTAGATGTTATTACTCCACAAACATTAATAAATACAAAACCAATAACATCATCAATAAAAGAGTTCTTTGGAAGTTCACAATTATCACAATTTATGGACCAAACCAACCCATTATCTGAGCTAACACATAAAAGAAGAATATCTGCATTAGGCCCTGGAGGTCTTTCAAGAGAAAGAGCAGGATTTGAAGTTCGTGATATTCACTATACACATTACGGAAGACTTTGCCCTGTAGAATCACCAGAAGGACCAAACATTGGATTAATATCTGCGCTTTCTTCATTTGCAATTATAAATGAATATGGATTTGTAGAAACACCATACAGAAAAGTGGTTGACGGAAAAGTTACAGATGAAATTATGTATATGTCAGCAGATGAAGAAGATAAATATATAATTGCACAAGCTTCTGAACCTGTTGATGAAGAAGGAAAATTTATAAATGATAGAATTAGAGTAAGACATAGAGAAGAAATAACAGTTGCAGATAAAGATAAGGTTAATTTTGTTGATGTATCGCCAAAACAACTTGTTTCTGTTGCGGCTGCAATGATTCCTTTCTTAGAGCATGATGATGTTAAGCGTTCTTTAATGGGATCAAACATGCAACGTCAAGCGGTTCCATTACTTACAGCAGAATCACCAATAGTTGGAACAGGTATAGAATACAGAGCAGCGAGAGATTCTGGTATTACAGTACTTGCAAAATCTGATGGAATAGTTGAAAAAGTAACTGGCGATGAAATAAGAATTAGAAATAAAAAAGATGAAATAGATACATACCGTTTAAGAAAATTCAAAAGAACAAATGGTGGAACATGTATTAACCAAAGACCGGTTGTAGTAAAGGGAGAAAAAGTCAAGGCTGGAGATCTAATAGCAGATGGACCATCTACAAAAAATGGCGAAATGGCGCTTGGAAAAAATGTTTTAATAGCATTTACAACTTGGGAAGGTTACAATTACGAGGATGCTGTATTAATTAATGAAAGATTAGTAAAAGAAGACGTATATACATCTATTCATATAGAAGAATATGATTGTGAATGTCGTGATACAAAATTAGGACCAGAAGAAATTACAAGAGACATTCCAAACGTTGGAGATGATAGCCTAAAAGACTTAGATGAAAATGGCATTATAAGAATAGGTGCAGAAGTAAGGCCAGGAGATATATTAGTAGGTAAAGTAACTCCAAAAGGAGAAACAGAGCTTACAGCAGAAGAAAGATTGTTAAGAGCAATATTTGGAGAAAAAGCTAGAGAAGTAAGAGATACTTCATTACGTGTACCACATGGCGAAGCAGGAACAATAGTAGATATAAAAATATTTACAAGAGAAAATTCAGACGAATTAGGACCTGGCGTAAATCAAATAATAAGATGTTATATAGCTACAAAAAGAAAAATATCTGTTGGAGATAAAATGGCAGGACGTCACGGAAATAAAGGTGTTATTTCTCGTATACTTCCAGAAGAAGATATGCCATTCTTGCCAGACGGAACACCAGTAGATATAGTTTTAAACCCATTAGGTGTACCTTCTCGTATGAACTTAGGTCAAGTATTGGAAGTACATTTGGGAATGGCAGCAAAAGCATTGGGCTGGAAAGTTGCAACACCAGTATTTGATGGAGCAACAGATGAAGAAATAAGAGAACTATTGAAAAAAGCTGGATTATCAGAAGATGGTAAAACAATACTATATGATGGAAGAACAGGAGAAGCTTTTGACCACCCAATTACAGTAGGTGTTATGTATATGCTTAAACTTCACCATTTAGTAGATGACAAAATACATGCTCGTTCAACAGGACCTTATTCAGTTATTACTCAACAACCATTAGGAGGTAAGGCACAGTTTGGTGGACAACGTTTTGGAGAGATGGAAGTTTGGGCATTAGAGGCATATGGTGCAGCTTATACATTGCAAGAAATGCTAACAACAAAATCAGATGATGTAGTTGGACGTGTAAAAACATATGAGGCTATTGTAAAAGGAGAAAATGTTCCAGAACCAGGAGTCCCAGAAGGATTTAAGGTATTAATAAAAGAACTTCAAAGTTTAGGATTAGACATAAAGCTATACTCAGAAGATAACAAGGAATTAGAATTAAAAGAAAATATAGAAGACGGCATAGATTTTAATTTTGATTCTGGAAAAGAAGATGCTGTAGATGAAAATGACTTAAATGATGGATATATAGAAGAAGACGGAGAAGAACTTGGGGAAGATATGCTATTAGACGACATAGACGGAATGCTAGATGAGGACGAAATACTAATAGATGATACAGACTTAGGCAAAGAGAATTTGCTAGAAGACCAAGATATGCTAGACGAGTAAAATAATTAAATAGTTTCAAAAAGGATTTTTACGCAGACAAAAGGGAATTGCACAGCAGTGTATTGAGTAAAAATGCTTAAGAAACAAGAGAAAATAGAAGTCAAGGGGGCTAAAAGCAGTGGATGAACTAGAAATTTTCGATAAAATTAAAATAGGTATTGCATCAGACGAAAGAGTAAGAGAGTGGTCAAAAGGAGAAGTAAAAAAACCAGAGACTATTAATTATAGAACATTAAAACCAGAAAAAGATGGACTTTTTTGTGAAAGAATATTTGGACCTACAAAAGACTGGGAATGCCATTGTGGTAAATATAAAAGAGTAAGATATAAAGGAATTGTTTGTGACAGATGTGGTGTAGAAGTAACAAAATCTAAAGTAAGACGTGAAAGAATGGGACATATTGAACTTGCAGCACCAGTAGCTCACATTTGGTATTTTAAAGGAATTCCAAGTAGAATAGCTTTATTACTAGATGTTTCTCCAAGAAACCTAGAAAAAGTTATATATTTTGCTTCATATATTGTTACAGATAAAGGAACATCTTCACTAACAAAAACACAAGTATTATCAGAAAAAGAATATCACGAAGCAGAAGAAAAATATGGAAAAGGCTCTTTTAAAGCAGAAATGGGAGCAGAAGCAATAAGAAAATTGCTAGAAGAAATAGACATAGAAAAACTATCTGAAAAACTAAAAAAAGAATTAGAAAAAGCAAGCGAGCAGAAAAAGGCAAAACTAATAAAAAGATTAGATACTGTGGAAGCATTTAGACTATCAGAAAATAAACCTGAATGGATGGTTATGAATGTTGTACCTGTAATTCCACCAGATTTAAGACCTATGGTTCAATTAGATGGTGGTAGATTTGCAACATCAGACTTAAATGACTTATACAGAAGAGTTATAAATAGAAATAACAGATTAAAAAGGTTACTAGAGTTAGGAGCACCAGAAATAATTGTAAGAAACGAAAAAAGAATGTTACAGGAATCTGTAGATGCTTTAATAGACAATAGTAGGAGAGGAAGACCAGTAACAGGTGCTGGTGGAAGACCTTTGAAATCATTATCAGATATGCTTAAAGGAAAACAAGGACGTTTCCGTCAAAACTTATTAGGAAAGCGTGTTGATTATTCAGGACGTTCAGTTATAGTTGTTGGACCAGAACTTAAAATATATCAATGTGGTGTTCCAAAAGAAATGGCTGTAGAATTATTTAAACCATTTGTAATGAAAGAATTAGTTGGACGTGGAATAGCTCACAATATTAAAAATGCAAAGAGAATGGTAGAAAGACTAAGGCCAGAAGTATGGGACATATTGGAAGAGGTTATAAAAGACCACCCTGTATTATTAAACCGTGCGCCTACACTACATAGATTGGGAATTCAAGCATTTGAGCCAGTTTTAGTAGAAGGAAGAGCTATAAAATTACATCCATTAGTATGTACAGCTTTTAATGCGGATTTTGACGGTGACCAAATGGCTATACATATCCCATTATCACCAGAAGCACAAGCAGAAGCAAGATTTTTAATGCTATCTGTAAATAACTTGTTAAAACCACAAGATGGTAAACCAGTAACTGTTCCTACACAAGATATGATTTTAGGAAGCTACTATTTAACAATGATTGTAGAAGGTGAAGAAGGCGAAGGAATGTATTTTTCTTCTCCAGAAGAGGCAATTATTGCAAATGTAAACAAAGATTTAGGTTTACATGCTAAAATTCATGTAAGAATGAGCAAAGTAGTAGACGGAGTTGAAAAACATAAAATAATAGAAACAACAGTTGGTAGAATTATATATAACCAAGGAATTCCACAGGATTTAGGTTTTGTAGATAGAACAAACCCAGAAAATGAGTTCCAATTAGAAATAGACTTCCCAGTTATTAAGAAAAATTTAGGAAAAATAATTGCAAAATCAATAAACAAACATGGATTAGATGCAACAGCAGAACTACTAGATTATATTAAGGCAACAGGATATAAATATTCAACAATAGGTGCTATTACAGTTTCTGTTGATGATGTAAAAGTTCCAGAAGCTAAAAAACAAATATTAGCTAGTGCAAACGAAAAAGTAAATGACGTATTAAAACAATATAAACGTGGTTTAATTACTGACGAAGAAAGATATCAATCTGTAATTAAAATATGGGAAAAAGCAACAGATGAAGTTACAGAAGCAATGAAGAGTAATTTTGAAGAATTAAACCCAGTATATATGATGTCGCAATCAGGAGCCAGAGGTAACATAAACCAATTAAGACAAATAGCAGGTATGCGTGGACTTATGGCAAGTACAACAGGTAAAACAGTTGAAATTCCGATAACATCATCATTTAGAGAGGGGCTAGATGCTCTTGAGTACTTTATTTCAGCACACGGTGCTAGAAAAGGTTTAGCAGATACAGCTTTAAGAACTGCAGACTCAGGATACTTAACAAGAAGATTAGTTGATGTAGCACAAGATATAATTGTAAGAGAAGATGACTGTGGAACAAAGGAAGGAATGGAACTTTCAGATATTAAAGACGGAAATCAAGTAGTAGAAAAACTAGAAGAACGCTTATTGGGAAGATATCCATTAGAAGACATAAAGAATCCAGAAACAGGTGAGATAATAGTAACAACCGAAGAGCTTATAACAGAAGCAATAGCAGAAAAAATAGTTGCAGCAGGAATAACAAAAGTTAAAGTTCGTACAGTATTAGAGTGCAAAACAAAACATGGTGTATGTCGCAAATGTTATGGAATGGGATTAGCTTCAAGAGCAGAGGTAAACATAGGCGAAGCTGTAGGTATTATTGCTGCACAATCTATCGGAGAACCAGGAACACAGTTAACCATGAGAACAATTCACTCTGGTGGTGTCGCAGGTGTTGCAGATATCACTCAAGGTCTTCCTAGAGTTGAGGAATTATTTGAAGCTAGAAAACCAAAGGGATTAGCTATAGTAACAGAAATCTCTGGTAAAGTAAAGATTTCAGAGGATAAAAGCAAAAAAGAAGTTATTGTCACAAGCAAAGATGATAGTAAAACATATTCAATACCTTTTGGATCAAAATTACGTGTAAAAGACGGGGATGAAGTAGAAGCAGGAATGTCATTAACAGAGGGTTCTATAAATCCAAATGAAATATTAGCAATAAATGGTGTTGATGGAGTTCATAAATACTTAGTACAAGAAGTTCAAAAAGTTTATAGAAACCAAGGTGTTGATATTAACGATAAACATATTGAAGTTATTGGTAGACAAATGTTAAAAAGAGTTAGAGTTGAAGATAATGGGGATACAGGACTATTTGCAGGTTCACTAGTGGATATAAATGAACTAGAAGAAGAAAACGAAAAAATGATAGCAGAAGGTAAAAAACCAGCCACATATAAACGTGTATTATTAGGAATAACAAAAGCATCACTTGCAACAGAGAGCTTTTTATCAGCAGCATCTTTCCAAGAAACAACTAGAGTGTTAACAGAAGCTGCAGTAAAAGGAAAAGTAGATGAATTAATAGGCTTAAAAGAAAATGTTATAATAGGTAAATTAATTCCAGCTGGAACAGGATTAAGCAAATACAAAAATATACACATAGACACAGAAAAAGAAGAATGTGACTGTGAAGAAGAATGCAATAATTAATAAAGTAAACGGGACTTTTTATAGTTCCGTTTTATTTGCTAATAAAAAAAATAAAAAAATACTATATTTCTACAAAAAAGTATGATATATTATATATGTATAAAAAGCTATATTGAAAGGAATGAAAAAATATATGGAAAGAGGAAGAAGATATAGTGGAGGACGAAAACTAAACATGAAAAAAGTATTTGCTGTAATAATAGCTTTTGCAGTAATTATAATGTTTATTGTAGGAATAAGAAAGATACTAAAATCAAATAAAGGAGCTGTGGAAAAGACAGTTGTTCAAAAGTATTTCGCAGTATATACTAATAATAAATGGGGAGTAATAAATTCAAAAGGGACTACTGTTATAGAACCAACATATGATGAAACAATAATAATTCCAAACCCATCAAAAGCCATATTTATTTGTACATATGATGTAGATTATGAAAAGGGCTTATATAAAACAAAAGTGTTAAATGATAAGAAAGAAGAAGTACTTACAGGGTATGAGTCTGTGCAAGCATTAGAAAATTATGATGAAAATAATAATTTGTGGTATGAATCTGATGTCTTGTTAGTAAAAAAAGATGGAAAATATGGATTAATAAATTATAAAGGAAATGAATTATTAAAATGTGACTATAATTCAATTACAACATTAAAAGGAATAAAAAATTGCTTAATAACAGACAAAGATGGAAAGCTTGGATTAGTTGATGACATAGGAAACATAGTAATACCAAACCAATATAAAACTATAAAACAACTAGGAAATAAATATGAAGAAGGATTTATAGTGCAAAATGAAAAATATGGAGTAATAAATTGGGACAAATCAGTTGCGCTAGAAGCTAAATATGATGAAGTAAAACAGATATATGGCAATGGTAGATTTGTAGTAAAACAAGATGGAAAATGGAAAATAGTAGATACAACAGGTAATTCATATTTAGAAGAAAAATTTGATGATGTAAAATCAATAAATGGAGAAAATGTTGTAATTCAGAAAAATGGAAAATATGGAATAATGACAATTTCTGGAGATACAAAGCTAGAAACTAAATATGAAGATATAAAATTTACATATGCGGATAACTACATTGCTAAACTAGAAGGCAAATATGGGATTGTAAATGTAGCAGGACAAACAAAATTGGATTTTGTATATAATAACTTGATATATAGAAGTGATGTAGATTTTTACGAGGGTTCAAAAGAAAATATTAATTCAGATTTAATAGACAGAGATTTTAATATTAAATTAAATGGAATTGTAACAGAAATTAACAAAGATTTAGGATACATGAAAATTAGAATAAATGATGAATATAAATATTATAATTTTAAATTTGAGGAAAAATTTAACATAGAATTACTAAAAGGTAACACATTATTTTTATCAAAAAAAGATAACAAATATGGTTTTGTAAATAAAGATGGTATAGTAATGGTTGACTATATATATGATGATGCAACAGAACAAAATGAATTTGGATATGCAAGTGTAAAAAAAGATGGATTATGGGGATGCGTTAATTCAAAAGGAGAAGTCACAATATCACCAGCATACTCATTAGAAAACAGTATATTAATAGACTTTATAGGAAAATGGCATAGAGGCCAAGATTTAAACTTAAATTATTATACAGATGAAAAATAAATTATAGGAGGAGCAAGCATACAGATGGAACAAAAGATTAAATATCAATATACGTATTTCATATATCCGTATATTATAGAACCGAATAAATACAATAAATATATGCTAAAGCTTATAAGAAATCCTAAGTGTAAATTAAAAGCATTTGATAGAATAAAAGATTTTGATATATACACATATTTTTTACCCAATATAAGAGATTATATGTTTTGGACATTTGGACTATCAACTCAAAAAATAAATGAGCTTCAAAATATGGAAGACAAGATGCAGAGTGCAATACTTTCAAAATATCCTTGTACAATTTTTGAATATGAATTAGAGAAAAATATACAGGGAAAAGTAGGAGAACAGAACGGTATATTTTTTGATATTTTAAAAATGGAGATTATTTGCTTTAATACAGGTATATGCTTTTTAACATTTAAAACAGTTTTAAATGGAGAAAACAATTTAGATGACGTATTGAATTTTAATTATAAGTTCAGAGATATAAACTCAAATTTATCACAACTAAGGGAATATGAAAACATACGAATACAAACAAGCACTTTTAAAGATATAAGGGATTTTTCAAGTTTGATAAAAGAAATAGCAGGCAATAGTACAGGAGCAAAAAAAATAAATGTAGATACTGAAAGGTTTATTACATATGCATATGTATGCTTAGATCAAGGTTGCTGGAACGAAAGTACAAATAATACTGTACTAAATGAAAGATTTTTAAATTATGCCAATATAGCAAATGCAAACTCTAAAACAAATAGCAAGGTAAAGGAAATTGAACAAAGATATGTAAAATTTGGGTTTACAAGTTGGAGTGCAGTGGTAATGGCATCAGATATAAATACAGATAATTATACAAAACTGCCATTTGAATATGAGAATAAATATTTATATCATTATATATTTAACATATACAAAAAAATATATTTAAAAAAGTTAATATATGAGTTTAATATGAGCAATAATTTTGAGAAGATCAAGGAGCAATTTATAAATTTTACAAAATTCATATGGATACAAGAAATAACCAACAATGAGCTTGGAATAAGTATAGAAGAAAAGGAAAGAGAAAGTTTATTGCTAGAAGAGACATACCTAAGATTAAAAAATAAATATGATATACTTTATAAAAATTACAATATAGAAAGAATTGCAAAGGGAAATAAAATAATTGCAATAATAGTAATAGGTATATTTATTGTCACACTTATGAACCTATTTGGAAAATAAAAAAGTTCAATCAGATAAAATCTTATATAAGGGAGAATTTAGATGGAGATAAGAACAGGTGTAGATATAATAGAGGTAAATAGAATAAAGGAAAGTATTGAGCAGATAGGACAGGTTTTTGTGGATAGAATATTCACAGAAAAAGAACAAGAATATTGCGAAAAAACTAATAAAATGAAGTATCAACATTATGCGGCAAGATTTGCGGCAAAAGAAGCTATATTTAAAGCGATTTCCAAAAATATAAACAATACTTCTAACTGGTTATGGAAAAATATAGAGATATATAATGATGAAAAAGGAAGGCCAATAGCAGATATAAGTAAATTAGAAATAAAAAAAATAATAAGCCAGGATTTGAGTATATCACATATAGAAAACTACGCAATGGCAAGCTTTACTTTAATATTAGATAATTAATAGAGTATTTGTAACAAAGATAACTATTTAGGAAAGGATGCAAAGTCTAAAATGAGGTTTTTCGATTCACATTCACACTATAATGATGAAAAATTTGATGAGGACAGAGAAAAAATATTACATGAAATATATGAAGCTGGAATAACAAAAATTATAGTTGCAGGTTATGATATAGAATCTTCTAAAAAGGCAATAGACTTATCAAACGAATATGATTTTATATATGCTATATGTGGAATATCTCCAAATGATATATTAAAAACAGAAAATGAAATAATAAAGCAAATAAAAGAAATAGAAGATATAGCAAAAGCCGATAAAGTTGTTGGCATTGGAGAAATCGGACTCGACTATTATTGGAATAAAGAAAACAAAGAACTACAACAAATGGCGTTTATTAACCAAATAAAATTAGCGAACAAGCTGAATTTACCAATAATAATACATACAAGAGAAGCGGTTATGGATACTATAAGAATTTTAAAGGAAAATACACCAAGTAAGAAGGGAGTATTTCACTGTTGCCCATTAAACATAGAACTTGTAAAAGAAGGACTAAAACTAGGGTTTTACATTTCGCTAGCAGGACCAATAACATTCAAAAATTCTAAAAATGCAGATGAAATAATACAAATGATACCATTAGAAAAAATGCTTATTGAAACAGATAGCCCATATTTGGCGCCAGAACCTAATAGAGGGACAAGAAATGACTCAAGGAATTTAAAGTATTTAGTAGAAAAAATAGCACAAGTAAAGCAAATTGAACCAGAAAAAATTGCAGAAATTACATATAATAATTGGAAATTTTAAAACATACATGTTTAGTAAACAAAAAACATAGTGTATTACAATTAAATACACTATGTTTTTTATGTATAAATTCTAGTTATTAAAATCAACTTTTACATTTTTTCTAGCTTCTGGGTTATCTACTTCAAATAAAGTTTCTTGTGTAAAATTAAACATTCCAGCTACAATGTTTGATGGAAATACTTGAATCTTTGTATTATATGTAGTTACAATGTCATTATAGAATTGTCTAGAATAAGAAATTTTATTTTCTGTGTTAGCAAGTTCTTGTTGTAAACTTATAAAATTTTGATTTGCTTTTAAATCAGGATAAGCTTCTGAAACAGCCATAATTGTTTTTAAAGTATCAGAAAGTTGAGTGTCTAAATTAGATTTTTCTGCTACAGTTTTTGCATTTGCCCATGCAGTGCGAAGTTCTGCAACTTTTGTTAAAATATTACTTTCGTGTCCCATATATCCCTTAACAGTCTCAACAAGATTAGGAATTAGGTCAAATCTTCTTTGCAATTGTATTTCTATTTGGCTCCAAGCATTTTTAACTTTTTGTCTTAGCGAAACAAGATTATTGTATATATTTATTAGGAAAACCAATATAAGAACAACAATTATTAAAATAATCCATCCCATTTTAATATCAATCCTTTCTTTTAAGGCAATATAAAAATTACCTCAACAATATAACCAATATAATATCATACATATATTAAAAATTCAATAAAATACACATAAAATTCACAAAAAAGGTTACCGGGTAATGTTTTTAAGAGTTATATTATCTGCATGTATGGAAACATAAGTTTTGGATAGGATTAAAAGCGTATACTTCGGCGTTTTATCTTTATAATATATTAAATAGTAACAAAAAAATAGATACAGAATTTATGTTTAATTTTTTTAAAAATGGTAAAAATTATATTATATAAGGAGGAAGAATATGGAAGCATATATTGCAAAAAGAAGAAAAAAATCATCAAAGAATAAAATGTTAATAGTAATTATCTTTATATTTATAATTGCTAGTGGTATAATACTATATAAATTTTATGAGAAAATAGATATAAATGAAGCCAATCAGCCACCAGAGGCAGTAAAAACATTAAGAACTATGGAGGAAGAAAAAAAGGAAAATAAAGAAGCAGTTGATGTTATAGAAAAAGCAACATCAAATGTTGTAGGAATATCAAAAGTAAAAAATGTTGGTAGTAGCATTTTTTTAAAGGATAGTACATCAAAACTTGGGTTAGGCACAGGTGTAGTGGTAACAGATAATGGATATATATTAACCAATGCACATGTTTCTGGGGAAAAGTATAGCACGTGCTATGTAACATTAGAGTCTGGTGAAACATTTACAGGGAATGTGGTATGGTCTGATGTTAATATAGATTTATCTATTTTAAAGATATCATGTAAAAATATGAAATATGCAGTATTAGGAGATTCTGATAATATCAAAGTTGGTGAAAAAGTATATGCAATAGGAAATCCAATTGGATTTGAGTTTGAAAGAACAGTAACATCTGGTATAATAAGTGCAGTAAATAGAACCATTAAAATAGAAGAAGATGAAGATGCTTCTTATATGAGCAATTTAATTCAAACAGATGCAACAATAAATTTAGGAAATAGTGGAGGACCATTAATAAATATAGATGGAGAAGTAATAGGAATAAATACTATAAAAATTAGTTCAGCAGAAGGAATAGGATTTGCTGTGCCAATAAATCTTATTAAAACAATAATAGAAAAATTGGCAATACAGGGAAAATTTGAAGAAGCAAGTATTGGAATATTTGCCTATGATAAAAATGTGATACCATATATAGATAAAAATTTAAAATTTGATACAGGCATATATGTTGTTCAAGTTAGTAAGGGCTCATCAGCGTATAATGCAGGATTGAGAGAAAAAGATATAATAATTAAAATAGATAATATAACACTAGAGAAGATGAGTGACTTAAGAAAATATATTTATACTAAAAATGTGGGAGATGAAGTTATATTAAGAATACAAAGAAATAATGTGGAAAAAGAGGTAAAAATGATGTTAACGCGAAAATAGTAGAAAAGTTAAATTTGACAGATCTGCTAATAAATGGTATAATATAATTGTTGCTTTTAAAGGAGGGAACAAATTTCTTATGAAAAATGATGAGAAAGCATCTATATCGCTGAAAAGAATCATTGCCATAAGCTTAATATTTTTATTTTTAACAAGCATAGCAGTAGTTGCAGGAAATGTTAAATTAAATAGCGTAAAAATAATATTATCAAGTGGTTATGAAATGAATGTATTATCTTCAAAAACTAAAATTTCAGAAATATTAGATGAAAACCATATTATAATATTGGAAGATGAAAAGGTTATTCCAAGTTTAGACGAAGAACTTTCATCAAACAATACTATAAAAATATTTAAAAACACAGATGAAGAAGTTGAAATAGCTACGGAAATAGAATGTTCAGAGAATATTAAAACAGAAGATATTTTAAAAAATTATGAACAAATAATTGAAAAAATAGTAACTGTGGAAGTAAAAATACCATATGAAACTATTACTAAAGACGTATCAACAGGTTCTGGAACAAAGCAAGACAGAATAATACAAAATGGTGTTGATGGACTAAAAAAAGTAACATATAAAATAAAATATCAAAATGATGTAGAAATAGAAAAAACAGAAATATCTAGCGAAATTATAAAAGAACCAATAAACAAAATTGTTGAAGTAAGAACAAGACAGATTACATCAAGAAGTTCAAACCTAAGAACAGCTAGCACAAACCCAGCGACAACAGCATCTACAACATTGGCAAAAAAAGTAGAAGGAATAACACCAAAAGTTGCTACTTTTAATACTTCGGCATATTGTCCATGTATGAGTTGCTGTGGTAAAACAAATGGTATAACATCATCTGGTGCATTAGCATCTCAATGGTACACATTAGCAGCAGGTTCGGTATATCCAATAGGAACAGTTATATATATACCATATTTTAAAGATAAACCAAATGGTGGATGGTTTGTGGTTCAAGACAGAGGTGGAGCAATATCAAGTGATAGATTAGATATTTTCTATAATTCACATAGTTCTGCACTACAATTTGGTAGAAGATATTTAGAATGTTATGTATATGAATTTTAATAATATAATCGGTTATCACATTTACGATAGCCGATTTATTTTAATATCAATTAGAGTAATTGCTAAGTAAAATGCTTGCATATACGCTTCTTTTTTGATATTATAGTAAAAGTAAAAATGAATTGAGGAAGAAAAATGAAACTAATATCATGGAATGTTAATGGGTTAAGAGCTAATATTACAAAAGGATTTGAAACTTTTTTTAAACAAATAGATGCAGATATTTTTTGCATTCAGGAAACAAAAATGCAGGAAGAACAAATTGATATAACTATTCAGAATATTTTAAAAAAATATAAGCAATATTGGAATAGTGCATTAAAAAAAGGTTATTCAGGTACGGCAGTATTTAGCAAAAAGGTGCCTATAAATGTGACATATGGAATAGGAATAGAAGAGCATGACAAGGAGGGAAGAATTATAACACTTGAGTTTGAAAAATTCTTTTTGGTAAATTGTTATACTCCAAATTCAAAAAAAGGCTTGGAAAGATTAGATTATAGGATGTTATGGGAAGATGAAATAAAAAAATATCTGATAAAATTAGATAAGATAAAGCCTGTAATATACTGTGGTGATTTGAATGTAGCACATGAAGAAATAGACTTGAAAAATCCAAAAACAAATAGAAAAAGCGCAGGATTTACAGATGAAGAAAGAAATAAAATGACTGAATTATTAAAGATGGGTTTTACTGACACTTTTAGATATCTATACCCAGAAAAAGAAAATGCGTACTCATGGTGGTCATATATGTCAAATGCAAGAGAAAAAAATGTTGGCTGGAGAATAGACTATTTTATTGTTTCAAAGTCAATAGAAATCCAGATACAGGATTCAATGATATACTCAGAAGTATTGGGAAGTGACCATTGCCCAATAGGACTAGAAATTAAAATATGAAAGGGGAAAAAATGGGAGAAAATAAACGTGTAATTACAAAATGGTTATATTGGTTTGTATTTGCTGTTGCTGTTATATTAGTTTACAAAACAGTAGATAATTTAGGAGAAATATTAAATTGGTTTGGAAAATTATTTTCAATTTTAATGCCATTTGTAATAGGAATATTAATAGCATACTTATTCTATATGCCAACCAAAAAATTGGAAAAAGTATATTCAAAGACAAAAAACAAATTTATAAAAAGAAAATCTAGAGCAATAGCAATATTCACAATATATGTAATAGCAATAATAGCAATTATATTTATAATTAATTTTATAATTCCAACAATAATAGAAAGCACTAAGGACTTAATAAGTAATTTTCAAAGCTATTACAATAAAACAATGGCTGTTTTAAATAATTTACCAGAGGAGTCATTCTTAAAAAATGAAATAATATATAAGTTGGCAGAACAAATAAAAAATATTGATTTAGAAAAGTATTTAAACCTTGAACAATTAGCTCAATACGCAAAAGGTGCAATAAATGTAGTTACAGGAGTATTTGATTTATTTGTGTCTATAATAGTATCCATATACATATTGTCAGAGAGAGACGAGATATTAGGATTTTTTAATAGATTATCAAAAAGAATATTCAAAGAGGATACATATAGTAATGTAGAAAAATACTTTTACGAAACAAACAATGTTTTTTTCCGTTTTATATCAAGCCAACTGTTGGATGGAATGGTAGTTGGAATAATAACATCTATAGCGATGAAAATAATGGGGATACAATATGCTATACTACTAGGATTTATGATAGGTCTATTTAATTTAATACCATATTTTGGAGCAATAATAGCTGTAATAATAGCAGGTATAATAACAATATTTACAGGTGGACTTGATCAAGCGATATGGATGGTAATAATAGTAACAATATTACAACAAATAGATGCAAACATAATAAATCCAAAAATAACAGGAGATTCACTAAAAATAAGCCCATTATTAGTAATATTTGCGGTAACAGTAGGTGGAGCGTACTTTGGGGTATTAGGCATGTTCTTGGCAGTACCAATAGCAACTGTAATAAAAATAATATTAGAAGACTATATAAAAAATGTTAATGCCTAGACCAAAAAGCAATTTTAATTCCCATTTACAGTGTGGATTTCTTGTAAACATTGACAAAAGCGCGAAATAAGTGTAAAATATAAGATGTAATTAGGAGGATTTTATGCCGAGCAATAAAAAAATATTTGATAAACTAGTATCGCGCGTAAAGATATATTTAGTAATAATAGCAGTACTTTTAACAATTATTTGTATAAGCAATATTAACTTAGTTCTGCCAGCAATTTTGTTTTATATTTTAGTTGTTGGATATGCTTATTGGAGCAGTGAAAAGAGAAAAGAAGAATTATCTGAGCATATAGAACACTTAACCTTTAGCGTTGATAAAGCAGCAAAGGGAACACTGATAAATTCACCATTTCCACTTATAATATTAGAAACCAATGGAAATACAATTTGGAAAAACGAGAAGTTTTCTAAGGAATTTATTAATATAGATATTAATAACTATTTGGATAGTATATTAAAAGAATTAAAGCAAAGTCTTGAAAATGGAGAATTTGTTAAAAATAAAAATATTAATCAAAGTATAGTAATTGGAAGTAAAACATATAAGCTATTAGGAGAATATATAGAATTAAGAAATAAACAGTCTATATTTACACTATATTTTATGGACAATACAGAATTAATAAAAACAGAAGAAAAATATATTAACTCACAAAATTGTATAGGAATAATAATGATTGACAATTATGAAGAGTTAATGCAGAGAGTAGAAAATGAAGACAGGTCTACATTCATAGCACAAATTGAAAAAAATATATATGAATGGGCAACTCATTTTGAAGGTTTAGTAATAAAATCTGAAAGAGATACTTTTGTGTTAATATTTGAACAAAAATATCTATCAGAAATAGAAAATAAAAAATTTAATATATTAGATGAAATAAAAGAATTGGAATGGACTAATAAAGCACAGTTCACTTTAAGCATAGCTGTTTCAAACGAAGGTAGCTCTAACTACGAAAAATACAAATCCGCACAAGCAGGCCTAGATATCGTATTGGGACGTGGAGGAGACCAAGCAGTTGTAAGAGAAAATGGAAAATATGTATTCTTTGGCGGAAGAGCACAAGAAGTAGAAAAAAGAACTAAGGTGAAAGCTAGAACAGTAGCACATGCCTTAAAAGAACTAATACTTGAAGCGGAAAATGTAATGATAATGGGACATTCTAACTCAGATATGGACTGCATAGGTTCAAGTATGGGAATATATAGATTAGCAAGGTCATTAGGAAAAAATGCATATATAGTAAACAATTCTTATGGAATTGGTTTAGAAAACTTTATGGAAAAAGCAAAAGAAAATGACGAGTACAAAAATGTAATTATAAACAAAAGTGAAGCATTAGCTAAAATAAGCCCAGAAACATTGCTAATTGTTGTGGATACAAGTAAGAAAAACTATGTGGAAATTCCAGAATTATTAGAAGAAACAGAAAAAATAGTAGTTATAGACCATCATAGAAGAAGTACAGAATATATAGAAGATGCAACACTTATGTTCCATGAGGTTTATGCATCTTCAGCAGCAGAACTTGTTACAGAAATATTGGAATATTCACAAGAAAAAATTGAGTTAACAGAGTTAGAAGCAGAGGCACTTTATGCGGGAATTATGATGGATACAAAGAATTTTACTTTTAAAACAGGTGTAAGAACATTTGAAGCAGCAGCATATTTGAGAAAGTATGGAATAGATACAATTAAGGTGAAAAAATGGTTTCAAAGTGACTTAGCAACATACAATAAAATTTCTAAAATAGTAGAAAAGGCAGAGGTTTTAGAACATGCAATAGCAATTTCTATTTATGATGAACAAGACAAAGATGCAAACATAATATGTGCAAAGGCGGCAGATGAACTACTCACAATAAGTAATATAGTTGCATCATTTGTAATTGGAATGATGGGAGACAGAGTCTGCATAAGTGGACGTTCAATAGGAGATATAAATGTTCAATTAATACTAGAAAAACTGGGTGGCGGAGGACACATAACCTTAGCCGGAGCCCAAGTAGAGGGAATGACAACAGAAGAAGTAAAAACAGAGCTTATAAATAGAATAAATGAATATTTTAGTGAAATGTCAAGTTAAGAGGAATAATAAAAAAGAGGGCAATACAACTGGTATTTGCCCTCTTATAAACAATTGACTTTAATATATATAAAAGTGGGTAAAAGCTATTGATAGAAGAAACTCTATAAGATATAATTAATAAAAGCATTTTAAATTAAATACTAGAATTTTAAAAAAGTATTAAAGAAGATAAAGAGAGGAATGATTATATGAAGGTAATTTTATTAGACAATATAAAGGGCGTAGGGAAAAAAGATGAAATAATAAATGCAAGTGATGGATATGCAAGAAATTACTTATTTCCAAAAAAATTAGCAGTAGAGGCAACAAAAGAAAATTTAGGAAAACTAGAATCAAAGAATGAAGCTAATAAATTTAAAAAACAAAATGAAAAAAATGATGCAATAGAAGTAGCAAATAAATTAAAAGAACTAGTTTTAACAATAAAAGTAAAAGCTGGAGAAAATGGAAAGATATTTGGAGGGGTAACCTCAAAAGAAATATCAGAAAATTTAAAAGAACAGTATAAAATAGAAATAGATAAAAAGAAGATAGAAGTAAAAGAAACTATAAAAAATATAGGAAGATTTACAATAAATATAAAATTATATGAAGGAGTAAATGCAAAATTAACAGTGAATATAATTGCAGAATAGTAGGACTCGTATATTAAGAAAGGAATGAAAAAAAATGGAGTTAGGCAGAATTCCACCACACGATATAGAAGCAGAACAAGCTATTATAGGCAGTATGTTAACAGATAAAGATGCAGTAATAGCAGCAGTAGAAGTATTGCAAGAGCAAGATTTTTACAGAGAAGATAATAAAATAATATATTCTGCAATACTAAATTTATACAATAGGGCAGAGCCAATAGACATTATAACATTAAAATCAGAGCTAAAATCGATGGGAAAGTTTGAGGCTGTTGGTGGTTTGGAATATATAGTTCAATTACCAGACAAAGTACCTACAACATCAAATGTAGAACAATATATAAAAATAGTGGAAGAAAAATCAATGCTAAGAGCATTAATAAAAACTGCGGATGAATTAATAACACTTGGATATGACCCTACACAAGAGGTAGAACAAGTAATAGATACAGCAGAAAAAAAGATTTTTCAGGTAATGCAAAAAAAGAATCAAAAGGGATATTCATCTATAAAAGACATTCTAGTAGACACATTTACACAATTGGAACAATTATATAACCAAAAAGAATCAATTACAGGCGTTCCAACAGGATTTGTGGATTTGGACTATAGAACTTCAGGACTACACAATTCAGACTTGATACTGGTTGCTGCAAGACCTGCTATGGGAAAATCCGCGTTTGCGTTAAATATAGCCACAAATGCAGCAGTAAGAGCAAAAGTTCCAGTAGCGATATTTAGCTTAGAAATGTCTAAAGAACAAATGACAAACAGAATTTTATGCAGTGAAGCAATGGTGGATAGTGCAAAAGTTAGAACGGGAAAAATAGATGATGATGAATGGGCAAAATTAGCAGCAACATCAGGAGAACTTTCAGAAGCGGGTATATATATAGATGATACTCCGGGTATTTCAATAATGGAAATAAGGGCAAAATGCAGAAAAATGAAATTAGAAAAAAATATAGGATTAGTTGTAATAGACTATTTACAATTAGTTCAAGGCAGTAATAAAAAAGGAGGAAGCCGTGAACAAGAAATAGCAGAGATAAGTAGGTCCTTAAAAATATTAGCAAAGGAAATAGATGTACCTGTTATAGCATTATCACAATTATCACGTGCACCAGAGCAAAGAATAGACCATAGACCAATGCTTTCAGACTTACGTGAATCAGGTTCAATAGAGCAAGATGCAGACATTGTAATGTTTTTATATAGAGATGACTACTACAATGAAGACACAGAAAAGAAAAATATTGCAGAAGTAATAATAGCAAAACATAGATCGGGAGCAACAGGAACGGTAGAACTATTATGGCTAGCAAACTATACAAAATTCGCAAATATAGAAAGATACAGAGAATAAGTTGTCACTATAGGGACGCTCCTTTTTGTGACAGAAAGGGGAAATATGTTGGAGGATAAGGTATTAAATACCATAAAAAGGTATGAACAAATAAAATCTGGGGATACTATAGTAGTGGGAGTGTCTGGGGGGCCAGATTCTATTTGTTTATTGAATGTATTAAAAAATTTACAAAATGAACTTAAAATAAACATTGTAGTTGCACATATTAATCATATGATAAGGAAAGAGGCTGACTCTGAAACAGAGTTTGTACAAGATTTTTGTGAGCAGAGGGATATAAAATGTTTTGTAAAGAAGGCAGATGTTTTACAAATAGCTAAAGAAAAAAAGCTAGGGACAGAAGAGGTTGGAAGAAAAATTAGATATGATTTTTTTGAAGAGGTAAAGAACTTAGTTGGTGGAAATAAAATTGCTACAGCGCATAATGCAAATGATAATGCAGAAACAGTACTAATGAATTTCTTAAGGGGAAGTGGAAGTACAGGGCTTAAAGGTATAGAACCAATAAGAGATAACAAACTTATACGACCTATAATTGAATGTACCAGACAAGAAATTGAACAATATTGTAATGAAAAAGGTTTAAACCCTAAGTATGACAAAACAAATCAAGAAAACATATATACAAGAAATAAAATTAGGAATATGCTTATTCCGTATATACAAGAGAATTTTAATCCTAATATTATAGAAACAATAAATAGAATGTCCAATCTTATAGCAACTGATGAAATGTATTTCAAATCAATAGTAAAACAGTCATATAAAGAGACTTTTATAAGTAGAACTGAAAAAGAAATAATTTTAGATTTAAAAAAATTTAATGTTTTAGAAAAAGTAATAAAATCAAGACTTATAATATATACTATTAATGAGCTTTTAGGGACTACTAACGGAATAGAAAAAATACATATTGAAGATGTTATTAAATTATGTAAAAATAATATTGGTAATAAATACTTAACACCAAATAAAAATATAAAAATAATGATAAAAAATAAAAAAATTTTTTTTACGAGGTATTGTAAACTTCCGTAAGGAAAGCCTTGATATGACTAGGGTGTGAACAAAAAAACTTTAGTAAAACACTTGAAATACCAAAATCTTTATGATATATTCCTTAAATAGTAAAAGGAGGCATTAACTTGAAAAATGGAATAAAATCTTTAGCTATGTGGCTAATAACATTTATAATATTTATAGTCTTAATATCATCAATAATTGATAATACTGAGAATAGGCTTGCCTACTCGGAATTACTTTCTAAAGTAGAAGCAGGTGAAGTAAAAGAAATAGAAATTTCAGCAGATAAGGTAAAAGCAAATGTAAAATTAAAGAACCAAAATGTTACTAAAGAGGTAAATATACCAAGTGTTGAACATCTAATGTCAGCATTAGAAGATAGTATGAAAACAGGTACAATAAAGGTAACAGAAAAATCAGAATCTTTATTTGTAACAATACTAAGTCTTTTAACACCATTTGGAATATTAATTATATTCTTTATATTCTGGTTCTTATTTATGAATAGTGGAGCACAAGGAGGAGCTGGCTCAAATAAAACAATGTCTTTTGGAAAGAGCAGAGCTAAAATATTAAATCCAACAGATAAAACAAAAGTAACATTTAATGATGTGGCTGGTGTAGATGAGGAAAAAGAAGAATTAGAAGAAATAGTTGAATTTTTAAAAAATCCAAGAAAATTCACAGAGATGGGTGCAAGAATTCCAAAAGGAGTTTTATTGGTAGGGCAACCTGGAACAGGAAAAACACTTTTAGCAAAAGCAGTTGCAGGAGAGGCTGGTGTACCATTCTTCATTATAAGTGGTTCAGACTTTGTAGAAATGTTTGTTGGTGTAGGAGCTTCTAGAGTAAGAGATTTATTTGAAGAAGCAAAGAAAAAAGCACCATGTATTGTATTTATAGATGAAATAGATGCAGTTGGTCGTCAAAGAGGCGCAGGACTTGGCGGAGGACATGATGAAAGAGAACAAACACTAAATCAGTTATTAGTAGAGATGGATGGATTCTCAGCTAATGAAGGAGTAATTGTATTAGCTGCAACCAATAGACCAGACGTATTAGACAAAGCTTTATTAAGACCAGGAAGATTTGATAGACAAATAGTAGTATCGGCACCAGATGTTAAAGCGAGAGAGGAAATCTTAGAAGTTCATAGCAGAAAGAAGAAATTGGCACCAGATGTAGATTTAAAAACAATTGCAAAAAATACATCAGGATTTTCAGGTGCAGATTTGGAAAATGTATTAAATGAGGCGGCTTTATTGGCTGCAAGAAGAAATAAACCAGAAATTAGTATGACAGAAGTAGAAGATGCAATGGTTAAAGTAACAATGGGACCTGAAAAAAGGACTAGAGTTAGAAGCGAAAAAGAACAAAAATTAGTGGCATATCATGAGGCAGGGCATGCAGTTGTAAGTAGATTTTTACCAACACAAGATCCTGTTCATCAAATATCAATTATACCAAGAGGAATGGCTGGAGGATATACTATGTATAGACCAACAGAAGATAAGTCTTTTATGTCTAGAACAGAAATGATAGAAAATATAGTTTCACTATTAGGTGGAAGAGTATCAGAAAAATTGGTATTAGACGATATATCAACAGGAGCAAGTAATGATATAGAACGTGCAACGAAGATTGCAAGAAATATGGTTACAAAATATGGAATGAGTGAAAGAGTTGGCACTATAACCTTAGGACAAAATCAAGAAGAAGTATTTTTAGGAAGAGATTTTGCACAGAGCAAAGAGTATTCAGAAGAAACAGCTGCAATAATAGATGAAGAAGTAAAAAGTATAATTGATTATGCATATAAAAAAGCAGCAGAAATATTAAATGCTAATATGGAAAAATTACATGTTGTAGCAGGAATATTGTTAGAAAAAGAAAAAATAGATGGAGAAGAATTTGATGCAATATTCAATAATTAAAATTATAAAAAATTAAAGGAGCTTATACTCCTTTAATTTTTTTATGCCTTAATGTGCATCTTGTATTTCTGGTTTCATAGAAACAGCTATTAGTGTACCTTCTTCTACAGAAGTGCCTGCAATAGGATCTTGACTTATAACTATTCCAGAACCACTAACTTAAATATTTAAATTTCGTTCCTTTAAAATTGTTCTAGCCTCGGATAAAGACTTTCCTTTTAAATCTGGAACTGTTTGTGATACTCTTGCTTCATGTCCAGCAGAATATATTTTAACAATAGAGTCTTTCAGTAATTGGGTTCCAGCTTTAGGCATTTGTTCTGTGACAATTTCTTCAGAACCTCCTGATATAATACAATTAAAGCCTGCGTTTTCTATAATTTTATTTGCTTCTGCAATAGTTTTGTTTACTACATTTGGTAGTGTAGTAGTAGAATTTGAGCTACTGCTTCCAGTAGTTGAGCCACTACTGTCAGAAGGAATTTGTAAATATGGTAATACTTCTGTTAATATTTGAGAAGCAACAGGTCCAGCAATTTGACCACCTTGATGACTATCTCCCTCAGGAGCATATAATGTTACAAGAGCAACAACTTCTGGACTTTCTACAGGGGAAATAGCAATATATGACGCAACATATCCATCTTCCTCTGCACCTGGTGATGGTTCTGATGTTCCGGTTTTTCCTGCCACAGAGTAGCCTGTAACTCTTCCGTACCTTCCTGTACCAGATGTTACTACCGATTCCATCATATTTAAAAGATTTTCAGATGTTTCCTTAGAAACTACTTGTCTTATTACTGTTGTATCTATATTTGTGGTTGCGCCAGTATCAGTATTTGTAACCTGTTTTATTATTTTAGGTTGAACTAATATGCCATCATTTGCTATACAACATATAGCGGTTGCCATTTGCAATGGTGTTATACCAAATCTTTGACCAAATGAAGAGGTAGCCAGCTCAACAGGACCAACATCTTCTAAGTCCCAGAAGTTTCCGCTAACATCACCAGAAGTTAAATTGGTTGAGTCAAATAAACCAAAAGCTTCAAAATATTTATATAGTGTTTTAGCACCAATCTTCTCGCCTAATTCCATAAATGCTGGGTTACAAGAATTGCACAAAGCATCTCTTAAACTTTGTTTACCGTGGCCAGGTATACCTTTCCAACAATAAATGGTATTTCCAGCTACAACATGATATCCAGGACAATCAAAAACATTTTTTTCATCAGGAGAAACCAAATTTTCTTCTAAACCAATTGCAGCAGTTATAACCTTAAAAACAGAACCAGGTTCATATCTATCGGAAAGAGCTCTATTTCTCCACATACTATACATAGCATTAGACTTTTGCTCAGAAGTCATTTCTTTCCACTTGTCCTCAGTAATACTTGTGACTTTATAAGGAGTGTTTAAATTATAGTTTGGGTAAGTTGCCATTGCCAAAATGTCACCATTATTTGGATTCATAATTATAACATTTCCGCCACGAGCACAATTATTTTCTTTGCAAGCTTGTTCCAAATATTTTTCAGCAATAGCCTGAATATTTACATCTAATGTTAATGTTATATTATTACCATTTTCTGCAACAAATAGGGTCTCGTTCTGGTCAGGAATGAATTCTTGAATTGCATCTTGAGAAGTAATTATCCTTCCAGGTGTACCAGTTAATAAAGAATCAAATTCATTTTCTAATCCCTCTAAGCCTCTATTTTCATCTCCACAAAAACCTATTAAATTTGATGCTAAATTATTGTAAGGATAATATCTTTTGGTATCTTCATCTATATTAATGCCAGAATAAATCTTTTCCTCTTCCATCCATTTTTTCAGTTTATCAATTTTGTCTTTTTGAACCTTTGAAACAATCGTCTCTAACCAGCTTGTGCTATTAACTTTAGCTAAAGTTTTTTCATAATCTAATTCAAAGATCTCTGAAAAAGCTTTCGCAACTTTCTCTTTTAAAGCTTTAGTTTTAATTTCTTCTAATTCTTTGTTTTCCTCAGATACTTTTATAAGGTCTGGATTAATGGTAACAGTATCTACAGCAGCGCTTATAGCTAACTCTTTTCCGTTTGTATCATATATAGTACCTCTTTTAGGACTTATTGCTCTACTAGTAATTAATTGACTATACATTTGTTCCTTTAACCAAGGACCTTTAATAAATTGTAACCAAAATAAACGTCCAATTAGCAATAAAAACACACAAAATATTGCAATCATACCATTTCTTAATCTCAGAGCCCTAGAGTATTTTGGGGCTTTGCTTTTGTTCTTTGTATTCATTTTACACCTACTTTTTTAATAATAACAACATTTTATTATATAATAAAACAAAAATCAATGCTTTTAAACAATGTTTAATACATTGCAATATCAACATAAACATGATAAAATATAAACATAATTTATACATAATAGGAGAATTGAATTAACAATGAATAATGTGTACGATGAGACTAAGTTTCTAATGAAAAAATATAATATTACTGCTAATAAAAGCTTAGGTCAAAACTTTTTGGTTGATGATGAATCTATAGAAAAAATAGTAGAGGCCTCTGACTTAACAACAGATGACTTGGTAATAGAAATTGGGCCAGGTCTTGGAACTTTAACCCAAAAGCTATTAGAAAAAGCTAAAAAGGTAATTGCAATAGAGCTTGATAAAAAAATGATTAAAGTATTACAAGACAGATTTTTATTATACACAAACCTAGAAATTATAAATGAGGATGTATTAAAAGTAGATTTAAAGGAAGTAATAGAGAAAAACGGATTTAAAACAGCCAAAGTTGTTGCAAATCTTCCTTACTATATTACAACTCCTATTATTATGCAGTTGTTAGAAAAAAAACTACCAATAGAAACAATAACAGTAATGATACAAAAAGAAGTGGCAGAAAGATTAACAGCAATTCCAGGAGATAAAAATTCTGGAGCGATTACATATTCGGTGTATTATTATTCAAATCCAAAAGTAATATTAAATGTTGAAAATTATAAATTTATTCCAGCACCAGAAGTTGATTCTCAAGTTATAAAATTAGTACTAAGGGATGAACCAGTGGTTAAACCTATAAACGAAGAATTATTTTTTAGATTAATAAAAATAAGCTTTATGCAAAGAAGAAAAACATTAATAAATAGCTTATTAAATGGTGGAATAATAAAAAGTAAGCAACAAGCAATAGACATATTTAACGAATTGGGAATTGAATTAAATACAAGAGGAGAAAAGTTAACAATTGAACAATTTTGTGAAATTTCAAATTTGCTGGCAAAGTGTATTTAAAAATACAAAAATGTATGCTATAATAAATATATAATAGGAGATAAGTATGAATCAAATTCTTGTAACAGAAAAACTGTATATTACGCCAGAATTTAAGAGAAAAAGAATGCTTTATAAAATTGAATTCTTTTTATCTGTTTTTTTGGTGTTTGCTTTATTTTCTTATTATGTTTATGCAGAGTATGATAGAAATAAAAATGAAAAAGTATCACAAGAAATATTAAATCAGATTGCTGCAACGAATGCAATAGACACAACAACAAGACAGCCAGAAGATGACATTATTAGAGTAATTATAGACGACCAAGAAGAATTGACACCGGAGCAAGCAAAAAGAATAGAAGAAGTGCAAGAGAATTCAATAATATATACTGCTTCAAATGGAGTGGAATATGAAACAGATGCTATTTTAAATATACCAAGACTAGGAATAAATTATCCAGTGTTAACAGATACATCAGACGAATTATTAGAAATTTCGCTTAATAAATATTGGGGACCAGATCCAAATGAGGTGGGAAATTACTGCATAGTAGGTCATAATTATAGAAATGGAAAGATGTTTGGAACATTAAGCTCTATAAAAAATGGTGACATAGCTGAATTGACAGATGGATATGGCAGAAGAATAAAATATCAAGTATATGATAAATATGTCGTTAAACCAACAGATACAGGATGTACAACTCAGCATACAAATGGACAAAAAGAACTAACATTAATAACCTGCACAAACTATGGAAAGGAAAGACTTGTAGTAAAGTGTAGGGCAATATAGTTATTTTAATATTTTTATAGCTTCTGTGGTATCTTTTTCCTTTTTACTAATAAGGAAAACAAATATTGCTGTAGCTACAAAAGTGATGACATAAGATACTATAACTATAGAAATCTTTCCATTAGATAATCCGCTACCAGCTATGGTAGAAGAAATTATAGATGGAAATCTTAAAAAAGTTGCAATTAATATAAATTTAATAGGTGGTATTGGAAATAAAAACCCAATATATGTCAATAAGTCCTTAGGAGTGCCAGGTGTAAAGAATAGTATACACATTAGCACTTCTGCTTTTTTAGGATTTTTAAATAATTTGCTGTTTTCAATTTTTTGAATTTTTTCCTTTGAGAATGTATTGTATAAATACTTTTTTCCGAATTTTCCAACAAGCAAATAAATTAAAGTAGTAGTAATAAAGACAGATACAATTATAAAAATAGTACCTCCAATAGGACCATAACACATACCGGCTAAAATTTCTAAAGGCTCGCCTGGCAAAACAACTAAAACAATTTGAAGAAGTTGAAGCATAAATAAAACAATAATTCCCCAAACTCCAAGATTATCAATTTCATTTTTAAATGCCAGCTGACCTTCGTGAGTTGATAAATTAATTATAAACGGAAATAAATATAAAATTACTCCAATTATTAACAATATTGAAAAAGTAAGCAACAATGCTTTTATTATTTTATTTTTCATAAAGCTATTCAAATCCTCCTAATAATACAATAATATATATAATAACACAAAAGTTGATAAAAAACTATAGTACAATTTATTTATTAATGATATAATTCTGAATAGAGTTTATATAAAATTTATTGTATAATATTCAAATTAAAAGTTTAACAAGAAAAGGTGTATTAAATGTATTTAAAAAGATTAGAACTACAAGGCTTTAAGTCTTTTGCAGATAAAACAATATTGGAATTCAAGCCAGGAATTACCTCAGTTATAGGACCAAATGGATCAGGAAAAAGCAATATATCAGATGCCATAAGATGGGTCCTAGGAGAGCAAAGTATGAAATCTTTAAGAGGTGCAAAATCGGAAGATATAATATTTGCAGGAACTCAAGAAAGAAAGTCGCTTGGATTTGCCGAAGTCTCAATTGTTATAGATAATTCTGACGCAAAGTTGCCAATAGAATATGCAGAAGTTACAGTAACAAGAAAAATATATAGAAATGGGGAAACAGGCTATTTTATAAACAAAACTCCTTGCAGATTAAAAGATATTTTAGAGCTATTTATGGACACAGGAATAGGAAAAGATGGATACAGCATAATAGGACAAGGAAAAATAGATGAAATATTATCAAACAAATCAGAAGATAGAAGGCATATATTTGAAGAAGCGGCAGGCATTGTAAAATATAGAACTAGAAAGCAAGAATCTGAAAAAAAGATGGAACAAACAAAGCTTAATTTATTAAGAATTAATGATATTTTAACAGAGATAGAAGGCAATATAGAACCATTAAAAGCACAATCTGAAAAGGCAAAACAATATTTAAATTTAAGAGAAGAATTAAAAAACATAGAAGTTGGATTATTTGTATATAACATAAATTCATATAAAGAAAAGTTAAAGCAAATTGTACAAGACGAAGAAATAATGGTTGCACAAAAAGAGACAGAGGATGAAAAATTGACATCTATACAAGAGTTAAAAGACTCTTTAAAAAGAGAAATAGACGAAATAATATTACAAATAGAGCAAATGCAAAATATTGGCTTTGAGAGTTCTAATAAAATAGAAAAAATGAATTCAGAAATTGGAATATCAAAAGAGAGAATACAAAATAATTTAAATAATAAAGAAAGACTTCAAATAGAAATACAAGAATTCGAGACAAGAATAAAAGAATTAGAAGAAGAAGAAAAACAAAGACAAGAGAAAAAAGCTAATTTATTTCAAAATAAAGAAAAATTTGAAGCTGAATTAAAACAAAAAGAAGAAGAATTATCTAAATTAACTAAAAACTTATCTGAAAAAGAGTTAGAAATAGAAGAAAAAAAGCAAAAAATAGAAGGTAATACAGATAAGAAATATGAAGTTTTAGCAGATATAAGTGCACAAGAAGCAAACTATGAAAACCTAGAAAAACGCAAGAAAGCTATAAAATTAGAATTAGAAAATATAATATCAGAATTAGATAGTACAAGAGACAACAAACAAGAAGTTTCAAAGGGATTTTATGAGATACAAAATAAAAGAAACATTGCCAATGATAATTTAGAGCAGGAAAAAAATAAAAAACAAGAAAGTATGAATAAAATTAAAGAATATGAAGAGGAAATAAGCAGACTAAATTATCAAATAAATATGAAAGATGCCAGACACAAATTTTTACAAGAGACAGAAAAAGAAAAAGAAGGATATATTAAAAGTGTTAAGACATTATTACAAGAATGCGAAAAAAATAGTCAACTAAAAAAAGGTGTGTATGGAGTACTTGCTAATTTAATATCTGTTGATAAGAATTATGAAACAGCAATAGAGATGTGTCTAGGGCAAAGCCTTCAAAATATAATTACAGAAACAGAAGAAGAAGCAAAAAAATTAATAAATTATTTAAGAGATAATAATTTGGGTAGAGCTTCATTCTTGCCAATATCTTCTATAAAAGGGAAAAAAGTTGAAACCATAAAACAGAAAGGATTGCAAGGGGTAATTGGAATTGCATCTGACTTAATAAATTGCGATAAAAAATATATGCAAATTGTACTAAACTTATTAGGTAGAACGGTTGTAGTAGACGATATGGATACAGGTATAGCACTTGCAAAAATGAATAATTACTCATTTAGAATAATAACATTAAAAGGAGATGTAATTAATTCTTCTGGAAGCATTACAGGTGGAAGTGTTGCAACCAAAACAGTAAACATATTAGGAAGAAATAGAGAAATAGAAGAATTAGAAAAAGAATTAAAAAAACTTACACAAAGAACAAAAGAATTAACTACTAAAAAAGAGGATTATTTAGAATCTATAACAGAATTAATAGAAAAAGTTGCAAAACTGGAAAAAGAGCTTCAAGATGTAGAAATTGAATATGCTACTGAGAACCAAAAAATAGTTGCAATGGAAGAAAACATTACTAAATTGGAGCAAAGAAAAGACAAATTAAAACAAGAAGAGGATTCTATAAATAAGCAAAAAGAGGAAAGCATTAAAATAAAAGAAGAGAAGCAAAAATACTTAGAAATATTAAATGAAGAAACAAAATTATTATCACAAGAGGTTGAGCAATTTGCAACTATAAATAAGGACAACCAAAAATACATAGATGATTTAAATTTTGATATAACAAACTTAAAAATTTCAGTATCATCATTTGTAGAAAGCGAAGCATCTATAGAAGAATTCGTGGAGAGAATAAAACACGAGATTCTAAGCAATAAAAGCAACATAGAAAATAAAAACAATATATTGACTCAAGCATTGACAGAAAATGATGAACTACAAATAAAAATAGATAGTTTAAATAAGGAAATAGAAAAAATAAAATTAGAAGTTAACAACAGTTCAGAACATATAGAAAAGCTAAAAAGAACAAGAACAGAAAAAAATGAATTGCTTACACAAAAAGAGGAAGAAATAACAAATCAATTTAGCGTATTAGAAGGTTTGAAAGAACAAATTGTAAAATTGGACTTTAAAAAGACAAAACTAGAACAGGATATAGAAGAACTTATAAACACATTGTGGAATGAATATGAGATAACACCAAATAACACCGAAGAATATAGAAAGCCAAGTAATATTGCACAAGCACAAAAAGAAGTAAATTCACTAAGAAATAAAATAAAAGATTTAGGTAGTATAAATGTAGATTCCATAGAAGAATACAAAAAGCTAAGCGAAAGATATGACTTTATGTGTGAACAAAGACTTGATTTAGAAAATACAGTAGCAAAATTAAGAAAAGTGATTTCGGACATGACACAAACAATGGAAACACAGTTCAAAGAAAAATTTGAAATTATAAATAAAAACTTTAATGAAGTATTCATAGAACTTTTTGGTGGAGGAAAAGCAGAACTAATATTGACAGACGAAGAAAATGTACTAGAATGTGGGATAGACATACGAGTTCAACCAACAGGAAAAAAACTTCAAAATATGATGTTACTATCAGGAGGAGAAAAAGCATTTACAGCTATAGCACTACTATTTGCAATACTAAAAATAAACCCAGCACCATTCTGCATATTAGACGAAATAGAGGCAGCACTTGATGATGTAAATGTATACAGATTTGCAGAATATCTAAAAAAATTTAGTAAAGCATCACAGTTTTTAGTAATAACACATAGAAAAGGAACAATGGAAGTCGCAGATACAGTTTATGGGGTAACAATGGAAGAAAACGGAATAAGCAAATTACTGTCAATGAGATTAGGAACGACACAAGAAAGTTGAAGTAGCATTATTGATATAGATGAATTGCTGGGACAATTAAATGATATAGGACTAACCAATGAACAAGGATATATAATGTGTCGTTTTATGGCTCTAATTGAAAATAGATTTAATGGTGGCCAAGGTATTATGGGGTTTCATATACATCCTCAACTATTACAAATAATGTATACTGGTATGGATAGAGAAAAAGGAGAAATAAAATTCTATCTTAATGCAGGAATTGATACATATAGAGAGCAAATTCCTGCGTTAATTGATAGTCATCCAGAAATTTTATATAAACTAAAGGAAAAAATAAAACAGCGAGCAAAAGAAATTGGGTTAGATCCAGAAAAAATATGTGTTGCACCAGAAATTGTAAATACAACTGGCAAAATGGATTTCTCAAAGGATCAGATAGATGGATTGTTCAGAATGCTAAATGCAGTAGGTATTTTAACTGTAGGTAATCCTCAATATTTTATGGACTTTTGTACATCTCCTGAAATTAAGAAGCTCCTAGGACAAATGCAACAGTCACAAGAAATTCAAAATATGATTAAGTATGCTGAAATTGCAAAAGAGCAGGGCGAACAGGGAAGAACAAATCTTAGAGGAGCAACTCCAGCTGAACGAGATCGTATATTAGCAAGAGAAGCTTTCGTAAGGTGGCAGAAAAAAGGATATTCTGATAAGGAAATTTTTAATATTATAACCGATAGTTATCATATAAATGGGGGTTATGCAAATGAAGAGGATTTGGCACTAGCGAAGATTTACTATAGGAGAAGAGGAATACCAATACAAGCGTGTAGGAGAGAGTCAAATGGAATGTACAAATTATATATTGCAGATAACAGTCCAAAAGGGGACGAGGTAAGGTATTAAGCTATACGGAAAAAAATAATTCCGTGCCCTTTATACTTATATCATGTACTTCTTAAATAAAACATACCAAAAGTACAAATCATAATTGTTTTCAAGCAATTTCTGTAATATTGCATCACGTGTTTGAAAGAAATTTGAATTTAATATTAAATGTTGTTTTTTATTAAAATAACAATCCAAAAGCAATATTTTATGTGTGTCAAATTTTATTCCACGTTCTTTTAAATATTTACAGGTAAAGAGTTTACAAGTAATACATTTTGTCGAGCAAGTCTTGTCTTTTAGATGTTGACAGAGCTTTACATTTTTAATGAATCTGGGGTCAAAAACCTTACAATATTCAAAAGAATAACAACATCCCATATCTTTGTGAGCTGTTTTGTTTTCTCTATTTGCAATGCACTGGTCATTTTTAAAGTCACAGATATTTCCTTTACAAAATTGGTTGTCTAAATACTCACAGACTGTGTCGTAAATATATTCATATTGCTGTTTCTTATCGAAAATAATCAAACAATTTTTTTTAACATGTTGCAAAATGTTATTATTAATAAAGGAATCAACAAATAGTCTAGGATATCTGTCAGAAATATCGGACTTGCTTATAATAATTAATTTATCAAATTCTCTATTTTTATGTAATGACAATAATTTATCATTTAGAGTAGCAGTGCTTCCAATATAGATAATGGAAACATTAGTATTAATATAATTATTAATATTATCCCATACAATATTGTCGGAAATTAATGTAGTTTCATTTATAATAATATCCATATGAAATCCTCCTTGAAAAAATTATAAAATATTTAAACAAAAAAATCAATTCTATTTTTTTACACTCTTGCATAATATTAATTAAGGGCTGTCCCTAAATTTGATTAATACAAAGGAGTGTATGTGTATGTGGCATAGTTTATCTACAAAAGAAGTAGAGAGTAAATTACAAACTGACCTACAGCAAGGATTAAGTGATGATGAAATTACTGTAAGATTAAAAAAGTATGGAGAAAATAAACTTCAAGAACCAAAAAAAGAAAGTGTTTTTGTTAAATTTTTAAAACAATTTAATGACTTTATGATTATTATTTTAATTATTGCTGCTATTATTTCAGCTGTTGTGGCAAAAATGCAAGGAACAGGAGAATATATAGATTCAATTATAATAATAACAATAGTGGTTTTAAATGCTATTATGGGCGTTGTACAAGAAGCAAAAGCAGAAAAATCATTGGAAGCACTAAAAAAAATGTCAGCACCTGTGGCAAAAGTGAAAAGAAATGGGAAAATAATTACTGTAGCTAGCACAAATATAGTTCCAGGAGATATATTAATTTTAGAAGCTGGGAATTATATACCAGCAGATTGTAGACTAATAAGTTCATACAATTTAAAAGTAGAAGAATCAAGCTTAACTGGTGAAATAGTACCAATACTTAAGGATGCAAATATAATATTAAAAGACAATATTTCTTTAGGAGATACAATAAACATGGGCTTTGCAACAACAATAGTTGTAAATGGACATGCGGAGGCAATTGCAACAGATACAGGAATGAACACAAAAGTTGGAAAAATAGCTAAAATGATTATTACAGACGAAGCACCTGAAACACCAATACAAAAGAAACTAGGAGAGGTTGGTAAAAGTTTAGGAATTGGATGCTTAATTATTTGCTTACTTATATTTGTAATAGGATTATTAAAAAAGATAGAACCTGTAGAGATGTTTATGACTTCTGTAGGACTGGCTGTAGCAGCAATACCAGAAGGGTTACCTGCAATTGTAACTATAATGCTTTCAATAGGTGTTACTAAAATGGCAAAGAAAAATACAATAATAAGAAAACTACCTGCAGTAGAAACATTGGGAAGCAGTAGTGTAATTTGCTCAGATAAAACAGGAACATTAACGCAAAATAAAATGCAAGTAGTAGACATTCAAGATGTTAATGGAAATAACAGTAACAAAAGTTTTACATTAGAATTGGGCTGTATGTGTACAGACTCTCAAATAGTAACAAAAGATGGACGAGAAGAGGCAGAGGGAGAAGCAACTGAAAATGCAATAGTAAATGCAGGACTAAAAATAGGAAAAAATAAAGAAAACTTGTATAGAATGATGCAAAGAGTAAACGAGATTCCATTTGATTCGGAAAGAAAAATGATGACGACAATACATAAAATAGGCAGTAAATATAGAATAATAACAAAAGGCGCACCAGATGTATTAATAAAAAGATGTAGTAAATATTATGAAGAAGGAATACAAAAAACAATAACTAGTAAACAATTAAACGGAATAGATGAAAATAATAATAAGATGGCAAATAATGCGCTAAGAGTTTTAGCAATAGCATATAAGGATGTAGATAGATTGCCAAATAAAATAGACAGTGAAAATATAGAAAAAGAATTGACATTTGTGGGGCTAATAGGAATGATAGATCCACCAAGAGAAGGAGTAAAAGAAGCTGTTGCCACATGTAGGAAAGCTGGAATAAAAACAGTTATGATAACAGGAGATCATATTACTACAGCAAAGGCAATTGCAAGAGAAATAGGAATTTTAAGACCAAATGATTTAGCAATAACAGGAAGTGAGCTTGATAGCATAAATCAAAAAACATTAGAAAAAGATATAATGAAATATAGTGTGTTTGCACGTGTATCACCTGAACATAAAGTAAGAATTGTAAAAGCATTTAGAAGTACAGGAGCAGTGGTAGCAATGACAGGAGATGGGGTAAATGATGCACCAGCATTAAAAAATGCAGATATAGGAATATCTATGGGACTAAACGGAACAGATGTAGCTAAAAATGCATCAGATATGATACTTACAGATGATAATTTTGTTACAATAGTGGAAGCGGTAAAACATGGCAGAAATATTTTTGAAAACATAAAAAAAGCGGTTCATTTTTTAATTGCAACAAATATAGGAGAAATAGTAACAATATTTGTTGGTTTACTATTAGGCTTAAAATCACCACTTTTAGCAATTCAGTTATTATGGATTAATTTGGTTACAGACTCTTTCCCAGCTATAGCATTAGGACTAGAACCACCAGAAAAAAATATAATGAATAAAAAACCAAGAAACCCTAAAAAAGGAATATTTGCAGATGGTTTATGGAACAAAATAATTATAGAGGGAGTAATGATTGGAATATTAACATTATTAGCTTTTAGCATAGGAAATAAATTGTATGGAATAAAAGTAGCAAGAACAATGGCATTTGTGTCATTAGGTGTGTTAGAGTTAGTTCATAGTTTTAATATAAGAAGTGAAGAATCAATATTTAAAGCAGGATTATGGGATAATAAATATTTAATAGGTGCATTTATACTGGGAACATTATTGCAAATAATTGTTGTAATAATACCTTCAATAGCAAATGTGTTCGAACTTGTTCCATTAACAAATCTGCAATGGATATATACCATAAGTATATCATTATTGCCACTAGTGATAGTTGAAATCCAAAAAAGATTAAATAAAGAAGAGACACTAGGAGGAATTAATCCTAACTTTACAAAAAAATTAAGTAATGTCAAAAATTAAAAGTCAAGAGATAAAAAAACGAGAAAAAACGAGGTATCAGGAGGAAAAATAAGGAAAATACACTAAAAATTAGCAAATAAAATTAATCAAACTGTTAATAATTACTTATAATTAGTCAATAATAAATATTGAGGTTGAAATGATTTAAAATATATAGTATAATTAAAACTGTCGTGTAGACGCAAAGGAGAGTGAATATATATTTTAGTACAACGAATTAAATATTATACAAAGAAAATGTTTATATTTATTAATATAATAGCAATAGCAACTATAATAATAACATTAATTACATTATCTAAATATAAATTAGTTTCTTTAGTAACAATAAATGGCGAAGAAGTTGGCTATGTAGAAAGTAAAGAAAAATTTGAACAAGAAATAGATAACTATATAAGCGATTTGAAAAAAACAAACATAGCTTTTGTAGATATAGAAAATACACCTAAATATGGATTAAGATTAATTAATAGAAATGAAAATACAAATGAAAATACAATTTTATCTAAAATGGAAGAAGGTATGAAATTTACTTATAGATTATATGCAATAACTTTAGATGGAGAAGAAAAGTCAAAAGTAAATACATTAGAGGAAGCCGAAACATTAGTAGCTGACCTAAAAGAAGAGTATAATACTTTAGAGCTGAATATAGGAATTAAAGAATTATATACAGAAGATATGCAAGAATGTGAATCAGCAACTGTAAAAACAGCAAGAAATAGCATGACACAGGAATTAGATATAATAGAAAATAAATCAATAAATGGAGTATATTTAGCGTGTGTGCCTGTTTCTGGAGTAATAACATCAAGATTTGGAGCAGTGGAAAGCATAAGAGACCATACACATATGGGAATAGATATAGGTGCAAATTACGGAACTCCAATAAAAGCTGTTGCGGATGGAACAATAACATGTGCAGAAGAATGGGGAGGATATGGAAACCTAGTTGTAATAGACCATGGAAACGGTGTAGAATCATATTACGGACATTGTAGTAAACTATACGTAACAGAAGGTCAGAAGGTTAAAGCAGGAGATGTAATAGCAGCAGTTGGTTCAACAGGAAACTCAACAGGCAACCATTTACACTTTGAATTAAGGAACAATGGAGTTCAGGCAAACCCTGAAAAATATGTATATAAAGGACAATAAAAAAAGCCCCATGTTGTTTGACATGGGGCTTAAAAACAAAAGGGGATGTTTTATATATGTTGATAACGGAGTAATTATTTATCAACTAAGTATAATATATCAGTCTTTTTTGAACATTGTGTGAACTCAATGTGATTTTTTGCATATTAAGGTTGTTCTTGTAGAGTTACAGTTATTTCTTTTTCTTTGCCTTCCCTAAAAACTTTCAATTTTAAAGTATCACCAATTTGCTTTTGGTTCTTAATTGCATTTAATTCATCCATTTTTGTAACTTTGGTACCATCTACCTCTACTATAACGTCGCCAATTTTTAATCCGGCTTTTTCACCTGCAGAAAAATCTTCTATAGTTTTTATATAAATTCCTACTACTAAATTGTTATTTTCAGCTGTTTGCTCGTCTAAGTCATATCCACCAATTCCAATGTATGGTCTTTTAACTTTATTATATTGAATTAATTGTTCATATATTTCTTTTGTAGAGTTAATAGGAATTGCAAATCCTACTCCTTCAACGCCTGTTCCAGAAAGTTTTAGAGTGTTAACACCAATTACTTGTCCTTTACTATTTACTAATGCCCCACCACTGTTTCCTGAATTTATAGAAGCGTCTGTTTGAATTGCAACATAAGAGTTACCATCTTGATCAGAAACTTCTCTATTTACAGCACTTATAATACCTGCAGTAACACTATCAGTTAGTCCTAGAGGATTTCCTATAGCCATAGCAAATTCTCCTACTTGAACAGCATCAGAATCACCAAGTTCTGCAGCTTTTAATCCATTCTTTTCTATTTTAATAACAGCTAAATCAGTTTGAGAATCTGTTCCGACAATGGTAGCATCGTATTTTGTTGAATCATTATATAAGGTAACAGTAACTTTATTAGCCTTACCAAGCTCATAATAATAAGAAGTAGAAGAAGAGTTTACTATGTGGTTATTTGTTAAAATGTATCCATCTTCGCTAATGATTATTCCAGAACCAGCAGCTGTTGCAGTCGATTTATTTCTATAAAATATAGAATTTACAGAATATTCAACTTCTATTCCAACGATAGAAGGACGAACCTTAGAAGCAACGCCAACACCTGTTTCAGAATATCCAACTAAAGAAACCATTTGAGTATTAATGTTTGCAGTATTAGTATTATCACCATAACTATTAGGTGATTCCACACTAACTAACTTTTTAACGATATTTTCTTTTATGGTTGGAACATTAAGAGACACTGCAATTACAGTTACACTTCCTATAACCCCAAACAAAAACGGAGCCAATACATTTTTGGCAAACCCAAAATTAAATTTTTTTTCGCTATTTTTAAATTCTTTATAAGAAGAATTAAAATTAGTAGAATCGACACTTTTAAAACTATTGTTACTATTATTTTCGTCCATTTTAATACCTCCAAAAATTTATTTGATTATATAATAACCTAAACTATAAATATAATACAAGAGAATTATGAAAAAAATGTGAAATAAATGTGAAAAAAATAAAATCATAAAACATAATCCTCTTGTTTTTAGAATAAAAATTATATATAATATGGTAAAACAGATTGAGAAGGGAACGATAAAACGGCAATGAAAGATGAAAAAGGACTTACATATGTTGCAACAATTATTTTAGTAATTATAATAATTGCTTTTGCAATAGGAGTAATATTATATATACAACAACAATATAGAAATGAAGAAAGTGAAACAATTAAAACAAATATGTTGGCAATACAGGGAAAGGCAAAAATGGTTGCAGAAGAAGAAAAAGCGTTAAAAAAAGAGCTAATTGGTACAAAAATATTAATTGAACAACAAGATCAAAAAGTAAAAGATTTTTTGAAAAATCAAAATATAGAAATAGAAGAAAACAGTAAATATTATATTTTAAAAAAAGAAGACTTAACAACAATGGGGTTAAGTAATATAAATATAGAACCAAACGAATATTATATTGTTAATTATGATAATATGGAAGTATTATACACAAAAGGTATTAAAGTTGGGGATAATGAATACTATAAATTATCAGATTTTAACAATTTAAGTGATGAAAAAGAAATAGTAAAAGAAGATGAGAAGTAATGAAAGAAAAAGAAGTAGAAAGATTATTAAACTTAAAAAAAGAAGAGAAAATCTTGTATGAAAAAGGCATAGTATCAATTTGTGGAATAGATGAAGCAGGAAGAGGACCTCTTGCAGGACCAGTTGTTGTTGCTTGTTCTTTAATGCCAAAAGAATCAATGATAGAAGGAGTAAATGACTCTAAAAAAATATCAGAAAAGAAAAGAGAAAAAATATATGAGGAAATTGTACAAGAAGCAATTGCATATGGAGTAGGAATAATAGATCAAGAGGAAATTGACAAAATAAACATTTTAAATGCTACTAAAAAGGGCTTAACAATTGCAATAAGGCAAATGGAGGAAAAACTAGAAGAAAAAAATATAAAAAAACCAGATGTTATTTTAGTTGATGCACTAACAGGAATAGATACACTAGGAATACCATATAAGTCAATAATACATGGAGATGCAATAAGCTATTCAATTGCATGTGCTTCAATAATTGCAAAGGTAACAAGGGACAGAATTATGAGAAAAATGGATGAAATGTACCCACAATACGGATTTGCAAAACATAAGGGGTATGGAACAGCAACACATATGCAAGCAATAAGAGAAAATGGATTATGCCCATTACATAGAAGAAGTTTTGTAAAAAATATTATATAAAATGTGCAATATTTTGTGACAAAAGAATGGAGATTAACAATGAATATATTAGATATAATTGCTAAAAAAAGAGACAATAAAAAATTGTCTAAGGAAGAAATAGATTTTTTTGTAAAAGAATATACTAATAATACTATAGCAGATTATCAAGCAGCTGCATTAATAATGGCGATTTATATAAATAAATTAGATGAAGAAGAAACTACCAACTTAACATTAGCAATGGCACATTCAGGAGATGTATTAGATTTATCAGAAATAGGAACAGTGGTAGATAAACACAGCACAGGCGGTGTAGGAGACAAAGTCACATTAATTTTGGCGCCAGTAATTGCATCACTAGGAATTCCTGTTGCTAAAATGTCAGGAAGAGGGTTAGGGTTTACAGGCGGAACAATAGATAAATTAGAATCAATACCAGGATATACAACAAATGTTGATATAGAGACTTTTAAACGCAATGTAAAAAAAATAGGAATTAGTCTAATAGGACAAACCTTAAACTTGGCACCAGCAGATAAAAAAATATATGCTTTAAGAGACACCATAAGTTGTGTTGAAGATATGTCATTAATAGCATCTAGCATAATGAGCAAAAAAATAGCGGCAGGAGCAAACAAGGTTGTACTAGATGTAACCTGTGGTAGTGGAGCATTTATGAAAAATGAGGGAGATGCAATTAAACTATCAACAATAATGAAAAAAATAGGCGAACTAGCAGATAAAGAAACAATATGTGTAATAACAAATATGGACGAACCACTTGGAAAAAACGTAGGCAATACATTGGAAATATTAGAAGTAATAGAAGCACTTAGAGGAAAGATGGAAGAAGACGTAAAACAAGTTGTGCTAGAGCTTGGAGCTCATATGATAAAATTAGCAGGAAAAGGAAATAGCATAGAAGAAAATAAGAAGAAAATGTTGGAGAACATTCAAAATGGAAAAGCACTAGAAAAGTTTAAACAATTAATTCAAAATCAAAATGGCGATGTTTTATATATAGACGAGCCAGAAAAATTTGAAAAATCAAAATATGTAATTTCTGTAATATGTGAAAAAGATGGATATATAACAAGTATTGATGCAGAACAAATAGGCAGATTATCAGTATTTTTAGGAGCAGGACGTATAAAAAAAGAAGATGAAATAGACAAAACAGTTGGAATAGTGTTGGAGAAAAAAGTTGGAGATAAAGTATATACAGGAGATGTAATAGCATATATACATGCCAATGACAAAGAAAAGGCAAACGAAGCAGTGGAGCGAATAAAAAAAATATATAAAATAGAAAACAAAATTCCAGAAATTAAAAAAACAATAATAAAAATTATTTAAACAAAAGGTCGCTGTCATATAGCGACCTTTAAACATATAATTAATTATAAATCAATTCCAATATTACCAGAACTATTAAACTTATTAGAAAACTTAGAAAATTCTTCCTGATTTAAAAATCTATTTAAATTTTTTAAAGTTATTCCAGTATTTGCAGAAATACACTCAATAGAATCAAAATTAGAGTTGACATCAAAATAATTTTTTAATTTTGCAATTTCATTAAAATCCTTTGGCTGACAATTAGGACAAACATTACCTTCACTAGAATAAAAACAACCACAACGACAACATTTATTTAAATTCATAATTAATACTCCTTCTAAAATAATTTAGATTATTTTATCACAAAATGTCAAAAATATAAATAGAAAATTAAAAAAATTACGTTGTTAATTATTAGTAAATAAATTTTAAAAGATGAATTAATTGAATTGACAAATAATGTAAGAAAATGTATAATCGGAATATTAATGTAAGAAGAACAACTAGTTTTTGTACAATTAAACAAAGACTAGTTGTATTTTTGAGAAAAAATTAAGAAAGAAGAAGATGTATGGAGGAATATATAACAATAATAGGCGGAGGACTAGCAGGCTCAGAGGCAGCTTATCAGATAGCAAAAAGAGGAATAAATGTAAAGTTGTACGAAATGAAACCACATAATTTTTCACCAGCGCACAACAATAGTAACCTAGCAGAGATAGTATGTAGCAATTCATTTAAATCAAATTTAATAACAAATGCGTGTGGCTTGTTAAAAGAGGAATTAAGAAGATTAGATTCATTGCTTATAAAAATTGCAGATAAAGTAAATGTCCCAGCAGGACAAGCACTAGCAGTTGATAGAGAAAAATTTGCAGAAGAAGTAACAAAACAATTAAAACAATATAAAAATATAGAAATAATAAGACAAGAAATTGGAAAAGAAATATCATTAAAAAAAATAGCGAAAAACGGACTTGTGATTATTGCAACAGGACCACTTACTTCAGATGCTTTATCAAAAGAAATAAAAGAAATAACAGGGGAAAAAGGGCTACATTTTTATGATGCAGCAGCACCTATAATAGAAAAAAACTCTATAAATATGAATATAGCATTCTGGGGAGACAGATATAAGCAAGAACGAGGAAAAGAAGAGACAATTGAAGATTGGAAAAAAAGAATAGAGCAGGAGCAAGAAAATAATTATATAAATTTGCCAATGAATAAAGAAGAATATGAGATTTTTTGTAATGAATTAATAAATGCAGAGATAGTAGAACTTCACAACTTTGAGAAAAAAGAAATATTTGAAGGATGTATGCCGATAGAAGTAATGGCAAAAAGAGGAATAGATACACTAAGATTTGGACCACTTAAACCAGTAGGCTTTACAGATTTAAGAACAGGGAAAAGACCGTATGCAATAGTACAACTTAGACAAGATAACACAGAAGGAAATTTATTTAACATAGTTGGTTTTCAAACAAACTTAAAGTTTGGCGAACAAAAAAGGGTAATTAGTTTAATTCCGGGACTAGAAAATGCAGAATTTGTTAAATATGGAGTTATGCATAGAAACACATTTATTAATTCTCCGGAATTATTAGATAATACATATAATCTAAAAAAAGACCCTAACATATATTTTGCAGGGCAAATAACAGGAGTAGAAGGATATGTGGAGTCAATAGCATCTGGACTTGTATCAGGAATAAATGCATGCTTAAATTTTAAAAGTGGCAAAATAAAGTGCAAAGCAGAATTCCCAAGCGAAACAGTAATAGGAGCACTAGCAAATTACATATCAACATCAAATAAAAATTTTCAACCAATGAATGCAAATTTCGGAATCCTCCCTGAATTAGATGAAAAAATAAGAGATAAAAAAATTAGATACGAAAAAATGGCACAAAGATCACTCAAATATTACAGAAGCATTACAAATATGTAATATTTTTGTGACAAACAGTAAACATCTTGAAAAAAATGTAAAAATATGTTATTATAAATATAGCTGTATGTAATTGAACGGAAAAGTAAAAAATAAAATAAAGAAGGGGAGAATATGAGTAGAGAAGAATTAGAAAAGCGACTAAAGGATGTAAAAGACAGAATTAAAATGATTGACGTAGAACTTGAAGATGAGGAATATCCAGTAGAGCCGGAAGAGAGAGAATCTTTGATTAGAGAAAAAAACGAACTAGAAAGACAACAAAAAGAATTAGAAGAGCAAATTAGTAATATGCAGGAAAACGAAGAAAATACTAATGAAGAACCAATTGCAGAATTCGAAGCAAGTGGAAGAATTGATTTTAGAAACAATTACCTAAATGCATTGCAACAAGCCAATATTGATCCTAGTGATGTTTATGATCCAATGGGAATATTCGGCAAAAAAGATGATAATAAAGATGCCCAATACGAATTAACGTATACATATGGTGGAGCAGATGGTCTATCATCTGACGATAATCCTATTACTACATATAGAATAATAAAAAGAAAAACAAGAGAAGAGCCAGAGCCAATACAAGAACCAGATCCGAAAAAAGAACCGTTAATGTTTGGAGAAATTTTATCTAATATTAATGCTGCCGAAAATGCCTTGAGCTTTGGACAGGTGGATAGATACAATATAAGTCAAACATCCTTTAATCCATATAGTATGATGGTAGTGGATGAAAGAGACTGGGTACATAATGCAGTAAGGGCTATTAAGATAACTTTTGACTTTTTAAAAACGTTACCTACAAGATTATTTTGTAAAATGTTCACATCAAAAGCGACAAAAAGAAAAATGGAAGTTTTGAGAGAAAACATAGATGCATTACCACCTGAGGAGTTTGAAACATTGTACAAAGGATTACAATCTTATAAAGGAATTGAAAATGCAGTGTCACCTTCTGTAAGACAATGCGTTTTAGAAAGAGCGACCAGAGAAACACAAGAAAGAAATGATGTAAGAAATAAAATTATAGAAGTTGGATTACAGGTTATAATTGCACAACATAAGGAGTCTATGCAAATAGCACAGCAACTAAAAGATCCAAATTTAACAGAAAAAGAAAAAGTTGATTTAATAGCTAAGAAGAAGCTTTACGACACGCAAAATGTTAATATACTTAGAGAAATTGAAAAAGCGAGGGAAGAAGGTTCTTTGGAACAAGTTGGCGGGGGACTTGATGGACTTAAGATGGAAAATAAGGCTACCCGTGAAGGGTCAAACATACAAGGAAGAAAGTTTGGAAAAAGATTTACTAAAAATGTTGAATTGGAAAAAGAACAGGCTAAAATTGAAGCGAGAATAAGAACTGCAAGAGAAGAAGGCAATAATTTCGATGAAGTTCAAGCATATATAGATCACCAAATGCTAATGGAGGGAAATACAAAAAGCAAAACAACACTTGGAATTAAACATAATACTGGAGATAGAAATAGATGTGAAGGTGTAAGATTTCACAGTAGGATGAAAGATGATTTAGTAGAAAATATAATTTCAATAGGTAGAGACGTAGCTGTTGCAGTTGCACTTCATCATGTGATTAAGAATGCAATCATAGTTGGACAATATAATCAAACTGTATTAAATAATAATGCGAAAAACGCTGCAGAGGCAGCTAGAACCAATAGTAGTATTCGTCATCAGAATCAACAGGCAAGAATAATAAATCAGCAAATTAGTAATGTGCAAAATAATATACCAGGGGCAAGAGCTGCTGTAAAAGCTACAGAAGATCAAACAGGCAATTTAGAAACATTTGCAAGTCTTACAGGAGCACACGATGTCGGTGGAGCTACGTATAAATGGAACAAACCTGCTTGGAGATCTGGACCAGAAGATATAGCCTTACATACGGCAGAAAGAAATGGAATAGCACCAAATATAGACACCACAATGCAAGATGCTGCAAATACATTTAAAGGATGGAATCCGACATATGATAGAGGGATGACTGTACGTACAGCAGAACAATTTTTAAATAATGGCGGAAAAGCGGTATTGGGGTATGGACCAGCAGCAAGTAATGGCATTTTTACACAGATTGAAAACCTGATGCCATATACACAAAATTTAATGGGAGTTACATTTACACCACAAGGGCAAATTGCCATATATCCTGAGTTCCTTGCATCTGCTGTACTTGGCGCGCAGGCAGTGGCTGATGCAAATAAAGCGTTAACAAGAAATGCAGCAAATATGCGTAAAAAAACAAAGAAAAACAAATGGAGAATAAATTCGTCTACTTCTAAAGGAAGGCAAGGAAGCCCATCGAGAGAAGAAAACAATGAAAATAGACAAAATGGTGAAGAAGACATGGAAAGATAATAAAAGAATGGAGAATGTATATGATTGAAGTTGAAAAAATGAAATTTGCTGGCAGGGAGTACATAATTATTGATGAATTTGAATACAAAGGAGTAGAATATTTGTGCTTATATGAAGACATATCAACAAAAGTAGATCTTAGAAATTTAAATAATCTAAAAGAAAATGCGGAAATGTATATCGACTTTGTATATAAATGTGATGATGGAATGTATGAAGATGTCATAGAAGAAGATTTATATAATGAATTATGTCTTATTGAAAATAATAGACAAGAGAATGGAGAAAATGAAATATTATTAGATTACCAAATGCAAATAATAAATAATAAAAAAAATAATTCACAATAAGTTTGATATTATATGAAGACAATTAAATAAACTAACGTAAAACTCAAAGGTTACTAATCAAACTTAGGATTGAAAATTGTTGAAGTGTAGACTCAATTCACCTATTCAACAAATGCTAATCATATTTATTAAAGAGTGCAATCCACTTCATATCTAACAAAACAAAATAATTCAAAACTCTTGCTTTTTGCAAGAGTTTTTGATATAATATTGTCTGTTAATTAAAACACACATATGGCTAGTTTAGGAAAAGTGCTTGCTAGTAACGGCAAGTCTTCTTAAATGCTAAAGCTATGTGGAGGAAAAACTAAAAGGAGGAATTAAAAATGGCAGTAGTTGCAATGAAACAATTACTAGAAGCAGGTGTTCACTTTGGACATCAAACAAGAAGATGGGATCCTAAAATGGCTGAATATATTTTTCAAGCTAGAAATGGAATCCACATTATCGACTTACAAAAAACATCTAAAAAATTAGATGAAGCTTACAGCTTTTTAAAACAACAAGCTGAAGAAGGAAAAACAGTTCTATTTGTTGGAACTAAAAAACAAGCACAAGATTGCATGAAAGAAGCAGCAGAAAAATGCGGTATGTACTATGTTAACCAAAGATGGTTAGGTGGAACATTAACAAATTTTGATACAATCAGAAAAAGAATTGACAGATTAACACAATTAGAAACTATGCAAGAAGATGGAACATTTGATGTGTTACCTAAAAAAGAAGTTATACTTCTAAAAAAGGAAATGGAAAAACTAGAAAAGAACCTTGGAGGAATTAAAGAAATGAAAGAACTTCCAGGAGTTATGTTTATAGTAGACCCTAAAAAAGAAAGAATAGGAATATTAGAAGCTAAGAAATTAGGAATACCAGTTATTGGTTTAATAGATACAAACTGTAATCCAGAAGACGTAGATTACGCTATTCCAGGAAATGATGATGCTATAAGAGCAGTTAAATTAATAGCAGATTGCATGGCAAATGCAGTTATAGAGGGAAGACAAGGCGAATCTATGGATGTAGAAGTAGTTGAAGAACAAGTAGCAGAAGAAGAACCACAAAGCATGGAAGAAGTTGTAGAAACAGCTGAAGAAAACTAATTAAATAAATCTAAAAAGCGAAAGGAGATAAACAACTATGATAACAGCAAACCAAGTTAAAGAATTAAGAGAAAAAACTGGCGCAGGAATGATGGACTGTAAAAAAGTTTTAGCAGAAACTAATGGAGACGAAGAAAAGGCAATTGAACTTTTAAGAGAAAGAGGAATTGCTAAAGCTGCTAAAAAATCAGATAGAATTGCAGCAGAAGGTTTAGTTACTACTTATGTTTCAGAAGATAAAAAAATAGGGGCAGTAGTAGAAGTAAATGCAGAAACAGACTTTGTTGCTAAAAACGAAGAATTTAGAAGTTTTGTAGCAGATGTTGCAAGACAAGTAGTTGAAAAAAATCCAGCAACAGTAGAGGAATTATTAAAACAACCATCTATATCAGAAGAAGGCAAAACAGTTGGAGAGGTTTTAACAGGAAAAATTGCTACAATAGGTGAAAACATGTCTATTAGAAGATTCGAAAGATTTGAAACAACAGGTTTAGTAGAAAGCTATATACATGGAGATGGAAAAATAGGAGTTCTAGTAGAAATAGAAGGTGGAAATAGCCAATTTGCAAAAGATATATGTATGCAAATTGCAGCTGCAAAACCAGAATATTTAGATAGAGATTCTGTTCCATCAGACAGATTACAAAAGGAAATGGAAATATTAAAAGCTCAAGCCATGAATGAAGGAAAACCAGCAGAAATAGCAGAAAAAATGGTTCAAGGTAGAATTGGAAAATTCTACGGAGAAATATGCTTAGTAGAGCAAGAATTTGTTAAAAATCCAGATATAAACATATCTAAACTAGCAGAAGAAAACAATGCTAAAATAATTAGATTTGCAAGATTTGAAAAAGGCGAAGGCTTACAAAAAAGAGAAGAAAACTTTGCAGAAGAAGTTGCAAAGCAAATAAATAATTAATATAAAAAAATGCCTCTTATGGGGTATTTTTTTATGCTTTTTTTATTGTAATTGTGTTACCTTCTTTGATATAATTGAAGAGTAAAAATAAAAAAGAGGGTGATTAAATGTTATTAAAAATTATTACATTTAATGTTGCACACGGAAGAGGAACAGACAACAAAGTAGATATAGAAAGGCAGGCTAATTTAATAAAAGAATACAAACCAGATATAATATTTTTACAAGAAGTAGATATGTACACAAAAAGGGCGGGAGAAATGAACCAAATTAGAGAATTTGCAAAAAAAGTTGGGTTATATTACTGTTCAATGGAAAGCAATATAACACTAGAAGATGGATACTATGGTGACGGAATAATAAGTAAATTTCTAATATCTTTTTCGGCAAATTATTTAATGCCATTAACAGACACAAAACATGAACAAAGAGGAATATTATATAACAGAATATCATTAGGAACTACAAAACTGAATTTATTTTCAGTACATTTATCAACATATGAAGACGAGAGAATATTAGCTGCAAAAGAATTGTGCAGAATCATAAGCAAAGTAGATCCAAGTGAAATAATAATAGTAGGCGGAGACTTTAACGTAGGAGTAACAAGATTGGGCAAGGGGAAGTATATATTTGAAGAAAAAGAGAGCTATGAAGAATACGAAATATTAAATAGAAAATTGGATAAAATAAACAATATAGAAGACACATGGTTTTCTGAACTTGGACAAGGCTGTATAGACACAATCTTTTACTCAAGAAATATAGAATTAATAAAATTTGAAACAATAGATGCCAAAGGAACATCAGACCATAGTGCAATATATACAGAGTTTAACATATAACTGGAGGTTATACATGAAAAAAATAAAAAGAATCAACGTCATAGCTATTGTATCAATAATTATATTTGCATTTTCAATTACACCAATTACATTTCAAAATGACACATATTATACAATTGCTATAGGTAAACACATATTAGAAAACGGAATAGATATGCAAGACCCATTTTCTTGGCATGAAAACTTGCCATATACGTATCCGCATTGGGCATATGATACAGGAACATATATAATATATAACTTAGGAGAAAACATAGGAATAGGAGGTTTTACGGCGGTATATATAGCAACGGTTGTTTTAAGTGTTATATTAGGCATAGTGGTATATTTAGTGAATTCAAAATTATCTAAAAACAACATAATATCATTTTTGGTAACACTTGGAGTGCTATATTTATTAAAAAATTATATTGCAGCTAGAGCGCAACTAGTAACATTTATATTATTTGCTTTAACAATTTTATTTATAGAAAATTATATAGAAACAAATAAAAAGATATTTTTATTTGGGTTACTAGCAATTTCTACTCTTATAGCAAACATACATGTTGCAGTATGGCCATTTTACTTTGTTTTATTTTTGCCATATATAGCAGAATACATTATGGCATCAATAATAGAATCAGACTTATTTTATAAAATGCAAGTTAGGAAATTTAAAGGCAAAATTGAAAAGTTTTATAAAAGTGGAAAAGAAAATCAAGCTGTTGAACTTGAAGTACAGTTAGAAAAGATAAAAGAAAATCATCTAAAAGTATTAGAAAAAGAAAGAGAAAGAAGAAAAAACCCATATAAAATTAAAATAAAAAAAGAAACAGCAACAAAAGGTCTAATTGTTATATTAATTATATCTGTTTTTACGGGATTATTAACACCACTTGGAACAACACCATATACCTACTTAGTAAAGACAATGCAGGGCAATACTACTAAAAATATTAGCGAGCACTTGCCATTAACATTAATAAATAATATTCCAATTATGGTTGTTTTAGTAATGTTTCTAGTTATATTAATTTTTACAGATACAAAAATTAAATTAAGAGATTTATTTATGCTTTCAGGATTGGTACTATTAGCATTTATGACAAGAAGGCAAACATCTTTATTGGTGCTTATAGGCTCATTTATATTTTCAAAACTTGTCACAAGTATGTTTGAAAAATATGCTCCAGAAGCAAAAAATGAACTGTTGAGTGCATTAAATAATAAAAAAGTTGATGCAATTGTAATATTATTAGTGATAATAATGAGTTTGGGAATGTACAGTGGAAAAATAGGAAATAGTTTTGTAAGTAAAAAGAACTATCCTGTGGAAGCAACAGAATGGATTTTACAAAACCTTGATGTGAAAAATATGAAGCTATTTAATGAATATAATTATGGAAGCTATTTGCTATACAAAGGAGTTCCTGTATTTATAGATTCTAGGGCAGATTTATATGCACCAGAATTTAATGGAAAACGTGCAGAAGACGGAAAATACGACGGTAGAGATATATTCACAGATTTTATCAAAACATCAAGTATGGAGAGATATTATGAAGATACTTTTGGAAAATATGATATAACTCATATTATATTAAAGAAAAAATCAAAATTAAACACATTTATTTCTAATGATTCTAGATTTTTAGAAATGTATAATGACGATAATTTTGTGATTTATGAAAGATGCAAATAAAGGAATGGTTATATAAATGAAGAAAAGAACAATTTTATTGACATTATTAATACTAACATTAATAATATTTGACCAATTAACAAAAGTGTTACTAATAACAAATATTAAAGGAAATTCAATAACTGTAATACAGAACATATTGAATTTTACATATGTAGAGAATAATGGTGTGGCATTTGGAATTAATTCAAATGGAGGAATTAGTAATATTATAATAAGCATATTTGTAATTATAATAATTATCAGATTTATGGTAAAACAAAGAGAGATGACAAATAAATTTACTAATATTTCGTTAGCATTAATTTTAGCGGGAGGATTCGGAAATTTAATAGATAGAATATTTAGAGGAAGGGTAATTGACTTTATAGATATATCGCCAGTATTTAATTTTCCAACTTTTAATATAGCAGATATATTAGTGGTAATAGGATGGATGGCATTTGCATTAGATATGGCAATATATACAACAAGAGAATTAAAAAAACTTAAAAAAAGGAACTAAAACAAAATGAAAAATGTAATAGTAAATGAAAATGATAAGGGAAAAAGATTGGACATTTATATAGCAGAAAATTTTAACGAATTATCTAGAACAATGATAAAAAAATTAATAGAAAGCAACAATATTTTGATTAATGATAAATCAGAAAAAGTTTCATATAAGGTTCAAGCAAATGATAATATTAGTATAGATGTACCAGAAGCAAAAGAAACTAAATTAAAGGCGCAAGAAATACCATTAGATATAATATATGAAGATAATGATATAATTGTGGTAAATAAGCCAAAAGGAATGGTTGTTCATCCTGCAAATGGAAATCCAGATGGTACATTAGTAAATGCAATTTTAGCGATATGCAAAAACAGTTTGTCTGGTATTGGTGGAGAATTAAGACCTGGTATTGTACATAGATTAGATAAAGATACTTCAGGGCTAATAATAGTGGCAAAAAATGATAAAGCACATATAAATATGAGCGAACAGATAAAAGAAAGAAATGTGAAAAAAACATATATTGCACTTGTAAGAGGGAATGTGCCGGAAGAAGAGGCTACAATTAATATGCCAATAGGAAGAAGTACAAAAGATAGAAAAAAAATGGCAGTAACCAAAAACGGAAAACAAGCTATAACGCATTTTAAAGTTTTAAAAAGATATTCTAAATATACACTGTTAGAAATAAAAATAGAAACAGGAAGAACTCACCAAATAAGAGTACATATGGCAGAAATAGGGTATCCAGTAGTGGGTGATGCAGTATATTCAAATGGAAAAAACGAGTTTGGTATAGAAGGACAAATGCTTCATGCATATAAATTGGAATTTATGCATCCAATAACAAATAAGCATATGGAATTAACAGCTCCACTGCCACAATATTTTGAAGAAATATTAAAAAAATTATAGATAAAAATGAAGGGAAAAAAATGGAACAAATTAGATTACAAAAATTTTTGGCTAATAGTGGTATATGCTCTAGACGAAAAGCAGAGGAATATATTTTAGCAGGAAAAGTTGAAGTGAATGGAAAAACAGTAACAGAATTAGGTACAAAAATAGATATTGAAAAGGATAAGGTTACTTTTGAAGGTAAACCTGTGTCAACAGTAGAAGAAAAAGTATACATTTTATTAAATAAACCAATAGGTTACGTTACAACCGTAAAAGATCAATTTAATAGAGATACAGTACTAGATTTAATAAAAATCAAAGAAAAAATTGTGCCTGTAGGTAGACTAGATATGTATACATCAGGAGCACTAATTTTAAGCAATGATGGAGAATTTATATATAAAGTAACTCACCCAAAATATGAAATAGAAAAAGCATATAATGTTACTCTAAAAGGAAAAATTACAAAAGAAGAAATAGAAATGCTTGAAAAAGGAGTAAAAATAGATGACTATATATCAGGAAAAGCAAAAGTAAAAATATTAAAAATAGACGAGGTAAAAGATATATCTAGAATAGAAATAACAATACATGAAGGAAAAAATAGAGAAGTAAGAAAAATGTGTAATGCAATAGGAAAAAAAGTATTGGCACTACATAGAAGTAGAATAGGAAACATTAATGTAAAAGACTTAAAATTAGGAGAATGGAAGTATTTAAAAAGCAGTCAAATAAAGGAGCTAATAAAGTAGACAAATATGCTATTTTGTGATAAAATAGCTATATCTAATAAAGAGAGGAATGAGTAGTAATATGGTTAGAGACAATGAAATAAAAGCAACAGTTTCTCCATTTGCAATTAGACCTGGAGAGATAAAAGTATTTGATGGAAAAGATGGTTATGTATCAATGAACCAAATAGTACAGAGGATAAACTTAGGACATATAAATGAATTACACTTTACTATTTTAGAGATAGTAAATGAATTTGAATTTATTACTTCTAGACAAATATTACAAATGTTAGAGAGAAAGGGAATAGACGTAGGTTCACAAGAGAAATTGAATAATAAATTGGAACAATTAGTAAAGTCGAAAATATTAACCAGATATTATTTTGACTCTCAAGATGGAAAAGGAATATATAGAATATACTGCTTAGAAAAAATGGGAAAATACTTGCTAGATTCAAGAGGAATAGAATGTAAATGGCAACCAACAGATAATACAAAACCAGTTGCCATGATTAAAAAAAGACTAGCAGGAAATCAAGTTATTATAGCATATTTAAATAAAGTTAAGGCATATGAGTCATATACTCCAAAGCCAGCATTAAAGGCTAAAACATTAGGCAAGGTATTTAAAGCATCAGGTGGAGGAATAAAATTAACCAAAGGCGAAAAATCAATACAATTTTTATTTGAAGTAATAAGAAGAGAAGATGATTGGCAAAACAAGTTGACAGATAAAATTAGAATGTACAAGGACTTCTATGAAAACTTTGTGCCGGGAGATTGTGGATATATGGCATTACCACAGTTAATAATAGTATGTGAAGACGAAAAACATATAGCAGAAGCATTTAAACATATAGTTATAAACAAATTAGAAATAGATAAAATAAACTTATATTTTACAACAGACTTAAAGCAAAATTCAGAAACACTAGAAGACACACTTGTATCAATAAAACTAGACCCTGATACACAAAAGTATCAAATGGTTACAGAAAAAATAAAATTATTAAGCTAATAATTGAAAAATTTTTCAATTTATATATTTTAAAGAAAGGAATGTGAAAAAATGAAAATACCATTTTCAAAAGCTGACATATTATTGCCAGAAAACGCAGATATGAGCAAATGGGCTGTTATAGCATGCGACCAATACACATCAGAGCCAGAATACTGGGAGGATGTAACTAAAATTGTTGGAGACGAACCATCAACTCTAAAAGTAACATTACCAGAAATATACTTGGAAGAAGATAATGTTGCAGAAAAAATAGCAGAAGTTAATGAAGAAATGAATAATTTAATTAATAATAATTTCTTTAGAACTTTAAAAGATAGTTTAATATATGTAGAAAGAACTCAAGCAGATGGCAGAATAAGAAAAGGGCTAATGGGAAAAGTAGATTTAGAAGACTATTCTTTTGCTAAAGATTCTCAAACATTGATAAGAGCAACAGAAGGAACTGTATTAGAGAGAATACCACCAAGAGTAAAAGTTAGAGAAAATGCTCCATTAGAATTACCTCATATAATGTTATTAATTGATGATGACAAAAAAGAAATAATAGAAGGACTAACAGATAAAGTAAGTGAAGAAGATAAGGTATATGATACAGATTTAATGAAAAATGGTGGACATATTAAAGGATATAAGCTTAATGATGAACTTATAGAGAAAGTATTAGAAGGAATAGGAGAATTAGCAGATAAAGAAAAATTTGAGCAAAAATACAATGTAAAAGATAAAGGAGTCCTATTATTCTCTGTGGGAGATGGAAACCACTCATTAGCAACAGCAAAAACATGCTATGAAAATTTAAAGAAAACATTAACAAGGGAAGAATACGAGAACCATCCAGCAAGATATGCATTAGTAGAGGTTGTTAACTTACATAGTGATGCACTTGACTTTGAACCAATACATAGAGTAGTATTTGGAGTTAACCCAGAACACATGATGGAGGAATTAAAGAAATTCTACGAAACATCAGAAGAAGGAGAGGGACAAGTAATACAATATGTATATAAAGGTAAAAAAGGAAAAATAGTTATAAAAAATCCTAAATCTAATTTGGCAGTAGGTAGCTTACAGATGTTTATAGACGAATATTTAAAGAATAATGGAGGAAAAGTAGATTATATACATGGAGAAGAGACAACAGAAAAATTAGGAGAACAAGAAGGAAATATAGGATTTTTATTACCAAATATGCATAAATCAGAATTATTTAAAACTGTTATACTAGATGGAGCATTACCAAGAAAAACATTTTCAATGGGACATAGCTATGATAAAAGATATTATTTAGAAGCAAGAAAAATTAAATAAATACATAAAAAAAGAAGCCATATAAATTAATATATGGTTTCTTTTCTCTTATTAATTGCTATTTCCTTTTTTTAAATCTACTATAATAGCATCTTCATTATCAAATAAGAAGCTAGAGTCAGAAGTGTCTATTTTAATTGGGTCATCATCGTTATAATCATCATCTAAACGTTTTTTAATAGCTTTACGAGCTTTTTCTTTAATTTTTGCTTCTTGAGATATTCCGCTGGTAAATTTATCAAAATTAAATTCTTTTACTTTATGAGGTTCTTTATATTTAGATTCAAGCTTTTCAACCTTACCTTTATCTACAACGCTTTGACCTTTTAGATTTTTAACTTTAAAAATAATTTGATTACTTTTTAAAGATTTTATCTTGCCTGTTTTAAAGTTAGGTATCCAGTTAAAGCCAATGTCTGATGCTTTAGAATCATATCCATAATCCTTTTTTGATGGATCCATTTGATAGTTTTTTTTCCATTGCCATTCTCTTTTTGTTTGTAATTCTTGTTCCCACCATGGAAGGTCTTCTGGTAAAGCATTTCCAAAAATTATTTTATTAACACAGTTAGCTAGTATTGTATCTCTAAAGTGTTTGCCAGAACCATTTGAGGAATTCCCTTCACCTTCTAATTGAGATAAATTTTGAGAATCTAATACCGTTGCAACTTTGTATTTTCTATAAACTGTGAATATTGGTTCTGTTGCTTTACATATAAAGTCTGGGAAGGTATCTATATACAAGAAATGTGGAATTCTAGTATTGTCATTTCCTGGACGTGATAAAATAGATTGTTGCATTAATAATATAAAGAATAAACCGAAAGCCTTATGTGCATTAGGTCCTAAATCTCCTCTTCTTGTGCACAATAAAGTGATTTCTCCTTTTTCTAATGCTTTGTCAAAATCCAAATTGTTTGTTCTATTACACAATATATTTTTAACACCTGGATATCTTAACAAATTGTCTAACTCTGCAGAAGCAGTAAATACAGAAGTTTTTGTATTATTTAAATCTGTACTACTTGCATAAAAATTGTTTTCCATATATCTAATTAATATTTTATATTTATCTGCAAGTTCTGGTATTTGTTGCATCTGCTCTGTCATTTCTTCAACTAGACTAAAATCATTTAACATATTTAGTAAATCTTCTAAATTTGGTAATGAGCCTTCATGCAATCTTGGGTACATCTCTTTTAATAAAATAGAAAGATTTTCTAATATTTGTATTGCTGCATTTTCTCTAAATGCCAAACTTAAATCTGGTCTGTTTGTTGCAAATAATCCTTTTAATACAGAGGAAATTGCAATACCAGTTTTTATAGGGTCTTTATATATAAATGGATTTAAACCAACAGACTCAGAATTATTAGGATCAATAATATTTACTGGTAAACTAAAGTTTTTTGCAACTCCTGCCATAGTTTCTATTGTATCTGGGTCAGGAGCCATATACGTTAATCCTAAATCTTTATAAACAAATCGACTTCCAGAAGAAGAAATTGTCATTTTTTTCATATATGCTTTGTAAATATCAAGTTTGTCAGGGTTTGGTGTTAACAAAGATAATGAAAAGTTTTTATTCAAATAATCATTTGAGTATGGATATGTTAATGTAGCAATACCTGTTTTTAATGCAGTAAATCCCATTTCTTTTGCAACTTCTCTAAAGAAATATTTCTTTTCAAAATCTCTTGCTATCATTGGTTCATAAATTGTAGCTGTTTTTCCAGAACCGGAAACACCAACAACAAGTAAAGATTCAAAACGTTTAGCTTCAGGTATTTTTACATCTTCACCACTTTCCGTGTTCATACAAACTTTTACTTCACATGTAAAGTTTCCAACACCTTCTGGTTTTGCAGATAAATCAATACCGCCATAATCAAATATAGAATCTCTAATGTCTTTAACATCATTAATAGAGAATATAAGCCATTTAATAACTTTATAAAATGTTACAAGAGGTATATATATTCCTAATGCAGTGAATGCAGGCTTAAATAAATATGAAAAATCTGTTACAAGCTCAACAAAATTAGGCAAAGACAATAAGCCTAGCCATATAATTGCATTTAGCCATTGAACTAATGCAGAAATACATACTATATAAAAGCTAACTATAAATGTATGAAATATTCTTAACTTATTAATATCTGCTCTAGCAAATTTAGAACCAGATGAAAAGAAAAATGCAAAAGATACACAAGCTATGGCGAGTGTATATTTTACAGGTCCCCAATATGAATAAGAAACTCCAGTAAAAATAATAAACAGCATTTCTACTACTCTGTCTACTAATATGTAAAAAGATATTATCGTTAAAATATAAGTCATAAATGTGTTTCTATCTGTCTTTAGTAGTTTTAAAAATTTATCAAATAATTTCACTTATTCCACCACTTTCATTAAATCTAACCTTACATATATATTATCCTACAAAATCAGCAAAAAAACAAGACTTTTGACAAAAAAATCCTCTCAAAATGTTACTAGATAAGCGAAAAAAATAAATGATGGAAAACAAATAACATTAAGTAAAAGAAATAGAATTAAAAAAATGTTAAACTAAAGGCGTAGAAAGTTTGAAACAACCAATGAATTAGATAAAATAAAATTTTATAAATGGAAAGATAAAATTATAGACAAAAATGTACCAAAATGTTACAATTATAATTGAGAGAAGAAGATATGGTATAAAGTAATTTATGGAAAATGTAGGGGCGATTTTAATCGCCCGCAGAGAGGAAGGGAAAATTTGTTATGAAAAAACAATTTTTAAAATTTAGAATTATTATGACTAATATTTCTAGAATAATAATGAGTTTTTTATTTGTTAATTTAAGATTTTCATTGGCTAATAGAGTTTTGGGATTCGAACCTATAAATAAAGAGATAATTGCTACATGCTATGCGGCTGGACCAGATGAAAAAACATTTACATTAAACAATGTATTAATTATATTAGTACCAGTAGCTATCATAATAGGAGTTGTTATTTTTATTATAAAGAAGAAAAAGAATAAAACAAAAGAGGAAAAAAGAGATGTTGAAAAAGGTTAAATTGCCAGGGGTAATATACGAAACAACCACTTTATGTAATTTGAAATGCAAATATTGTTATAATTACTGGAAAAAAGAAAATTATAAAATAGTAGATATTGAAAAATATAATCCAAAAAAAACATTAAAACAATTTATGAAATTTGTAAAATGTGGTGAAATAACTTTTTCTCGGTGGCGAGCCAACAGCCAATTTTCAGGAATTATTGGATTGCATTATGTATGTAAAAGCTAGAAATAAAAAGGTTACTATTATTACAAATGCAACTTTACTTGATAGTGAAAAAATAAAATTGTTAGCTAAATTAAAAGTTGATTTAATAGAGATAACAATAAATTCATATAATAAAGAAATTCATGAAACTATAAACGGAATGAAAGGTTCTTTTGAAAAGAGTATAGAATCTATAAAAGAGATTATTGATAATGGAATAGAAGTAGTTGTTCCAATAGTTATAACTAAACATAACGTAAAAGACATAGAAAAGACACTAGAATTTATATATAATTTAGGCATTAAAAGGATAATGATTAATAGATATAATATTGGGGGAATCGGATGTAATGAATATAATAATATTCTAGCTGATTTTGAAGAACTACAGAATGCATATAAACATTGTCAAAAATTTGCTGAAAAATATAATTTGAAACTGTATTCTTTAGTATGTACACCTCATTGTGTGTTGAATCCAAACGACTATCCTAGTATAGTATTTTCAAATTGTGGAGTTAATAATTTAAATAGGAGATATACTTTAACAAGAGATGGAAATATTAGGTATTGTAACCATTCTCCAGAAATATTAGGAAATATATTTGACGATAAAATGTCAGATATTTTAAAATCGGATAAACTAAAAAAATGGGCAAAGATTGAACCAGTATTTTGCGAAAGCTGCAATAAAAAATACATATGTCAATATGGATGCAGAGCTGCCTCACAACAAATGGGATATGGCTTAGAAAGAGAGGATCCGATAGTTTCCATATATAATATAAAAAATAAATAAGGATAATCTGAAATGAAGTGACCTCTAAATAGTTCACAACAAAAAAGAATTGCATTTAACTTTTTATTTGACGTCAAAATGTTACTAGTCAGACATGAAATTAAAAATTCATAAAAGAAAAAAAACAGAATATATTTGTGCAAGAGGTAATTGATGAAAAATAAAAAGAAATTAAAAAAAGAAAGCTTTATGGGTGGAGTATTAGTTCTAATGATTTCACATATTCTAATTAAAATATTAGGACTAATATACAGAGTATATTTAACGAATAAACAGGGATTTGGAGACACTGGAAACGCAATATATTCAAGTGGATTTCAAATATATGCTTTACTGCTTACATTTTCATCTGTTGGAGTACCAAATGCCATAGCAAAATTAGTGTCAGAAAAATTGGCAATAGGAGATAATAAAGGAGCACATAAAACATTTAAAATTGCGTTTGTAACATTTGCACTAATTGGTTTTACATGTTCATTAATACTTTTTTTAGGAGCAAAAATTATAGCAGAAAAATGGCTACAAATTCCTGAGGCAGAATATTCCTTAGTAGCACTATCCCCATCAATATTTTTTGTTACATTAATTAGTGTAATTAAAGGGTACTTTAATGGCAGAAATAATGTAAAAGTAACAGCAAATTCTCAAACAATAGAACAATTATTTAAAATGGTATTTACCATTATTGTTGTAGAATTATTAGCAATGACATCAGGAGTAAATACAACAATAATGGCTGCAGGTGCAAATCTAGCTACAACCTTAGCAACTTCTGTGGGATTCTGGTATTTATACATTTATTATAAAACAATAAGAAAAGAAATAGCCAAAGAACTAATTAAAACAAAAAAATATAAATACACTAGAATTTTAAGCACAATTAAGGAAATATTAACAGTATCTATACCAATGTCACTAACTTCTATACTGGGGTCATTAAATAAAAGTATAGACTCAATAACTGTAGTTAGAGGATTAAAAAACTTTTTAAGTGAAAATGAAGCAAAAATCCAATATGGAATATTAAGTGGTAAGGTAGATACTCTTGTAATGTTACCAATGTCATTTAATGTGGCACTTACAACAAGTTTGATACCAACAATAGCATATTCTAAAGCCATGGGAGATTTAGAAACAATAAAAAAAAGAGTATCGTTTTCAATTTTACTAACAATATTAATGGGACTGCCATGCATGGCGGGACTGATATTCTTTGGAGAACCAATTTTAAAATTACTTTTTCCAAACCAAAGCAATGGTGCGATTGTATTACAAATAAGTGCAATTTCAATTATATTTATAGTTTTAGAACAAACAATTAGTGGAGTTTTGCAAGGATTAGGTAAAGTAACAATACCAGCAATAGCTTTAACAGTTGGAGTAGTTATAAAACTAATATTAAATTTAATACTTATAAAAATAGATCCAAACGTATTTATATTAGGTGGAATTAATGGAGCAACTGTTTCAACAGTAATTTGCCATATGATTGCAGTAATAATAGATTATGCAGTATTAAGAAAAACAATAAAATTAAAATTAGAATTATCAACTTTTGTAATTAAGCCATTAATGGCAACAACAATTATGATAATTGGTGCAATATACACATATAATAAATGTTTAAGTATATTTAGCGACAAACTAAGCATAATATTAGCAATTGGCTTTGCAGTATTAATATATGGAATTTTTATTATTGCTTTTAAAATATTAGACAAAGATAATATAAAAATGATTCCATTTGGTAAAAAGATACTTGAAATTCTGAACCTTGAAAAGCAGTAAAATAAAGGGTTTTGAAAGGCAAAAATGGGTAAAGCTAGTGAAATGTAGACTTTCGGAAAAATTGGCATAAAAAAAGAAGGATTTTAAGGAACTTTGGCGAATAATGTTAATAGTAGATTGCGTTGTCTACATATTTGAAATCTTATAGGAGGTAATAAAAATGAACAAAACAGAATTGATTGCAGCTATTGCAGCTAAAACAGGAGAAACAAAAAAAGATGCTGAAGCAACATTAAATGCATTTGTAAATGTTGTATCAGAGACATTAGCAAAAGGAGATAAAGTTCAATTAGTTGGATTTGGATCTTTCGAAGTAAGAAAAAGAGCTGCTAGAAAGGGAAGAAACCCACAAACTAAAGAAGAAATAAAAATACCTGCATCTAAAGCACCTGTATTCAAAGCAGGAAAAGCTTTAAAAGATTTAGTAAATAAAAAATAAGATTTGAAATTTATATAAATTATATGAATTCATATAAAAGATATGGCAAAAGCTGTATCTTTTTTTTATTTGACAATGCAAAGAAAAAAGTGTATAATAGGTAACAGTTGTTACCAAAAATGGTAAAGAAGAGATTTATATATATAAAATTAAAGTATAATCGGAATATTAAATATTTAAAGTGGTAAAATATGTTTGGTTTGTGCGGAAAATAATATAAACATATTTGATTTCTATTGTAAAATTAAATATAGATATTTTGTAATTATAATAGTTTAGAAAAGGATAAACTATTTTTTAGTATATAAATTTGATAAAAAATGAGGAGGAGATATAAAAAAATGACAATTGAAACAGAACAAAAGGATAAAGAGCAAAAAAGAAAACCACAAAGAAGAAACTATAAAAGAGGGGAGGAAAACAAAACAGAAAATAAAAAGGCAAGAAATAATAATAAAAAAGACAACATAAAGTTTGAATTTAAAAAAGAAAATTTAAAAATAATTCCACTTGGTGGGCTAGAAGAAATAGGGAAAAACATTACTGTCTTTGAATACGGAAACGAGATTGTGCTAGTAGACTGTGGACTAGAGTTCCCAGAAGATGATATGCTTGGTGTGGATTTAGTAATACCTGATGTAACATATTTAGAAAGAAATAAAGAAAAAATAAAAGGTTTAGTGATAACACATGGGCACGAGGATCATATTGGAGCTATACCATATATATTGCAACAAATTAATATACCAATATATGCAACAAAATTGACAATAGGTTTAATAGAAAACAAATTGGAAGAACATAAATTATTAAGAAGTACAAAGCTAACAGTTGTAAATCAAGGTGAAACAGTAAACTTTGGCAATATTAAAGTAGAATTTATAAGAAGTTCACACAGTATTCCAGATGCTGTAATGCTTGCAATTCATACACCTGTTGGAACAGTAATACACACAGGAGACTTTAAGGTAGACTATACACCGATAGATGAAAAGGTTATGGATTTTGGAAGACTTGCAGAATTAGGAAATAATGGCGTTTTGGCATTGCTTTCAGATAGCACAAACTCTGAGAGAAAAGGATATACAATGTCAGAAAGTTCGGTAGGAGAAGTATTTGATAAGCTATTCTTAAACACAAAAAAGAGAATAGTTGTAGCAACATTTGCTTCAAATGTCCACAGAGTTCAACAAATTGTTAATTCGGCTGTTAAATATAATAGAAAAGTTGCAATTTGTGGCAGAAGTATGATTAATATGATAGAAACTGCAAAAGAATTGGGATATATAAATGTACCAGAAAATACATTTATAGATATAGATATGATAAAAAATTATACAGATGAACAATTGGTAATAATTACAACGGGAAGTCAAGGCGAAACAATGTCTGCACTAACAAGAATGGCATCTGGAGAGCACAAAAAAGTCTCAATTACACCAAATGATTTAGTAATAATTTCTGCAACTCCAATACCAGGAAATGAAAAATTTGTATCAAGAGTAATAGATGACTTAATGCAAATTGGCGCAGAAGTAATTTACAGCTCATTAGAGGACATACATGTTTCAGGACATGCTTGCCAAGAAGAACAAAAATTGATAATTTCATTGGTAAGACCAAAATTCTTTTTACCAGTACACGGAGAATATAGACAATTAAGAGCACACGCGGAAACAGCAAGAAAAGTTGGAATAGAGCCTAGAAATATATTTATGCTAGAAAATGGAAGGACTTTAGAACTTAACGAAAAAGAAGCAAAATTGACAAATTCAGTACCGTCAGGAAAGATATTGGTAGATGGCTTAGGCGTTGGAGACGTTGGAAATATTGTATTAAGAGACAGACAACATTTATCACAAGACGGATTAATAGTAATAGTAATGACAATGGATTCTTCGACAGGGGAAATAGTATCTGGACCAGATGTAGTGTCAAGGGGATTTGTTTATGTAAGAGAGTCAGAAAACTTAATGGAAGATGTAAAAAGAGTAATAAGAGAAGAAGTAAAAAAATGCGAAGAAAAACGTATTAGAGATTGGTCAACAATAAAATCGGCATTAAAGGATAACTTAAGAGATTATATTTTCCAAAAAACAAAAAGAAATCCTATGATATTGCCAGTAATTATGGAGATATAACAATATAAAATTAGATTGTCAAGGAAGTACATAGTTACTTCCTTGCAATAAAAGGAGAGTAAAATGGATTATAAAGATTTAGCAAATTTGATTTTTCCAAATGCAAAAGATATAAAATATTATGAGGAAAAATATCCAGAAAGAAATTTACCAGAAGGAGCAATAGTTACAAGATTTGCACCAAGCCCTACAGGGTATGTACATATTGGCGGGTTGTATCAATCTCAAATTGCATGGAAAATGGCAGAACAAACAAAAGGAGTAGTATTTTTAAGAATTGAAGATACAGACCAAAAAAGAGAGGTTCAAGATGCGACAATAGGAATTGTAAATTCTTTAAAAGATTTTAGAATTGACTTTGATGAAGGAATGTTAAATGAACAAGAAGAAAAAGGCGCATATGGGCCATATAAACAGAGTTTAAGAAAAGAAATATATCAAGCATATGCAAAATATTTTATTGAAAATAATTTGGCTTATCCTTGTTTTGCAACAGAAAAAGAATTGGAAGAGATGAGGGAAAAACAAGAAGCAGCAAAAATAAGACCTGGGTATTATGGAGTATGGGCAAAGTACAGAAATTTGCCAATAGAAGAGGCAGCACAAAAAATAAAAGCTGGAGAACCATATATAATTCGTTTTAAATCAAGAGGAAATGAAGAAAAAAAGATAAGACATCAAGATTTAATAAAGGGAAAAGTTGACTTTCCAGAAAACGATCAAGACATAGTAATTATAAAAGCTGATGGATTACCAACATACCATTTTGCTCATTTAGTAGATGACCATTTAATGAGAACAACAGTAGTTATAAGAGGAGATGAATGGCTATCTTCTGTACCATTACATTTGCAATTATTTCAAGCAGCAGGATTTAAAGCCCCAAGATATGCCCATATTGCACCACTTATGAAAATGGATGAGGGTGGCAAAAGGAAAATAAGTAAAAGAAAAGATCCAGAGGCTGCAGTAAGTTATTACCATGAACAAGGAATTCCACCAGAAGCAGTTTGCGAATACTTGTTAAATATAGCAAATTCAAACTTTGAAAGTTGGAGAAAAGCTAATCCTTTAGCCGATTTAAAAGAATTTGAGTTGCAATTTAATAAAATGGGTGTAAGCGGAGCACTTTTTGATATGGTTAAGTTACTAGATATATCTAAAACAATAATATCAAGATTTGATGCAGAAAAAGTATATAATGAAACATTAAGTTGGGCTACAAAATATGATAGTGAATTATTAAAACTTCTTGAAAATAAGGAATATGCATTAAAAATAATAGGAATAGAAAGAGGAAATGCAAAACCAAGAAAAGACATCTCTAAATGGTCAGATGTAAAAGGTTCTATTATATATATGTATGATGAAGAATTTTTAAAGGATAAAGAAAAATACGAGTTTGCAAAGATTGACAATAAAGAAGAAATAAATAAAATCTTAAAACTATACATAGACAAATATTTTAACTTTAATGATGATAAACAAACATGGTTTGATAAAATCAAAGATTTAGCAGAAGAAATCGGATATGCAAGAGAAGTTAAAGAATATAAGCAGAATCCAGAAAACTGGAAAGGGCATGTGGGAGACATAAGCACAGTATTAAGAGTTGCTTTAACTAAAAGGCAACAAACACCAGACTTATATGAAATAATGCAAGTTCTTGACAAATCAAGCATAGAGAAAAGGATAGCATTATTTGTGAAATAAAAAGGGATGAAATAAAATGGATTACAATATAGGCGATATAGTAAAAACAAAAAAGCAACACCCATGTGGAAGCAAAGAATGGGAAGTAACAAGAGTAGGAGTAGATTTTAAATTAAAATGCATAGGCTGTGGACATGTAGTTATGTTGCCAAGAGAAAAAGCCCTAAAAGCCATAACAAAAAAGATAGAAAAAGGCGCTAATTAACACATTTTTTGGAAAAATGTTGACTGGAAGCGAAAATAGTGCTATTATTAATTTAATGTTAAAATATGGGTGAAAGCCAATGGGGGTGTTATATATGAGTGATAGATGCGGAAATTGTAGCAAATATGATGGAAAGTATTGTGACGAAGATGGAAAACTTCATGACAGCAATGACTCTTGCAGAGACTACGATCCAGAATAAATGGTTACATTGACAAATTATGACAAAAAAGCTTGATTTTTTAACGAAAATCAGTTATAATTTAATTAGATAGTTAATTTTATTATAATTTATTATAGGAGGAGAAAATATGAAAAATAAAACTTTAAAAATAATTGCTGTTTTACTTATTGCTATAGCATTAATTACTTTATCAACAACAATAGTAAGGGCAACAACTGGATTTGAACCAATAGAACCGAAACCTGCAGGAACTGCTGGCGAAAAGGTAACAAATACTGCAGGACAAATATTAACCATTGTAAGAATAGTTGGTATGGCAGTTGCTGTAATTATGCTAACAATACTTGGTATTAAATATGTTGCAGCATCACCAAATGAAAAAGCAGACTACAAAAAAGGTATGACAGTATATGTAGTAGGTGCCGTACTATTATTTGGAGCCAGTGCATTACTTTCTGTTATTCAAAAGTTTGTAGAAGGAAAATAATAAAATGCACTAAAAAGCTATTAAAATTAACTATTAATTTTAATAGCTTTTTTTTATTAAAAATAATTATTCAAATCAAAAAAAGTTTAAAGAATACCTACATTAACTAATTCACGTAAATGGGTGGTGAGAAATATGAAAAAGTTCATAGCAATTTTAATAGTGACAATATTAGTAACCTTTTGTTTATGCAACTGCATATATGCAAGTAGCATTACAGAGTCAATAAGAAATCTTTGGAATAAAGATAGTGGTTCTGCATCAAGCATAAGAAAAATGGGAGGAAAAGTGTTATATGTTACACAGCTTGTTGGGTATGCAGTAGCCTTAATAACACTCACAATACTTGGAATAAGATATATGTATTCGTCTACAAATGATAAGGCTACAATTAAAGAAAAGTTAATGGCATATGTAATAGGAGCAGTTATTCTATTTGGGTTTAGTACAGTGCTAGGCATAATAAATTCATTTATAAGTGGAATTAATGTATAGTATAGCAAAAGTTAAAAACATTATTTCCGTAGAAGAATAAAGAAAATTATTACAAAAAAATAACGATAATATATTTTTTATATTACATAGATAAAAGTCTTGAAAAATATGTAGAAAAACGTTATTATATATATAATAGTGTAAAATAGAGGTGATATTATGAAAAGCAAAATATTAGTTAGAATTATTTTAATATTATTTGTGCTATTTATACTTGTACAGCCGTTTCAAATATCATATGGTATAGATATAGTAAAAGAGGCAAGGGATTGGTTTATGGCAGCACGCAATGGTGAACAAATATTTAACCCAGATGACATTGCAAGCGCAATTGCTCCAATTTCTCAAATACTATTTGCTGTGGGGTTAGTAATATTATTTGTAGTAGGAGTAGTAATGGGAATTAAATTTATAACCGCAAGTCCAGAAGAACAAGGCAAAATAAAAGGACAACTAATAGGACTTGCAATTTCAGCAGTAGTTATATTAGGAGCATATACAATTTGGAAATTAACATATGATCTTATGGACGATATTATAACTACCTCACAAGTTGTTATAAATAATGACGAGTATGGTAGAATTGCATAACAAAAGAGAACAAAAATATCTTTAAGATATTAAGGAGGAATAATATGGGAACATATAATGTACCACGTAATTTAAGAGGAGAAACAAGAATTCTAGTAATATTTACATTAAAATCGTTAGCAACAACAGGGGCTGGAGTATTAATTGGCCTTCTGTTCTTTTACTTTTTTTCTCTATTAAAATTAAAAGGACTAGGGATTGGATTTATAATATTTTTTGCACTTATTGGTTTTGTTATTGGCAGATTTAATGTGCCAGTTATTGCACAAATACCAATAACAAAGAAAATAGGTGGTATTCCATTGGGAGAGATAATTTTAAGATATATAAAATTCAAAAAGAACAAGAAGATATATACATATACAAAGGAGGAAAAGTAAGCATGGACAATGTTTTAACAATGTTAGTAAGTATATTATTCATATTAATATTCTTAATAGTGGTATGTGCAATAATACTATATTTTCTAAAAATAAAAAAGAAACAGTCGAATAAAGAAAAGAATAATGAAGAATATTCGGAGTCTACATCTACGCAGAGTTCATCAGGAATAAGAATGGAAAATGTAAAAAAATTCTTGAATTTTGATGAAATAAAAAATAATATGATAATAAGAAATGGAAGAACGCAATATTTAATGGTTATACAATGTCAAGGTGTAAATTATGACTTGCTTTCAGAAGAAGAAAAAGTGGCTGTAGAAGAGGGATTTGTTCAGTTTTTAAACACCTTAAGATTTCCAATACAATTATATGTTCAAACACAAAGCTTAAATCTTGAAAATATAGTAGATGAATATAAATCTAAAATACATGTAATAGAAAATGACATAAAAATATTACAAAGAAAAATAAATCAAGCTGAGGCGTTAAGAGATACAAGAACAATTGAAAAGCTGAGATTTGAATTGAAAAGAAAGACAAATGTATTGGAATATGGAGCAGATATAACAAATTATGTGAGTAGATTAAGCCTTAACAAAAATGTGTTAAAACAAAAAACATATATAATTGTTACATATTATACAAGCGAATTTAATGGAAATAACAAATTTAATAAAGAAGAAGCAGATAATATATTTTTCTCAGAATTGTATACAAGAACAAAAATGGTACTAAGAGCAATTGGTTCAGCAGGAGTAACTGGAAGAATACTTGATTCGGAAGAATTAGCAGAGTTACTATATGTAGCATATAATAGAGATGATGCAAACATGCTACCATTTAGTAAAGGAATACAAACTCAATATGATTCATTGTACACAACCGGAAAAGATGTGTTAAAGAAAAAAGCAGAATTAATTGATGAAAAAATAGAAGAAGAAGCAGTCAACTTGGTAACAGAAAGTATAGAAAAAGCTGATGAACAAATAAGAGAAGAGCAACAAAAAATGGAAGAAGCAATAATTAAAAGGGCACAAGAACTTGCGGAAGAACACAAACATCAAATGACGAATCAATTATATAAAAAGACAAAAGAACAAATTAATAAAAGGGGCAGAAAACCAAAAACAGATAAACCAGTAACTACGGAGGAAGGAAAATAACATAAGAAAAGAGGAGGAAAAATTCATGAAATTTAAAAAACAAAATGTACAAGAACAAAAAGAAGAATTTAATTTGGATGAACAGCAAATTGAAGAAAAGAAAAGTTTTTTAGAAAAGAATAAGAGGACTCTAAAAGATTTGATAGCCCCAGCGGGAATAGATGCAAGCCAGTTAAACCATTTAGAAATAATAACAAGCAAAACAAGATATGCCAGAAGCATGGTAGTAGCAACAATACCAAGAATGTGTACCTTCCCAGAATTTTTGAGAGGGATGTATACTTTTGGAGATATTAATGTGTCAGTTTTTATAAATCCAATAGCAGAAAACATATCTCAAACAGAGTTAAATAGAACAATAAATGAATTGGAATCAGAAAGAGTTGTTGCACTTGATAGAGGAGACATTAATAGAGAAAGAATATTGGCTCAAAAAAGAATAGAGGCAGAAGAACTAAGAGACGAGATTGCAGCAGGTTTTAATAAATTGTTTGAAACGTCAATGACATGTACGTTATTTGCATATAGCCTTGAGGACCTGGATAAACAGACGGAGTTGCTTTCGGCTGAAATGGCTAAAACATTGATAGGTTTAAGACCAGCATGGGCAATGCAGGAAGAAGCCTTTCAAACGAATATGCCATTTTGTGAAAACAAAGTTAAAGAAACACATACATTTGATAGAAGGTCTATGTCTACAGTATTCCCATTCTTTTCATCAGATATAGGACACGAGCAGGGTATACCACTAGGATTTAATAGGCAAACAGGACTTCCAATATTATTTGATAACTTTAGTCCGACACTTACTAACTACAATATGGTTATATTTGGAAAATCTGGTGCTGGTAAAGGTGTTACAATAAAAACTTTAACTGCAAGGTCATCAGTATTAATGGGAATAGAAAGCTTGGCCTTAGATGCAGAAGGTGAGTATGGGGTAGTTGCAGAAGCACTTGGTGGAATAAATGTTACAATAAGTCCTAATTCGAAAACAATAATAAACTTATTTGATGTTGAAATAGAAACATTTAAAGATGAAATAACAGGTAAAGAAAGAAAGATGTTAAGTATAGAAAATAAAGTAGAAGACGTAACGCAAGCTTTACTAACAATGGCAAGAGGTAGTACGAGAAGCCAAGAAGTGAACGAACTTACAAAACAAATAATAGCAGAAGCAATAGCAGAAGAATATACCCGTTGTGGAATAACAAATGATGTAAATAGTTTATATAAAAATTCAAATGATAAAGTCAAAATAAAAAAAGATATGCCAACAATAGGTTCATGGTATAAAAGAATACTTGAAAATGCTGAAAAGAATAATAACCCAGATTATAGATTCCATTATAGTTATTTAATAAAAGTTATGAAACAATACATAAGAGAATATGATGGACAGATGGCATATTTTGATGGACAATCTACATTTGATTTATTAGATGATGTACCATTTATAAATTTGGACATATCACAATTGGAAGAAAGATTTGCAAGACCACTTGCACAACAAATATTACTATCTTGGATTTGGGAAAAATATGTTAAGAAAAATAGTGAAGACAGATCAAAAGCAAAAAGGAAAAGAGTGTTAATAGATGAAGCTTGGATGCTTTTGCCATACCCAGAGGCAGTAGACTTTTTAAATACAATGGCAAGACGTGCAAGAAAAAGAAATGTTTCATTAGCAGTTATGTCACAAAAATTTCAAGACTTTTATGAAAAACCAGAGGTACAAGCAGTACTTACATCATCAGATACAAAACTTTTTTTAGCACAAGATAAATCAGAGATTCAATATATAAAAGAAGTGTTTAAACTAAGCGAAGGAGAAGCATACTTTTTAACAACATGTAATAGAGGAGAAGGACTACTAAAAGTTGGAGAGGATACTGCGATAATAGCAATTCAACCAACAGCCAAAGAGTTTGAATTTGTTGAAACAAATATGAATAAATTAAGAGGAAATAATTAAAAAACAGAAAGGGGGATTTATATGAAAAAGTGTATATCTATTATATTAGTATTCACTATTTTAATAAATGCCCTTTTACCTAATTATATATTGGCGGGAAAAAATGGAGACAATTATAGTGATGTGACATCAAGTAAAGACGAAAAAGCAGGCAAAGAAACAGTTGATAAAATTATGGGTGATGGAACAGTAAGCGTTCCGACAGAGGGTGGTTCAACTGATAAAGAAGTAAATGAAAAGGCGAACTTTGGCGGATGGATAGCAAGTATTATAGTAATTATTTTCTTCCCACTTGTATATACAGTAAGAATTTTAGTCACAATTGTAGCTCCATCAACCGTAAAAGAAGGTACATTATTAATACCATGGTTTACCATACAGGGTATGCTAACAGATAAAATTGATTTAGTAAATGCAAACATATTCAATGCAGAGACATCCAATAAAGCAAACAATGTAATAAAACAGAATGTACAAAAATGGTATTATGCAATTTGGGTAATGTCAATAATTTTAAATATGGTAGTATTAGTATATATTGGTATAAGAATGGCAATGTCTACTGTTGCAGATGAAAAAGCAAAATATAAAAGCCAACTTATTGCATGGTTTCAGAGTATAGTATTATTATTTGCAATGCATTTTATAATTAGATTAATATTCTTTGTTGGAAAAATATTAGTAGATATGCTGACAGTAATTTTAAATGGTATTATAGAAAATGTACTAAGTGGAGAAGACATAAAAAACATAGATTTATTAATATTTGACTCACTTGGACAGGTTTTGCTAAAACCAAGAGGATGGAAGCCATTAGAAAACTTTTTGTGTTATATACTATTAATGTGTTACCAAATAAAATTCTTATTAATGTATTTAAAAAGGTTTTTTGTGATTAGCTTTTTAGTAATAATTTCACCACTAGTAACAGTTACATATTCAATTGATAAAGTTGGAGATGGAAAAGCACAAGCTTTTCAAATACTACTTAAAGAACTAATAATGAATGTCATGTTACAACCAATGCATTTGTTTTTATATGCTGTGTTAATGGGATTTGCAACCAATATCATAAGAGAGATTCCGTTATTTACAATATTACTATTAATAGGTGTTGGAAGAGGCGAAAAAATTATAAGAAAAATATTAAAGATGTCACAAAGTGCAACAATTGAAGACAGTTTAACATTAAAAAAAGGAAAGGGTAAAAAATAAGAAATAATATGGAAAAAGAAAGAAAAGTAAAAAAAATAATTGTAATTTTAGCAATTTTGCTTATTATAATCTTAACTATTACATATTATGTTTTTAAAGAAAATGAACGTAAAAAGAATACAGAGGAATATTATGCTAACAAAGAATATAACTCTAAGGAAGACTTTAATACAGTAGAAGAGGTATTAGTATTTAAAGGCGTTAAATTTATAAAACAAACTAAATCATCTGATGATAAATATCTTGCAGACATATATGTTAAACTTAATCAACCATTATATACAGAAGAAGAAGATAATGAACAGTTTTACACAAATATGATAGTACTTTTGGCATATGTACAAAAATACAATAATTTCAGAGTTATAGATGAGGAAAACGAAATAACTTTAAGTGTGTTTTGTAATTCTAAACAGCAAACCGTAACAACTATAGCAGTAAATGGAGTAACGAATTATTGGAATATTAAAAGAAGAGAAACAGCTATAGCACAAATAGAAGGAGTAATTAAAACAGATTTAAATATACAATCAGACGAGATAAATAAATTAATAAAAAACGAATGGAGAAGAAATAAGCTAGATATAGAAGTACAAAAAAACAAAATAGGAACTTATGAAATCTTTACGGAAAAAGGATTAGAAATAAGAACAGTATATAAAAAGGTTTTTAATATAGTTTTTACAAAACAATACAATAAATCAGTTGTAAATAATATAAAGCCAGGAACAGACCTTAACAAAATAGAAGAAATCTTGGGAGAACCAATATATGGTTCTTCAACCATAGGAATTATGGGATACAAGAGTAGTGAAATATACATATTTTTTACTCAAGAAGATATTTCAGTATATAGAGTGGAAAAAGAATATCAAAATTTAGAAGACTTTTTTACACTAATAGAAAAATTTGAAAGGGATAAAAATATAAAAGATTTTGTAAACGGGGTAACAGATATATGGCCAGACTATGATATATATGACTGGGGCACTAATTACATTGACTTAAGATATACATTAAAAGGAATTAAAATTCAATTTAATGTATCAAATGCAAATGGAATGATTTATGACAATAACTATACAGCAGAAATAAGAAAAGGTTTAACTGTACAAGACATAAAAAGTGATATTAGCAAATTACCTAAATATACACATTTTGAAGAAAAAGGCGGAATATGGGAGATAGAAACTCAAAGATATTACGATAAAACAGAAATAGAAGAAGGTTATGAAGAATAAGAGATGCAGAAAGGAGGCATAATTACATGAAAATTATTAAAAAAACTATTATTATAATTGAAATAATTGTTTTATTAATTATGTCTCTATTGAATACTGTTTCAATATCAAAACCAAGTATACCGGGATATGAATTAACAGATGAGGAAAAGCAAATAGAAGTAGGCAAATGGATAAGAGATTTTGCAATAAGCTTTACAAATGCAGCTAATAATGTGAAATATGGAGAAATTACAGGTGCAAAAGATAATAAATATTATCAGGACTCGTCATATACTTCTAATCAAAAACAGTTAATTATGTATAGCATGAACTATCAAAGACTTACAGCATATAATTACTTCTTAAAGGGAAGTACACAAATGGCAACTAAGTTTTACAGAGGTGGATGGAAAGTTGAAAGTGATTGGTATATAACCTCTAACCATAAACTAGCATTTGATTGTTCTTCATTTATAAGCTTTCTATATAAATATACAGCAAATATAGATTTATGTGCAGTAAACTATCCTTGTTCTACTAGCTATTTGCGTATACATTATGACAAAAACCATAATAAAAATAACTGTTCTTGTGGTTGTATATATGTAGGAAAATTGCAAGGGATAAGTAATAGTGAATTAAGGGCAGGTGACATCATAGTTGAAAAAGGACATGTTATGATGTTTAATAGATCTGTAAACAATGAATATGTAAAGGTAATAGATTGTGGTGTGGGCTCAACAAGTAACCCTAACATAGGTATAGGTACAGAAAAAGATCGTAGTAGAAGTGGTACATATGGATTAGTAACTAAAAATGCAATAATAATACGCATTAGTAAAACAAAAGCTGTTGATATATATGACAAATGTGTTAATGATAGAGCATATTATAATAATCACTTTACAATAGCTTCTATAACCTTCCCAGGAGAAGTAGGAGGAACTACTCCAACAGATCCATCAATTCCTTCAGTTCCAACAGACCCTTCAAATCCAACAGAGCCAAGTGATCCACAGCCGGAGCCAGAAACAGAGTATGAATATGATATTTCTCAGGAACAAAATGGAGACTGGGGTAAAGCTGACTTTTTTTACTATAATGGTTTACCAAAAAAACTAGAAGTAAGTTATCATGAAAGTTTCTTAAAAAAACTTTTTGAGGTATTAAGTAGCATCTTAGATTATTTACTTGGAATAGGCTTTTTAGCAATAAAAATACAAGTAGTAGGTTGGGTAGGAATAGCTGCTAAGGTAATAAATAATGTTGTGGTTAAAATTGAAGGAGGATTAAAAACAACAGAAAATGGATTAATAGATATTAGTGATATAATATTTAATAGAATACCAATTTTGGATATAGATTTCTTTAACTTTAAAAAAGCGGGTGGAAAAATAATAGATTCAAGTAGCATTATATATAAATTAAGAAAAACAATATCACAATGGTATTATGCTCTATTTATTGTTTGTGCAATAGGATTACTATTAACACTTATATATATTGGAATAAGAATGGCAATTTCTACAATTGCAGAGCGTAAAGCTAAGTATAAAAGTATGCTACAAAATTGGATTCTTAGTGTTGTAATATTGTTTACTTTACATTTTTTCATGGTAGCTGTTATATACATAAACCAGTCTATTTTAGACATAATGGCAATGGCTTCTGGAGACCTTGCAAATTTAGATACAGAGCTATTTGGAATGATTATGCAGTTAAAAGCTTCTGCGTCAATACCAGGTACAATTGTATTTGTTGCATTAGTAATATATTCAGTTAAGTTTTTGTTAATATATTTTAAGCGTTTGCTTAATTTAGCAATATTAACTCTTATTGCACCTGTTATAGCGATAGCATATTCCATAGACAAAATAAAAGATGGAAAATCCCAATCCTTAGGTGCATGGATGAAAGAATATGTATATAATGTTTTTTTACAAATGATACATGCTATAGTTTATGCAATATTTATAGGATTTATATTTGATATAATTAGAAATGGTGGAGGGTTTGATTTAATACCTAATATAGTATTAATATTGGTAACATTTAATTTTATGCTTAAGGCAGACGAAATAATGAGAAAGATATTTAGAATAGAAGGCGGAAGTAGCGATGTTGGTGATATCGCATCACAAACTTTAAAAGGAGCAATAACTGGTATAACAGGAGCATCAATTGCTGGAAAAGTTGTAAAAGGATATATATCTGGTGTTGGAAAAGTTGCAGGAAGCGCAGCAACAAAAGCAGCAGAGTTAGTAGGAACTGCAGGACTATTAGGTACAAAATATAAAAATGCATATAAAGCAGATAGGGAAGAAAGTAATGCAATAAAAACGCCTGCAAGAGAAGACTATAATCAGGCGAGAGAAACATATGCAAGGGCAAGGAGAGCCGAAGAAGCAGCTAAAAACGCCTATACAGGAGCAGTACTTCAATCAAGCCAAATGGGAAATCATTTTATTGATAATAATTATATAGAAAGAAGAAGACAAGAATTAGAAATGGCAAGACAAACAGCAGCACAAGCTAAACAGAGATTTGAATCTTCAAAGAGAAATTATGGGATAGCAAAACAACAAAGTAAAAAAATAATGGGAAGAACTGTAGGTGTTGCAAGAGCAGAAGCCAGCGTAAATGTTGAAAAATTCAAGAAAAACTTAAAACATCAAATGAAATATGTTGGTAAGGATATTAAATCTGGAGCTACAATAGTAACAAAATATGTTAATACAACATTAGCAATACCTTTTATGGCAGTAAGTCCCAAAGTAGGAATGACTATGCTATTTAGTGGTGTTGTAGGAGGAGGAAGACTTAAAAGATTTAATGCATCAATAAAGGGGTATAAAAAAGCATTGAGCAAAGAACAACCACCTAAAGAGGTAATGGATAAATTTATATCGGATTATAAGAAAAAGAACAATGGAAGGGAACCTTCACAAGACGAAATAAATGATTTTATAAAAAAATATCAAGACAAGCAAATAAAAAGATATAAACTTACATATATAACTAGTTCTGCACTTACATTAGGATTAACAGATGAACTGCTAGAACAAGTTGAGATAAATAGAAAAGACAAGAAAAAAGAAGATAAAAAAGTAAAAGCTGGAAACGAGGCGGTTTGCACAGCTAGACAAGCAGAAATGATAATAAGCGCAAAAATACAAGAACTTAAACAAGAAGATAAAGAAAAAAGGCAAAACGAGTATGATACAAATCCAATTCAAGATGCCCTAGATGATGCAACAAGAAAAGAATTAAAACAAAAAATGAAAGAAGCATTTGAAAGTAATACATCAAAAGAAGCAATAAAGAAACTTGTAAAAGAAAAGTCGAAGAATAACTCACTAAATGCAGATGAAATACGTAATATAATGCAAGATTTGGGATTAGAAGTAGATGAAACTTCAATTGCAGATTTTGAAAAAGCGGGAGACAAAAGTGTAGATGCAATTTCAAATTACATATATAATGGAATAAAAGAGAATAGACATAATAGTGCAGGGATGAAAAGATATGCTGAGGTATTTGAACAAATAGAAATATTAAAGGATGCAAATGACAAAATAAAAGAAGTTCTAGGAAAATCTTTATATGGAAATGTGGATGATTTAATAGACACGATAATTAATTTATAAAAAATTGGAGTGGATGCAAATGAAATTTAAAAAATTAATAACATGGATGCTAATATTTTTAATGCTTTTTAATTTTTTAACTGGTACAATAAGTTGCAAGGCAACAGATGAAGAAGAAAGTAAAGAAGCTAATGAAGAAATGGAATTTATTCGAGGTGCAACAGATGTACTTTTGAAGGGAGTAGATGGACTTATAGGTGTTTTAACATGGACAACAAGGGTCAAGTGGCTTCTAATTCCATATGCAGTACAACAACTTACTAGTTTGGTAGCATATTCGGAAGGATTTACAGATGGATGGAAATTCGCAGCTGTAACACCTGCTCATATATTATTTAATAAAATTAATTTAACAGATATTAATATTTTTGAAATGGAACCGTCCGGAGGAAAAGCTATTAAAACAATACGCAGTAATATTAGAAAATGGTATTATGCAATGTTCACTCTAGCAGCAATAATACTATTATGTATTTTAGTTTACATAGGCATAAGAATGGCTATTTCAACAGTAGCTGAAAAAAAAGCTGTTTATAAAAACTGGCTAATGAATTGGTTTGTGAGCCTTATATTACTGTTTATGCTACATTTTATTATACGAGGAACCATTTATTTAAATGGTCAATTAGTAAAAATATTTGAAAAAGCAGAAGTATCAGAAATGAGCTATTCTATTGCTAATTTTGTAACTGTTACAGGCAAGCTAATAATAAAAACAATGAATCCATTTGCAACCGTAGGATGGGCTGCATTATGTGTATATATATGTTTGGTAATACTCACAATAATGTTTTTAATAATGTATATAAAGCGTATGTTAACTATTTCATTTTTAATAATAATAGCTCCATTAATAACTATAACTTATTCAATAGACAAGTTAGGAGACAATAAATCACAAGCCTTAGATACATGGTTAAAAGAATTCATTTATGGAATATTAATACAGCCATTTCACTGTATAATATATTTGGTATTTGTTTCTCAAGCAATTGATTTATGTAGTACAGGGACGCTGGCAAGTGTGCTGTTGTCAGTAATGATGATGTTTTTCATAATGAAAGCAGAAGGTATAGTTAGAAAAATATTTGGATTTGAAAAAGCTAGTTCAGCTGCAACAGGTGCTATGGCAGGTGCGGCATTAATGTCAGGAATTAACGGAATTAAAAGTATGGTTGGAAAAGCACAAAAAGTTGGTGCGCCAGTTACAAAAGCAAAAGATCGCTCAGGTGGAAATTCAGGGGGTTCAGGAGGCTCTGGAGGTTCTGGAGGTTCTGGAAACTCAAGCGGATCAGGAGCAAGCAGAACAAATGGAACAAGAAACAAGAACACTCCAAATGTTACATTAAGAAACAATAAAAGAGAAAACAAAAAGAAAGGAAAAATTCAACAGGCAATTGAGAGTGCTTCAAACAGTATAAAGGGATCAAAAATTGGACAGGTGGTTAAACAAGCTTCAGATACAGTAAAAGATACAGGTGTTGCTAAACTTTATAACAAAGCAAAAACTCTTGAAGGAAAATATATAGACAATGCTAAAGTACAAAGTAGCTTAATTGGAGCTATGGTAGGCGGTATGACAGGACAGGGAGCTATAGCGGGCGCAACGATGGGATATGGAATAGGAACGATAATACAAAAGAAAAGAGAAGATAGAAAGAATATTAAAGAAGGAACAGAGGCTGTAAAAAATGCATATTGTAATTATCAAGAAAGTTCAAGACTTTCAGATGAGCAAATGACTGCATATACAAATGAGTTATTAAATGATCCAGAAAAATTAGATGACATGCAACAAATAGATGGAGAAAGTATAGAAGAATGGAAAAAAAGAACAAAGAGAAGCACAGAAAAAGATTACCAGTGGAATGACAGGATGATGTATGCAAAATCTCTATATGCTTTACAAAATAGCTATCAAAAATCTGGAGTTGATGGAGATGATGCAAATGATAAGATAGCTGATACAATAAGAAAATTGCAACAATCTAGTGTAGATCCATATAGACAACAACCTATACCAGATCCTTGGGAAGACCAAAATATGGATGTGTCTGATTAAAAGGTAGGTGAAAAAAATGAGCAATAGTTCAATTGATAATAAACTTAATGAAATAAATGATAGAAACAGACAAAATCCACAAAATGAACCAGATGAAGAAGAAAATATGTCTGGATTTGAAAAGGGAAGATTAGCAGCACTTAATGCAAAATATGAGGATGATGATGAACCTAAAAATCAAAATGGGAATGATGGAGGCTCTGAAGAAGAAGAATCGCAGCAAAGTGAAAAAGATGAAGAAGACGGTGAAGATGATAACAATGAAGACAATGATGACGATAATAATGATAATGATGACAAAAATGATGACAAAAATGATGACAAGGACAATGAAGAAAATAATAAATCGGATGAAAACGAAAATAAATCAAATGATAAAAATTCAGATGATAAAGAAAACAGCGATAAACCGGACAGCAGAGAAAATAAAAAAGAGAAAGATAGTAAAAATCAAAATAATAAAGAACCACAGAGCCCGACTGATAATAAAAAACCAGCAGAAAAACCGCAAACTCCAAAAGCAGGACAAGAAGGCACAAAGGAAGGCACCAAGCAGGCAGGAAAAGAAGGAGCAAAGCAGGCAGGAAAAGAAGGAGCAAAGCAAGCAGGAAAAGAAGGAGCAAAACAGGCAGGAAAAGAAGGAGCAAAACAGGCAGCAAAAGAGGGGGCAAAAGCTGCAGCAAAAGCGGGAACAAAAGTTGCGGCAAAAGCGGGGATAGCAGCATCTCCACCAGTTTTAATTGTTATACTTGTAATAGTAGCAATAATTTTTCTAATAGGTATTATAAGTTTTTTCAGTATTATGGGAGACATGATAATAGGAAAACTTAAAAATTTTCTTCAAGGAGTATGGGATGCTATACAAACAGTGACTACAGGAGATCAAGCATATGCAAATATAAATGATGAACATGTAAAAAATGCAGCATCATATTTAGAACAAATGGGATATGATTTGATAGGAATGGGTTTTGTAAAAACGGAGTATAATACTACAAACAAAAATGAGGGAGAAGCGTGGAATAAGTGGTATAACGAAAATGGAGAGCTTATAGAAGAAGGTACATCTAATAAAAAAGACCTTATAGAAAGAGAAGAAGACACTACTGAGGATGAGTCAGAAGGAGAAAAAAATGGTGCCGAACAAAAAGATCCGATAAAAAAAATAAAGTCAGAGCCAATAAGAAAGTATTTAGTAGCAGCACTTAGGTCATATATAAATGGAGCATATGGTGGAATGGTAGTGCAAGAAGGACATGAAGCAGATGGACTTTGGAATACAGTATTTGACAAGATTGCGTTTAACTCGAAAGAACATACTTTAACAGTAACTAAAGGTGATACACATGTAAAGGTAAATCTTGAATCATGGACAGCAAAATATGGAATGTCGTTTGAATTTTTGGTGTGTTTACATTTAGGGACACTTGCTCCAGAATTTGTTATGGATTTAGCAGGAGATGCAGATAACAGAGTAAAAGTTGTTGTGAATTTTTTTAAACAAGAGCGGAATAAGAAAATTTGACTGGACGGAAAATGGAACAACAGTTATAAAAGATGTAAGAAGCAAAATATTAAATAACATTAGTGGTAACGGACAGGACCAAGAAGTTACAATAAATTGGGATAATGGAAAAGGCTCAACAACATTTAGTTCTGCATTTGTAAATTATATGTTGGACAGTACAATTGAAAAGGAAAGAACTATGGGATACCCATATATTGTAAGTGTCAAAAACCACTGGTTTAGAGATTTAGTATTTAAAGATGACAACAGTGGAATTGATTGTTATGAGACATCAGAACCTGTTGAAAGAATAATTTCAGAGGAATGGTGGAAGGCTGGCGAAGGACAAGTTGAATCAATAACTGATTTTGCTATGGATGATTTAGATAAACATTTAAAAGTGTATTACAGCTTTAGTTCGGGAATTAAGCAAACAAAGCTTCCATACTATGTAGACAAATGTCCAAAAATTATAGAACTTATTAATAAAAATAAGTACCATATATTTAAAGGAATGTATAGTAATAGCGAAGATATAGAGGAAGCTAAACAAAATGTTGACCCAAATAATTTACCATATTATACAGATAAAAGAAATATAAATTGGTTGAGTTCTATAAATAGTGGAATTCAATTATTGCAAGAAGTAGAAACAGAACAAGCAGAATATAATTTAAGGGATTTAAAAGAAATATTAGCTTACTACAACTTCGATTTAGAAGAAGAGAGCGAATACAGCCAAGCAACAGACAAAGAAGCATTGGCTGAAATGATTGAAAAAGAGAATATGTATAAGGACTGGAGAAATAGAGTAAGAGGCTGGGTAATACTAGATGGGGAAGGAAATGTTATTGAAAAAGGAGAAAACTCACAAGTTAAGCCAAATGAATATGGAACTGATGACTGGTCAAAGTATATAAATAGAGGAATAATAGAAGATGTAGAAGACTATATTCCAACAGCTAATACATCTACTTTAGATGACTTGAGCATGAATATAGCTGCAAGAAGTATAGGAAGCACAGGTTTTAATTATGGAGAAAATGTTTGCTCAACTTGTAATGGAAAAGTTGTAGCAGTGGATGATAATACTATAACCATTAAATCAGATGAAGGAAATTTAATACATATATCTAATATTTCTACAAATGCGAATATGAAAATTGGAGATGTTGTTTATGTAGGACAGCAAATAGCAACAACTACAGAAAAAGATATAAATGTAATATTAAGAGACAAATATCATAATACATTAGATGCACAAAAATATATAGATACATCAGTATTAATAGACCAATTTGCATAAACAAAGGAGTGAAACTATTGTCAAAATATAAAATTATAGTATGTATATTAATCTTAATAAATATAATAATGGGAATATATATAATGTTCTTTATGAAAAAAACGCCTACATACACATTGCAACAGTATGCAGAACAAATGGGATATTTTGATTCATATAGAGATATTAAAATAATATATTTTGATAATTATAATTTTTTAAAAGAAAAGTATAAAGGAGAAATAGATACAACATATGTATTGACAACATATACCAATTTAATAGAAACTTATTTTAATAAACTGTATCAAGATACTAAAGATATGGATAAAGAAAATATTGCTGAATATTATAAAAAGAATTTATCTGAAATACAATTGAATATTGGAATAACAGAAGAAGCAGATTTCGAGATATTAGTAAATTTATTAAAAAAGTATGATATAACACAAAAAAAATATACAAGTGGTAAATTAGTAGAAAATAGCATTATAGACAAAAACACATATATTACATTTTTGCTAGAAATTTACTATGAAGATATAACAATAAAGTTTAATGTGTATGTAAGTAACAAAGATAATTTAGAAGAACCAATTATAAAGTTTATACCTGTAAAGGAGGAACTATAATTGAAAAGAAAAAAGAAACTAGATATTATAGCAATAATGTTAACTATTGTATTATTGATATTAATAGGAGTCAACATAAGATTACTTTCAAACAAACTTTTAGCTCCTGTGTATGCTAACAATAAAGTAAAAAAAGAGTATGAAGAGATTATTGCAAAAAGAAATGAAGAAATAAAGAAAATTACAGATAAGAAGACAGATGTGGAGATGGCAGAGACAGAACTTAAAGAAGTAAAAAAAATGAAAGAAAAGCAAAGAATGCAATATTATTTTTCAAAATATATAACATATATAGAAGAAAAGAATTACGAAAAAGCTTATAATTTACTTTATGAGGAATATAGAAATAACTATTTTCCTACGTTAGAAGAATTTGAAAAATATGTGAAGCAAAAGTATCCGGATTTTATGAGTGTGGAATACAATGATATGAGCAGACAGGGAGAATATTATATACTGACAGTAAACATTTATAATCTTTTAACAAATGAGATTATAGAAAAAGAGCAAAAATACATAATTAAAGAAAATAATTTTCTTGATTACGTGTTATCTTTCCAGGTTAGATAGGAGGGAGATACTTGTTTTATAAATTTAGAACTAATTTTAGAATAAAAATAAAAGAAATATTTAAAAAGATATGGAAAAATGCAGGTATAGTATTAATATTATGGATAATTATGCTTATTATAAATTATTTATTGGGAAATATGAAAACAGAACCTATTCCAATTACCACATACGAGCCACATATTTCTATAATGAACGAAGATAAAGAAGTACCTAAGGAATTACAAGAGTCTATAAACAAGATATTTAATGAATATGTAAATTATTGCAATAACCAAGAATATGAAGAAGCATATAACATGTTAAGTGAAGGATGTAAGAAAAATTTATATCCAACACAGGAAGATTTTGAAAAATATACAAAAGTAGTGTTTGATCAAAAAAAGATATATAATATACAGAATTATTCAGTTAATGATAATGTATATATATATAATTTGAGAATATTAAATGATATTTTGGCAACAGGATTAACAGATGAAAAGCAATTAGTATATTATGAGGAAAAAGTTGCAATTGAAAGCATAGATGATAAACTATATTTGTCTATAGGTGGATTTATAAAAGAAAAAAAGGTGGAAGCTTTATTTGAAGACGAATATATGAAATTAACAGTTGATAAAGTACTAGTCATGGATGATAGAGAAATTTATACTATGACAGTTAGCAATAAATCTGATTATGTATTAAATATTGCAGACACTTCAAAACCACAAGAAATCTTTATAAAAATGGGGTCAGAAACAAGAAACGTACAGGAATTGCCAATGAATGGAGTTATTGTTTTTCCTGACCAGAAACGTACCTATGAACTAACATTTACAAAATGGTATGACGAAACAGAAAAAACAGAAAGTATTATTTTTGATACAGTTTATATTATTAAAGAATATAAAGAGGATACGGAACAAATGAGAGTGGAAAAGGAAAATGCAATTGATTCCTATAGTTTTGAATTAAAACTTTCTATGTAGTGAAAATAGTGTAAAGTAATCTATGCAAAATGTAGGGACAATTTTAATCGCCCACACTTTAAAGAAATTACTAAAAAAACATTGAAAAGTAGTAAAGAGGAGGAAAGAATGATGGGAAAAACGAAAATTAGCTATGCAAGGCAATGCGCAATAATACCTGCAAAAGATGGAAAAATGGGGTACTCAGAAGATGTTATTATTGTTGAAACATCGACTATAGAAGATGGACAAGAAATTATAGAAAAGCAAATTTTTAACAGGCAGAATGAAAGAATTGGGATAATTGATAAAGATGGTAATATACAATTTGTTGAGGAATACAAACAAAAATTACAAGAGAGTCTAGGTAAGGAAAGATATGAACAATTAGGAATTGATAAGAGACAAATTGCTCTTGACGAATTGTTAGAAAACAATGAATTTGAGGAGTTAATACCAGGAGAAGAAATTGAAGGATTAAGTAATAAAGAAGTAGAAGAAATAATAGAAGAACATGCAAACATACAAGAAGAACAAACAGAACAAGAGCAAATGGATGAAGAAACATTAAAGGTAGAAGTTTCAAAAAGTTTAGGAGTAGATGAAAACCAAATTGTTCAAGTAAAAGTAATAACAGATAAAATGGCAATTAGTATATTGAATAATCAAGATTCTATAGGTTATCCAATAATGTTAACAATGTCAGACGGAAGTATTCAATTTGTAAATAAAGAAAATGATGGGTATAAACCAGTTCATGGAGTAAGAGAAACAGACAAGAATGAAAATATGACAACTAATTTTATTGATATCAACGGAAATATTATAGAGGCCAACCTACAAGGAAGATTTTACGATCCATCAAAACCAAATAGAGCTATAGGAATTATAATGGATGAAAGTGGCGAATATAAACCAGTAGCAGAAAATATATCACTTGACCAATTAGGAAATAAATGCTCTATATCAAGAACATTAGCAACAAATCAAAACCAGAGTATAACTATAAATACAAATGTGGAAGAATTAGTAGAGAATGCTAGTGGAAAACAAGTAGAAACAATCTGTTACGAATTAGATAGTAAAAGAGGAGAAAAAGGAGAAACAAATAGAATAAATATAAATGATTGTACTAGTGTTAGTGACGAATACAAAAAAGGAGAAGTTTCGGATACTTTAAACGCAAATTTAATAGCTGAAGAGGTTTTGAAAAGTGGAGAAGACTTGAGTAGAGATGAGATTGTAGCAGGAGTATATAAGTGCATTGATGCAAGTTTACCTGAAATTGGTCCGGAAGAGAGAGCAAAACTAGCAGAGGAAGCAATTGCAATAGTAAGAGATGAGTGTATGCTAGAACTAGACAATGGAGAAAAAAATGGTCCACTAGCTCACCCATAAAAATTCATAAAAAATCACCTTATAAAATATAATTTAAAAGGTGATTTTTTTATGAAGATAAAAAGGATAAAAAAAGTAGGTATAATTTTATTACTTATAATATGGTTATTTTTTAATATGGTAAAGGCAAATACAGAAGATGAAGAAGATATTAATATAAATGAAATATTACAGGTAACAAGTGCTGAAGTTGATATGCCAAAAACCAGTTCTAGAATTGCCTTGATATATGATAGGGCATCTGGGGAAGTGATTTATGAAAAAAATGGTTATAGAAAAGCAAAGATGGCAAGTACTACAAAGATAATGACAAGCTTGATTGTTTTAGAAAAGGGTAATTTAAGTGATACTGTTACAGTAAGTAAAAAAGCAGCAGGAACCGGCGGGTCAAGATTAGGCTTGAAAACCAATGACAAAATAACAGTAAATGATTTATTAATGGGACTAATGTTAGAGTCCGGAAATGATGCGGCAATAGCTTTAGCAGAACATATTGGTGGTGGTGTAGAGAAGTTCGCAGACTTAATGAATGCCAAAGCAAAAGAATTGGGATTAAAAAACACGCATTTTGTAGTACCACATGGATTAGATAATGAAGAACACTACACTACTGCACTTGAGCTTGCTAAAATTACTGATTATGCACTAAAAATAGAAAAATTTAGGAATATTGTTGCAACAAAAGAATATAATGTAACAATAAACGGATATAACAAGGTAATAAGTAACACAAATGAATTATTAGGAAGCCTTGACGGTGTTTATGGAGTAAAAACTGGATTTACAAATGGGGCAGGAAGGTGTTTAGTTACATCATGCAAAAGGGGAGAATTAGACATTATAACAATAGTTTTAGGAGCAGACACTAAAAAAATAAGAACAACAGATAGCATAAATTTAATAAATTATGCATATAAAAATTATAAGGTAATAAACATAGAAAATATAATAAATCAGAAATTTGAAGAATGGAAAAATATAAGAGAAAAAGCAATAATAGTTAATAAGGGCATATTAGAAAATGCAACAATTAAATTAGGTGAATTTAAATATACCAAAAGAGCCATAAGAAATGCAGATATAGATAATATTAATATAGAAGCAAACTGTTTAATGTACTTAGAAGCTCCAGTAGAAGCAAACAAAAAAATAGGAACATTAAAGGTAAAAGTGGGAGAGGAAACAATACAAACAATAGATATATTAGTAGAAAGAGCTATAAGAAAAAAAGAAATAAAAGATTATTTTTATCAAATTTTAAAGGTTATATATTGACTTTTGGCAATAAATTTGCTATTATAATTAATAGCTATGCGAAAGTAGCTCAGTTGGTAGAGTGCAACCTTGCCAAGGTTGATGTCGCGGGTTCGAGTCCCGTCTTTCGCTCCAAAAGTGCGATACGAAAGTATCGCAATAATTTATATAAAATAAAAGGCGACATAGCCAAGTGGTAAGGCACGAGTCTGCAAAACTCTGATCCCCGGTTCAAATCCGGGTGTCGCCTCCAAAAAATTCCCTACGTCCTATAAAAAGACGTAGGGTTTAAAACTATCTACAGCAAGGTTTATCAAAGCATTTACATGGTCTTTTATCCCATGGTTTATCACATGGTTTTTCTTCTGGTCTATCACAGTGTTTTTCACAAAAATCATCACAAGGTTTTTCACAAGTATTGTTTTCATGTTTATCACAAGGTTTTTTATGATGCATATCGCAAGGAGGACATTCTAATTTTATACCTTGCAAACATCTACCTTCATGCTTACAAGAAGTACATATTTTACAATGTTTTACCTCGTCAACCCAAATGACTATTTCATAAAATTTATTTGCACAAAGAGGACCAAAAACAAATTCACCGTGTTCATCAGTAAAAGTATGAGACACAGGTCTTCTTTCTTCTTTTCCACAATCATTAACAACTTCCACAAGTTTAACAACAGCATCACAAACTGGATTGTGACAGCTATCACTTACAACACCATAAATTACAGATCTATTATCTTCTGGTAATGTTATATCTAAGTCAAATTGCTTACCAGTAGCAAGTACACCATCTAACTTTATAACAGGGCACATATTTTTCTCGCATTCCATAAATTTATACTTCCTTTCTTTAAATTATAATATATTATATGATTACAACCTGAAGGACGTTCCTTTTTCCGACAAAATGTCACAAGAATGGATGTCTCCAAAGCGACAAATGCATTGAAAAAAGTTTAATGTTAATATATAATAAGCAGGAAAAATGAGTATATATATATGACAGTATATATGAAAGGAATGAATGGAAAAATGGATAATAGACCAATTGGAATGTTTGATTCAGGAGTTGGAGGGTTAACAGTATTTAAAGAGGTAAAAAAGCAATTGCCAAATGAAAATATAGTTTATTTAGGAGATACAAAAAGGTTTCCATATGGTAGTAAATCTAAAGAGAGTATAATAGAATTGACAAAACAAGGAATAGAGTTTTTAATAGGGCAAAATGTAAAATTAATAGTAATTGCATGTGGAACTGCTACTAGTCAGGCATTAGAAGAAGTAAAAAAGATATATTCGATACCAATAATAGGAATAATAAATTCTACAGTGGAATATTTGGAACATAAATATAGGGATAAAGAACCACAAATAGGTGTTATAGCTACAAAAGGAACTATAAGAAGCAATGGATGGCAAAATAAAATTGAGTTATTAATGCCAAAAGCAAAAATAAAAACAATGGGTTGCCCATTGCTAGCTCCAATGGCAGAAGAAGGATGGACTGATAATAAAATTGCTGAATTAACAGTAAAAGAGTATTTAAAAAACATTAAAAATGTCGATGCACTAATTTTAGGATGCACACATTATCCACTATTTCAAAAAATCATAAAAAGAGAAATGGGGAGAGGTGTTGAAATAATAAACACTGGCGAGAAAATAGCACAAAATCTAACTACATATTTGCAAGAAAATAATATTAATAGTGAAAATAAAGGGCAAGATATAATATATTTAACAGACACCGAATGTAATTTTATTCATGTGGCAGAAAAGCTTTTAGGTGATAAACATATAAGCGAAAAAGTACAGAAAGTAGATTATTTAAAAATTATAAGATAATAAGATGCATAAACTTTGATGAGAAGAATATATTTGTATTAACTTATGTTAGGAGGATATTTTTTATGTTTATTGTTCTTAACAAACAGAAAATATATTCATATTTAATTTCAATAGTTACAGTGTGCATGTTATTTGCATTTGCGAGTGGTATAAATGTAAACGAAAAGTCAATAATAGCGTCGACAACAAGCAAGTTATTGCCTATATATAACGTAATTACAGATGAAAATAAGGTTGCTTTAACAATGAACTGTGCATGGAATGCGGATGATATAGATAATATTTTAGGTACATTAGAAAAAAACAATGTAAAAATTACATTTTTTGTGGTTGGGGAGTGGGTAGATAAGTATCCAGAAGCGGTAAAGAAGATTCATGCAGCTGGGCATGAAATTGCTAACCATTCTAACAAGCATCCACATGTTAATAAGTTAAGTTTAGAAGAAAATATTAGTGAAATAAAACAGTGTAGCGAAAAGGTAAAAAATCTTACAGGAACTGAAACCGTACTGTATAGAGCTCCTTACGGAGAATACAATAATACAGTAATAAATGCGGCAAAAGAAGGAAATCATTTGGCAATACAGTGGAATATAGACACATTAGATTATACAGGAATTGAAGGCCAGGATATGTGGCAAAGGCTACAAGATAAAATAAAAAGTGGCAGTATAATTTTAATGCACAATGGAACTAAACACACGGCAGATAGTTTAGAGATGTTAATTAAAAATATAAATAATAAAGGACTAAAAATAGTTAAAGTTTCTGACCTAATATATAAAGAAAATTATATTATTGATAATAATGGAGCACAAAAACTAGTTAATGTATAAATGTAAATTAATGTGAAATAATAGAGTATATATAAGCATTAAGGAGATTTTTAAATGTTCTTTATTGGAATTATAAGTGAAGAGAAAAATGAGAAATATATAAAAGAGATGCTAAAACATAATATAAACAACAGTAATGTTATATTTATCAATGAAAAAAATATAGATAACATTAAAAATGTCAAATTTAAAATTATAGTTCTAAATAAAGAATTAATTAATAAAAATTTAGAAAGTATATTATTAAATGCAGAATATTTAATACTTAATTCAGATATTAATGTTAAATTAGTGGGAAATCTGAACTTAAAAGTAATAACATATGGGTTTAATCCAAAAGCGACAGTAACAGCTTCAAGCATTACAGAAGAAGAAATACTTGTATGCATACAACGAAATATTGTAGATATGTATAACAATAAATTTGAACCGCAGGAAATTAATATAGAAAGAAATGAATTGTTAGACATATATGATAACATGTATATAATGTGTATTAAAATTCTATATGGAAAATATTGAAAAAAATGTAATTTTATGTAGACAAATTCGAAAAAACGTAGTATAATAATAAATGTGAGAGATATTTTTTAATATCATAACAAATAAGGGGAGGAAACCAAATTGAGTACAAATTATGAAGAAAATAACCGCTTAACATTAGTGGGAAAAGTAACAAGTGATAAAGTATTTAGTCATGAAATATATGGAGAAAAATTTTACATATTTAATTTAAGTGTACCACGTTTAAGTGGTAGCGAAGACATTATACCAATAACAATATCAGAAAGACTATTGACAAATGCTGAACTAAAGATTAATGATAAAATCTCTATTGATGGACAATTTAGATCATATAATAGTTATCAAAATGAAAAGAGTAGATTAATACTTACAGTTTTTGCAAAAGATGTTCAATTTTTACCAAATCAAGAAGAAGAGATAACAGTTGGAAAAGATATTATATCTAACGAAGTTGTATTAGATGGATATTTATGCAAAAAACCAATATATAGAAAAACACCTTTTGGCAGAGAAATTTCGGATATATTATTAGCAGTAAATAGAGCATATAACAAATCAGATTATATACCATGTATAGCATGGGGAAGAACAGCAAGATTTTGTGAAAATCTAGAAGTTGGTACAGAATTAAGAGTAACTGGTAGAGTACAATCAAGAGAATATGAGAAAAAATATGAAGACGGAACTGTAGAAAAGAGAATAGCATATGAAGTTTCAGTATCAAATCTAGAAATACATAATAAAGAAAACAATGATGGAGAAGTAGAAGAAACAAACCAAGAAGCAATATAGAAAAAAAGCACCACAACGGTGCTTTTTAAATTTTTTTCTTTTCCTCTGGGATAACTATTTCTTCAGTTATTTTAGGCTTGGGTTTCTCGATTTCAATATAATCAGTAACAGGGGAGATGTTTAAATCACCATTGCCATTCACAATTTCTATATTTTTTTCATCATTCATTGTAACCACCACCATTAACAATATTTAAGCTTATAATAGCATAATAAAGCAAACAATGTCAATCTAAAGTAGACAGGTTTTATTTTATTTTTAAAGTTTGTCTATAATTTTTTTGTAAACATTTTCTAAAACCCATTTTTCATTTACAACAGTTTCTATATCATTTATATCAATCCATTTAACTCCACTATTTTCATCAGCTTTAATTTTTAGTAATTCATTTTCATCAACTTCTAAAAGATATGTTAAATTTAAATGCACATGAGAAGGCACATAATTGCCTCTTTTTACATGTCCATTAACACATATAATTTCTAAAGAAAATATATCATCCTTTAGAATTTTTACATTCTCAACACCAGTTTCTTCTTTTAATTCGCGTACAGCTGTTTTTAACAAATCAGATTCTCCATCAGCATGTCCACCAGTCCATGCCCATGACTTGTATATGTTGTGATATATCATTAACACTTTTGTTCTATTTTTGTTCACAGCCCAAGAAGAAGCAGTGAAGTGACCAAATTCATTTTTTCGTGTTAAAACATCATCAAATTTATTTATATATTGCAACATTACATGTTTATCATTAGCCTCTTGCTCATTATAAGGTATATATTGTTCTATTTGTTCTTTTAAATTCAAAATATCATTTCTCATGTTATTACCTCACTTTCGATTTTCAAAATTTCCTATGTTTTTTATATTTTTACACTCTTTTTTACCATATTATAAATCCACCTTTACATTTTTTTTCTTTTTATTTCGTTTGTGTTTATTGTAACATAAACAATAAAAAATTTATATAAATCAGACACAACTTTTTCAAGTTTTGTTAGAAATCTGATAGAAAAATTAATCGTATTTTTAATCAGAAGTTATTCTTATAAAATCCTCTGCTTCTCTATACTTTATTGTTATAGTTTGGTCGTAAATTTTCCGTGTCCTGAGTCGTACTTTTTACGATTCTGGACTCGTAATTTTTACGAATCACTTTTGTTAATTCTTCATCATGTTCTATTTTCCAACATAAATTAGGTTTGGTTTATTTGCACCTTGCTTTTTCTCGTGTATCAACTTACATTCATTTAATTGCTTAAATGCTTTAGTTGCTGTTTTATCCGATAGATTAAGTATTTTTTGTACTTCTTTTCTAGTAAATATAAGAAAAACATTACCATTTTCATCAATCCAGTTATTTTTAGCTGATAAGGTTAACCTATTTAATAGAAATCCATAGAGAATTTTACTATCTGAATTTAATTTATCTCTATAATTTTTGTTAAAGAATAATTCCATAGGTATTTGATAATATAAATGCTCAAAACATTCGTGAGCTTTGTATGGTATAAATTCAATTTACTATTACTAATTTAACATAATTTTTTATACTTGGCAAGGGAAACTATTGGATATTTTTATTTTTTTATTGCCCAAAAAACTATTAATATGATAGAATTACCAAGGTAATATTTTTGCTACAAGGAAAGGATGGGGCTTGTGAAAATATTAACATGGAATGTAAATGGATATAAATCTGCGTATGAAAAAGGAGATTTTAAAAAAATCTTGAGTTCAGATTATGATATAATATGTTTGCAAGGAGAATAGATTATTTCTTTGTTAGTAAGTCTATGCAAGAGAACATAAAAAACGTTAAAATATACAAAGATATATATGGTTCTGATCATGTTCCAATGGAAATTAATATAAAGGAGACAAAAAGATGAGTAACGATGTTGAAATAGAAATCAAAATAAAAATAAACGAAGAGAAATTTAACGAATTAAAAAAATTCTTTAATTCAAATGCTACATTTGTAAAGGAAGTTGAACAAAAAGATGAATATTTTACAAGCAAATTTGAGGATTTTACAAAGGAAAAATATCCCTACAAGTGGCTAAGCATAAGAGAACGTGGAGAAAAGAAAATATTAAATTATAAACATTTTTATCCTGAAAAAGAAGAGATACATTTATATTGCGATGAATATGAAGTAATTATTGATGACATAGATAGAATGAAGAAGATATTTAATGAATTGAATATAATTTCGTTTGCTTTGATACATAAAAATAGAAATATATACATGTACAAAAATGATAAGTATGAAATAGCATTGGATAAGGTAGAGAATTTAGGATATTTCATTGAAATAGAAGTTAAAAAAATAGAGCTGGATATTGAGGAAGAAAGAAAGCTACTTGATGATGAAGCAAAAAAATTAAACCTTAACCTTGATGATGTCGATCAAAGAGGATATCCATTTTATTTCATAAAGAATCAAGATTGATTCTTTATGAAATATTTTTCTATAAATTTTCTAGCTGGAAAAGAGATAAAATTGATGTAAGCTAAGTTGCGAGACTATAGAAAATCTTGTGTAAATCGGATTTTCTTCCGATTGATAACTTAAAAAAATTAAATATTTTATTATTAACATTATTTTAATAATATTTTTCTAATAAATCAATACTTTAGAAAAAGTTGTGTGAGTTTTGTTAATTGTAGGTGAAAAATGGTCCAACTTATAATTAAAATTTTTAGATGACATAATAATTCGAACAACCTCTTAACTGATAAAAATAAAAATTTCTTATAAGTGTCAATACTTGATTTATCAATACAGTTTAGTACTGATTTGCTGATTTCTAAATCTAACTTGTGCCTCATTTGTTTGTCGTATATACTCATCTAGTAATCGTTCTTGTTCTGGAGTTAAGGCTTGACCGGTTTTTCTGCATAACTTGTAATCCTTTTATTTCCATTAACCTTTTCACATCTTGTGTTGCACTTTGGCTTTCCTGTGTAGTTACCTTGCCTTCTGATATACTTGATTTTACATCACCAATTGAAATACCTTTTGATTGTTTTATAGTACCTTGTTGAATTTCTGGTGTAGGACTATCAGATGCATATATCTCTGCTGGAGTTGGAGGATAAGATGGTCTATTTCCATTTGCTCTATTATTTCTTGCTCTTTGCCTTAAATCATACATATATGAATTTTCATCTTTGAAATCTGCCTGCATTTGTTTTAACTTATATTCTATATCTGGAATATTTGTAAATTCTTCTAAATAATTTCTTCCTTCTGGATTTAATTTTCTGCTTTCTGTAAGTAATTGAGCAACTTTTAATAATCTTGCCATCGCAGATACTTGTTTCTGTGAGTATTGTACTTTAAAATCTTCGTCATCAGGTCTTCCTATCCATTTGCCATCTAAATCTACTATAAGCATTCTATTCATACCATTTGTTTCAACTATCTCTTGTAACCTTTTCATATCCATTACATCATCATTTGCCCTTTTTTCATACTGATATTCTTCCTCAGTATCATCATATGCTTGTATAAATCCTTTTACAAATTTCATTTTTTGACTATCTGTTTTTCCAGATTGATGATTATCTTGTTGTATTTTATCATCTTCAGCAATTTCGTGCTGACTATTTTGTATAGTTAACTCATTAATTCTTGTTTTTAAATTATTAAATATAACATTATGTGCTAACGCATCCCTTTTATTAGTGTCATCATTAGTAGTAAGTCTTGATTGGAATGTTTCTATTTCTCTTAAAGTTTGCTCGCTAAGTTCTGGACTTAAATTACCATTACCTTGAGCCATAACTTTTTCAACTTTTCTTTCATAACATTTAGCAAAAAACTCATCTAATTTTAACATTATATTCTCATCAAAAGGTTTATTGTTTAATAAATCATCAAAGCCCATAAATATACATTTCATTGGTGGATATTTTTGAGGATCTAGTCCCCATACATCTTGGACTATATTAGCATATTCTTGGTCAAATTGTTTAAAAACATCAACAGAAGAAATATATTCTGCTCTAAAAGTGTTCTCTTTCCCTAATAAAGATTTTAATATTGGTCCATATCCAGTAAATGAGCGATAACCACTTAAATAGTTATATACATTTACATAGTTTCCTGAAACTGAAGCTCTGCCATTTTCATCTTGTAACGGCCATGTATCATGAATATCATTGCTATTAGTTAGTTCTAATGCTTCTGTTTCATTTAATAGCTCATCTATCCAACCAAATCTAGCATCATAATCATAAGTTACTCTTGAATCACGTACACCTGTTTTTATTACACTAGAATATTCTTCTAAATCAAAATCTTTAAGACTTTTTATTTGACTTGCATATTTTCCATTTTCGAATTTTGATAAAGCATTAATTAGTTTTTTATATATTTCATCTTGTTCTCTACCCTTTCCAAGTGGTGCTTTAAATCCATTATTAAATAGTGATTTATAACAATGTCCTAATTCATGTTCTATTGTTTTCTGAACAATTTGAACATTTTTTCCTTGTAATCCTGTATGCCTTTTGGCTTTATCTCTTGCAAGAGAGTCAATTGCTCCCGTATTAACATTTAAGGTTTTATCAGCTGCTGTATATTCACCATCATTACCTTCTAATGCACATATAAAGCTTACATCCCTTAATCCTAACATCAGTCTGTTTAGTAAAAAATCTTCAAAACTATACTGTCCATTAACTGGCTTTATTATATAAGCATTACAACTATCATCCTTTGTACTTATGGTTGGAATTGCTTGTTCATACATCGCACATCTTCTAGCTATATCAGTTTTTATAAAGTTTCTATATTTTTTATTTTCTTCTCCAGTTAATCCAACAACTTCTGCCCATATATTAATGAAATCATTAATTTTACCTTTGTTCATAACTTTCTCCTCAACAACTATTTCTTAAATAATCTTGCAATTTTATTTAACAATTTTTGTATAAAGTTTGGTTTCTTATATTCAACAACAGATAATTCTTCTGTATGTACAAATTCTTGTTTTTCTTCTGGTCTTTTCTTAAATAAATTATCTGGGTTATATTCCTCTAAAAGTTTTTGCTTTTCTTTCTCATTCATAGAAAGCTCATCTAAAATTTCCTGCTTTTCTTCTAATGTATCACACCAATAATTAAGATTAAGAATCGCTAACAATACTATTGTTTCTCTTTTTAAATTTTGTTGTATTAATGGTGTATTTACATCTATTGTAGGTTTGTAATCAACCATTTTTTCTTCTTTGAAAAAAGCTCTTACCTTTTCTGGTACTTTATCTCTATATTTATCTTCTAATAAATTTAATATTTCATCTATTTCTGCATAAGCTATCATATTATCCATTAACATCTGTGTTCCTCCAATATTAACCTTTGTAATTCTATAAAATTTATCTATTTATTTTATAGCATAAAATTAAAATTATTTCAATATTAGTAAAAATTAAAATCCTATATTTCTCTACAAAATTCCTTTTCTAAAAATTTTGCTTGTTGCTCTGTTAGTCTGTCATTTACTACTGCTAATCTTAATAAAGACTTTATATTTTCCCATTTCATACATTTACAATAATCTTTGGTTGTAAGTTCTACATAGTCTATAATCTCTTCAAATATATAATAAGGTACATTAAATTCTTTGTTTAATTGTTCCATGTGATGTTGCTCCTTTTTAATTTTTTAGGTATATAATCGCAATAAAGTGTTAACACTTATAAATATAACACAGAAAAATTTATGGAGTGATTTAGATATGTCATTGATTGCAAGATTTGATGGAAATATGAATGTAATAGGAAGATTACTAAAAGAATATAGAATGCAAAAAGATTTATCTTATGAAAAACTTTCTGCAAAATTAGAATTAATAGGTATCAGCATTCATAAGCAAAGTTTATATGATATTGAAAATAATAAAAGGACTGTTAAAGATTATGAATTATTTGGCATTGCTCATGTACTTGGAATAGATGTAAATGACTTACTTAAAGACATCAGCGACAAATTTTAGGAAAAATTTTTCAAAATTGTTTGACAAATACCCAAAATAATGCTATAGCTAATAATAGCTAAATGAAGTAACCGTTCATATTGGCGACACCAGATATGTGTGTAGAGACGCATATCTTTTTTTATGCTCAAAAAAACAGAGTAGGTAGAGAACTGCTCTGAACTGATAAATCAGTTTTTATCATTGTGTCTTTTATATGTATTCAATTCTTCTTCCAATTTTTCAATTTTCTGAAGTAGAATCCATATAAGTAAGTAACCATTCATAAAGTATACGACACCCCCTTTCCATAAAGATTTCCTTTAGAAAAGGATGGTCTTATTATACTTTAATTTTGATAAAAAAATATTTTCTCAAAATTTCAACAATTATTTTTTGTCATCTTTATTTTTATTTCTACTTTTATATACATTTGCTTGGTTTCTACATTGACTACTATCATATTCAGCTTTTGGATTTTTAGCATAAAATACTTTACCACAATGCTTACAAATTTTTATTGGATTTTGTTCACTGCAAAGCATAAAACCAAAAGCCATATCGTTTTTCAGGAAATACTATAAAACATTATAGAGCAAATATTAGTAAGGCTTTAAAAAGTGCAGTTATTACAGAAATAATTGATAGTAACCCAGCTACTAAATTAGAACAATTAAAACTAAAGAATATACAGCAGATTATTATACACAAGATGAGCTACTAAAACTAATGGAAGTCATAAAAACTACACCTATTGAATTGCCAGTAATTATAGCTGGCGTATATGGATTAAGATGTGAAGAAGTTATTGGTATTAAATGGAATGCTATTGATTTTAAAACTAAGACATTAACAATTAGACATACTGTAGGTCGTGGTAAAATTGATGGTGTTACACAATTCATTTTCAAAGATAGAGCAAAAAGTGATTCAGGTTATAGAACTTTACCTTTATTTGATTTTATTACTGATTTACTAAACTCTTATAAAAAATGGTGTACCAGTTAAAGACATACAAATATGGCTAGGTCATTCTAATTTTCAAACTACTTTAAGATATGCACACGCTGATATAGAAAACAAAAGAATTTCTGCAAGTGTTATTAGTGACAAACTTGCATTAAATATAAAAGATACAAAAAAACAAATTACCGAACTCGCTATTTAGGTAATCTGTCTTAAAAAATATATTTCTAACTATTTATAAAAATTCTAATTTGGGAAAAGTGTTAGAACTTTGCACATTTTTTATAAATTAAAACCTCAAGCATATCTTACGAACTACTTGAGGTTCTAATGGTGCCAACGAAGTAGTTATCTACAACTTTTTTGGCTCTCTTGACGATTGATATAAAAATCAATCAATTTACTAAAGTATATCATATTTTTAATAAATTGCAATAGCAAAATTCAAAATATGTTTTGAAATTTTGCTATTCACAACTATGACAAAAAAAGAACCCTCTTGAGAGGGAAAGAAAATATTTTCTTTTTTGATGAAAACTATCCTAATTGCATTGCAGTAATAAGTACAATATCAATAAGCATATTGCAATAAAGGATACTGAGCTTCCACAGGGTTCTTTACTTGAAATCTTTACGCCCAACTTAATAACATAGGCTATTGCTGCTATACTAACAAATATTAACCTAATTGCTAATAAGTAGGGGTTGCTTCCTGCAACTGTTAAGATAATGTACACTAAAAGTGCGACAATTCCTACAATACTGCAAATATTACAAATGCTCTGTTTCTTTTCATCCATAATTAAGTCCTCCTTAAATTCTTTTATTGTTGTTTGATTGCTATATATGTTAAACCAAAAAGTTAGAGGAAATCCCTCTCACTAATTAGTGAAAACTGGGTAAGTAATATAGAATATTTCCTATATTACTTTATATTATACATCATTTAACATAAAATTACAAGTTTTACTGGCTGAATAATGGTATAAAAGCAAATGAATTTTAAAAGTCATTTGCTTTTAACAATCTTTATACATAAATTAATTCACTAAAAATAATTTCTTCGGCTTGTGCCTTAATTGAATTCATTGTACCAACCCAATAAAGCATATCAGTATTTTTCATATCTTCAGTCAAATTGCTTTTAGCTTTTAACTCACTAATAATCTGCCCAACTCTATTATCTGCTGTTTCTTGTATTTCTTTTAAATGTATATTTAATGTTCTATCCATTAGCATTATAGTATATTCAGCTTTTTTGTGTTCTTTCAAATATTTCAATCTCATTCTTCCATACTTATTTAAAACAATTTTTTCTTGTTTAGGCATTGCTAGGTTTGGTATATAGTAATCTCTCTCTAAATGATATTCAATGCCTGTTCTTTCATCAATTTTTGTTTTTGGTAATTCATTATTCATAGCTTTTTTCCTCCTAAAATCTGGTATCATTATTTCTCTTTATATTCTTGTTTTGCTTGTTTTCATCTGGTATTGTGACTTTTCTATAAATGTTATTTGCAATTTCATTATCGTTGTTATCAAATATGCCATTTTTGTATAGGTCATCACTTACAATTTTATAATTTTCGTCTTTATCATAGCAAATTCTTTTATGAAAATGGCTCATAATACTATGCCAAAAATTTTTGAATTTTTGTAATTCTTGTTTTAGTTTTTCTTTTTCAGTTTGTAACTTGCCTATAATCTTATCTTTAGTAGATAGTTCCTTTTTTAAATTGCCGATTTCATTATCTTTTAGTCCGATTTCATATTTAAGTGAACGGTTTTCCTTTTCTATTTCAAAGCTAGAATGTTCAAAATCTTTAATTGCCATATTTAAGTCATTTACATTTCTAACTGTTTTAGTAATATCTTTTGCATCTTCTGTGTAATTTTTGATTTTCTGGACATCCTCGTTTGAAATAACCATATTATTTTTGTTTAGTTTAGTAGGTTTTAGGCTATTTAAAATTTCTTTTATATCATTACTAGAATTATCAAGTATTTTCGTTTGATTATTTGCTTTTTCAAGTTTTTGTTCTTTCTGTTTTAGCTGTTTCTTGATTTCTCTATAATTGCCCATTTCATTAACATTTATATCTTGATTTCTGCCTTTTTGCTTTTCCTTTAATCTAGTATTAACTTCATAAAACTTGTTATATGACTTAATACAAGCATTTCGCATTTTATCTTGTATTTCAGTAAGTGTTGCTTTTGTAAATAACTTACTTTTTCCTACTTGTTTTTTCATTCCTCTAGTACAATTTTCAATAATAGGAACACCCACAACGTGCATATGGGGAGATGTTTCGTCAAAGTGTATTGTTGCATTTGCTACTTTAAAAGTTGGTACAATTTTTATTAAAGCTTTTACTTGTTCATTATATACATCAACCATTTTTAGCCTGTATTCATTATCTTTATTATTCCAAAAATCCATATCTCCAAGTTCTATTATAATTTTACAAGCTATATCATTTTGAGAATTACATACCTTTTTAAAATAATTTTTAATTTTTCTATCATCACGATTTTGTTTAGTATTATATTCAATTCTAGCTGATTCAAACTCATCTAAATATACTTGTTTTACATCATTTACAATATCATTAGTCCCATATACTGTTCTAATTAGTTCTCTTTGATTATCATAATCTCTTAAATTGTGTTTATTAACATCTGATAAGTCTTTTGCATTTTGAATTGCATTATTAGATAGAGAAGTAGTACCAGATAAATTATCTTTTGCTACTTTTTTTGCTAATTTACTTTTGTTTTTATCACTACCTAAGTGAAAAGAATAAGCTAATTCTTGCTCCATAAAATCCCTCCTTTGAAATTTCTTCGTAGCTATGGACTTTGGCTTTGCCATAAGTCCTAACCCCCTATGAGTTTTGACATTCTATCAAAACTCGGGGGCTCTGCGAGGCAATAAAATTAACTATTACCACTTTCATTTTTATTTCATAAAAACAAAATGTACCACGTTAATTTTTTTCTTCAGTAGTATCTTCGCAGAACTTTACTGGTTTAACACCCACTGAAATAGGAACAGGTTCTTTCATATAAATTACACTATCATTACTTTCATCTGGAATATAATCAAATGCTGTATCAATATCTTGCATTTCAAACTTATCTTCTTCGTTAATATATAAAATTCCAAATCTATATTTTTCCATTTTATTATTAGGATCTAATTTATAATAATCTTCTAATGGGAACACTCTAACAATAGCACTATTATCTTCAGCAAAGTTAAAATAGAACATTTGCTTTTGTAAATAATATGTTGCCTCTGTAAAATGAACATCATAATATTGTTGTAACCTCATTATTATTTCACAGACTTCCTCATCTGGTAAATAGTTGCTAAACCTAACACTACCTAATACATTTCCTAATATCATAGGTTTTGTAATATCAATATAGCCTTTATCATATAATTCTTGGCAAGGTTTACAAATTGAATCTCTAAAGTTTATTTGTTTTAAAATTACTTCATTTCCAACTAAAGTAAGTTCAATATCTTCAACATATCTCATTATTAAATCAGCTTTTTCTTCTCTTGTATAATCTTTCCAAGTTTTAGTTTTCTCTTGATATTCTTTATCTAGTTTTATTTTATTAATAAAATCAATATCTCTTTTTAGCAAAATATCTTTTGGAGTAAATTTTAATTCTTCTGTGCAATCTGTAATATTTAGTTTTTCTTCAAGTTCTACAATAGTTTTTTCAACAATATGCTTTTCTTCGTTATACTCCTTTAATTCAAAAGCTCCATTGATATATGCTTTTTTTATCCTTTCAAGTTTAGATTTCTGATTATTTATTTCTTTTTCTAATTGTTCTTTAGGTTCATCAAATTTTTGTTTTATCATAGGCAAAAAGAATTGATTTACAACAGAATCATACTCAGTTAATTCATCTATAAATTGCTCGAAATATTCATTTATTACATTTTCTTTAAATTGAACTTTACAATTATTGCAATAATAGTAGAAGTATGTTTTCCCATTTTTTTTTGTAGTAGCTTTACCACCTAAAATACGATTGCATTTAGGACATTTTAGTTTTTGCAAATACAAATAGGTGAGTGTTCTTTGATAACTTCTTGAATTTTTCTTTTTCTGAACTTGGCAATCAGCCCACATCTCTTTTGAAATAATAGGTTCAACAACATCTTCATAATATGTTGGATTTTTTGTCCTTTTTCCGTGAATAAAATCACCTTTGTATATTTCATTTTCAAGGATGGTTTGTATTGTAGAATCTCTCCAATTATCTTTTCCTAATACTTTTTCTTCATTGAATAGATTACTTATTTTTTGA
>OIYV01000025.1_pt1 | contig 123147 bp, 139 predicted proteins | sample 1588251 | NCBI WGS metagenome assembly OIYV01 (sample SAMN03283282) | human gut metagenome | biome: human-associated habitat; material: feces | host: Homo sapiens | place: Peru | collected 2012
AAAAAAGTGCCATCTCTAGCACTTCGTGTTTATCAAATATATCAAGACCATGCAATTTATATTTACTTTTTACTCTTTGCCGGTGGTTTTCGTGCAGGTTTGGCGCTTTCTTCGCTTTTTGGTTCATTGTTTTAATTTTCACTTCCGATAATTAGTTAAAAATAGGGGAGGAACCTGCCGAGTGGCAGGCGATTTTTAGTTTAATGCTTTTATTTCTTCCATTATCAATTTTTGCGGTATTCTTTCGATTATTTCTAGTTTGCTTATTGCTTCAATCAGTGTTTCCGATGCTGCTTTTTTGCTTTTTTCCGCTTGAATCTGGCTTTTTATTAAATCTTCATATTTATCTATGGCTTCCAAGTATTCTTTCTTTTCGGTTGGATTTATTTTTTCTTTTTTATCAACTTTATTTTTTAATTCTATTATTTTCTTTTCGACGTCAATTTTTTCTATTTTCAGCAAAGTTTTGTTGAATTTAGTCAAAGCAAGGTTCTTTTTCGCCCTGAAAATATTCAGCGTTATTTTTATCATACTTTTTATTTCATAGTCGTTTGTAGAACCTATCATATTTTCCAAATCCGCTATTTTTTGATCCAAATTCAAGCGATTTGATGTTTCGAGCATTTTCATTAAATTCGTTCTTGCAGTTTTAATTTTTTCTAATTTTTCGTGCAATCTTTCTTTGGCTAAGTTTATTACTCGGAATTTAGAATTTAAAAAATTCATTACTATTTCCAGGTATTTTTCTTTTTTGGTTTCTTGCGAAAGAGCTCGGTTAACCAGCACTTCTCTTATTTCGTTTAGTGTGTCTCCGACCACTAAAGTGCCAGTGCTGCAAATTTCTTCTATATTTTCTTCTGTTAAATTTTCGGCCAAATTTTCATCCATGATTTCTTGAGTGGTTTCTATGTAAATCCGCATGGAATTAAACCAGTTGTTCACGTTTCTATCTATTCTTATGAGATTAATGAAGTTAAGTGTACGAGATATGGCGGTGTTTGGCGAGTGTTCAATGTTTGTTACTAAATTTTTCATATCTTCGAGTGTAAACATGGCGCCCGTTCTTGCGCTAAAAATGGGTTTAGAGTGCGGTTCACTTGCCGTAGGTGCTGCATTTACCTTGGCGCAGTTTAGGTTGTTAAAAAATGAAAAAGCCATAAAATATGCTGTTGAAATTGAAATGATTTTTTTAAAATTAAGTAATTTCATTACAAAACCTGCCTTTTAAAAAATTAGTTTATGTTCTTATTATATTAATAAATCATTAATTTGTCAATGAAATTTAATAAGCTTTCACAACAATTTTTTAGCTTAAAATAAAAAATCACCTGCCATTTAGCAGGTGAAATTGCAAGATTATTTGCGCAAGAAGTGGATGAGTCTTCCAAGCAGAGGCAATTTTTCGAGTAAATCTAAAATAAACGACCAGAAAGATTTTTTCTTTTTTGCTTTTTCTGCTTTGCGCTCTTTTTTCTCTTGTTTAGAGTTGTTGGCTACTAGTTCCAGCTTTTCTTTTGCAGTTTCTTCGAGTTTGATTTCTTCGGGTGTTTCTGCATTTTCTTTTGTTTCTGGGGCGCTTTCGGCAAGTGTTTCTGATTCTGCTTGCTCGAGGTTTTCGGTTTCTATTTTTGCAGTTTCTGCAGGTTTGATTTTCATTGGTATTCCCAAAGATTCGCTAACTGCCTTTAAATATTCTTCCCTTGGGAGGCCGTTCATAATGAGTTGCCTCAGTTTGCCTAATATTCCGGCGATGGGTAAGGTGTCGAGTTTTTTAGCTACTGCTGCTTTTTCTTCATCTGTGAAATCTTCAGTTAAAACATAAAAACCTTTTTCAAATTCATCCAAACATGCATACCAAAGGGCTCTGTTTCCTTCAGTATCAATAAAATCACATATTTCAGCCATTTTTCTTTCGAATTTTTCTTGCGATTTTTCAGTTTTCATTAATTCATTTAAATCTTTGAATGTGAAGGGATTTTCATTAGTGTTAAATTGCTCTAGTGCATTTAAAAACTCTTTTTCTGCTGATTCCTGGTTAGCTTTTGCTATTTCCTTTTTTACCTGTGCGTCTTTTTGTTTTTCCTGCGCAGTTTCATATTTCTTTTTCCATCTTTCAGTTTCATCTTTATATGTTTCCAATGTTTCCATTTCTGCGGCAATGTTTTTATTTACATCATTTACCATAGATGTGCTAACTTCCGCTATGAGTAGGTTTTCTTTTGCTTTAAGCGCTTCAGTAGCGATGTTTATTATTTCTTGTGCTTCAGGTTCAGTGGCATTTGCTTTCATTTCTTCTATGGTTTTTGATACTTCTTCAAATGTGCTTAGATCTGCTGATTTTATCATGTCTTTTAAATCAGATTTTAATTTTCCTGTGTCTTGCAATTTTTTTGTGATGCTGGAAGCATTGCCTCCTTGAGTTTTGGCTATGTTTTCAAAGTAATCTATTTTTTCTCTCAGGCTTTTTGGTCTTGTTTCAAGGATTTTTTTGCGGTTTTTTACTTTGATTTCTTTTTTTTCAAATTCTCTTAGTTTTTCCATCAATATTTTTCCTGGAGACTTTGTTACTACTACTTCAAAACTTTCTTTTGCAAGTGAAAAAGCTTCTTTTTTTGCTTTTCTGTTTTCTTCCGCTACTTTTTGTTTGTTAATGTCTTCTTCGTGTTCTTGAATTGAGTATAGAGCATTGCCTTTAGTTTTTTCAATAATTAAATTTTTTGCTTCAAATTCCCTAGACTCGGCTGTTGCAAGTTCCTCTTTAGCTTTTAAAACGTTCAAAGTTGCTTCCACCATATCTTTTATGATGGGGTCTTTTATTTCTGAGCGAATTTCTTCTGAATTATTTATCATTTCTCTTAAATTTTTAATGTCATTTATGCTATGCAGTTGTTTGAGTTTTTCTGTGGCGGAATATAGAATGTTTCTCACTTTTACAACTTTTTCGAGCTTTTTAAAGGGAGACTCTGTGTAGTTGCTTGCCATACCGAGGGAATTTTGCATGAATTTTTTTACTTCTTTGAGGCTTATTTCTGTTTCTAAAGAAGGGTCAGCTTCTAAAGATTTTCTAATTTGGTTAAGCGTATTGCCGATTGGCAGATATTTGCCTCCCAGGCCTTCTAAATCTTTTACGATAAGATTATCTGACTGCTCGCCGCATGTGATGATTGCAAATGTATCGAAAAAAACGCACATTGTTTCCTTCCATTTTTCTATGCTTTTATCAACTTTTAGGAGATTGAATAAATTAGGAACATAATCAACCAGTTTTTTGATGTCTGTGGTTGTGGTCTCATAGTAAGCTGCAAAGTTTATCATGTCTCCAAAGGTGAATTCAATTTCATTTTCCTTTGAAGCGTTAATTCTTGGCTCGCTTGCTCTTGGCGCAGCGCTTACTTTAACCGAGCTCAAACTTCCAAGGCTTGAAAGAACTGTTAAAGATGCCATTGAAGCTGAAAAAGTTTTTTTGAAATTATGTGATTTCATTATAAAACCTACCCTTTTAAAAAAATTAATTTACGTTCTTAATATATTAAAAAACATTAATTTGTCAAGAGTGCTGTGTATGCTTGCATAATGTTCTTATTTTAAAGTTTAAAAATTAAGAATCAAGTTTTAAGAAATAAAAAACACCTGCCACTATGGCAGGTGAGTAGATAATGTTATTTAAATAGAAATTTGAAAAGTTTTCCGACCAAAGGTAATTTTTTGAGGAAATTTAAAATCTTATTTAATAAAGATTCTTTTTCTTTTGCAGGTGCAGTTGATTCTTCTTTTGTTTCTTCGGCAGAGCTTTCTATTTCAATTAGTGGAGTTCCTTCAGCAGGTGTTTCTGTTTGTGCTTCTTCGGTAGAATCATTTACTACAGGCTCAACTTTTGCAGCTTCTTCAGCAGGTGTTTCTGCTTGTGTTTCTTCGGTAGAGCTTTCTACTATAGGTTCAGCTTTTGCAGCAGGTTTTTCTGTTTGTGTTTCTTCAGTAGAGCTTTCTACTACAGGTTCAACTTTTGCAGTTTCTTTAGCAGATGCTTCTGCTTGTGCTTCTTCGGTAGAATCATTTACTACAGGCTCAACTTTTGCAGTTCCTTCAGCAGGTGCTTCTGTTTGTGTTTCTTTAGCAGAATCATTTGCTACAAGCTTAGTATTTTTTAAATAACTTTCTACAATCAAATTAAACATATATTCTATGGTTGCTTTTTGTTCTGCAGGTTTTTCTATTGAGCAAATATTTTTTATCCATTCCATAAAAGAAGGTTCTTGAACATCTAAAAAAATCGCTTTTTCTTTTTCCTCTATTTTTGTGCTATATTGGCCTAATTCTTCTTCCATTACTTTGTGAAGAGTGTTTTTAAATTTTTCTGCGACTTCTTGGTTTGATTCATTAAAGGTTACAAAAAAGTTATGCCCTTGGTAGGAAAATCCTATGCCATAACGACCCTCAGATTTAGTACTATTAGCTTGTACTTCAGGATCTTGAGCATAAATTTTAGTTGAAATTGAGCCGCTTAAAGTTGAAAGAGCTGTTAAAGATGCTAATGAAGTTGATAAAATTTTTTTAAAGCTTTTTGAGTTTTTCATGCAATTCACTCCTTGAAAAATTATTTCATAGTATTATTGTATTACTAAAATGTTAATATGTCAATATGCATATTTTAAAAAAAATTAATGTTTTCGAAACAGTTGGATTTTCAAATATTTGAATTTACACGCCATGCAATTTGATTTATAATTTAAACAGAAAATTAAAAGCAAGAGGTGGCAAAATTTATTTAAATGAAAAAAGTTACAGTTACTAAAAACGATGAAAACAAAAGACTAGACTCATTTTTGCAAAAATTTATTTACGGCATGCCCATGAGCCTTGTTTACAAATATATAAGAAAGAAAAGAATCAAAGTAAATGGCAAGCGTGAAAAGGAATCTTACAGATTAAAAGCCGGGGATTTAATAGAGCTTTATATAAATGATGAATTTTTCGAAGATAAATCTTTTAAATGGGAATTTAAAAATAGCAGTTTTAACCTTGATGTTATTTATGAAGACGAAAATATAATAATCGTGAATAAGCCTGCGGGGATGATAGTCCACCCCGACAAAGAAAAAAGCAGCGATAACCTCATAAACAGGATTAAAAATTACCTTTTTAAAAAAGGCGAGTATAACCCCGAAAGTGAAAATTGCTTTGCTCCTTCGCTTGTTAACAGGATCGACAGAAACACGTCAGGGCTTGTTATTGCAGCAAAAAATGCCGCATCGCTTGCGGTTTTAAATGAAAAAATGAAAGAAAGAGAAATAAATAAATCTTATGTTTGCATAGTTCTTGGCAAAATGAGCAAAAAATCGGAGCTTCTAAAAGGATTTCTTTTCAAAAACGAAGCTGAAAATAAAGTTTACATAAGTAGCCGCAGGGAATCGGAGGATTTCAAAACGATTCTCACTAAATATGATGTTATTTCAAGCGGCAAAGATTTTTCGCTTTTAAAAGTGGCTCTTTTAACTGGCAGAACTCACCAAATTCGCGCACATTTGGCATCTATCGGTCACCCGATTCTTGGAGACGGAAAATACGGCAAAAACTCGGTTAACAAAGCTTTTGGGTATAAATATCAAGCACTGTGCTCTTTTAAAATAGAGTTTAATTTCGAAAAAAATGCGGGGAATCTCCAGTATTTAAACGGCAAAAAAACAATTTTACCTGAAGAAAAAATTTGGTTTATTAAAGATTTTTATGAAAAGTTAAAAATTGAAAAATCTTGAAAACATCATCATGAAACAAACATCAAGCCCCGATGACATAACCAGCAAAATGAGGCAATAGCCCGATTTTCTAAGGTGTTTTTTAAGGCTTTCTTTGATGTTTTCTTCGGTTTCTTTTGCAAGAACGGTTTTGGCCAGTTTGAAAGAAAACCTCATGCAGTTTGCCGCGAAAAAAGTGACAGCAACGGAAGAAACGAAAATTCCTGGCAGGAGAATGAGAATGTAAAAAGCAATGCCTTTCAGGCCGTAAATTAAATAGAGATATCCTGCCGTGAGGCCAAGGCTGAAGCCTTTGAAAGAAATAATAAGCGGGATGAAAAAAGTTCCAAGGCACGAAAACGCAGAAAGTTCCAAAACAATTCCAAACGAGCCGAGCATAGCAAGCGAAGAAGAAAAAACCTGGAGGCTTGACTGAGAAAGTTTTTCTTTGAAATCGCTAAGGAACAAAAAGTTAAGCTTGTAAATGTAATCCATATTAAGCGAAGAAACCGAAACCGAGCCCGCAATCATGCTGATTATCAAGCACAAAAACAGGAAGATAATAGTTTTTCGGGTTTTCAAAATTTTTATAATGTCGTATTTTTGCAGTAGTGTTTTAGCGTTTATTATAGCGTGTGTCATAATTGCTCCTTAAATTTTTACATCTTTTTTTATTTGTTGTTTTAATATCTATGAAGCGGAGGGCCGGAGTATGAATGATTTTTCAGAAAAAGAAATCAAAAAAGAAGAAAACAAAAAAGAAAGCGAAAAAGAAAATAAAAGTGAAAACTTAAGCGCAAGGATTTTAATTGCTCTCGCGCTTTTTATGGCTGCGGGGCTTGTTGGTTACAATGCCTTTTTCAGCAAAAGCGCTGTTGAAATAAGCGAAAGTTTAGTAGCAGCCGAAACTTTGGGACAAAACCAAGAAACAAAAAGCGAAAATAAAAATGAAGCTGTGAACATAAACACGGCTTCATCGGAGGAACTTGAAAAACTAAGCGGAATTGGAAAAGCCATGGCGAAAAGAATAATTGACTACAGGGAAACACACGGCGGCTTTGCAAATAAAGAAGAAATAATGAACGTGAAGGGAATAGGCAAGAAAGTTTTCGAGAATATAAAGAACAATATTTGCGTTTAGCTTTACTTATTTGCGAAAAAACCTTATTATAGTTATACGAATACTATTTGTGAGGTTTTTAAATTTGAAAAAGTTTTCTTTTATATTAGCTATTTTATTTTTAGTTTCTATTTTTTCAGGGTGCAGAAAAAGTGGTGAGTCCGATTTTAAAATAGTGACTTCATGCTACCCTGTTTATGTTATGACGCTTAATATCGTCAAGGATATTCCCGGTGTTGAAGTCGTGAATATGTGCGAAAATAACACAGGTTGCCTGCATAATTTCCAGCTTAGATCGGACGACCTTAAAAAAATTGAAAAATCCTCGGCTTTCGTGATAAACGGCGGCGGAATGGAGCTTTTTGTTGATAAAATCACAAGCGAGCTGCCGAAGGTTAAAATCGTTGATTCCAGCACAGGCATTGAACTTTTGAAAGACGAATGCCATCATCATGAAGACGAAGAAGAAAGCGAGCACGAGCACTGCCACCACGAAGAAAACCCGCACATTTGGATGTCGGTGAGCAACTGCATGAAGCAAGTTGAAAACATCAGCAGCGGCCTTGCAAAGCTTGATTCGAGCCATGCTGAGCTTTACGAGAAAAACGCAAAAATTTACACCGAAAAATTAAGTTCTTTGAAAAACAAAATAATTGCAGGGCTTGAAAACACTACAGATAAAAATATCATAACTTTCCACGAAGCTTTCCCGTATTTTGCTAAAGAATTCGGGCTTAATATCGTTGGAGTTATAAATCATGAACCCGGCGAAGAACCAACGGTAAAAGAGATTAAAGACACAATTGATCTAATCAAAACCAAAAACGTGAAATGCATTTTCACCGAGCCTCAATACCCTGAAAACACCGCGAAAACAATTGCATCCGAAACGGGCGTTAGCGTTTATGCGCTTGACCCTGCGGTTACGGGCGACGGCTCAGCAGATTCTTATTTAAACGCAATGGAAAAGAATTTAGAGGTGCTTGAAAAAGCGCTAAGATAATTTGAAAAAAGGGATTTTGAAAAATGAAAGAGTGCCACTGCAGTGTAAAAATCAAGAATTTATATGTTAAAAAAGGCGGCCACACAATTCTTCATAATGTTACTTTAACGGCTAACCACGGCGAAACCCTAGCGCTTATTGGCAAAAACGGCGCCGGGAAGACAACCCTGCTTAAAGCCGTTCTTCACAGCGTGCCTTACAGCGGTAAAATCGAGTTTTTCGATTCAAACGGCAATAAAATATCAAACCCGAAAATAGGCTATGTCCCGCAGAGGCTTAGCTTTGATTCAAGCACGCCAATTACAGTTATGGACCTATTTTGCGCAAATTCTTCGAAGCTTCCGGTTTGGCTTGGCCACGGCAAGAAAAAAAGAGCGCTTGAACTTCTTGAAAAAGTTGGAGTTCATACTCACGTTAACAGTCCAATCGGCAGGCTTTCAGGCGGCGAACTTCAAAGAGTTTTGCTTGCTTTTGCGCTTGACCCTAGACCTGATATTTTAATCCTTGATGAGCCTGTTTCGGCAGTTGACAGAAAGGGAATAAGCAGTTTTTACAGCATTATAAATTCAATGCGCAATGACTATCACATGCCAGTGATTTTAGTTTCGCACGACCTTGGCCACGTGGCAAAATATGCAAGTTCTTATGCGCTTATTAACCATACTGTTGAAGAAATTGGCAGTGCAAAGGAGCTTTCGCAGAGCACAAAAGTGAGAGAAACCTTTGGTTTTGATTTGGATGGAGGAAAAGACATATGGAAGTAATTTACTCGGTTATGGAAAGTCTGCTGCCTTTTTCTTGGGTGAGTTTTACTTTCATGAAAAATGCCTTTCTGGCAATTTTGCTTATAACGCCGCTTTTCGGCCTTGTAGGGACGATGATCGTTAATAACAAAATGTCGTTTTTTTCCGATGCCCTCGGGCATTGCGCACTGACAGGAATTGCAATCGGGGTTGTTTTGGGCGTTAGCAATTATTCTTTTGCGATGCTTTGCTTTTCGGTTCTGTTTGCGCTTGGAATCTCGGTTATAATGCAGTCCGAGGCTTCTTCTTCTGATACTATAATCGGAGTTTTTTCTTCAGCCGGTATTGCGCTTGGAATCTTCATTCTTTCGCTTAGTGGCGGGCTTGGGAAGTATTCTTCTTATCTCGTGGGAGATATTCTTTCAATCACTAAAAACGAAATCATAATGCTTGCCGTGACGCTCGTGGTTGTTATTTCGGTTTGGGTTGTTTCGTTTAACAAGCTTCTTCTTGCAGGGCTTAACAGCGAAATGGCGGCGAGCAAGCAGATAAATGTCAGATTTTACAAGAATTTATTTTCTGTTTTAATAGCCATAATAGTAACGATATCGCTTAAATGGGTTGGAATGCTGATGATAAATTCGCTTTTGGTTCTTCCGGCGGCTTCTGCGAGGAACCTTGCCAGGAACATGAAAAGTTACCATTTAATGTCGGTTGGTTTTTCGTTTATTTCAGGAATATCGGGCTTACTCATTTCATATTATATCGGTACATCAGCGGGCTCGACCATAGTTTTGGTTTCTGCGATGATATTCTTTGTGAGTTATTTTGTAAGAAAATTTCGCTGAAAATAACTGGGGTAGGTTGGCGTTTATGGACTTTTACAAAACTTTTTTTAATTCCGCGAAATATAGCAACAAGCTTATTTGGCTTCTGATAGGCTTTATTTCCGTTTACAGTCTTTTGCTTGTGAAAAGCATTTCAAGGGAAACTTTTAATTATTTCAGCGTCCAGCTTTTGTCGGTTTTAATCGGGCTTTTGGGCGCGTTTTTTCTGCAAGCTTTTGATTACAAAACCCTGGCTAAATTTTGGAAATGGCTTGCGGCTTTTGGAATTTTTTTGATAGGGTGCACTCTTTTTGCAGGCGTTAAAGTTGAAGGCTCCATGGGAATAAACGCCAAAGCTTGGCTGAGGCTGCCCGGAGGGATAACCTTCCAGCCTTCGGAGCTTGTTAAAATATTTTTCACCGTGACGTTTGCGCACCACCTGGCGAAAGTTAAAAAAGAAAGTAATTTCAAAAATCTTAAAGATGTATTTCTCGTTGCGCTTCATGCGTTTGTGCCGGTTTTGCTCACTCATTTGCAGGGTGATGACGGCGCCGCGATTATTTTCATGTTCACAGCTTTAACAATGGCTTTCATTGCGGGCGTTCCTTTCAGATATTTCACTGCGCTGTTCGTTTTTGCTGCGCTTTGCGCGCCGGTTTTGTGGAATTTCGTTTTGGCGGATTATCAAAAGAAAAGAATTTTAACGCAAATGAACCCTGAAGCCGACCCGCTTAACATGGGTTACCAGCAAATTCAGGGCATGCTTTCGATAGGTTCCGGAGGGCTTTTTGGGCGAGGCCTTTTTAACGGCCCGAGAGTTGCAAACGGCGTTGTGCCCGTGCAAGAAAGCGATTTTATTTTTGCGGCGGCAGGCGAAGAACTTGGCTTTTTTGGCTGTTTGCTTATTTTAATTTTGCTTGCTTTTTTGATTTTTCGGCTTGGGTTTATTGCGAAAAATTGCGGCGATGAAACGGGCGCTTTGATTTGCTTTGGAATAATAGGGATAATCGTTTCTCAAACGATTTTTAACCTTGGAATGTGCCTTAGTTTGCTGCCCGTGATGGGCGTTACGCTGCCGTTTTTCAGCGTTGGGGGTTCTTCGGCTTCATGCCTTTATTTCGGAATAGGAATTGCCCAAAATGTTTACCTTAACAGCAATAAAACCGCACCAATTCTTGATTTTGAGGAGGAATAAAAATGAAAATTCTTGTTTTGTTTGGTTCACCTCATGAAAATGGTTTCACACGTGGGCTTCTTGATTTTTTTCTTGCGTTTTTAGATAAAAATTGCGAAGTTACTGTGGTTAATAGCTATGATGAAGCGGTGCGGCCTTGCATTGGGTGCGAAAAGTGCAAAAGTGGTAAATGCGTTTTTAATGACATGGAAAGAATTAATTTTTTGGTTAATTCCAGTGATGTCATCGTGGTTGCAAGCCCTGTTTACAATGCTTCGTTTCCTGCACCGCTCAAGGCGATTTTTGACCGTTTCCAGCCTTATTATTTCAAAAGAAACAAAATTGATAAAAAATTTGTTCTTCTGCTCACTGCAGGTTCGGGAAAAATTGATTATTTGCCCGTTATTTTGGCTCAAATTAACCCTATTATTAAAATTTTAGGCGGAGAACTTTTGGGCGAAATCACTCTAAAAGGCACTGATTATTTAAACAAATTTGATATTGACAAATTTTATTCAAAAAGTGAAAATAAAGCTAGAAATATTATAGAAAATTTTGAAAAAAATAAACATTGAAATATTTGCACTTGAGGAGGACTTTAATTATGCTTGATTTGTGTATGAACTGTATGAGCCGCCTTGAAAACCACGAAGATATCTGCCCGCGTTGCCAGGAACCAAGGGATGCCGAGCAACCCGAACCGTTTTTGCCTAAAAAGAAAATTTTGGGCGAGAGATATATAATAGGAAACGGAATAAAAAAAGACCCCGAGGGGCTTAGCTACATTGGCTATGATTTTATTAAAAATTCGAAAGTTTACGTCCGGGAGTTTTTCCCTTCTGAAATTTGCTACCGCGGGGCAGATTGCGAAGTGAAAACTGAAGACAAGCCTGGTTTTAAAAATAGATTTAAAGTTTTGAACGAAGAGTTCCTTAAATATTTCAGAAGCATTGCGAGGTTTAGGAACCTTTCATGCGTTGCTTCGGTTTACGATATTCTTGAGCAAAATGGCACTTCTTATATCATCCTTGAATGGGTTGAAGGAACGAGCCTTGATGAGTATCTTTCGTCGCACGGTGAAGCAATGAGCTGGAAACAAGCAAGGAGCCTTTTCATGCCGCTTATTTCGCCGCTTAGCAAGATGAATTCTGCGGGAATACATCACTTAGGTTTAGCGCCTTGCAACATGATGATAACAAGCGAAAATAAAATTAAATTAGTAGGTTTTGCGACTGCTAATTTAAGAACGAACAACGGCCTTGAAAGCAGCGAACTTTTTGAAGGTTGCAGCGCTTTGGAGCAATATATTGCGGGCTCTGAGATTTCTGAAAGCACGGATGTTTACGGTTTTGCAGCAACGCTTTTCTTTGCTTTGACGGGCGAATACCCTCTTGCGGCGCTTGAAAGAAAAAAGAAAGACCGCCTTTTAATGCCTTCTAACATCATGAAAGAGCTGCCAGACACAGTTATTTCGGCTATTGCAAATGCCCTTAGAGTGCACCCAAACAGCAGAACAATTTCCTTCGAAGTTTTTAGGCTTGAGATTTCAAATTCGCCTGTTTTGCAGGTTAAAAATATTTATGACGAGCCTGAAGAGTTTGAATTTTCAAGGAGCGAGCCTAAGTCTTCGAATAACACCGGAAGAGTTTTGGGAATAGTTTCCTGCGTGCTTTCTTTGGTGATTTTAGCGGTTTGCTTTGGCGTTTATTGGTTCTGGATAAAAGACAAAAAAATAAATTCCGACACAGCGCCGAAAACATCCGAAACCACCGTTGCCGAAACGAAAGAAGAAACTGAAGAAACCAGCAGCGCAGAAGAAAAAATTGACGTCCCGCAGCTCGTGGGCAAGAGTCTTAGCGCTGCAAAAAGCGCCGCAGCTTCGGCTAATAATTATTCTGTTGTTGTTTTGTCAGAAGAATTTCACGACACAACCCCTGAAGGAAACATCATCTCGCAAACGCCTAATTACGGCGAAAAAATGTATTCCGGCTCGATAATTGCTGTTACCGTGAGCAAAGGCCCTTCAAAGCGCAAGCTGCCTAACATCGAGGGCAAGAAACTTTCGGAAGCCGCTTTAATGCTGACTAATGAAAAATTTAAACCCATTGAAGTTTCTCAGAGCAGCCAAGATTTTGCTGAAGGAACGGTTATAGGCTATCAAGACCACAAAGCCGGCGATGTTCTTGACTATGGCGCTGAAGTTTATATAGTTGTGAGTAAAGGCTGATTAAGCTTACGGTAAAAATAAGATAAAAATTGAACAGTATTAGTAAACGATTTATAATATATTTTTTATTGACAGAGCCCCATATACGGTGTTATAATAACGAAGTATTCACCATATGTGGGGTATTAATATTACTCTTTTTGATGTTTCATGTACATATTATTTTTTTATAACTGATTTTTTTGTTGGTTTTAAATGGTTAGAAGTAGTCCTGCCGTTTAAGACCATTTCTAAGGAAAAATTTTAAAAAGGAGCTGGAATCAGATGGAAGAAATCGTACTTTACGGCAACGGCTGCCCAAAATGCAAAGTTTTAAAAATTAAACTCGAAAAAGAAAATTTAAATTTCACTGAAAGCGAAGATGCCGAGCTTTTGGAAAAATTAGGTTTTAAAAGCTATCCTGTTTTAAAGGTTGGCGATAAATTCATGAATTTTGCAGATGCTTTCAAATGGATAAATGATAGGGGTAATGAAAATGAACATTAATTTAAATTTGCACAAGGGCTTTGCGGACTGCATAAACAAGATGGTTAAAAAATACGGCGAAAAATTTTCGCTTATGAATGGCTTTTCTAATTCTAACCTTAATTTCACCGATTTTATCGATAATTTTATAAAATCAAGCAGCGTTGCAGACACAACTATAGACGCAAACGCAAACAGCACCACGCTTGACGTGCGCACACTTCTTTCGGATATGGTTAAACCGCACACTAAGCTTTTGTCGTATAATAAAATCTTCGGTGAGCTTTCTGCAAAATACGGCTCGGAACTCGCTGAAAAATGGCTTGAAGGCGAATGGAATGGCCAGTTTTATCTTCACAATTCTTCAACTGCTTCTTTCATTCCTTACTGCTATGCTTATGACCTTGATAAACTCGTTGAAAACGGCCTTTTCTTCATTAATAAATTCAAAACAGCTCCTTGCCAGCATTTAACGACTTTTAACGACCATGTTTTAGAGTTCATAAGCTGGACTGCTAACCGCAGCAGCGGCGCTGTTGGCCTCCCGAGCTATTTGCTTTATTCTTATTATTTCTGGTACAACGACGTTAAGAACAATTTCTTCCTCAAAGACCCGGAATATTACAGAAGACAATGCTTCCAGAAATTCATTTATGACCTTAATCAGCCGTACTTAAGAGTTACCGAATGTGCATTTTCTAACATAACTGTTATGGACAGAAACTACTTAATCGAACTCTTCGGCGGAAGGCAGTTCCCGAACGGCGATTTGGTTATGGACCACATTGAACAAATCATTGAGCACCAAAAAGTTTTCATGGAAGTTGTTTCCGAAATTCGCGAAGAAACCATGATGACCTTCCCGGTTTTAACTTACTCGCTTTTATTCCAAGACGGAAAATTCGTGGATGAAGAATTTGCAAGATGGTGCAATAAACACAACATGAAATGGTATGACAGCAATTTCTATGTTGGAAGCGATGTTTCAAGCCTTTCAAACTGCTGCAGGCTTATTTCAAACACTTCGAAATTAAATGCGTTTATCAATTCCGTTGGAGGAACTTCTCTATCGGTTGGAAGCGTTCAAGTTAACACCATAAACCTCAGAAGAATCGCAATTGAAGCTGAAGGAAGCAAAGAAAAATTCATTGAAATTTTGAAAAATAGAATCGACGTTTGCGTTAAAGTCCTTGACGTTGTTAGAGATATCATCAAGCAAAACATCAAAGAAGGCCTTTTGCCGAACTACACTTCAGGTTTGATCGAGCTTTCGAAACAATATAATACAATCGGCATAACCGCTATGTATGAAGCGCTTTATGAATTCGGTTTAATTAACACAGACGAATTTGAAAATAAATCTTATTCACCAGAAGGCCTTGAATTTGCTTCTAAGATTTTAAGCGTAATAAACGAGCAAAAAGAATCCTATGGATTTGACTACAGCATAAATGTTGAAGCAGTTCCGGCTGAAAGAGCAAACGTTGTTTTAAGCGGCAAAGACGCTGAGCTTTACCCTGAAAAAGAACAATATTTCATCTATTCAAACCAGTGGATTCCTTTGATGGAAAAATGCACTCTCAATGAAAAAGTCAAACTTGGTGCAAAACTCGACAAAGAATGCGGCGGCGGCCAGATTTCGCACATCAATTTGGCAGGAAAATTCGCAAACGAAGAGCAAGCTTGGGAGCTTCTTAACCACATTGCAAAATCTGGAGTAATTTACTTTGCTTACAACTGCAAAATTTCAGTTTGCAAAGACGAGCATGCGTTTTTCTCGAAAGTTTGCCCAAAATGCGGCGAAAAACCGGCAGACACCTACTCGAGAATAGTTGGCTTTTTAGTTCCTGTTTCGGCATACAGCAGAGAACGCAAAAAAGAGTTTGAAAAAAGAAAGTGGTTCGATTTAAATGAACACCCGTTTTAATGAACTTTCTTGCACAATGAGGGTTAAGGAAATAGTTGACGAAAATTTCCAAGATTATAAAAAGCCGGCAATGCTTATTTCCTCGGTTTCGTGCGATTTTAAATGCTTGAAGGAGCTAGGGATGGACATAGGCATCTGCCAAAACATGAAAATTTCAAAGCTCCCGAATAAAACAGTTTCGGTTAAAAGCATTTTTGAAAGATACATTTCAAACCCCATCACTCAGGCTGTCATTCTTGGCGGCCTTGAGCCTCTTTTGCAGTTTGGCGAGGTTGTGAGCCTTATTGCTTATTTCAGAAGCCATGGCTGCGACGATGATTTCGTGATTTACACGGGCTATTACCCTGATGAAATCGGGGAAGAAATTAGAGAATTAAAGAAATTCAAAAATATTATAATTAAATATGGAAGATTTGTTCCCAATTCGGTTTCGAAATATGATAAAGTATTGGGTGTGAGTCTTAGTTCAGAAAATCAGCATGCTAAAAGGCTCAGCTGATTTTTGGCATTTTGAACCGTTTGGGTTTGAAATTTAGATTTATAACTTCATTTGTAATAAATTTTTTAGAAAGAAGGATACTTATTATGAAGAGTATGGATAGCATAGTTGCGCTTTGCAAAGGCAGAGGATTCATATTTCCGGGTTCTGAGATATACGGTGGCCTTTCAAACACGTGGGATTACGGCCCGCTTGGAGTTGAATTTAAAAATAACATAAAAAAACTTTGGATGAAAAAATTCGTTCAAGAATCGGAAACAAACGTTGGGCTTGACTGCGCAATTCTCATGAATCCAAGAGTTTGGGAGGCTTCGGGCCATGTTAGCGGTTTTTCGGACCCTCTTATGGATTGCAAAGAGTGCAAAACTCGCTACAGAGCTGACAAATTAATCGAAGATGCGGGCTTTAACCCTAACGGAATGACTTCCGAGCAGATGGAAGAGTTTATCAAAGAAAAAGAAATTTCTTGCCCGAATTGCAAGGCCAAAAACTTCACGGGAATTAGAAAATTCAACCTTATGTTCAAAACCTTCCAAGGTGTTACGGAAGATAAAAAATCCGAAATTTTCCTGCGCCCGGAAACTGCTCAAGGAATTTTCATTAATTTCAGCAATGTTCAAAGAAGCATGAGGAAGAAAGTTCCTTTTGGAATTGCTCAAATTGGCAAATCTTTCAGAAATGAAATTACTCCAGGAAACTTCACTTTCAGAACAAGAGAATTCGAGCAAATGGAACTTGAATTTTTCTGCAAGCCTGGCACGGATGCCCAGTGGTTTGAATTCTGGAAAAATTTCTGCGAAAATTGGCTTCTTAGCCTTGGCATGAGCAAAGAAAACATCAGAATAAGAGACCACGAAAAAGAAGAGCTTTGCCACTATTCAAGCGCCACTTCAGACATTGAATATTTGTTCCCGTTTGGTTGGGGCGAGCTTTGGGGCATTGCGGACAGAACCGACTTTGACTTAAAACAGCACCAAAAATTCTCAGGCAAAACAGTTGATTACTTCGACCCTGAAACAAATGAAAGATATATTCCTTATGTAATCGAGCCTTCGCTCGGAGCGGACAGAGTTGCGCTTGCTTTCTTGTGCGACGCTTACACTGAAGAAGAAATCGAAGGCGAGAAAAGAACTGTAATGAAACTTCATCCTGCACTTGCGCCTTTTAAAGCATGCGTTTTGCCGCTTTCGAAGAAACTTTCGGAAAAAGCAAAAGAAGTTAAAAAAGAACTTTCAAAGTGCTTTATGGTGGATTATGATGAAGCTGGATCAATCGGCAAAAGATATCGCAGGCAAGACGAAATCGGAACGCCAATTTGCATAACTTATGATTTCGAAAGCGAAGAAGACGGCTGCGTAACCGTCCGAGATAGAGACACAATGAAACAAGAAAGAATCAAAATTGAATCACTTAAAGATTACATTTCAAAGAAAATTGAATTTTAAAGGTGGTGAAAAGAAAAGCTTTTAGCTTTTCAAGTTTATGAAAAAAATTTATTTAGATAACGCTGCCACAACGAGCCTTAAAAGTGAAGTTTTGGAAGAAATGATGCCCATTTTGAAAGAAAATTACGGCAACCCTTCGGGCATTTACAGCATTGGAAGAAACGCACGAAAAGAAGTTGAAAAATCCAGGCAGACTGTTGCTGAAATTTTGGGTGCTAACTCAAATGAAATATTTTTTACTTCTGGCGGAACGGAATCCGACAACTGGGCGATAAGGGGCGTGGCTTTTGCTCAGCTTAGAAAGGGCAAAAATCACATAATAACTTCGAAAATTGAGCATCACGCAGTGCTTCACACCGTGAAAGAACTTGAAAAAGAAGGCTTTGAAGCAACTTACCTTGACGTTGATAAAAACGGTTTTGTAAACCCTGAAGACGTTAAAGCTGCAATAACCGAAAAAACGGCGTTAGTCACAGTGATGTATGCCAACAACGAGATAGGAACCATTCAAAAAATAAGCGAAATAGGCAAAGTTTGCCATGAAAAAGGCGTTATCTTCCACACGGATGCTGTTCAGGCAGTTGGCCATTTGGAGATAAACGTTAAAGAACAAAATATTGATTTGCTTTCGCTTTCGGGGCACAAATTCCACGGGCCGAAGGGCGTTGGTGCACTTTACGTTAAAAAAGGCGTTAGGATTCTTAATTTAATGCAAGGCGGCGCGCAGGAATCCAACAAAAGGCCTGGAACTGAAAACGTTGCAGGGATAGTTGGCCTTGCAAAAGCGCTTGAAATTTCAATGCAAAACAGGAACGAAAAGAACAAAGATCTTGAGAAAAAACGTGACTTTTTAATAACCGAACTTTTGAAAATTAAGCGCTCAAGATTAAACGGTGACAGAACCGAAAGGCTGCCGGGGAACGTTAACATTTCTTTCGAAGGAATTGAAGGCGAATCGCTTTTGCTTTTGCTTGACGCTGCTGGAATATGCGCTTCTTCGGGTTCAGCTTGCACTTCAGGTTCGCTTGACCCTAGCCATGTTTTGCTTGCAATCGGGCTTGTGCACGAAGTTGCTCACGGTTCGCTCAGGCTTTCGCTTGATGAATCAACCACTATGGAAGAGCTTGAGTATACGGTTTCGGAAGTTAAAAAAATCGTGGAGCGTTTGAGGAGCATGTCTCCTTTGTGGGAAAGAATTATAAAAAACGAAACGGAGGATTAAAAATTGAATTATAGTGAAAAAGTTATGGACCATTTTGCAAACCCAAGGAATGTTGGCGAAATCGCGGATGCTGACGGCATCGGTGAAGTTGGAAACCCAAAATGCGGCGACATAATGAAAATGTATTTGAAAATAAAAGATGGTATTATCGTTGACGTTAAATTCAAAACTTTTGGTTGCGGCGCGGCAATTGCAACGAGCTCTATGGCGACAGAACTCGTTAAGGGCAAAAGCATTGAAGACGCTTTGAAAGTGACCAACAAAGCGGTTATGGAAGCTCTTGACGGCCTCCCGCCGGTTAAAGTTCACTGTTCGGTTTTGGCTGAGCAAGCCATAAAAGCTGCTTTGGCAGATTATTACACCAAAAAGGGCATAGACCCTGAACCAATCGTTGGCAAGCTCGAAGAATGCCACGATGACCACTGCTCTTGTGAGTTATAATTTAAAAAGATTCCACCTGAAAAAATTCGGGTGGATTTTATTTTTGCAAAAATATATAAAATAAATAAAATTTTACTTGATAAACATTATTATATGTATATAATAAAGGTATAGTTATAAATCATACAAAATATAAAATAATAAGGGGGAGCTTTTATGAAACTTACCACTGAAGATTTTGAAAAAATGCCAATGAAAGAATTAAATGAATTTGTGAACAAGTGGTTTTTACAAACATCTAAAGATAGAATATGGGATAAATTAAATGAAAAGTATTGTAATGAAAAGATGAAGGAATACAATCGTTATGCAGAATGTTACAAAATTGCTAGAGGTAGTGATGACAAGGATAGAGAAGAAGAAATGCGTAAATATAAGAAAGCTATAGGAAGTGTTTTATCTAATGTAAGTGAGGATTTAGAAAACTATAATAAATATTTAAAACTTAGTAATGAGTTAGATAAAGAAGTAAATAAGATTAAAGGAAAAGAAGGATATGAAGAATGGAGAGAATTAAGAGAAAATATTTTTGAGAAGATGGATGATATTTGTAATGGTGGTATATCTCCAGATGAAATAGATGATATGATAAAGGAAATAGAGCATGTAAAAGGCAATATGGCTAAAGAGTTAGGAAGAATTAATGAATTTAATAATATAGAAAAAGATGTAAGAGAAAAAGTTGAAAATTTAAAAAACAATAAGTCTGTAATGAAAAGTCTGTGTGATGAATATGAGAGTAAATTTAAAGATATTTCAGAAAATTTTTATTCATCAGTAATCGATAATGATGTTCAGGCAAATAGTTCAATAAAACAGATGGAGAAATTGGGATATTCTTTGAGATATTTAGCAAATAATAGCAATAAGGAATTTAAAAGCTTGGAAAAATTAAAGGAAGAAAAACTTGAAGAAAATGAAACTAAAGAAAGTAAAGTAAAAAATTACATTAAAGCCAAGATAGGCAATGCCAGATATCTTGAGGCGGAAGTGGTTAAATATTCTGAGTGGTATAAAGGTAAAAATGAATTTATTCCACTGGGTGAGATGAGAGAAATTTACGGCACGAAAGGTGCCCTCATGATGATTTGCCGCCTTGAAGATGGCAGCGTTAAGAATAAAAAGCGATTTAGCGCTTACAGAAGATTTTGCAAAAAAATTCTTGAAAACTACAGATCTTTAAAGGTTGAAGCCGCAATAGCAGCTTTGGAAAGCGGCGAGATTTCCGCTTCTAGTTTTAAGGAAGAAGATGCTAAAGAACTCAATAGTATGCTGCATGAATTGAATAATCTTATGGGTAAAGACACTTCAAAATTCCCGCTAGCTAATCCAAAGGATAAAAAGTTTAATTTAAGTAAGTTCTTCTTAAGTACTAAATCTCAGATTGCAAAATTAAAAAATACCAAGGGAGAGAAAAATAAAAAGCGCAAGGAATTGATTGACAAAGTCATAAAGAAAATAAGAAAAATTGAATCTCAATCGCCTAGCGATTCTTTTAATATAGATGCTTCTATGGAAAGGGAGGAGTATATTAAAAAATACGATAATTTTGTTAGCAAAAGTGCTGAGTTAGCTATAACTTACTTGAAAACGGAAGGAAAAATTAAAATTCAGAGATTTGCTTCGCAGGAAAAGAAAAAAGGACTTTTTGAATTTAAAATTTTCAATGAAAAAAGAGACCTTGCTATGGACGCGTGTAAAGTTGCATTGATGTGTTTGGTCGCCGTTTGTTCGAAAGATAAAAAACACATCACTGAAGGGAAAAAATACTTTAGAAATGTCAAAAAATATTTGAATAAGTATATTGGATAAATAAAAATTGCCACCTGATTTTTCAGGTGGTTTTCTGTTTGGTGCAGTAAGTTACATTGGTGTTTTCTTCCGGTGCACGGGACCAAAGGCAATTGTCGCAAATGTTCACGCTGCATTTCGTGAAAGATGATTCAAAAAGCCCGCAGTTGCACATCTGAGAATTAAATGTTCGTTTGAATTTTCCTTGGGTTGTTTTGTCGATTTTCGCTCCTCCGGTGACAAAGTCAAGTTCGTTTTCGAGCCTCATTTTAAACCTCCGTAATTTTCATGAAAAAAAGTATTTTAAGGTAATTAAAGACATTACAACTGACGCCACATCGGCAATAACTGCGCAAGGCACGGCGTATTTCGAATCTTTTATTTTAACCGCTCCAAAGTAAACCGCAAGGGTGTAAAAAGTCGTTTCCGTTGAGCCGGACATTATCGAGGCAAGCCTGCCTATGAAGCTGTCGGGCCCGTGCGTTTTTAGGATGTTATCCAAAATTGCTATTGAGCCGCTGCCTGAAACAGGCCTTAAAAGCGCCATGGGAACAACTTCTGCAGGGAGGCCTAAAAATTTGAAAATAGGCGAAACAGCGCAGGTGAAAATATCAAACGCACCCGAGCTTTTAAGCATGCTAACAGCTACGATTAACCCAACTAATGAAGGAATAAGCCCCATGCAGGATTTTGCTCCTTCGGCAGCCCCTGAAAGAAAGGCGTCAAAAACATTTATTTTCTTTAAAAAACCTAATGTTATTATTGTCAATATCATCAGCGGTATTACATAAAATCCCAAATTGCTCATTTAATTTTCTCCGTTTTTTCAAAAAGTTTTGTGAAAGTTATCCCAATGATTAAAGCTACAAGCGAAGAAACCCACAAACAAGGTAGGATATCTAGCGTGTTTTGCGAGCCGTATTTTTGCCGTATGGTGCAAAGAAGCGTTGGAAAAAGCTGCAGTGAAGCTGTGTTTATCACCACAAACATAATCATGCTTTTCGTTGCGGTGGATTTGTTTTTGTTTAGCTTTTGCATTTCGTTCATTGCGGTTATTCCGAAGGGCGTTGCGGCGTTGCCAAGCCCAAGCAAATTAGCGGTTATGTTCATGCATACGGCTCTTCCGGCAGGGCTGTCAGGCGGGAAATCAGGGAACAAAAATCTAATTATAGGCGAAAAAACTTTGGCAAGAATCGAAGTTAAACCTGATTTTTCAGCTATTTTCATCAGCCCCGTCCAAAGCACCATCATTCCAAGAATTGAAATCACAAGCTCCACAGCATCTGAAGCGCCGGCCATTACTGAGTTTGAAAGCTCTGCGGTTCTTCCTGTTAAAAGCGCGCAAATTACGCTTGAAATTAAAAAGAAACCCCAAATATAATTCATCATATTTTTTGCACCTTCCAATGCATTTTTTCAAGTTTAATACCTTATAAAATAGATAGTAGTGCGGGTTTGAGAATATTACTGATGATGTTAAAAGTCTACTATTTTTTACTAAAAAACCTAGATTATTATGGTGAAAAACATATCTCGACAAAAGCTAAAAAAAATAGTAGAATTCTAGATAGGGCTAGGTGCCTGGAGAAATCGTGAGATTTCTCAAATTTTAATTTAAAAGGGTAGTGTATTAAAAGATGGGTATGAAATCAATTGGAATTGTAAGAAGAGTAGATGAGCTCGGGAGGGTTGTCCTTCCTATGGAACTCAGAAAAATTCTTGACATAGAGCCCAGGGATTCTCTTGAAATTTTTACTGACGGCGACAGAATAATTCTTAGAAAATATGAGCCTCAATGCATTTTTTGTTCCAACTCGGAGGCAATGAGAACATTTAAGGGCAAAAATGTTTGCGAAAACTGCATAAATGAAGTTATGAAGCAAGCCAAATAAAGCTTTGCTTAAGTGATACTTGAAAAATTATTAAAACTACTGTATAATTAGAAAATACAGTTTCAAAATTAACGATAATATAGAAAGGATGTCTGAATTTGGATTACTTGAACAAAAAAACTGTAAGAGACATTGACGTTAAGGGTAAAAGAGTGTTTTTACGTTGTGACTTTAATGTGCCTTTTGATGAAAAAGGAAACATAACTGACACTAAACGCATAGATGAATCTTTAAAAACAATAAAATACCTCATCGATAATGATGCTAAACTAATTCTTTGCTCTCATTTAGGAAGACCGAAAAATGGCTTTGAAGATAAATTATCTTTGAAACCTGTTGCAAAGTATTTGAAAGAAGTTTTAGGCAGAGACGTAAAACTCGCTAAAGACGTTGCAGGGGAAGACACAAAGAGAATAGTAAACAGCTTGAAACCGGGCGAAATTTGCATGCTTGAAAACATTCGTTTCGAAGACGGCGAAAGAAGCAACAGCCCTGAATTTGCTAAAAAACTCGCAAGTTTGGCTGACGTTTGCATAAATGATGCTTTCGGAGCTTCACACAGAGCTCACGCTTCAACTGCAGGAGTTGCAAAACTTTTGCCAGCTGGATACGGCTTCTTGATTGAAAAAGAAATTTCAACTATGTCAAGAATTCTCAACAATCCGAAAAGACCTTTTGTTTCAATCTTAGGTGGAGCAAAAATTTCAGATAAAATCGGCGTAATTAACAGCTTGCTCGATAAAGTTGACGTTCTTATCATCGGCGGCGGAATGTCTTACACATTTGCTAACGCTCTTGGATATTCAGTGGGAACTTCACTTTGCGAAACAGAAAAACTCGGCCTTGCAAAAGACATGATGGCAAAAGCTAAAGAAAAAGGAGTTAAACTTCTTTTACCTATCGATGTTAAAGTTGCAAAAGAATATGATCCTAATGCTGAATACAAAGTAGTTTCTTTTGATAAGATTCCTGACGGTTGGATGGGACTTGACATCGGACCAAAAACTGCAAAATTATTCTCAGAAGCTATTGCAGGCGCTGGAACAGTTGTTTGGAACGGACCTATGGGCGTTTCTGAATGGGAAAACTTCGCAAGCGGAACCTTCGCAGTTGCTAAAGCTATTGCTGAAAGCGGCGCAATTTCAATTATCGGTGGAGGAGATTCTGCAGCAGCTATTTATAAACTTGGCTTTGCAAGCAAAATGACTCACATTTCAACCGGCGGCGGCGCATCTCTTACGTTCCTTGAAGGAAAACCACTCCCGGCTTTGGAAGTAATCGAAGACAGATAAATAAATTTTCACCTGTTTAATTTAGCAGGTGAATTTTTATTTGACAAGCCAAAAAATAATCGATATAATATAAAAATATATTAATTTTATATATAAAATTGCAGGGAGCTGATATTACATGTCGATTATTAATAAAAGTTCTAATAAAAAATCTGAAAAAAATGCGGAAAAATTTGCCGAGGATTTAAAAAAAGTTTTAAAAAAGTTTAAAGAAACCAAACTAGGTGAATATGATAATATAAATCTTGATTATTACAAAACCTTTGTTAAAAAGAAAAGCAATTTTACCGATAAGTTTTCAGTGATGGATGAGTGCATTTCTAAGCTTAAAATAGCGGTTAAGGAGTTTGACAATGTGTGCACTAAGTTTACGAAAACTTTTTCTGAAGGTGGGCTTTTGAGTATATCGAACATTTATTTGAAGAAAATTTCAAGTGGTGCAAAGCAGTTTTATCGCGATTTAGTAAGGCTAGAGTCTGCTGAAAACAAAAAAATCTGCCAAGAAAATATGAAAAAATTTAGCAAAAGCAATAACTCTCTTAGGAAATTTATTTTCGGTGCTGCAGAATGTAAAGTCAATGGTGTTAGAAATTCTGCGAAAATTCAGGATGAAAAAGTTAAAAATCTTATGAGTGAAATAGCGGATTACCTTGGCAAATTTCCTGCCGTTTACGCTAATTATACTAGCGAATGCTTCACAGACTAAACGAAAAACCCTCCAAAAAGGAGGGCTTTTTTAAATTTATTTTTGATTTTCCATTTCGTTTTGGTATTCGAGCGCTTTGGCCATCCACGATTTTTTCTTTTCTTTTTCGGGTTTAACTTTCTTTCCTTTGTATTTTTTTGCGAAATTCCAGGCAGTTTTTAATTCTTCGCCGAGGTTATTTCTAAGGCTTTCTTCGTTTTCAACGTTATTAAGTACAACCATTGTGATAATGCTTCTAACGTCGAGCCCAGCGTTTGAATAAAGGTCGCTTAAAAGCTTGCCGAGTTTTTTAACTTCTGGTGAGCCGCTTTTTTTAGTGTTAAGAAGCTCGTTTATTTTCGGCAGGATGATTTCTTTTGTGAATTTAACAGCCCTAAATTCGCTGTAATTTTCTTTTTCTTCTTTGATGTTATCTTTTATTTCAGGGAAGATATTAACCATTCTGTTGGCGAAGAAAAGGCCCGTCATGCCGTTTTCGCCTTTTGAGCTTTTTTTCTTAGTTTGTTTAAATTCTTTTTTTGGTTTTTGAGATATAATTTCGCTGAAATCTGAGATTATTAATTTCAAATCTTTTTGAGAAATATTTCCTTCGTCAAACATCCAGGAAGAAAGAGCTTTTCTTGAATCTTCCGAAACAGCTTCCAAAATAATTACTTTTTTGTTTCTGTCAGCCTTTATTTCGCAGGTTTTTTGAGGAGTTTTCACTTCAAAAGTATTTTCGTCTAATTTTTTGATTTCTGCTTCTTTAATTTCCTCAGCTAATTTATTTGCAATGGTTTCAAAACAACTTTTTTCCAAAGTTTTTTCAGCTCCTTGTAAATTTTTAAGATTAAATTTCTTATATGAGTAATTCTAATACATATTTAAAAAAATGTCACTTAATTAGCCAACATTTTCTTTTGTGAATTTTACTTAAAATGCAAATAATAAATTAAGAACTATTTTTATACATTTTTCCCCAGTTTTTTACATTTTAAATTATGCTAAAGAGGTGACTTAATTTGAAAAAGTGGGCTAAATATTTAATTTGTTTGGTTATTATTTTAATTCCTGTTTTTTATGTCGGATTATCTTATATTTCGGGGAAATTCCCGGATGTTTATCATATCAGCGCGGGGGAAAGCAGAAGCTTTTCGGTTTACCCTTTTTCAGTTGTGCCGGATAGCTTCCCGGAAGAGTGCATTAGCACGGGAATGAGCGGTTTTGAGCCGAGCGATGACTATATGGCGACGCTTAAGTTCATGAATATTTTCCCTGTGAAAAGCGTGAAAGTGCATGTTTGCGAAGGCGCTAAAGTTACGCCTTGCGGGGTGCCTTTTGGCGTGAAGCTTTACACTAAAGGTGCAGTAGTCATCGGGACTTCAAGCGTTAAATCGGATGAAGGAATGGTTGAACCTTGGTCTGCGGCGGGGATTCGCAAGGGCGACGTTATAATAGCGGCGGATGATAAAGAAGTTTTGAGCAATGACGACCTTGAAAGCATTATTCAAAATTCATCGGGTGGTGAAATTGAGTTTAGAGTTATGCGCGAAAACAAAGAATTCATAACGCATTTGAAGCCTTTGAAATCAACCGAAGATGATAAATATCGTATTGGAATTTGGGTTAGAGATAGCTCAGCGGGCATAGGAACGCTTACTTTTTGCAGCGGTAAGAACCGCATTTTTGCTGGGCTTGGGCATGGAATATGCGATGTTGACACCTCCGAGCTTTTGCCGCTTTCAAGGGGCGAAATCGTTGGCGCTCAAATAACCAGCATTGTCCCTGGGTGCCAAGGAGTGCCCGGCCAGCTCAAAGGTTGTTTCACGGACCCTAAACCAATTGGGGAAATTTGCGTTAATAATGAAACCGGGCTTTACGGAAATTTGAGCAGTGATTTTGGCTTTGGCAGCGAAGTAAATGTTGTAATGAAGCAAAAGGTTAAAAAGGGCGCTGCACAAATTTTAACTACAATTGAAGGCGGCAAACCAGAACTTTATGATATAAATATTGACTCGATTAATTATGATGTTACAATTCCTACCAAAAATATGAAGATATCTGTGACAGATCCTCGTCTTTTAGAAAAAACCGGCGGAATAGTGCAAGGCATGAGCGGTAGTCCTATTTTGCAAAATGGTGGTCTCATTGGCGCTGTGACGCATGTTTTTGTTAATAATCCGGCCAAAGGTTATGCTATTTTCGCTGAAACAATGCTGACAAATTCCAACCTTTTTCTTGAATCAAGATATAAAAACGCCTCCTAAAAGTTCAAATATTTTGACATTTCATCTGAATAATGTTTATTTACTGGAAAACTATTGACAAATTTGGTAATTTATGTAAATATAAATATCATAAAATAATATTTCAGGAGGAAAAATTATGCAAAATACGTTAAAAATACTAACGTCAGAGGATTGCATCGAGTTCGATCGTGAAGCACTGGATATGTTTAAACATTATTCAATGGATTTGTCATTTTTGCCCAAAGATGGTTTTAAAATTATAGAAATCATCGAAAATTCTTCCCCGGATATTGTACTTATGGATTTATTTATGCCAAGGATTGATGCCATAGGAATAATTAACGCCGTGAGGAAAAACCACCGTGTTGAAATGCCAACTTTTATAGTCATTTCAAGTTTCGGAAGACCCTCTCTCGAAAGAGAAGTTATGTCCGCCGGTGCTTCTTACTTTTTAGTCAAGCCTGTTAATTATTCAGATATAATCGAAAAAATTCTCAAAATTTCTTATAAAACCCGTCCGGCTTCGGAATTGCCCAAAAATATAGTTACTTCAATTCACACAGAAGCTGCCGAAAATTTAGATATTAAAATAACTGAAGTTTTGCATCAAATTGGCGTTCCTGCGCACATAAAGGGTTATCATTATCTGAGAAATTCCATTAAAATGTCTGTTGAAGACCCGGGAATAATTAATTCGGTTACTAAAAAGCTTTATCCTGCAGTTGCTGAAAATTTTGAAACAACGTCTTCTCGCGTTGAGCGCGCAATTCGCCATGCTATAGAAGTTGCTTGGGATCGCGGCGACGTTGATATTCTTAATTCGTATTTTGGTTACACAATACATAACTCTCGCGGCAAGCCAACCAATTCCGAATTTATTGCAATGATAAGCGACAGATTGCGGCTTCAAATGCTTTCAGCGGGTTGAAATTCATGAAATAGCCATCTCTTTTTTTAAAGGGATCGGTTATTTTTTATTGTTGACTTATTAAACTTTTGATGATATAATAACACTATCATAAACAAAAATCAATAAGTTATTGAAAGGATGTTGTTTAATGAGTAACAAAATTAGTAAAAAAATTGCAGCAGGTGTGCTTTCAGTTTTAGCTTTTGGTTCGCAGATTCCAAGCGGTAGTGCTTGCCCGCATGATGCATCTTTATCAGCAGCGGCTAGAGCTAAGGCGAATGAAAACAATATTGAATTAAAAGGCATTTTTGATGTTCCTGGTTTGAAAGAAGCTTTAGAAAGCATAACGGCTAGGCCCATGCGTGCTTGCGAGTGCGTTAACCTCAACGATAAGATGAAGTTTATTTTCGGTAGTATCAAGCTGGAATCTGACAACGGCTGCGTTGTAGTTAAAGTAAAAGACGAATCTTTTGAGCTTGCATATGATAAACTTATTGATGAAAAAACAGGCGAAATTAAAGAAATAGAAATTCCTAATTGCATAACAGGAATAGGTGCCGGTGTTTTTAGAGATATTCTTAAAAAAGCAAATGCACAAGACAAAAAGATCAAGAAAATCATTTTACCTGAAAGCCTTAGATGGGCTGACCAGGGTGCGCTTTCAGATGTTTCAGTTGACTCTATTGTGTTTAAATCAAACCGTCCTTACTTATTGGCTACAAATATGTTAGAAGGCGCTTTGAACGTAGGTGCAGTTTTCGTTCCTGCAAGATTCGAAGAAGAAGTTAAAGCAAATATTAAAAATAAAGACATCAGAGTTTATAGAGATTTTGAGTTAAAAAATGCTTTTGACATCGAAGGCCTTAAAGACGATATTATGGATGCTCTTGCAAATAGAAAAGATATAAAATTTGAAAATAATAGGACTAGTTCATCACCGGTTCTTTGTGTCGGAGATAAAGAATACCACCCTGATTACAGTAAACTTAAAGATGAAAAAACTGGAAAAATTGAAAATTTAGAACTTCCTTACGGAATTAAGCATCTTGGTAGCTCTACTTTAATTTTTGATATGTGTAAAGGGTTTCATGGCTTAGAGAAACCATTAAAAATAAAAAGAATTGTTATTCCTAACACTGTTTTAGATATAGATAAATATGTGTTTTACCATATTAATGTGAACCATCTTGTATTATCGAAAAATCTTATGTATTTTAATCGTGAAGCTTTCGGCTGGACTATAAAAGAAATTGGTTGTGGAAATACTTTTATGGGTACTATGTGCAATATAAAAGAAATTACAGCTCCAGCAGAATTTGAGCCTAAACTTAAAGGCATTTTTAATAACACAAAAACAGAATTTAACTTAATCTAATAAAAATTTAAAGAAGCTGCCGTAATGGCGGCTTTTTATTATTGACATATCATAAATTTTATGTTATTATAATAATATCTTAAACAAAAAATAATAAGCCGCAGAAAGGATGTTGCCTAATGAATAATAAAATTATGAAAAAACTCTCCGCAGGCATGCTTTCAGTTTTAGTTTTTGGTTCGCAGATTCCAAGCGGTAGTGCTTGCCCGCATGATGTATCTTTATCAGCAGCGGCTAGAGCTAAGGCGAATGAAAACAAAATTGAGTTAAAAGGCGTTTTTGAAGTTGACGGTTTAAAAGAAGCTTTGGAAAAAATAGAATCAACAGATGATAAATTTTGGAAATATCACCAGGATAGCACCCGTTTGGAAATTGACCATGCGGATAATTCCGTTAAAATTAAAGTGATGGATAAATCCTTTAATTTGGCATATGACAAACTCGTTAATAAAGAAACAGGCGAAATTGAAGAAATAAAAGTTCCTTACGGCATCAGGAGAATCGAAGCGGGAGTTTTTGAAAATATTCTTAAAAATGCAAATTCTCAAGGCAAAAAAATTAGAAGGATTATTCTTCCTGAAACTCTTATATATATTTCCGACGGTTTATTTGAAAATATTTTAGTTGATAGCGTTGTAGTTTCGCCTAATAATCTTTATGAGTTAAATACTGAAGCATTTAAAAATAACCATAGTTTAAAGGCAATTTTTGTTCCTAAAAGGGTTGAAAAACAGGTTAAAGAAGGAAGTTTAAGAGGAATAAAAGTTTTCCAAAATTTCGAATTAAAAAGTGCTTTTGACATTAAAGGCCTCAAAGAAGCTATTGTGGATGCTTTAACAAACGGCCAAAAAGTAGATTTTAAGCAAGAAGGCGGAATAAATTTAGGCCCTGTGCTTTGTGTGGGAGACAAAGAATTTTACCCGGATTACAGCAAGCTTAAAGACGAAAAAACTGGAAAAATTGAAAATTTAGAACTCCCTTACGGAATTAGTTATATCGGTTCGCCTATAATTCATACTATGTGCTGCAGTTGTACTAGAATTTTAAATGATTCGCAAGTAAACAATATTGTTATTCCTGACACTGTTGAAAGAATGGAAAAAGGTGCATTGTGTTTTATTAAGGCACGCCATATTGTGTTATCAGAAAATCTTAGAAGTTTATGTTTGAACGCTTTTGGTTATTGCGTCAGTGAAGGGTGTTTTGGGAAATTGTTGGTTAACAACATGTGTCAAGTTGAAGAAATTACAGTTCCAAGTAATCTCCTAAACTCTGTTAAACGTGCATTTGGGAACGAAGGAATTAAAATTAATATTATTTAACGTAAATTTAAAGAAGCTGCCGTTATGGCGGCTTTTTTGCTGTCATAAATTATAAAACCAGAAATATATTATTTTAAAGGTTAATTTTGGAGGAAACATGAAGAGTAATTATAGATCAGGCTTGTCTTTAAAACCCATAATTTTCGGGGTTTTAGCAGGAATTGTTTGCTGCTTTTTGATGATTTCATTGGTTTGTTTTTTATTTTTAAAGAGTAAGAGTTTGCCCGAAGAATTTTTTGAATATTTAAGTCTTGTTATTTTAGCGGTTAGCTCGTTTGTTTCGGGGTTTGCAGCTGGGTTTACTGCAAAGAGTAAAGGTCTTATTTACGGCTTTTTTTGCGGAATTTTCCTTTTCATTTTGTTTGTTGTTGGTTCTTTGGCAGTTTCAAATGAGGGCGTTAGCTATTTTTCGGCTTTGAAAGGTGGGCTAACCGTGGTTTTTAGTTTGGCTGGAGGCGCTTTCGGGGTTAATAAATCCTGAGTAGTTAACTTTAAAGTACAGATGGGTTTAATTTATCAATAATTTATGTTATTTTTTGGTTTTTACTAATTTTTTATTAATAAATTTTAAAAGTTTATGATAAATATCAATATATTTTTATGGTAAAAAATGTTAAGATATAATTGTGCAAACTCTAGTTAAATATGTAAATAAGATGTTTAAACGAAGTTGGAGCATAAAAATTTAATTTCAAGGAGGAAAAAAATTGAAAGGATTAAAAAAATTGTTTTCGGCTATTTTGGGAATTTTCACGTTGGTTACGAGTATGCCTAGCGTATTTGCAGCAAAAAAGGTTGAGAATGCTTTGGTTATTGGAACAGAGGCATCGCAGCGCAAATTTACGAAAATTCTTTTCGGAGAAGAAAGAATGCTTGGAACCTACTATTGCGCTAATTGCGATGAAAAAAATGACATCAATCTTGCAGTTACTCTTGATTACAGAAGTAATAGTCAAGAAATAGCCGGTTACATCGAAAACGGTAAAATTAACAGTTCTTACCTAGGAAAATTTGAATTTAAGGGCATTTTGGCCACAGTTGATGCAGATCAAGAAATGGACAAGATTAAAGAAGACATGAAAAATATTCTTGATTTCATTTGCGATCATAAACCTGATTATACACAAGTTTTAATCGTTGGTTGCACTAACCGAGAAAATGTAGACTGCAGGGATGACTTTTTTAACAAACTTGCCAATTACACTTGCAACCTAGAAAGAATGGGCACTGAAATTGGCTGGGGGAGTAAGCGGGATATACATTTTTCTGATGAGTGCCAGTTTTTAGGATTTTTTACATTAAGAAATTCAAAGGTAGATAGACTTAAATCTAAAATAGTCGATTTGGCAAATTCTTATGATTATTACTGTAAGAATAGTGTTTATTCAAAAAAAAAACTTCAAGAACAATGTGTGATTTCGTAAGTAATCATAAAGTTGGAATTGCAATTGGAGCAGCTTCTGTGATTGCTGCAGGCATTTGCGTGCTTAACAAAGATAATATTTTAAAATTATTTAAAAATTAATAAGTGAGGAAGATATAAAATGAAAATATTAAAAAAATTAAGTTGTTTATTTGTTTTAGGATTCATGCTTTTGCAAAATAGCGCTTTTGCAACAAAAAATTTAAATATAGCTTTTGTAGGGCTTTATGCTTCCGGGAAAACAGCTTTAAGAGCAGCAGCGACTAATACTTATTTTGATTATGAAGATAGAAGTGCCACTGAAGCAGCAAACGTTTTTTGCAGCAATTTAAGATATTTCGATAAAGATATAAATTGCCATTTGTATGATACTTCTGGACGTGACAAGGTTAGAAATGCAATAGTAGTACATAGATTAAAGGATGCAGATATAGCGGTTCTTACCATAGATGCTTCTGAAAATGCAATGCTTGGCTTTAATACTGTCTTTAAACAAAATTTTGTAAAATGGATAGGCGTAATTAATGAAGTTCACCCAAATTTACCGGTTCTCTTAGCGATTACAAAAATCGATGATGCAATTGACGTTGATAAACTATGTGACAAGGTTAAATCTTTTGAAAAAGCATATGTTGACACTTGCGATTTTGAGGGAGTTGCTACTTCTGCAAAAAAGAGAATAAATATAGGCAGCACAATTGATAGCAATGATTTAGGCGAAAACTTTTGGGGAAGAATAAGATTTATTATAAAACAAAGAAATTTGTATGATTCTTTAAATGAAGACAAAGAAATAAAGGTATTTGATAAAGATATAGATAACCCAGCTAGAAATGATTCAAAATGCTCCATACTATAAAAAAATTATTTTCGTTAACATTCGCACTAACCCTTTTGCTTCCCGCCAAGGCTTTGTGTTTTGGAGGTAGAACGCATAGCACAATAACACGCAGCGCTTTTGTTAAAACTAAGTTTTTCAGTAAATTTAATAATCTTGAAGAAAGATTAAAGTTAAAAAAAGTGCTTCTGAAAGCATGCAATGAACCTGATACAGAAGAGAAAAGTTGGATTTTTAAATGGCATTTTTATAATCCGATGCCTACAACATACAATAAAATTGAAGATTTTTTGACAACAAAAGATAATGCTTTACTGCGCACAGTTATGCACTATAGAAAGGCAATAAAATTATTTAACACGAATAAAGTTGAATCGATCAGAGAGCTTGGTGCTTCGCTGCATTATATGCAGGATTTATGTTGCCCTGTACATCTTTTGGGTTGGAGCAATTGGCAGCATAATAAACCAGATTTCAAAAGCTTCAAACGAGTTCATACATCATATGAAAATGAGATGGATGAAAAAAGCTATGGTTTTGAGTTTGATGTGTTTTTCGAAGAAAATTCTAATGTTATAAATTTAGAATTTGACGACATAGAAGGTATCGTAAATTCATACCCACTTGCAACGTGGAATAAATACAAAAATTTTGGTCAAAATGAACCAACATATGAAGTTTTCAAAAATGCACATATAGCAAGCTGCAGACTTTTGCGTTTATTTTTCAAAGAAGTCTAAATTAATGTTACGAGTGATGAGAAAATTCATTAATAAAATTACCACCTGGTTTTGACAGGTGGATTTTCTTTTACTTAACGTATTGTGTTGGGTTTACTTTTTTGCCGTTTATCCTAATTTCAAAATGAAGGTGTGGCCCGGTTGATTGCCCCGTTGAACCTACACATGCAATTTTTTCACCTTGGTTTACTCTTTTTCCAACACTTGTGCAAAGGCTTTTGCAGTGGCCGTAAAGTGTCTCGGTTCCGTCATCGTGTGAGATTATTATGTGGTTGCCGTAACCTGTGCTTCCTATTTTTGCAACTTTAACAGTTCCTGCTTTTGCTGCAACTATGTCGGTTCCGTCAACTCCTGCTGATGAAATGTCAATTCCATAATGAAAGGTTCCCCAGCGTGGGCCGAATCCGCTTGTTATGTTTTTAGTGAAAGGCACAGGCCAGGTGTATTCTTCTTGTTTTGTGCCGATGGTTTGCTCTTCAGCGGTTGGCTCGAGTTTAATTTCTCTTGCGCTTTCTTTTTTCTCGGTTTCTTTGCCGTTTAAATAAGTCACGCAGTAAACTACTTCTTCTTTGCCGTTTGAACCTTCTTTGTCAACGATTACTTTGCCTTTTTCGAGCCCTGAATCTTCTTTAGTTATTTTTTCAAAAGGAATTTCATTTTCAATTGTTTCTTTCGCAACGACTTTAACGTGAAGCAAATCTTCAAGTGTGATTATATTCAAAGTGTCGCCGGGGTAAATTGAATCAGATTCTGTTTTCCCGTTATCTTTTAAAAGCTTTTCGGTGCTAATACCGAATTTTTCGGCAATACTTACTACAGTGTCATCTTCAGCAACTGTGTAAGGTTTTGAAACTTCTGTTTTTGAAGTTAAAGCTTCTTTTATTTTTTCAAAGCTTTCGATTTTTGAATTAGGGAAGAGGCCTTGCCTTATTTCAATGTTTTCTTCGAAAGTGGCTGTTGCATCTTCTAAATTAGCTTTGTTTTCGCTCAAGATTTCGTCTAAAGCTTTTTGAATTTCTTCTTTTGAAGTTCCAACTACAATTAATTTGTCTTCCAAATATGCGCCGTATGCCGGAGCTAAAATTTCGCTTGATTTTTCGATGATTTTATCTTTGATTTCTTCAGGTTTTTCAATGCATTTGTTTTTTTCAACTTCCGCTATTTTAATGTGTGGGGTTGCGTTTGAAATCCTGTGTTTTTCAGCCACCGGTGTTTGGCTTCTTATCATTTCTTTTGCTTTTTCATAAACCTCTTCGCGCTGAACGGTTGCGATTTGCTGGCCATTGTATTCAAGGGCTAGTCCAAAAGTTCTGCTGTTCCAGTAAATTACTGTTGCTGCGAATAAAAAACTCGTTGTTAGCGGTAATGAGATTTTTTTCAGAAACGATTTTCTATTATGTTTTGGGATGTAAAACCGCATATATATAAAATGCCTCCCATTTTTCTCGATTTAAAAACTGTGTAAAAAGTGTTTCTTAATTAATTATAACAAAAAATTACAAAAAATCAACAAGTTATGTAAAGTTTATTTAAATTCACTTTATTTTTTGTAATCTGCGGTAAAATTTATGTTAGAATTGCACGTTAAAAATAAATGTTTGAAGATACTATAGGATAATGATATAATGAAGGGTAGTTTTTAATTTTAGAAGGATTAAGAAAAAATCTTTCATCACTTGAATTTTTACACTTAGGAAGGATTGGAAAATATGAACATTCAAAACAAATACCGCACGCACTATTGCGGCAAAATCAGCGAAGAAATGGTTGGAGAAGAAGTTCGTTTAGCAGGTTGGGTTGAAAACGTTCGTGACCATGGCGGAATTACGTTCGTTGACCTTAGAGACCATTTTGGTTATGTTCAAGTTGTTATTAACGACTCAGCAATGATCAAAAATGTTTCCCGCGAGAGCACCGTTTCTGTTCTTGGCAGGGTTGAAAGAAGAACCGAAGAAAATATAAACCCGAAAATTGCAACGGGAATGGTTGAAGTTAAATGCCAGAGTTTGGAAGTCGTAGGCAAATGCACGAGCATGCTTCCTTTTGAAGTTGCAGATTCCGTTGAAACTAAAGAAGAGCTTCGCCTTAAATACAGGTTTCTTGACCTTAGAAACCCAGTTATGCACAAGAAAATTCAGCTCAGGTCTGAAATTCTTCACTTTTTAAGGAACAAAATGCATGAGCTCGGCTTCACTGAAATTCAAACCCCGCTTATGTCTGCTTCTTCGCCTGAAGGTGCAAGAGACTACTTGGTTCCAAGCAGAAAGCACGCAGGAAAGTTCTATGCTCTTCCGCAAGCTCCGCAAATTTTCAAGCAGCTTTTGATGGTTTCCGGCTTTGACAAGTACTTTCAAATAGCTCCTTGCTTCAGGGATGAAGACGCCCGTGCAGATCGCTCACCAGGGGAATTCTATCAGCTGGATTTTGAAATGTCTTTTGCAACTCAAGAAGATGTTTTCAAAGTTTCTGAAGAAGTAATTTACGAAACTTTCACTAAATTTTCTAATAAAAAAGTTTCTTCAAAGCCTTTTGTTAAGATTCCTTACTCGGAAGCAATGCTTAAATATGGCTCTGATAAACCTGACCTTCGCAACCCGCTTGAAATCGTTGACATAACCGACATTTTCGAAAATTCAGGCTTTGCAGCATTCGAAGGAAAAGTCGTTCGTTCGATAACTGTTCCTGACATGGCTTCAAGACCGAGAAAATTCTTCGATAAAATGCAAGATTTCGCTCTTGAAATTGGAATGAAAGGCCTTGGATATATAAAAGTTGGCGAAAATGGCGAGTTTAGCGGCCCGATTAACAAATTCATTCCTGATGAAAAACGTGCAGTTCTCACCGAAAGATGCTCTATTAAACCAGGCTGCGTTGTTTACTTTATTGCTGACGAAGCTAAAAAAGTGGCTAAATTTGCAGGCCAAATCCGCACGGAACTCGGCAAACGCCTTGAACTTATTGACAAAGACAGATTTGAATTTTGTTTCATTGTTGACTTCCCGATGTATGAAGAAGACGAAGAAACTGGCAAAATCATCTTTACTCACAACCCGTTTTCAATGCCTCAAGGTGGCCTCGACGCACTCAAAAACAAAAACCCGCTTGATATTCTTGCTTATCAATATGACTTGGTTTGCAACGGCATCGAGCTTTCTTCGGGCGCAGTTAGAAACCACGACCCTGAAATAATGCTTAAAGCCTTTGAAATTGCGGGCTACACCGAAGAAGACATCTTAAATAAATTCAGCGCACTTTATAATTCATTTAAATTCGGTGCACCTGCTCACGCAGGAATGGCTCCTGGAGTTGACCGCATGATAATGCTTCTTCTCGACGAAGAAAACATAAGGGAAATCATAGCATTCCCGATGAACAGCAATGCGCAAGACGTCATGCTTGGTTCACCTTCAGAAGTTTCTGAAATGCAGCTTAGAGAAGTTCACATTAAGATAAGAGGTCAGCACAAATAAGGAGGAATCTTTATGGTTACAAAAGAGCAAGTAAAAGCGATTGCTAATCTTTCGAAGCTTTATCTTACCGAAGAAGAGCTCGAAACGGGCGAAAAAGAAATCAGCTCTATGATTAATTTCGTTGACAGCATGAATAGCATTGAAAAATTCGCTGAAATAAGCGACGTGCATGATGACATCTGCAATGCTTTTCATGAAGATGAAATAGTGCCTTCATATCCGAGAGAAGAAATCCTGAGTAATGTTGGCGGTGGAAAAGACGGATTTTTCTACCTTAGCAAATCAAAATAATCGCTTTGAGAGGTGCGTAAGAATGGAAAATAAACACGAAGGAACCATCAAGAAAATCAGTGGTGCGCTTGCTGAAAAAAAGGTTTCCTGCGAAGAAATTACTAAAAAATATCTGGAAGAAATTAAAAAAAGCTCCCTTAATGCTTACGTTAAAGTGTGCGAAGAGACCGCTTTAAATGCCGCCAAAAAAGTGGATGACAAAATAAGCTCGGGCGAAAAACTCGGCGCTCTTGAGGGCGTTCCGATGACGATAAAAGACAACATTTCAACCAAAGGAATTGAAACGACTTGCTGCTCGAAGATTTTAGAAGGCTACACTCCAATTTATGACGCGCACGTTTGGCAGGTTCTTCAAAGCAAAAATGCGGTTTTGCTCGGCAAAACTAACATGGATGAATTCGCAATGGGTTCATCCTGCGAGACTTCGGTTTTTGGCCCGGCGAAAAACCCACATGATGAGAGCTATGTCCCCGGCGGAAGTTCGGGAGGAGTCGCTGCTGCAGTTGGAGGAAACATCGCTGCTTACGGCCTTGGTTCAGACACCGGTGGGTCAGTTCGCCAGCCGGCTAGCTTTTGCGGTGTTGTTGGGCTTAAGCCTACTTATGGCGCGGTTTCGCGTTACGGCTTGATTGCTTACGCTTCGAGCTTTGACCAAATTGGCCCGATTGCCAAAACCGTGGAAGATGTTTCGGTCGTTTTCGACGAAATTTCGCAGTATGACCCGAAGGATTCAACTTCCAACCCGGTTAAAAGAGAAAAAACTTTCGATTCTTTGAACAAGGGCGTCAAAGGCCTTAAACTCGGCATTCCTAACCAATATTTCGAAGGAATTGACAAAGAAGTTGAGAAAGCTTTAAACGAAGCTATTGAAAAATATAAATCCATGGGAATTGAAATAGAGCGTTTCGATTTGCCTGAGGCTAAATGTGCATTGCCGGTTTACTATGTTTTGGCTTGCGCTGAGGCTTCTTCGAATTTAGCTCGTTTTGACGGCGTTAGATACGGCTTTAGAGCGAAAGAATACAAAGACATCAATGAAATGATTTGCAAAACTAGAAGCCAAGGCTTCGGAAGCGAAGTTAAAAGAAGAATTTTGCTCGGCAACTATGTTCTTAGCTCGGGCTATTATGAAGCTTACTACGGCAAAGCCCAAAAATTAAGGCAAGTTATTTCAAACGGCTTTGCAAAAGCTTTCGAAAAATATGACGCAATTTTAACTCCTACCTCGCCTGTAACGGCCTTCCCGATTGGCAAGAGCTACAAAACTCCGGATGAAGTTTACTTGGCTGACATTTGCACGGTGCCTGTTAACATTGCGGGGCTTCCGGCGGTTTCGGTTCCATGCGGGTTTGACTCTAAAAACCTCCCTGTGGGAATGCAAATCATCGGCAAAAAATTCTCGGAATCAACGATTCTTAACATCGCGCATCAATTTGAAGTTTACACCGAGTATGCTTTCAACAAAAACTTGAATATGGGGGTAAGAATATGAAATATGATTTAGTTGTTGGGCTTGAAACGCACGTTGAGCTTTCAACTAAAACGAAAATATTTTGCAGCTGCGAAAATGACTTTGGAGCAGAGCCAAACACGCACTGTTGCCCCGTTTGCGTTGGCCACCCGGGAACTCTCCCGAAGATTAATAGGCAAGTAGTTAACTTTGCCGTTAAAGCCGGCCTTGCAACGAACTGCAAGATTAATTTAAGGTCGAAAATGGACAGAAAAAACTACGTTTACCCCGACCTTGCAAAGGCTTATCAGATTTCTCAGTTTGAAATTCCTATCTGCAAAGATGGCTTCGTTGAGCTTTCGAGCGGCAAAAAGATAAGAATAAACAGAATTCACATGGAAGAAGACGCAGGCAAACTTGTTCATAACGGCGGAGACGTTTACATTGATTACAACCGTGGCGGGGTTCCGCTCATTGAAATAGTCACTGAGCCGGATATTTCTTCTTCAGATGAAGCGAAGGAATATGTTGAAAAACTTCAAAATATTTTAAGATACGCTGGCGTTTCAGACTGCAAAATGCAGGAAGGCTCCATGCGCTGCGACGTTAACATTTCGGTTAAACCCGAAGGAAGCGAAAAATTCGGAACTAGAACCGAAATTAAAAACATGAACTCTATAACTTTCATGACTAAAGCTATTGATTATGAATACGAAAGGCAAATTGACCTCGTTGAAAGCGGCGAAGAAGTAATCCAGCAAACGCTCAGATACTGCGAAGCAACGAATTCGACCGAGAGCATGCGCAGCAAAGAAGACGCCCAAGATTACAGATATTTCAGAGACCCTGATTTGGTTGAAATTGTTTTGACCGAAGAAGAAGTTGAAAAAATAAAAGAATCTTTGCCGGAAATGCCTGGCGACAGAATGAAAAGATATATAAGCGAGCTTGGAATCCCCGAAAAAGACGCCATGCATTTGACGAAATACAAAAATGTTTCGGACTTTTTCGAAAAAGCTTGCGTAGGGCTTAAATCCGCCAAAACGGTTTCGAACCTCATAGTTGGCGAGATTTTCAGAAGCATTCAAACGGAATCCGAAAAAGAAAAATTTGAAATTTTGATAACTCCTGCTAAGCTCAGCGAGCTTGTTAAATTGACTGAAGAAAATAAAATCAACATGAATTTAGCGAAAAAGACCCTTTCAAAAATGCTTGAAACGGGCAAAGGCGTTAAAGAATTTATCTCTGAAAGCGACATGAAAGGTATTTCGGAAGAAGAGCTTACCGCAATGTGCACCGAAGCGATAAATTCAAGTCAGGCCGCAGTAAAAGACTACCTTAGCGGCAAAGAAAAAGCTTTGAAATCAATTCTTGGCCTTGTTATGAGGCAGACAAGAGGCAGAGGAAACGCCCAGGAAATCGAGAAGAAATTAATTGATTTGATAAAAAATTCTTAGTTTACTAAATTTACTGAGGAGGAACAAAAAATGACTAAATTAAACGGAAAAGAAAATGCTATGGTTAGCGGAGGCATGGAAAATAGTACTTCTAAACCTGAACCGAAATATTGCGAAAGATGCGGCAGGGAATTTAGAGAAATCGACAAAAATGTTGAAGATAAATACAAAGGTAGATTTTGCAGCGATTGCGTTTTCGCAATAAAAATTTATAGCAGACCAGAATTTTAATGTGTTAACCTCCACGAAAATGGAGGTTTTAATTATACTATTAATTTAATAACTTAAAATTCTTAAACATGAGGTAAATTTTTATGAAAAAAGAAAAAGAAGAAATCTCTAATGAGCTTCTTGGAAAAGTTTCCGGAGGGTTTAATTTTAGCTTTAGCAATATTAAAGATAAAATATTAAGTATCGTGAAATTATATCATGGAGTTTATTGTGAATATTGCGGGAAACGTTTTAAAGTGTTTGTTAGCTCAAAAGGTTGGGAGAATATAAAAAAAGAGAAAGAAAAAACTCATAAATATTTTCTATGCGCAGACTGTAAAGCAAAATACCCAAGCAAAAGCATATTGCCTTAGAAGGCTTCTAAATCAAATTATATGGAGAAATTTAAAAGTGGGAATAGAAGAATTAACTGAAGAAATGACCGAAAAAATATCGGGAGGTTCAAAGCAAAAAGTGCAAACGATAACGCACAAGCTCATTGAAGTGACGGAGGTTGAATGCATGAGTTGTGCTAAGTTTTTCAAATTAGTGATTACTTATGACCGCCCCGTGCCTGCGACGTATAAAGAATATGCAGCAATGCAAAATGAACGCCGAACTTGCCCGCACTGTAATTTCGTCAATTTTCAGTATCAAGTTTTTAAAACAAATGTAATTTATCACAAAAAATAAATAATTATACTTGACAAAATTATTATAAATATATAAAATAAAAGTCTAAAAAGTAAAAGGAGGGATGAATACGGAAGAAGAAAAACTAGCTGAAGAATTAGCTAAAGAAGTTGTTGAAGGGGGGTAGAGCTGGGCCACAAGCATAAGGAGATTTTTGATCATGCCGAATCACATAAGATAAATGTTAAATGCGCCAAGTGTGGGAAAGAGTTTGAATATTTCAAAGATGATTGGCGAAGCAGACGGAAATTATGGATTAGGCATATTACGAAGGGCAACGCACAAGGCGAGCCTGCCCGCATTGTGGACATATTAATTCCAAAAAAGAATTAGGTATTTAAAAAATATAAAAGTATGAAACAAAAAAGAGAAATTAAAATGGAAAAGGAAAAACTAACTGAAGAATTAACCGAAAAAGTTTCCGGAGGATATATTCCGGGAAGTTATTGGTAAAATTTTTAATTTGACGGCGAAAATTGATATCAAATGCGCCAAGTGCGGCAAAAAATTTTCAGATGCTGCGTATGGAGATATGATTCATTATAGAGATTTTAGTGAAATCAAAAGGATGAACATAGCATGGCGTAGCGATAAATGCATCTGCCCGTAATGCGGATATGCTAACCCTGAGAGTAGTTCTATAAAAAATATAGATAAGATTCCAAAGCAGTTTTTCGGGGATATAAAAAAAGGGTGATGAACATGGAAAAACAGGAGTTAAGCGAAGAATTAATCGAGGAAGTTTCAGGCGGAATGGACTACGAGGTCAAAGGCTCATTTGCTATAAAGCTTAAATGCGCTAAGTGCGGAAGATCGTTTGGTTTTAACGGAAAAATTATCTGCCCATATTGCAAGCATGTTAATCATCAATTTTTAGCGCAGTAGTTAGAAAATTATAAGTTATTAAAAACAATATTTTTTACAAAAAAATAAATTTATGCTTGACAAAACTATTTTAAACATATAAAATATAGACGAAAGCTTAAAAAAGGAGGACTCATGTTATGGAAAAAGAAAAATTAAACGAGAACCTTACCGAAGAAGTTGCTGGAGGAAAAGTTGAGCCTAAGCCGTTGCATATTGGCGATCCGGTGGTTGAAAGAAGAGATTTTTGTTCAAAATGTGGGAAACCTTTTAAAACGAAGTCAATACCTTGGGCACCTCTTGGTAAAAAAATGTGCAAGGAATGTTTAGAAAAAGAACATCTAAAATTAGAAAAATAATTTTTAAAGAAAAGCCTCTGCTAAGGAGGCTTTTTCTGGGATTAAAAATCCAAAAATTTTGATAAATACGTCATAGTTTGACATTTACTGCGGCAAAGGGTAGAATCAGCTTGAAAAGCCGTGAATCGTTTGATTTTAATTATAGTTAAAAATCTTGTTTTTGAAGTAATTTTTTGCTTGAAACTATTAATTTTTGACTATAAGTATTTGCCGAAAAATTTAACTTAGGTGTTGAATTTTTTTCAAATTCATTTTATAATGGGTTTGGCACTATAATGGTGCTCGGGCACTATGCCAGTTTCGCCGCGTAGATTCATGCGGTGTTATTTTGAGAAATATCTGCATAGTGGTTTAAAATGGCTTTATATAATGCGCTAAAAAGGCGTTTAATTTACTAAGGAGGAAACTTATGATAGCTGCAGGCGATTTTAGAAACGGTTCTACATTTGAAATTGACGGAAATGTTGTTTCAATTGTTGAATTTCAGCATGTTAAACCCGGAAAAGGAGCTGCTTTCGTTAGAGCGAAAATCAAAAATATTATTACAGGTGCTGTAACTGAAAGAACTTTTAACCCAAGTGAAAAATTCCAGGAAGCTTTTATTGAGCGCAAGGATATGCAATATCTTTACAATGATGGCGATCTTTATTACTTCATGGATAATGAAACTTTCGAGCAACTGCCGATTAATTCATCGGTTCTGGGCGATAACTTTAAATTTGTGAAAGAAAATATGACTTGCAGAGTCCTTTCTTACAAAGGAAATGTTTTCTCTGTTGAGCCGCCATTGTTCGTTGAACTTTTAATCACTCAAACAGACGTTGGATTTAAAGGCGACACCGCAACGAATGCGACAAAACCTGCAATTTTGGAAACAGGTGCCCAAGTTAAAGTTCCGCTTTTCGTTGAAGAAGGCGAGAAAATAAAAGTTGATACCCGCACCGGAGAATATATTGAGCGTGCGTAGGTAATAATTATAAACACAAGAAATTTAGGAGGAAATAATATGACAATTAAAGAACAAGCAGCATATTTAAAAGGTATGCTTTCAGGCATGGATCTTGACGAAGACCGCAACGAAACCAAACTTTTCAAAGGAATTATTGATGCTATTGAAAATTTATCGAATTCTTTTGAAAACCTCGATGAAGACGTTGACGGAATTTTAGATCAACTCGAAGTTATGGACGAAGATTTAGCAGAAGTTGAAAACGAAGTTTTTGAAGACGGATGCGAATGTGGTTGCGATTGCGACTGTGAAAACGACTGCCACTGCGGATGCCATGACGAAGATGACGAAGAATGCTATGAAGTTGTTTGCCCAACTTGCGGCGAAAAGATTTGCATTTCTGAAGAAATTTTAGATGAAGAAGAAATGAGCTGCCCTAACTGCGGCGAACTTTTAGAGTTTGACCTTAGTGACTGCGATTGCGATTGCTGCTGCGATTGCGAATGTGACTGTGATGACGATTGTGACTGCGAATGCGACGACGATTGCGATTGCGGATGCAAATCTTGCGAAGACGATAAATAATAATTTTTAAAATTAACTTATGAAAGCGTGCGCAACTTTGTTTATCGGTTGCGCACATATAATTAAAAAAATTACTTTCGGAAAGGACTGTTAAAATGAAGCTTTTTAAGAATATAAGTGCTTTTTTGGGCTTGGCTCTTACTTTCACCATGCTCATTTTTCTTACAAGCTGTTCCGGAAGTGAAGAAAACCACAAACCCAAGCTGAAAGTTGGAATGGAATGCGCTTACGCCCCTTTTAACTGGATTCAGCCTTCAGCAAAGGGCGGCGGAATTAAAATTTCAGGCGGATGGTATGCTTGCGGTTATGACGTTTACATTGCCAAAAAAGTGGCTCAGTCTCTTGGAAGAGAGCTTGAAATCGTTAAAGTTGATTGGGACGGGCTGTTGCCTGCTTTAACTTCGGGCAAAATAGACGCTATTATCGCCGGTATGTCGGCCACTAAAAACAGAAGAGAGGCCATTGACTTCACTGATGAATATTTCAGCTCGAATGTTGTTGTTGTGATGAAAAAAGGCAGCAAATTCGAGGGTGCGAAGAGCATAAATGACTTTGAAGGCGCGAGGATTACTGGCCAGCTTGGAACCATTCCTTATGATTTCATTGATCAAATGAAGGGCGCAAAGAAAGAAACTGCAATGGAAGATTTTGCTTCGATAATTTCTTCGCTTAGCGCTGGGAAAATTGACTGTTATGTTAGCGAAAAAGCAGCAGCATTAACCGCGGTGCACACTAACCCTTCGCTTACTTACGCCGAGTTTGAAGAGGGCAAAGGTTTTACATATAGTGAAGATGAAATTGAAGTTAGAATAGGCGTTAAAAAAGGCGATAGCCTTCGTGGCGAGATTAATAATGCGCTTAAAGAAATAAGCCCGAGCGAAAGAGAAGATTTGATGAACAAAGCCGTTGAAAATTCTTGCATTAAATAATTTGGTTTTTAAAAATCGGGAGGTGAAATTAAATTGGAAAGAAATTTCTTTTCGTGGATAGTTTACATACTTGAAAATTACGGAACATGGTTTCTAAGAGGAACCGGAACGACGCTTCTTATCTCGTTTTTGGGCACTTTGGTCGGGTTTTTAATAGGTCTTGGAATTTGCACGGTTAAAACCGCTCCGCAGCCGCATAACAAACTAAAAATGGTTTTAATGAAAATTGTTAATATTATTTTCAGCTGTTATGTTGAAATTTTCAGAGGAACCCCGATGATGGTTCAATCGATAGTAATTTATTTTGGCATGCAGGAGTTCATTGGAATTAACTTTAGCCCGACTGTTGCGGGAATTATAATCGTTTCGATTAACACCGGCGCTTACATGGTTGAAGTCGTTAGAGGCGGAATTCAAAGCGTTGATTTGGGCCAAATGGAGGCAGCAAGGTCAATCGGAATGACTCACTGGCAGGCTATGTTTTACATAATTCTTCCGCAGGCAATCAGGAATATCTTGCCGGCAACGTGCAACGAGCTTATCATTAACATAAAAGATACTTCAGTTTTGAATGTTATTTCAGTAACAGAGCTGTTTTTTGTTACGAAATCAATAAGAGGTGCGATTTACAGAACTTACGAAACGTTTATCGTTGTTGCGGTGATATATTTGGTCCTAACTTTAACGGTTACAAGACTTGTTAAATACATAGAAAAACGCATGGATGGGCAAGAAGAATTCGAAGCAGCGCCTTCAACCATTCCTTTTAAGTAAGAAATAAGGTGGCAGTTAAGATGAATGTTATAGAAGTGAAAAATCTTAAAAAATCTTTTGGAAACAACTCTATTTTAAAGGGAGTAAACTACACCTTAAAAGAAGGGGATGTTTCTTGCATAATTGGCCCTTCAGGTTCTGGCAAATCGACTTTTCTAAGGTGCCTTAACTTGCTTGAAAGGCCAGATTCCGGGGAAATAATTTACGAAGGGCAGAATATTTTAAAAGCAGGATATAATGTTGATAAATACCGTTCAAACGTAGGAATGGTTTTCCAGCAGTTTAACCTTTTTAATAATTTAAGTGTTCTTGAAAACTGCATGATAGGCCCGATTAAAGTTTTGAAGCAAAAGCCCGAAGAAGCTAGGAAAAGAGCCGAAAAATGCCTGGAACAAGTTCAAATGCTTAGATTTGCAAACAGCAAACCAAGCCAGCTTTCCGGCGGGCAGAAGCAAAGAGTTGGCATTGCAAGAACTTTAACCATGAATCCTAAGGTTTTCCTTTTTGATGAGCCTACCTCAGCTCTTGACCCTGAAACAGTGGGCGAAGTTTTGAAAGTTATAAAAGAACTTGCCGACATGGGCTTCACCATGGCTGTGGTAACTCACGAAATGGCCTTTGCAAAAGAAGTTTCAACGAAAATTGCTTTCATGGATGGCGGGGTAATTCTTGAAGAAGCTCCACCGAAAGAGATTTTGTCGAATCCGAAAAACGAAAGAACAAAAAGCTTTCTTTCGAGGTTTATTTCAAACTAAAACAGTTCACATTGCTTAAATTTTAGGCAGTGTGTATTTTTTTGAATAGGCGCTTGACAAACAAATATAATGTTAATAACATTATTAGTATCATTAAAAAAGGCGGCAAAACCGCAAAAAATGAAAGAGGGAAATTATTAAATGGTTTTTGAAAGATTAAAATCAATTTTAAAAGAACAATTCGATATTGAAGAATCGAGCATCACTTTAGAAACCAATTTATTCACCGATTTAGAAGCAGATTCGCTTGATTTAGCTGATTTGCTCGCTTCTGTTGAAGATGAATTTGAAATTGACATTGAAGCGGATGAAGATATTTCGGGTTCTATAAGCACAGTTGGAGACATAGTTAACTACATCTCTGAAATAAAGGGAATTTCCTAAAATGTTTCGCAGCTTTTGCCGGCTGCGTTATTTTTTTGCCCAAAATTAATTTTATAATGAATTTCTTTAAACATTATAATTTGATGAAGAGTGTCTAAATTTTTAGATATTAATAAAAAACTCACAAAATCAAGAAGAGTTTGTGCTAAAATATAGAATAATAGTTTAATAAATTGAGGGAGTGTGTTATTATGCCGGATATTCTTAAATTAATTCGTAAAAATATTGGACTCAGCGTTTCTTTATCTGCTGTGGCTGTTGGGGCAATCTGCGGAGCGGTCAAAGCTGCCCAAAATGATTCTTCTTCGAGCAGTGCGCAAACTGATTCTTCGAGCTCAAGTTCCAGTTCAAGCTCGGGTTCTAGCGGGCAAACTGCGCTAACAAACGAAGAAATTGACAAGGTAATTGAAGATTTAAAAATTTCCGGAAGCATTGACAATATAATCGAAAAACTTGACGAAATTATTTACAGAGCTCAGCTTTCGGGCAACACTGCCCTTAGGGAATACGCCGAAAATATGAAAAATTCTTACGAGCTTCAAAAGCAGCTCGACAGCGTTAACACTTTGATTGAAGCGATGAAAAAGAAAAACACGGATATTGCCGCAGTTGACGACCAAGTTAAAAAAATTCTTTCAGTTGACACTATTTCTTCCGACCTTGATGGCGCTGTCTCCGACGAAGCTTTGCTGGTTATTAAATCGCTTAGCAATGACAGCTCAAAGCAGCTTCAAGAAACTTTGGCAGAAGTTGAAAGCCTTGTTGACCTTAAAGATGTTGGGTCGCTTACCGTTCGCCAGAGGAGCCTTCTTGACATAATCTTGCTTAGTAAAATAATCGAAGATGGAATGGTTGAAGACGAAAGGCTCCAGCTTGCAAAAGACACTTTGGCAGTTGCAGTTACTATTTTGGAATCTTACCAAAAGCAGAATTACCCGCAAAATAATTACAACACCCTCGTTGAAGGCACGCAGCGCTTTATAAGTTCGGCGAAAAAAGCTTCGAGCGTTCTTCCTGAACAGGTTGTGTTTTTCGACGGCCATTTTGATGTTACTCATCCGCCTATAATGTACGACGGCCATATTTTAATGGCGGTTGATGACCTTTACAAATACATTGATGCAACAATTGAATATATGTACAATAACTCCACAATGGTTATAACTTCGCCGAATAAGATTCTTGAAATTGTTAGCGGTCAAAACGTTGCTTACCTTAACGATAAGCCCTACAATATGCCTGTTCCGATTCTTTCTTTTGAAGACACTACCTATATGCCTGTTGAATTTTTTGCTCAGGCTTACGATATTTCTTACAAATGGCTTGCGGACCATGATTTCATTGTTCTTTACAAAAATTTGGTGCAGCTTGAAAATCCAAGTGTTCCTAACCAGCTTAGCAAGGGTTAATATTTTAATTAGGGAGAGAGTTTAATGGCTAAATATACGATAATTTCCGACATTGGAAAAGGTTTGGTTTCGCTTCTTCGCGATAAGCTTGTTCCCGAACCGGTTGATAAAGGTGAAAGCATTGGAATTTGCGACCCAAAAGAACGCGGAGGCTACATCGTTGGAATTCACCCTTATGATATAAAAGAAGACACAAGTGGACGAGCCACTGAAAACACGACTTTGCCCGACGGAAGCGTTCAGGACCCGCCTGCGATGATCGAGCTTTATTATGTTGTTTCGGTGTGCAGCAAGGCAGAAATTGAAACTAAAGCGCTTGATGAAGCTAAAATCATCGGTAAAATAATTCAAATTTTCAAAGATAATCCGACCATCCCACCGAGGTATATGCCGAATAACGTTGGCATGCCGATTGAAAATGTTCCGATAAGCATGCTTCCGCTTAACATGGAAGAAAAAGTTAAAGTTTGGACTATGTTTGGTGAGCCTTACAAACTTTCGGTTTTTTACGTCGTTGGCCCGATTGCAATTGATTCTGAAAATATTCATAAAGCTAAGAAGAAGGTTGAAACCGTTTATCTTAGCAGCGATCAATTCTCGCCTACAAAAACGGTTGAATTTGCAACGCATATTAAAGAGGAAGACATTGACGATGAATACACCGAGCGCCCTGATGAGGACGAAGACGAGGAAGAAGAGGATGATTTTTCAGATGATGAAGAATCTTTAGATGACGATGAACTTTCTGATGACAGCGGCAGTGATAGCGACGATGAACTTTCAGACGATGAAGAGGAAAGCAAAAGTGAAGACGAAGATTTTTCTGATGAAGATGAAGAGTTTTTAGATGATGGAAGTGACGAAGATTCAGACTTGGATTTAAATGAAGGTGACTCCGAAGAAGAATAAAATTAATTTTGAAAGGTGGGAAAGTCATGAGAGTTATTCACAAGGCTTCGCTTGCGTTTCTTTTGAAAGATATTTATTCCAAAATGCCCGTTTCAAATGCGGTTATTCTTTGCAACGGCAAGCAAAACCCTTACACTCACAAAAAAAGCGGGCATTATGTTTTTTCGAATCTTTACCCCGGCGAATATGAAATTTCAATAAGCTGCAAAGGATACAATAGCCTTAATTTTCCTGTGACTTTGCGAGAAAACGAAACGAAAGAAATAATTTCGGATTTATCCTACAGCGTGGATAACCAAGACATGATGCGCATAACTAGAATTGAAGCTGACTGCAGGCATGGCAAGAAGATTCTTAAAGATGCAGGGGTAAGGCTGAGGCTTAAAAACGAGCTTAGTTTTATGAAATTAATTGAGCCAACTGAGCAAGGCAGCGATGTTCTTAAGCTGAATATCGACATGATAACTGGGCTTTTGGGCCAAAATTATATTTATGAACACAAAAAAGAAATGCGCGAAATTTTCTTTTGGGGTTACGACCAAGAAAAAAAGGCATATATTTTAAGAGATTTTCAAGAAACAAAGCTTGAACCCGGCGGGAAGTTTTACGTTTTTTGGGATGTTAAAACGGACTCAAAAGGCAGGCTTATAATGCCTATAATGCCGCAATTTATGAAAGAAAGCATTTTGAAATTTGAGCTCACTTCGGGCTCTTTGCGCTCGAATGCCGAAATAGATATCACAGGCAAAGAAAATTCCGGCCAGGCTATTTATGTGGATGCTAACTTCAGAAAAATGAGAAAAAGAAAGGCTGAGGTGTAGTTTTTATGGCAATTTCAGTTACGGCTTCGGCGCAGTGCATTTGTTCTTTCGGGACTGCTCCTTCGGCGCTTATGGTGCTGCCTGAAGCTATGGCAATGGCTCAGCAAAAACCAATGGCCACAATAATGGACAATAAACCAATGGTTAATATAATGCCTTTTGCGATGTGTACTTCAATGGCTAACCCTCAGGTTTCTGCGGCGACTGCAGCCGCTGCAGGAGTTTTAACGCCAATGCCGTGCGTTCCTGTTACGAATGCCCCTTGGACGCCTGGCTCGGCCACAGTTATGATTAAAGGTAAGCCTGCGCTTAACAACACGTGCAAGCTCATGTGCAACTGGGGCGGGGTTATCAGCATAACGAACCCCGGAGCAACCACTGTTATGGTTCCTTAATTTGTTAACTGAAAGTGTGGTATCAAGGCTTGGAAATACCTATTTTTAAAAACAATTTTGAATATCTACTTAGCGAATTTAATTGCATAAAAAGCTTGCTTCAAAAATATCTTAAGTGCAAAGAAAAAGGAAATTTTAAATCTTGCAGAAAAGAGGCACTGAGTGATTTTAGAGCCGAAGAGCTTTTGCTTGAAATGCGCCTTGAAGAGGGCAGAGAAAAAATTTTTTCATCAGCTTTATATATTAAAAGAAAATGCAGGCTGAGCAAGCTTGATTGGTTTGCGCTGATGCTTGCGGCAATGACCGAATTTGACGAAAGCTACAAAGAGCTGATTTTAAAAATTGAAAATGCTGAAAGCCTCACTTACAATGCGATTTTAAAGCTTTATTTTTTCACTGAGGATATATCGGAAATTGAAAATAGCTGCGACGTTTTGGCAGTTTGCAAAGAGAAAATGAATTATTTTTGCTTTGTGGATGGCATGCCGAAAATTGACCTGCGGATTTATGATAACCTTATAAATAATTCGCAAAACAAAATAAAAATCCCCGGCGTGAACCTTTGCCCGGTGAGCAATCATTTTGAGCTGCTGCTTACGATAAGGGAAGAAACAGCAGCCAAAGTAAACGATTTTTTGGGCGAGCCTGAAGATGGAGGCCCGGTTTGCATTTGTTTTTACGGCGAAGAGGGAATAGGCAAGAAAACGCTTGTAAACAGGATATGTGGCTTGAAAGACAAAGATTTAATTTACATTAACATTGATAAATTAAAAGGCGAAAACTTCAGCAAAAACGTGATAACCGCTTGCAGAGAAGCCTTTTTTATTAAAGGTTGGGTTTGCTTTTACGGCGGCGAGAATCTTGGAACCGAAAGGCAAGGCCTTTTGAACCTTGCGGCCGAAATTGCTTTTAAATTTTGCAGGGTTGTGTTTGTTCTTTCGAAAGAAAAAACAGGAATGATAGGAAATCCTGATGAAATTGACTTTGTAAGCATAGAGCTGCCAGAGCTTACAATCGACGAAAGATTCAAACTTTGGAAGGAAGAATTAAACGGCAAAAAAGTGAGCAAAAACCTTGATGTTTCTGAGCTTTCTGGTAAGTTCACTTTAACGCCGAAACAAATCAAAATGAGCGTTTTAGACGCTGCTGTAAGGGCAGAAATGGAGAAAAAGCCGCTGATTGACAGCCAAATGATTTCCAGCTGCGTTTATAGCCAAATGACGGAAAACCTTTCTGAAAAAGCGACTCTTATTAAAAAGAAACACACTTGGGATGAACTGATTTTAAACCCCGATGAAAAAGCGATTATTAAAAGAGCTTGCGACCAACTGAGGTACAGGCGAGTGGTTTATGACAAATGGAAAATGGGCAATAGGATTCTTTATGGAACAGGCCTTAGCATGCTTTTTGCCGGCCCTTCAGGAACAGGTAAAACAATGGCTGCGCAGGTCGTTGCGCATGAGCTAGGGCTTGAAATCTACAAAGTTGACCTTTCAAGAGTTATCTCGAAATACATTGGTGAATCTGAAAAAAACCTGGGCGAAATTTTCGATAGCGCTAAAAAGAGCAACGTTATTTTGCTTTTCGATGAAACTGATTCCATTTTCGCAAAGCGCACCGAGGTTAAAGATTCCCACGACAGAAACGCAAACCTTGAAACTTCCTATCTTCTTCAAAAAATGGAAGAACACACAGGGATAACCATTTTAACAACGAACTTCCTTGAAAATATTGATAAAGCGTTTTTCAGAAGAATAAATTACGTAGTTCATTTTGCTTTCCCGAATGCCGCTGCGAGAAAAGAAATTTGGCAGAAAATGTTCACGAAAGAAGTGCCCCTTGCGAAAGACATTGACTTTAATTTCATTGCAAAACAATTCGAGCTTTCAGGCGGAAGCATCAAAAACGCCTGCTTGACAGCTGCTTTCATGGCGGCTTCTGAAAACACTGAAATAACAATGAAACACATGATTAAATCAATTGAATATGAAATAAAAAAGCAAGGCAAAATGGTTTCTAAATCCGATTTTGCGGAATATGGTTACTTGCTTTGATAAAAAATGCCTCCTTTGGCTTATATTTTTAATAAATCGTGAAAACTAGCATAAAATATAAACTACGGGAGGTATTGACATGTTAAAAACACTTATAGTAAATTTAGTAATAAGCCTGGGAGTTGGCGGGCTTTCTTCAATTTTAACGAAAGATTCAATGGATGTTTACAGCACGATTGCTTTGCCGCCTTTTGCGCCGCCTTCGTCGCTATTCCCAATTATGTGGACAATTCTTTACATTTTAATGGCAATTTCAGCAACGATTATTTACAGGAAATCTCCGACAGTAAAAGGTTTGGTAATTTACGCAGTTCAGCTTCTTGTTAACTTCATTTGGCCGCTTATTTTCTTTGACGGAAGAATGTTTTTTGCTTCGTTTTTGTGGCTTATGCTCCTTTGGGTTTTAGTTTTGTGGATGACAGTGGAATTTTACAAAGTAGACCACATTGCTGCGTATCTTCAAATACCTTATATCCTGTGGCTCACGTTTGCTGCTGTTTTGAATTGGAGCGTTTTTGCGCTTAACTCCGGGAATATATGATTTTTAGGAGATGTTTTTAAGTGATATTTAAAAGCCAAACTATGAACATTAATTTCAAAGATGCTGTTTCTTACCTTACTTTTAAAGATCTTGAGAAATATGGCTTTTTCAAACACGCTTACTCTACCAGAATAGGTGGGGTAAGCGAAAATGAATTTAAATCTTTAAACCTTGGTTTTGCGACCAAAGACAGCAGCGAGAATGTCAAAAAGAATTTCAGCATTTTTTGCGCTGCTTTTGGCGTTTCTGAAGGTAAACTTGCGATAACTTCGCAAATTCACGAAGATGAAATCAAAGAAGTTAAAAACATTAGTAAGTTCACGATTTTTAATGGTGTTGATGGCCTTGTGACGAATGAGCCGGGAGTAACTCTAGCTACTTTTCATGCTGATTGCTTAGCTGTTTACATGATTGACCCCGAGAAAAAAGCGGTGGGACTTGCTCATGCAGGCTGGAGAGGAACCGTTAAAAACATAGCCGGGAAACTCGCGCGCAAACTCGAAAGTACATACGGCTGCAATAAAGAAAATTTAATTTGCGCTTTGGGCCCAAGCATCGGCAGCTGCTGCTTTGAGGTTTCAAGCGATGTTACCCAAATTTTCCGCTTGCTGGATATTCCTGAAACTTATTTAAAAGATGGAAATAAAATCGACCTCCCGGAAGTAAACCGCAGGCTTCTTCTTAACGAAGGTCTTAAAGATGAAAATATTATTAAATCGGATGTTTGCACGATGTGCTTCAAGGATTTGCTTTTTTCGCACAGGGCAACGGGTGGCAAACGCGGCACGAACGCTGCTTTTATTTCGCTTGTTTAGCTTTCTCTTAAGGAGTTAAACGTTCCCATGAGGTTCAAAGTGCCGTAGCCCCACTGAACATTCGGGTATTCTCGCCGGTCTTCTCTTATGCATCCTCTTATCAAAATTGAACGAAGCCTGTTGCCGGTTGTGGCGGGTGCATTGCCTTGAACAATTGCCCACTGCAAAATCAATGCTGCTGCGCCCGAAGTTATTGCTGCTGCTGCGCTTGTGCCCGTCATTGTGCCGAGGCCATAAGGGTAGTAGCCTTCTATGTTTACCCCTGGAGCGGCAAAATCAGGCACCATTTTCGAAGTTAAGGCCGGACCCCACGAGCTGTTGATATAAAGGCTGTTTTCAATGTCGTTATAAGCTGCAACTGCAATGGCTCCAATCGCTGTTGAGGGGATTACCGTCGTGTAATTTGGCACGGGCGAAACGAATTCAACATCAGGGCTAACAAAACCCGTCATCGGCAGCCAGGCATTAAACCTTCCGTTTATGACAACATCGCCATGAAGCGTTATTTCCCAAATTCCGGGAACGGCATCTTCAATTTGAAAAAACGCAAATCTGTTGCCATCTTGATGATAAAAAATTCTAACTAAAGATTTTTCAAAAATAAGCTTTTTTTCATAGCGGGTGCCTACGAAAAAGGGTATTCTGTTTATAACTTCTCCCGTGGGAGATTTTAAAGAAAACGAAATTTTATCAAGGTCTTCATACCAAACATATACGCAGAAGTCTTTTGTCATTTCGCCTGCTCTTACTTCAATCGTTGCGGTGTCTCCCGTTTTTTCAACTGTTCCGCTTGTGTGGTGCCTTGCGTTGCTTTCGTTTCCAACGGCTGTGCAAACCGCTATGCCTATGTTGCTTGAAAGAGAAGTGATGTAGCTTTCGAGCCTGTTTTGGCCATTGTGCCCGCCGAAATTCGTCCCGAGGCCTATGCAGCTGACTGAAGGGTTGCCTGCAAGCTCTGCTCTTTCTATGCCAAAGGTAAGGCCAAGCATTATGTCGATTGACTCATAAGCGTTTTTTTGATTTTCCGGGACGAAAAATTTATTTCTATAATATTCGCTTGCGCCTTTTAGTTTTACCACGATTATGTCGGCTTCAGGTGCAGCTCCGATGAAGTTTTCAATGCGCCTTCCAGCAGCCACCGAGGCAAGAAAAGTTCCGTGGCCGTTTTCGTCTCTGTGCGGAACAATGCTGTAAGGGTCGTCGCTTCTGAGAGCTTCGTTTATTTTTTCTTTTGTGTAAACTGTTCCGAAAATCACGCCATCAGTGGGCTCGCCTGAATCAATCGTTTGATCCCAGATGTAGCTTATTCTCGTGGTGCCGTCTTCATATTGAAAAGTGGGGTTCGTGTAGTCAATTCCTGTGTCAATGAAAATAAGCGAAACGCCGCTTCCAAGAAGATTTAAATAAGGCCTTTCTTGAACTCTTAAAATGCCCGCAGCTTCGAGTGACTCCTCGTTTGTAAGGCCGTAAATTTCGGGGTAAACGTTAATTACATCGTAGCCAAGCTGCGCGAGAATTCCGTCCATGTAGCTTTCGTCTGTGTAAAGAATCGCAACGCCATTTTTCAAAACTTTGCCTAATTTTATGTAAGGTCTTTCTGCGAGGTAATTTTGAAATGAAATTGTGTACCAGTAATAAAAACTAACGGTTGTGGGCAAATTTACGAATTCATAAAGAGGCATGTTTGCTATTTCTTCTGCTGATAATGTTGCCAAAATTTTTCACCTTGCTTCAAGTTATTCTGCCGAAGTTTCTCAGCTGCGAGAGCGTGTTTGCAAGGCACAGCGTGCCGTAACCCCAGGCATTGTTGGGGTAATCTATTCCCGGTTTGCGCCTTGCTCCGCTTTTTAAATAGGCTTTTATTCTTTCGCCGTATAAATACGGGTCGTTTGACTGAACTATTCCCCACTGCATTAAAAGCGAAGCGCAGCCCGTCACGAAAGGTGCAGCCATGCTTGTTCCTGTGAAAACGCTGTAGCCGCCGCTTGCTTTCGTCGTTAAAATGTCAACCGCCGGGGCGACCAAATCGGGTTTTACATAAATAAAATTAAGCGTGTAGCCTCTTCCTGAAAAGTTTGCAATGATGTCTCTCGAAGAGTCATAACCCCCAACGGTTACAACATTTTGAGCGGTCGAGGGAAGAGTCAGCGTGTGGTCGATTGACGGAAGAGTGAAGGTTGTTTCTTCCGAAACTTCTTCGGTTGTGGGTAAATAGATATTATACTTGCCGTAAACTATCTGCGCGGCTCTTATTCTTAGCGTGAAAATTCCCACGGGGTTTGATTTCGTGTTTGAATTTATTTGAAAAAATATTTCTTGAAAAGCGTTGTAAAATTGCGGTTGACCATAGTTAATTATCACCGAGATATCAGCAAAGCGGTAGCTTTTTATTCTGTCATAATAAAGAATTTCTCCGGTTGATTGCCCGTTTGGAAGGATTAGCTCAACGGTGAAGGAATCAACGAAGTTCTTCCAAAGCGCAACGTAAAATGAGGGCGATTTACCGGAATAAAAAAACGAAACTTCCTGCATTTGCCCGGAATTTATTTCGCCCATGTAATGATGCCCGGCGCTGCCTTCATTCCCGGAGGCAACTATTATCGAGGTTTTCCATCTTTCTGACATATCGTTTATGAAAAGTTCAAAAAGCGATTGCCCATTGTGCGGGCCGTCGTTTGTGCCGTAGCTTATGTTTATCGCAACGGGCATTTGCAGCATTAAAGCCTTTTCGATCACATATTTAAGAGCACGCATGAACTCAGTTGTCCTTGCGAAAGATGGGAAGCCTTTTTCGCCAAGTTTAACAATAATAAGCGAAGCTTTTGGCGCAATGCCTTCATTTTCACCGTTTGAGCTTCTGCCGTTTCCCGCTGCAATTCCCGCAACGGCGGTCCCGTGGCCCAAAGTGTCGGATTCCGGGACGATTTCAAGAGGGTTTTGGCTTTGAAGAGCACGGTTGATATCTTCGTTTGAATATTCCGCGCCGTGGTTAAAGCCCTCGGGAGGTGTGCCATTTAAAGTTTGGTCCCACATATAAAGGATTCTCGTGGTGCCGTCTTCGTTTATGAAATCAGGGTGAGTGTAATCAATCCCGGAATCAATTATTCCAATTATAGTTCCTTCGCCGGTAAGATCGTAATTTTGAGAGGTCTTGACGCTGGTAATGCACGACCGGCTGATTTCTTCTTTTAAATTAAGCGTTAAAATTCTTGGAAGTTCTGTGTATTCAATTTGAGTGTAATTTGAAAGCAATGAAACTTTATCGTATGAAAGCGTCATGATTGCGTAGTTTTGGTTCAAAATTTCAATTTCAGCGCCTATTTCATTTGCCACGCTTAAAATGTCGCCATTATATTTTATAATTACTTCCCAGGTGTTGCTTTCAGGCGTGTAGCCTGTTTCAAACTCCGTGCCTTCGAACTCAAAAAGAACATTTTCGCTTGGTAATCTGCTCAAAAATGGCATGTTTTCCAAAACCTCCTTGGTAATGTATATGAAATCACTGCGTTTAATATAAGTTATTAGGTTTCGCAGAGAAGTTATGCTAAATTTTTGGTGAATTTAAAATATTTTGATTCTGAATACAAAATACTACTGGTAATTCATGTGAATAATTAGTATAATATGGAGTATAAGTTTGAGAGGTGAATTTTGTTTGGATAAATCATGTTGTGTGATACTTGCAGCAGGCGAAGGCAAAAGGATGAAGTCAAGCATCCCGAAGGTTCTTTCACCTGTTTTATTCGAGCCTATGGTTGGCTGGGTTATTAATTCCGTTATTAATTCAAAAATAAATGATATTTGCGTTGTAACTGGCTACCGCCATGAGCTTGTTGAGGATTATGTTAGTAAGCTTAGTTACAATTTGGAAACAGTTATTCAAAAAGAAAGAAAAGGCACCGGCCATGCGGTGATGACGGCTTTGTCGTTTTTGGAAAAGCACGCAGGCGGGGATGCCTTAATTTTAGGTGGAGACGCGCCTTTTGTTGACAAAAAAACAATCACAAAGGCTTACAAAGCTCATAAAAATTCGAATAATTCCGCTACTATTATTTCTTCAAGGCTTGAAAACCCTGTGGGCTATGGAAGAATAGTAAGAGATTCCGATGACTATAACGTTAAAGCTATAGTCGAAGAGAGTGATGCCAGTTTTGGCCAGCGCTCAATAAAAGAAATAAATTCAGGTGCTTATTGGTTCAAAGTTGATGATCTTATTAAGTATCTGTCTTTAATAACTAATGATACTTTCCAAGGAGAGTATTATTTAACTTCAATAATAAAATTAATGATAGATGCCGGGCTGAGAGTGGACGCATTTGAAACGTCTTCATGCAACGTTGCACTTGGTGCAAACGATGTGTGTCAGCTTCAGCATCTAAATGATATCGCCAGGAATAAAGTCATTGACGGAATGATGGAAAATGGCGTTAAAATTCCTTGCCGCGACGGAGTTATAATCGGCAAGTGGGTTGAAGTTGGTTCAGGAACAACCATTTTGCCCGGAACAATTCTTTCGGGTAAAACGACCATCGGTAAAGAATGCATAATCGGGCCTAACAGCCAAATTATTGATTCAGCAGTTGGAGACAGCGCGGTTGTGAACCAAAGTTACTGCAAAAAAGTGAATATAAAAAGCGGCGAAGAGATAGGGCCTTTTGCCTCTTTGAAAAGTTAAAGTAATCAAGAATTTTAAAGCTAAGGAGAAGAAGTCATGCAAGAACAAGGCAGAAAATTAAAGATTTTTATGGCAAATTCAAACCCCAAGCTGGCAAAAGACATAGCGCGCGAACTAAATTGCGAGCTTGGAGAATCTGAAATCACCAGATTTAGCGACGGTGAAACCTCAGTTTCTATTCATGAATCCGTGAGAGGTGCTGACTGCTTTATAATTCAGTCAACAAGTTACCCAGTGAATGAAAACCTGATGGAACTTTTAATCATGATTGACGCTATGAAAAGGGCTTCCGCTGCGAGAATCACGGTTGTTATGCCGTATTTCGGCTATGCTCGCCAAGACAGAAAAGCAAGGCCCAGAAGCCCGATTTCTGCGAAGCTTGTGGCAGATTTAATCACAACTGCAGGCGCAGACAGAATTTTAACCATGGAGCTTCATGCGCTGCAAATTCAAGGATTCTTTAATATTCCTGTTGACCACATAATATCTGCTCCGCTTTTCACTTCTTACATTAAGGCTCAGCCTGAATTTGACCCCGAAAAATTCACTGTTTTAGCCCCTGATTTTGGCTCGGTTTCAAGGGCTCGCCAGTTCGCAACTAGGCTTGGCTGCCCTGTGGCTATAATCGACAAAAGAAGGCCAAAACCGAACGTAAGCGAAGTTATGAACATCATTGGTGATGTTAGAGATAAACATATAATAGTGGTTGATGATATTATCGACACTGCAGGAACCATCTGCAATGCTGCGAATGCCGTTATTGAAAAAGCCGGCGCAAGGGACGTTTACGTTTATGCTTCGCACGCTGTTCTTTCAGGCCCTGCGATTGAAAACCTTAAAAATGGCCCGATTAAAAAAGCAACTTTCCTGAACACCATAAATATTCCTGAAGAAAAAATGATAGATAAATTCACAGTTTTAAATGTTGCACCTGTTATTTCTGAAGCGATAAACAGGATTCATAAAGACACTCCCGTTTCAACAATGATTTTGGAGTAAAACTTGAGCGCTATAGATTTCATTATTGTTGGGCTTGGGAACCCCGGAAAAGAGTATGAGAAGACTCGGCATAACGTCGGGTTTCTCGCTCTTGATTTTTTAGCAAAGCATTTTAACTGTGATTTTAATTTAAAAAAGTTTAATTCCAAAGTAGGAAGTTGCCAAATTTCAGGCAAAAAAGTTTTATTTTTGAAACCTCAAACTTACATGAACCTTAGCGGTGAGGCCGTTGTGAGCGCTATGAATTTTTATAAAATTCCGCCTGAAAAAGTTTTGCTTATTTTCGATGATGTTTCTTTTGAAGTGGGCAAAATAAGAATCAAAAAGAAAGGTTCTCACGGCGGGCAAAATGGGGTTAAAAATATAATTGCTCTTTCAGGCAGCGACATGTTCCCGAGGGTTAAAATTGGCGTAGGCAACAAGCCAAACCCAGGGTGGGATCTTGCTGACTGGGTTCTTTCGAAGTTTTCGGCTAGCGACTTTAAAACACTTGAGGAATCTTTTGAAAAGGTTGTTTCGATTGCTGAGCTCATCGTTAGTGGCCAGATTGAAAACGCCATGAGCAATTACAACTAAAAAAGTTATGGAAATAAAAAAAGAACGTTTAGACGTTTTGCTCGTTAAGCTTGGTGTTGCCTCAAGCCGAGAAAAAGCGAAAAATTTAATTTTAGAAGGCAGCGTTTGCGTGAATAACGCTTTGGTTTGCAAGCCTTCGGCTCTTTTTAGCGAAGATGCTAAAATTAAAATCGACGAGAAAAAAACTCATTATGTAAGCCGCGGTGGGTTTAAGCTTGAAAAGGCTATTAATTCTTTCAGAATTTCAGTGAAGGGCCTTTGCTGCATGGATATTGGCGCTTCAACAGGCGGGTTTACCGACGTTTTGCTTAGAAGCGGTGCAGCTTTTGTTTATGCGGTTGATGTTGGCTCTGGCCAGCTTGACGAAAGCCTTAGGAAGAATAAAAAGGTTGAAAACCTTGAAAAAACTAACATAAGGAACCTCGAAAAAAGCCGGCTTAAGCATAAAATAGACTTCTTCACCGCGGATGTTTCGTTTATTTCGCTTAGCTTGGTTTTGCCGGAAATTAAAAGGCTTGTTTCTGAAAATGCCGAGGGTGTTTGCCTTATTAAACCGCAGTTTGAAGCGGGCAAGGGTGCTGTTGGTAAGCGTGGGGTTGTGAAAGACGTTAAAATTCACGAAAAGGTCATTAATTCAGTTTGCAGCTTTTGCATTTCGAATGGTTTTAGCGTTTTAAGTCTTGATTTTTCGCCTGTTAAGGGCCCGGAGGGAAATATTGAATACCTTGTGCATTTGAAGGTTTCTGAAAGTCCGGTTATGAACCCGAATTTGAACATTAAAAAGATGGTTGACTTATCGCACAAGAATTTTAAAAATAAAGCTGTTTAGGTGATTTGCTTGAAATTAGGTTTGGTTTTTAACGAAAAAAATAAAATACCCGAAAATGAAATCGGAAAGATTTGCCAAATGCTTGATGCTGAAGTTTTAGTTTTTCAGAATTTTGGCAATGTTTGCGGCGTTAAGCATGTTTCTAGTTTGGAGCAGTTAATTAAAAGCAGCGATATCATCCTGGCTTTTGGCGGCGACGGAACAATTTTGGAAACTGCTAAGTTTGCCGCAATTTACGAGAAGCCCGTTCTTGGCATTAATACTGGATATTTGGGCTTTCTTGCATGCATTGAAAGGTCCGAGATAAGCAAGCTTAAAAAAGTTTTAAACAGCGAATTTAAAGTTAGTTCTCGAATGATTTTGGAGTGCAAGTTTAAAGAAAAAAGTTTTTTGGCCTTGAATGATGTTGTTTTGAGCCGTGGTGCGGGTTATCGCGTGGCAAATTACAGCGTTTTTAAAGAAAATTTTGGCAAAACTTTTGATTGCCTGGCAGATGGCATCATCGCGGCTACCCCAACGGGCTGCACGGCTTATTCTTTTTCTGCCGGTGGGCCTATTTTAGAGCCTGAGCTTGAAACGTTAGTCGTTACGGCAATTTGCCCGCACTGTGCTGGGGTTAGAAGCTTGGTTCTTGACGCAAAAAGCCCTTTGAAAATTAATTTTAAGCCCAAAGAAAATTCGGAAGTTTGCATTTTTGCAGACGGAAATTTGCAGGCTTCGAGCTTTGAAGAGGGAACGGCCGAGATTAAAAAATCAAGCTTGAAAGCAAGGCTTATTTACCTAAATGAAAGCAATTTTTTTCAGCAAATAAATAAAAAGTTAATTTAAAAAATCAGAGAGGATGAATTTTTAATGAAAGTTATGGTTGAAGCTTCCGCAAGGCATGTGCATTTATCAGAAAGCGATGCTAAAGCTCTTTTCGGCAGAATTCCCGCAAAGGTGAGGGATCTTTCGCAGCCTGGGCAGTTTGTTTGCGACGAAAGAGTTACCATTGTTGGCCCTAAATTCGAAATTAAAAACGTTGCGGTTTTGGGCCCTTGCAGGAATAAAACTCAGGTTGAAATTTCAATGACTGATTCTTTGAAACTTGGAATTAAAGCTCCGATTCGCGAGTCGGGCCACCTTGACGGCAGTGCGGCTTGCAAGCTCGTTGGCCCTGAGGGCGAAGTTAGCCTGAGCGAAGGCGTTATTATTGCAAAAAGGCACATTCACATGCCTTTGAGCGATTCCGAAAAAAGCGGAATTGCAAACGGAACTATAGTTAAAGTTGCTGTTAAAAGCGGCGAAAGATCGCTTATTTTTGATGATGTTGTAGTGAGAGTTAGTGAAAAATTTGCTCTTGCAATGCACATTGACACCGATGAAGCTAATGCTTGCGGCTTTGAAAAAGGAATTGAAGGCGAGATAATTATGTAATAATTTCCTATATTTGCTATTGATTTTTAAAATATTTTATTGATAGCAATGAAAATTTGTAGTTTTACTCATTTTTGGTTGAATTAACATAAATATAGGTAGTATAATACAAATTGTGGCGAATTTTTGAGATTTTCTTAATGAAGGAAGATAATATTTGGATTTTAATCATAAAACAGTGCTTATTTCAGAAACGCTTCTGGCACTAGAAATAAAAGAAGACGGAGTTTATGTTGATGGTACTGCCGGAGGGGGAGGCCTTTCGAAGCAAATTGCTAAGAGGCTTTCAAACAAAGGCAAACTCATTTGCATTGACAGAGACCCGGACGCTATCGAGGTTTGTAAAGAACGCCTTGGAAGTTTTGAAAATGTACATATAGTTCACGGAAATTTTTCTGATATATATAGTATTGTTGAAAATTTGGGTATTAGCAAAATCGATGGTGTGGTTCTTGACTTGGGAGTTTCTTCGCATCAGCTGGATTTGGCTGAGAGAGGTTTTTCTTATAACCAAGATGCACCGCTTGACATGAGGATGAGCAAAGAAGGCAAGTCTGCTTATGATGTTGTTAATTTCATGAGTTATGAAGAGATTAGAAATATTATAAGCATGTATGGCGAAGAGAGGTTTGCTCCTAAGATTGCAAGAGCGATAGTTAAAAAAAGAGAGAAAAGCTTGATTAAAACCACAAAAGAACTTGCAGAAATAGTTAAAGAGTCGGTTCCTTTTTCAGCTAAGAGAGATTCCGGTCACCCTGCAAGAAAAACCTTTCAAGCGATTAGAATTTATGTGAATAATGAATTGAAAAATCTTGAAGTTGGATTGGATGAATCTTTGAAACTTCTTGAAAAAGATGGAATTATGGCAATTATAACCTTCCATTCATTGGAAGATAGAATCGTTAAACAAAAAATGAACGGTTGGGCCAAAGGCTGCACGTGCCCTTCAGATTTCCCGGTTTGTGTTTGCGGGAAGAAGCCTGAGGTCAAAGTTTTAACGAAAAAGCCGATTATTCCGTCCGATAAAGAAGTGGATATTAATTTCAGGAGCCGCAGCGCGAAACTGCGAGTTTGCAAAAAGATTTAGAAAGTGATTTGGAGGGACGGTTTTAGGTGTACAATAACAATGCAGTTTACGACTTTAGTGTGTTCGAAGAACAAAAAAGAGCCAGGCAGGCCCAAGTTTTTGAGCTTCCCAGCGTAGAAACAAGAAGAAAAAATAAGCAAATTGAAAAGCTTAAGTTTTATGGAAAGTGTTTGTCTTTACTTTTAACTTCTGCAACCGTTATTGGTGGATTCTTGTTTGGACAAGCTAAATTGGTTGAATACAACTCAATTATTTCAAACAAATCTGCAGAGCTTGAAGAATTTAAAAGCAGAAATAAGCAGCTTGAGATGAAATTAAATGAAGTAACTGCTCCAAAATCAATGTCAGACGACCAAACAAGCCAGTTTGTTGAAACAGTTACCATATCATCAGGGGATAAAGCTCAAATAAGTTAACGTACATATTAAAAACTACCGAATGTTTAGTTCGGTAGTAATTTTTTTATTGAATTACAATTTTTGATATTTTAGTGCCGTGTGGTTTTAAAAGATTTTTAAGTTATACTATTTGCTTTTTCAGGCACAATTAAACATTCATAAATGTCGCTTTCGCTAATCGCAGGTTTAAAAACAGGTCTTGCAACATTCGTATTGAAAATTTTTATCCCCCTAGAAATTTTGAAAAAGCCGTTCGGGCTGATGCTTAATTTAGGAATACTAAAGTAAAGTCAAAACGGTGTTATTATGCCGTTTTTTCTTCTTTTAATTTTCGAAGATTTGAAATTATAGTTTCCAAGAATTTTTTTGAGATAGCTTAATACGGAAGACGCACTGAAAGGATTTGCATTTGGAGCGCAGAAAGTAAAGCATAGCTTTTTTAAGTTTTTATTCATTTACGAGATTATTTTCTTTATTTTCAGCTTTTATTTTAACATTATTTAATTAAAAAATTGATATATTTTTAATAATCAAGGGGATTATTTCACGATTGCTGGATTTCAAAAGCAATTCACGCTTTAATAAACTGACAATTTAATTTTTTAATGTTTTTGGAAGTGAATTTAAAGAAAGGATAAATTTTTTAATCTTCAATACTGCTTTCTATAACGGTTCGCTCTTCAGCCGTGGCCGCATTGATTTTATTTCCATTGTTGGCCATGGGGTTTGAAACAGACATAGTAAATATCCCTATGTGCCGAAACCCGAACGGGCTCATTAAATTCATTGTAGGAACATTCGAAAAATTAGCCATAGTTGCTGGTGCACATGAAGGCATAGATGCTGGATTTTGGGTTTGCATAGCCAAACGCTTGGCAATATCTTCAAATATTTTTTTGCTTAAATATTCGCGTTCTTTTTTCAAAAATATCGGCCAATTATATTGTTTAAAAAATTGCAAAAATGAATGTTCTTGGCCTTTATAAATTATTTTTAAATCCGGGTTACATTTGTTGAAGGCGGTGGGGCATACTTCATGCAAATCATTCCCCAGGATTACTTTCTTTAAATTTTTGCATCCTGAAAATGCACCAGAGCAGATTTCGTTTATTTCGGGTAGCTCAACGACTTCAATATTTAGTTTATTTTGCAAAGCATAATCATATAGCACTTTTGTTTTTGGGGCTAAAAGATAATTCCCGGTTTTATTTTTAGGAAATGAGGTGTCATAAAAGACGGTTTTTTTAACAATAATTTTTTTATTGTCGTCTTTTTGTGATTTTTTTTCTTTTTTAGGCTTTGTTGTTTTGCTATTTTTTGAATGAAGCGGGGATTTTGCTTTTGGTGCGCAAAAACCTGAGGGAACAAACCCGAAAACCGCGAGCGCTAAAGCTACTGATGATATTAATTTTTTCATGCCAATCTTCCTTGCTTGTGTTATTAGTGCGTAGTTTATTATAAGGGAGATTACAAAAAATTTCAAATGCAGTAGCTTTAATTTTGTGGTGTAATTAGCGGCTTATTTCGCTAACGGTTAAGGTGTCGTTAAAGCTTGAGCTTTCTTCGCTGCTGCTGTTGTCAACTTTTTCGTCTACGGGTTGAATTATCATATTTATTTTGTCTTTGCCGTAATATCTGTAATCTGAAGTGTGGTAAAAACCAAAATTTGTGTCCACTTTTACATATGGTTTAATTTTTCTCATGAGTTCACCAGCAGTGAATTCTTCGCCTTTATAAATGATTTTTAAGTCAATTCTGCAGCCCACGAATGCGTCTGGAGCAATTTCGGCTAATTGATCAGTGAAAACTATTTTTTCTAAATTTTCGCAATTTTCAAAAGCGCGAGAACCAACATGCGTTACCTGTGGAAGTTTGATTTTTTTAACGTTTGGTTGATTTGCCAAGCCATAGTCTCCGACTGTTATGGCGTTTGGTGCTTCGATGCACTTTTTATTGAATGTACGGCCGATGAGTTGTTTTGAAATTATGCTGTTTATAATAATTTCTTTTTTTGAAGATTTTGCATTGTTGGTGCGTTTTTTCGGTGCAGTTGTTTCATATTTTTTCTCTGCAGAATTTGGAAATGGTTTCGGTGCGCAAAATGCTGAAGGTGAAGTAGCTAAGATTCCGAGCGCTGAAAGTGCGATTGAGCCTAATTTTTTTAAATTTAATTTCATTGATTTTTTATCCCCTTTTTTATGTGTTTTTAATGGCGAGATTATTGCTGTGGAATGTTACAGCATTTTAGAAATTCACTTATTGTTAAGTCGTAACCCTCAAAATTTATTTTCACGTTTGGGTTGCAGCCTTCAAATGCTTTTGGATATATGTATTTTAAGTTTTCGGTTAAAATTATAGTTTCTAAAGAATTGCACCCTTCAAAGGCGTAATTTTCTATAGCTTGAATTAAAGGAAGCGAAATGGAAGTTAATTTTGATTGATTCCTGAAAGCAGCTGTCATTGCTGTTCCTGAGGCATATGGCGCTGTTAACTGTCCATAAAATAAAAATCCTGAATATCTATTTGGAAATAAATCGCCGTGTTCTGGAAGAGAAATAATTTGGTTAGGCATGTTTACTATCACAATCTTGGGTTTTTTCGTGTTCTTTTTAGGTTTGTGTGATAAAGAAACATGTGGAAGACGGAGTTTTTTGCTGTTTTTCATTTCTTTGCTGCAAAATGCTGAAGGCATCGCGGTTAAAATTTCAAGTGATGAGAGTGCGACAGCTGCTAATTTTTTAAGATTTAGTTTCATAAATTTATGTATTTCCTTGATGTTACTGTTCACATTTTTTAGAGTAAAGCTGCGTTTGCTTCAAAATGCTCTAAAAATTCATTTATAGTGTAAGGGATGCCATTCAAATGAACTATTAAATCAGGGTTGCAGCCATCGAATGCTCTTGGGTTTACCTCGGTTAAACTGTTGGTTAAAAATAAATCTTGCAAACTTGTGCAACCATCAAAGGCTTCTGCTTCTATTTTTTTGATTGAAGGAAGTGAAATTGAAGTTAGCCTTGATTGGCCATAAAAGGCATTTGTTTTTACTGTTCCTGCCGCGCGTGGAGCCATTATACTTCCGCAGATAAGATATTTCGAATACATTCCAGCTACTAAATCCCCTGTCATTTGAATTACAGAAATGCGTCCCGTTGTATTTCTTGCTACGTATCTTCCATTTTCAATTTCATAGTAATCTCGGTCTGATACATTGAGATTTCGTGGAGCGGTTCTTCTTTCGTTAGTTTCTTTATTGCAAAATGCTGAAGGCATTGCGGCTAAAATTCCAAGCGATGAAAGTGTTATTGCTGCAATTTTTTTAAAACTGTTTTTCATGATATATCCTCCTTAGTTTTAATGATTTATCTTCTAGAAAAATTAAAAAAACTTAATGTTTGTTCGTCGCTGTTAACAGCATAATTGTAAGTAGTTGCATTTTCTTCTATGCTGGCGAACATGCTAAGAAATTTAGGAATTGTGTAAATAAAGCCGTGATAAACTATCTTCAGATTTGGGTTGCACTTTGCAAATGCTCTTGGGCTAACTGATTCTATACTTGATGTTAAAAACAGCATATCCAAATTTCTGCAACCTTCAAATGCATATTCATCTATTCTATTAACTAATGGCAAAAAAAGCGTAGTAATGTAAACTTGGTTTAAAAATGCTTTTTCACCCACTTTGGGTTGTGCTAAAGGCGCTGCTATTACTCCTTTAAGCCTTAGTGCTGACCAGGAATATTCTAGCTTTCCTATACTTTTTTCATTGGTTATGACAAAGTCAGGTTTCAAGTAGTTATTTGTGATTGAACTTACATGATTTTTTTCAGTAACTTCTGCGTGAAAATTTGAAGATAAACGGGGTAAAGACCCTAAAAATGCTGGGCTTGGGAATGTTAATTCACTATCGTTAGGAGCTGGTGCGGCTGCATCGTAACCCTTGTCTATGGAATTAATTTTAGGAAGTAACACTTTGACTTTGCCGCATAGTGCTGAGGGCGCCGAAGCTAAAATTCCGAGTGAAGATAGTGCAATTGCTGTTAATTTTTTAAGTTTTCTCAAAACGTCCATCCTTTCTTAATGCTACCTATTTATAATTTTAATACAATTCACATAAGTTGTCAACAATAAAAAATCAACCATCATAATCTGATGGCTGACTTATAGCTGATAAACGTTTAATATATGTTGAATATTTTTTGAATTTCGTGGAGGTCTTTCGTAGCTGTGAGCGCTAAGATGAGTAAAATTCTTGATTTTTGCGGATTTAAATTATTCGCGCAAATTCCTTGCGTTTCAATTTCTTCTTCATCGAAAGTCACGAGGCCGTTTCCAACTCTTGAACTTCTAACCACGGGGAAGCCTTCTTTAAGAAGATTTTCAACAATTTTGTTCATTTCTGAATTTATTCCGCCGCATCCTGCACCGGCAATTACTATTCCATCGGAATTTTTAGCAGCACATTCTAAGATTTTTGGGTCAGCGCCAGTGTAAAAATAGACGATTTCAACTTTTGGGAATTCTTTTTTGTTTTTAACGTCAAATTCCGTTTCGGTTGTGTGCTTTTTCACAGTGCTTGTGTAAAAAAACGGCTTGTCATACTGCATGTAGCCTATGCATCCGAGGTCTTTTGCGCCGAAAGCCTGAGTTCTGAATGTGTTAACTTTGCTTACGTCTCTTGCGCTGTAAATTGCATCGTTGAAGCAAACTAAAACGCCTTTGTTTTTTGATTCTTTGTTAGCAGCAAGCGCTATTGATTGATAAAGATTTAGCGGTCCGTCAGCGCTTATTGCCGTGCCAGGTCTTATCGAACCTGTTAAAACGATGGGCTTTTTGGTTTTAAGCGTTAAGTTTAGAAAATACGCTGTTTCTTCCATTGTGTCTGTTCCGTGAGTTACCACTATTCCGTCGATGTCTTCTCTTTCTGCTGCTTCGTTTATGTGGTCGGCTAAATATTTGAGATTTTCTATAGTCAAATCGCAACTGTCAATAGTAAAAACGTCCTCGCACTGAACATTTGCGATAGATTTTATATAAGGAATTTCTTTGATTAAATTATTTATTTTAACCTGAGCGGATTTATAATGCCCTGTGACGCCTTCTTCGCCTTTGCCAGCTATTGTCCCTCCTGTTCCCATGACTAAAATATTTTTCTTGGAATTCATTTTAACACCTCTTAAAGTAAAATTATTTTTACAGGTTTTATATTACCACATAATTCAAAAAATATCACTAATATTTTTCTTGCAAATTCAACAATTAGTAAATTTCTATATATTTTATGTAAAGATCTTTTTGCACGTGCGTTTGAACACATACTATTATGTATGGTCAAATTTGACAAACGAGCCGTTTCATTATAGAATTAATGCGGAAATTTTGAAGAAAAGGAGGCTAATATATGGATAATCGACCGATTGGCGTTTTTGACTCCGGGATAGGAGGGCTCACGGCTTTAAAGGCGATACAAGATATTATGCCTCATGAAAATGTTGTTTATTTCGGCGACACCGGCCGCATGCCTTACGGCGACAAGAGCAAAGAAACTATCATAAGTTACACTTATGAGATTGCAGGTTTTTTAAAAGGCTTTGGAGTGAAAGCGATTTTGGCTGCTTGCGGAACTGTTAGCTCTTATCTTCCGTGCATTAGTGAAGAAATTTTCGGCGTTGTGAAGCCTGCCTGCGCTGCTGCGGTGAAAACGAGCAAAAACAAAAAAATAGGCATTTTGGCCACAAGCGCCGCGATAAAAAGTAAGTCGTATTTAAACGAGCTTAAAAAAATATGCAGCGATGCTGACTATTTTCCGAAGGCTTGCCCGCTTCTTGCACCGATGATTGAGCACGGGAATATAAATTTTGAAAATGAATTTTTAAGGGAAACTCTGCACGAATATATCTCGCCGCTTGAAAAAGAAGGGGTAGACACCTTGATTTTAGGCTGCACGCATTACCCGATTTTGTTGCCGGTTATTGAAAAAATGTTCGAAGGTAAGTTTAACCTCATAGACCCGGGCAAAGAATCCGCAAAAACTCTAAAAGAATATTTAGAATCAAACGAAATGAGCGCTGGTAAAACGCAAAACGGCTTCAAAAAATTCTTTGTTAGCGGCAATGAAACTGAATTTGCAAAGAGCGCAAAGCTTTTTTTGAAAACGGATATCTCAGAAAATGTTAAAAAAGCAAACCTGGCAAAGGAGGAGATTTGAATTAAAGAGGATTACAGAATAACGGTGAAATCATCTTCTTTAGACGAAGATATTGAAGCTATTTACTTTGGAAATTACACTGTTAAAGACGGGAAAAAATACATAATATACAAAGAATATGAAGAAGGCAGCGCGCAGAATTACTCGCTTTGCATCATTAAAGTTGAAAATGAGAACAAAGTTACTTTGACTAAAAACAAAAAGGGCCAAAGCAAAATAATTCTTGAAAAAGCTGTGCGCCATTATAGCCCTTATTACACTGACATCGGCTCGATAACCCTGAGCGTTTACACCCACGGCATTGAGGATAATCTCTCGGAATTTGGCGGGGAGCTTGGCGTTAAATATTCAATCAGTGTGAATGGCTCGCTTGTAAATAACATTGAAATTACGGTGCTTGCCGAGAAAATTGAAAAAAAGCAGGAGGAATAACAAAGTGTATATATTTGAAAAAGCAATAACGAACATAAAAAATGCAATAAAAAACGTTTTGAAGGATTATGACGTGAAGGATTTCGACGTTGAAATTCCTGCGGACGAAAAACACGGAGACCTTTCTTCAAACGTTGCTTTGCTTTCGGCAAAGGTTCTTAAAATGGCGCCTATTAAAATAGCGCAGATGATAACTTCGAACATCGGTGAGGTTGAGTATGTTGAAAAAATTGAAATTGCCGGCCCGGGATTTATAAATTTCTTTCTTTCGAAAAATTATTTCGCAGATGCTTTAAAAGAAATTGAAAAATGCGGCAAAACTTACGGCGATAATTCAAGCGGCAAAAACAAAAAAATTATGATTGAGTTTGTTTCTGCTAACCCAACAGGCCCGATGCACATGGGCAATGCTCGCCTTGGTGCGCTTGGAGATTGCCTTGCTGAAGTGCTTAAATCTTCGGGTTACGACGTTTTTAAAGAATTTTATGTTAACGACGCTGGAAACCAAATTGAAAAATTCGGCATGTCTTTGGACGTTCGTTACAGGCAGATTATTAAAGGTGAAAATGCGGTGCAGATGCCTGAAAATGGCTACCAAGGCGACGATATTAAGGAGCTTGCGCAAGAGTTTTTTGAAATAAATGGCGATAAATACATTAATGCGGAGGAATCCGAAAGAACCAAGGCGCTTGTTGATTATGCGCTTCCGAAGAATATAAAAAGAATGCAAACTGACATGGAAAAATATAAAATCATTTATGATAATTGGTTTTATGAAAGCAAGCTTCACAGTGAGGGCAAGGTTGCGCAGGTCGTTAGCATAATGAAAGAAAAGGGCATCACTTATGAAAAAGACGGTTCTTTGTGGTATAAAGCAACTGATTTTGGAAGTGAAAAGGACGAAGTTTTAGTCCGTAAAAATGGCATTCCTACTTACTTTGCGGCTGATATTGCTTATCATTACAATAAATTTGTTACAAGAGGTTTTGACATTTGCATCGACATTTGGGGTGCAGACCACCACGGCCACGTTGAACGCATGAAAGGCGCAATGGAAGCCCTTGGAATCGACAGAAATAGGCTTCATGTTATTTTAGTTCAGCTCGTAAGGCTCATTAAAGACGGTGAACCCATTAGAATGAGCAAAAGAAGCGGCAAATCAGTTCAGCTTTCGGATTTGCTTGATGAAGTTGGAACGGATTCTGCAAGATTTATTTTTAACACCCACGAGGCTTCTTCGGGAATGGACTTCGACCTTGACCTTGCGATTGCGAAAGATTTCCAAAACCCTGTTTATTATGTTCAGTATGCTTACGCCCGAATTTGCAGCATTTTTAGAGGTGCAAAAGATAAGAATTTCGACCTTCAAACCGCTGACTTAAGCCTTCTCACTCATGAAACCGAAAAGAAACTCATTTCTTTCTTGACGACATATCCTTCTGAAGTTTTAAGAGCGGCAAATAGTTATGACTCAACAAAAATAACAAGATTTGTTATAAACTTAGCAGGCCTTTTCCACAAATTTTACTCAGCTTGCAGAGTTGTTACCGAAGATGAAAATTTGAGCAAAGCAAGGCTTTATCTTTGCGATTGCGTGAGAATTATGATTAAAAATATATTAGATATGATGAAGGTTAGCGCGCCGGAATCAATGGAATAATTAGTCACCCTTTTATAGGGTGATTTTTTATGTGTGCAAACTAAAATAGTAAATACTTGCAAAGAATATAAATCATGAAAAATATATTAAATTAAAAAATCTTATTGACATTTTAGTGCAAGTGATATAAAATTAGGCGTGGAATTGTGACGATTTGAAAAAGGAGAGTGTTATTTATGAATAATCTTAAAAAATTAATTGTTGAAAGATTCAAAGCAAGCTCTGAAAAATCTAAGGATAAAAAATTCATTAAAGAACAAATAAATATTATTAAAAAAGACCCTAAGGTTCATTACGAAAAAGTCCGTAGTTATTACAAAAGGCATAAATATGATAAAAGTGATAAAATTGTAAAAAGATATAAACTTTTGATGGGTGATCGTTCACTTACCGAATATTTTGATGATTACTATAAAAATATTGATAAATATATGCAAGAAGCAATTAAGAAAAATCCTTCGCTTCAAAATAAGGATATGGATACGATTTTTAAAGAAGTCATATATGATATGTCTAATACTATTTGTGAAGAATTTACAATAATGTATAAGAAGATATTTAGAGATCAAAATATTTTATTGAAGAAATTTTCAACAGATAGCAAAGCGATATACAAAAAAATGAAGGTTGTTTATGACAATGCCAAAGAAGAGGTTGATAACGCTTACAATAGTTGTAAAAACAAATTTGAAAGTGTTGTAGAGAAGCATATAATAGGTAAAATTGAATCAATGAAACCAGTTGAATTCCAAAATCTTGCAAAGCTGATTATGGGTGGTGCAAGTCCTCAATATTTAAAGGGAAACTTAGAAACGTCTATTCGTGATAAGAATTATTTGGTAGGTATGAAAGTAAAAGATGGAGAGGGCAGAGAAGAAATTATATCTAATAGTCAATCACAATATAACGCCGAAACCTTAAAATCTAATATTAATATGGCTATAAAAGAACTTTTAACTTTTAAAAATAAAGCAAAATATGTAACAGAAGAGGATATAAAGCGTTATAAAAAAGGTTTTAATAGAGATGTCTCTTTGTTAAAACGTTGCATTTTAGGTATGAAAAAATTTGCTGAAGAATTACCTAAAATGGTTAATGAATGTGCAGAAATAATAGAATCGAATAAGAAAGAAGAAATGAATAATCAGTCAAGAAATAATACAAGCAATAGGCCAAATAATCGACCGGCAAGTAATGCAAGCAATAGGCCAAATAATCGACCAAGAAGTAATGCAAGTAATAGGTCAAACAGTCGATCAAGAAGGCGTAGTGCCAATAAACCTAGGTCAAGGAGTAAGGGATGGACAAAAAAGTAGGATCAATAAACTGAGAATAGATAAAAAATATAACCACACCTTGTTTATAGAGGTGTGGCTTTCGTTTGTTTAAATTTAATTTTATCTTTCTTTGCCCCAGAAGAAAAGCGCTATTGTGCCTGGGCCTGTGTGGCTTCCGATTGTCGGGCCGATGTTATTTATTAAAACTTTTCCGTCCAAGTTTTTGAATTTTTCTTCTATTAAATTTGCAAGTGTTTTTGCGTCTTCATAGCAATCCGATTGCGAAATGAAGCATTTGCCGCTGTAATTTTCGCCGTCTTCGGCGCACTCAATCATTTTATTTAAAAGTTCGGTTAAGGATTTTTGTTTTGTTCTAACTTTCGTAACGGCGTTTAGTTTGCCGTTTTTGTCAACGTTAAGCACGGGGCAAATTTTAAGTAATCCTCCGAAAAATCCTGCAGTTTTCGAAACTCTTCCGCCTTTGATGTAAAAAGTCAGGTCAGTTGAAGTGAACCAATGCCAAACTTTCAGTTTGTTATTTTCAGCAAAGTCTTTGAGCTCATCAATGTTCATGCCGCTGTTTTTTAAGTCTGCAAGCTTGTCCATCAAAAGGCCGTAACCCGCTGAAGCAGCCAAAGAATCCACAACATAAATTTTTCTTTCAGGGAATTTTTCTTCAAGCTCTTTTTTCGCAATCATCGCAGAGTTGTAAACCCCCGAAATTCCCGAAGACATGCTTATGTGCAAAATATCTTTCCCTTGCTCTAAAAACGGCGTGAAATACGCGGTGAATTCATCGCTGTTAACCTGCGAAGTTTTAACGTCTGCGCCAGCGCGCATAGCTTCATAGAGTTTTTCGGAAGGAAGCGTTTGACCTAAATCGTCGTAGTAATGAGTTTCGTTTATGAAAAAGTGAAAAGGAATAAAATTAATGTTTTTTTCGGTTAAATGCTCTTTTGTAAGATCAAGTGTCGAACAGCAACTTAAGATGTAATCAGGCATTGCATTCTCCTCCTAAAAAGTAATTTTTTAGTGCAGATTTTTCTTTCTTGCAGTATAATTATACTATGAATTGTTTTGAATTAAAATCACGGCACTTCTAACTTACGATTATACTATAAACTGAGAACTTCAGCAATTCAGAAATAATTAAATGTCATAATTCTAATTATGTTCAAAAGGTGGAATTTTATGGTTAAAATACTTGAAAAAGAAGTTTTAAACAGCGATGTTTCCCGGATGAAACTTCTTGCTCCTTTGATTTCGAAAAAAGCGCTTCCTGGGCAATTTATAATTTTAAGGGTTGATGAAACCGGCGAAAGAATTCCGCTCACGATTTTTAAAAGCGACGAAAAATCCGGCACGATTGAGATTATATATCAAAAAATAGGCGTAACAACCATGAAACTTGATGAAAAAAACGCCGGAGATTTCATTGCGGATGTTGTTGGGCCGCTTGGCAAGCCTTCTGAGATCAAAGGATACAAAAAAGCCATTGTGGTTTTTGGCGGTGTTGGAAGTGCGATTGGTTGCCCGCTCGCTGCCGGGCTCAAAGAAAACGGCTGCAAAACCGAAATTGTTGCGGGCTTTAGAAGCAAAGACATAATAATTTTAGAAAATGAAATGAAAAATATAGATGAAAACGCTGTTATTGTTACTGACGACGGCTCAAATGGCAAAAAAGCCTTGGTTACTGAGCCTTTGGAAGAAAAGCTTTCGAAAATAGGGGGTTACGACCTTGTGATTGCTGTGGGGCCTATTCCTATGATGAGAGCGGTTTGCAACGTAACTAAAAAATACGGTGTTAAAACGATAGTTAGCATGAACTCAATTATGATTGACGGCACGGGAATGTGCGGCGGATGCAGGCTGAAAGTTGATGGCAAAATTAAATTTGCATGCGTTGATGGCCCTGATTTTGACGGCCATTTAGTCGACTTTGCAGAAATTTCGGCAAGAAACAGAACATTTTCAGAAAAAGAAAATGAGGCAAAAAGAAAATACTGTAATTTATTTAAGGGTGTTTGAAATATGATTAATAGAAGCAAGTTTAAAGAAAAAATGCCGGTTTTGGAAATTCAAAAAAGAAAAGCTAGTTTTTGCGAAGTTGAGCTTGGTTTGCCTGAAAAAGAGGCTTTGAGCGAGGCTGCGAGGTGCCTTAACTGCAAGAATAGCCCTTGCCGAAGCGGTTGCCCCGTGGGGGTGGATATCCCCGGGTTTATTTCTTGCATTGCTGCGGGCGAGAACCAAAAAGCTTATGAAACCATTTTAAAAGATAACATTTTGCCGTCAATATGCGGCAGGGTTTGCCCGCAAGAAAAGCAGTGCGAGGCTAAGTGCATTAGAGCGAGAAACGGCGAGCCCGTAGCGATTGGCCGCTTGGAAAGATACGCTGCGGATAATTCAAAAAGCATGAATAAGGTTCCGGAAATTAAAAGCAAGAGTAAAAAAGTTGCCGTGATTGGTTCCGGGCCGTCGGGGCTTACTTGCGCAGGTGAGCTTTGCAAAAAAGGCTACGAAGCTCACATTTTCGAGGCTCTTCATGTTCCCGGCGGGGTGCTTTCTTACGGCATTCCTGCGTTTAGGCTGCCAAGAAATATTCTTGAAAACCAGCTAGAAGATTTGAAAAACATGGGTGTTAAAATTCACACGAACACCGTTGTTGGCAAAACTCTTCTTCTTGATGACCTTTTTGAAATGGGTTTTAGCGCGGTTTACATTTCAACTGGTGCGGGCCTGCCGAAGTTTATGGGTTTGCCGGGTGAAGGTTTGCCGGGCGTGTGCTCTGCTAATGAGTTTTTGACCCGAATTAACCTCATGAAAGCCAACAACCCTGATTACGACACGCCGATTAACATTCCGAAGAGAATTGCCATAATTGGCGGCGGGAACGTTGCGATGGATGCTGCTAGGTGCGCTGTGAGAATTGGCTGCGAGAAGGTTTTCGTTATTTACCGCAGAACTGAAGATGAAATGCCCGCGAGGAAAGACGAAATCACCCACGCAAAAGAAGAAGGAGTTGAGTTTATTTTCCTTAAAACTCCTGTTGAATTCACCGAAAATGGCGGCGTTTTGAGCGGCGTTAAATGCGCAAGCATGAAATACGCAGGTGTTGGCGATGACGGCAGAAAACTTTTTGAAAAGTCAAGCGATGACATTTGCGAAATAGAAATAGAAGCGGCGGTAATTGCAATTGGCAACGGCGCTAACAAAATTCTCACAGAAAGCGAAAAAGAAATTTCAACCAAAGAAAACGGATGCATAATCGCGGAAGAAGAAACCGCAAAAACTTCGAAAAAATTCGTTTACGCCGGCGGAGATGCCGTCATAGGTGCGGCAACGGTCATTCTGGCGATGGAAGCAGGCAAGCGCGCGGCAGCTCAAATTGACAAAGATTTAACTGATTAGAAGGTGGTTTTGACATATTAAAATCGCTTAAAAAACTTGGCCTTAAAATTAAATTTGATTTTTATTTCGTTGCGTTTTTGGCGTTTATTTTCACTAGGGAAAATTCTTACGTTCCGCTGCTTGGAATTTTGTTTGCGGCTTTTCACGAAATGGGTCATCTTGCAGCAATGATGCTTAGCAAAGAGCCTGTTAGCAGCATTTCTTTCGGGCTTGTTAACATTGGCATTGAAAGCGAAAATTGCGAAGAAAACCTTGAAAATAACATTTTTATTTTTGCGAGCGGGCCGCTTGTGAATCTGGCTTTGGCGATTTGTTTTTTCATTTTTTATAATTTTAGCGGTGCTTTCATTTTTAAAACTGCAGTTATGCAAAATCTTTTTTTGGCGGGGCTTAATCTTTTGCCTATTTCCTCGCTTGACGGGGGCAAAATTCTTAAAATAATTCTTCTTAAAAAATTCGATTTTGCTTTGGCCGAAAAGATTTCAAGTGTAATTTCGGTTATTTTCCTTGTTCCTGTTTTTGTTTGCGGTTTTTTGGTGCTGTTTAGTTTTAAATACAATTTTTCACTTTTGATAATAGGCTGCTATTTAATTTCATATATTTTTTGCAGAGAAAGCAAAATATGAGCATTTTGGAGGAGTAACATGAGCTTTAAAGAATTAAATTTGAATGAAATTGAAAAAATTAACCCTTTTAATTTGATAGGAAATGACTGGATGCTGATAACTTCGGGCAATGAAGAAAATTTCAACACGATGACTGCAAGCTGGGGCGGGCTAGGCGTTCTTTGGAACAAAAAAATTGCGTTTAGTTTTGTTAGGCCGCAGCGTTATACTTTTGAGTTTATGGAAGAAAATGAGCTTTTCACGCTTTCGTTTTTTGATGCAAAGCACAAAGATTCACTCAGGCTTTGCGGCAGGAAATCCGGCAGAGATTGCAACAAAGTTAAAGAAGCAGGTTTGACGCCGTTTTTCGAAGATAATGCGCCTTGCTTTGAAGAAGCTAAAATGGTTTTGGTTTGCAAAAAGATTTATTCCCAGTTTATAAGCCCTGAGTGCATGATTGATAAATCTTTAGAAAAAAATTACGAAAACAAAGATTATCATAAAATGTTCATAGGCGAAATTTTGAAATGTTTGGTGAGAGATTAAATTGAAAAAAACAGTAGTTATAACGGGCTCTTCGAGCGGAATAGGCGCGGCTATTGCCCGTGAATTTGCCGGGAATGAAAATAACATAGTGGTTAATTACAAAAGCAATAAAACCGCTGCTTTGAAGCTTTTAAATGAGGTTAGAAACAAAGGTTCGCAAGCGATTGCAATCGGCGCGGATGTTTCTGATTTTGCGCAGGCTGAAAATTTGATTAATTCTGCGATTGAGCAGTTTGGCAGAGTTGATGTTTTGGTGAATAACGCAGGAATTTCTAGAAGAGAACTTTTCACCGATATTACTCCCGAAGCTTGGGAAGAAATTTTCAAAGTGAACGTTCACAGTGCGTTTTATTGCTCGAATTTAGCGGTTAAAGATATGCTCAAAAGGCACTTTGGGAAGATAATAAATATTTCTTCTGTTTGGGGAATTACCGGGGCTTCTTGCGAGGTTCATTATTCTTCGACCAAAGCCGCTTTGATAGGTTTAACCAAAGCGCTCGCGAAAGAGCTTGGCCCTTCAAACATAACCGTGAATTGCGTGGCGCCGGGGGTTATTAAAACGAAAATGAATGAGTTTTTAAGCAAAGATGAAATTGACGATTTAAACGAAAGCACGCCTCTTGGGCGAATAGGCGAGCCCTGTGAAGTTGCAAAACTTGTTAAATTTCTGGCTTCTTCCGAAGCTGATTTCATAACAGGGCAGGTTATTAGTCCGAATGGTGGATTTTTGATTTAAGGCTTATGAGCTTGATGAAATTGTAGTCTCTTGCCAGAATATTGCAAATTTTTTTAGTTTCTTCATCTGCGCTAATGTCAAGGCAGAAGATTTTAAGTTTGCATTTTGAAAAGTAAGAATTTTGATTTGAAATAATGCTTCTTATCACATACTCAATGTTTTCCTGCCTGCCTTGCAAGGGCAGAACATAAACTTTTTCTTCCCTGTGGAAGCATTTCGCGGGAAGATAACTCCGTTTTGCGAGCGTTAACAGAATATCTACAATCCCGAAAAGCGCAAAAATGCCTAAAATAAAGTAATAAACTGAAAAAATCAATGTAATCACCTCAGTTTATAATATTATTTTTCGAGGTTTATTGTGTTTTTTCAAAAATTTAAGGCCATCTTTTACGATGACCTTTTGTTTTTTATTCTGTTTCAAAACCTAGGAGCAATCCGCCTCTTTCGGCGTAGTAGCTGCAAAGCGCTTTTGCAGGGCGGATGTCAACTTTAGCGTCCCGGTAAGTTTCTAAAATCGCTGTTTTAAGTTCATTTGCAAGAGAAATATTGTCAACGTGGGAAATATAAAATTTATTTCCTGAGCAATTTGCTTCTTTCATTTGTTTTAAAAATTCAGCAATGACTTTTCTATTTCCGCGGCATTTTGCAAGTGGTTTTACGGTTCCTTCAGCAGTCACGCCAGCAAAAATACTTATTCCTAAAACGCCGATAGCTGCCGCAATAGCTTTGTTAATTCTGCCGTTTTGAGCGAAGTTTCTAAGAGATTTAAGAACATAAACGAGCCTGGTTTTGCTTATATATTCTTTGGTTAAATTTTCAATTTCTTCAAATTCTGTGCCTTTTTCAATGAGGTCACAGACGTAATCAACAACCAAACGCTGGTGGGAACTCGTGCTGAGAGTATCGATAATCATTATTTTTGCATTCGGGTGGTTTTCTTTGTAAATTTTTGCAGCGGCTTGAGCTGAGTTGTAAGTTCCTGAAAGGCCGCTGGTCATCGTGATGACGTATAGAATTTCCGCTCCTTCAAACGCTTCGAGCCAAGAATTCACGTCCGGGCAGGCAGTGTAAGAACGCCCTTTGTGCTTTTCCAGCGTGCTTAGCATGTTTTCTATGTTGGTTTTGCCGTTGTCTATCCATTTTTCGTTGTCAGTTGAAATAGTCAGGGGCACAATGTGTAAATTTTCGCGTTCGCCGTTTTTCATGTCGCATGAAGAATCGGAAATCACTCGGGTGTTCATTGGGTTAACTCCTTTTTTCGATGTTATTTGACAAAGCCTTTTATAACATTGTATTACATTTTGTTTTGTTATACAATTTACAAATGGTTAAAATCTGTAAATTTTGTGGATTCGGGAGAGTAAAAGTGCTGAAAGAAACATTATACACGGTAAAAAACCGATTTACAAGGATGCATATAGGCGAAACTTTGATCGCGCTTATGGACAAAATGCCTTTTAAAAAAATAACGATGCGTAAAATCGCTCAAAGTGCCGGAGTTTCTCATGTGACGCTTTATAATTACTATGATTCTAAAGAAAGCATTTTGAAAAATTATCTTGATGAAATAATTTCAGGCTATTTGACCGAAAAAAACAAGCTGCCAAAAGGGCTTAATTTTCAAAATTATGAGCACATTTTGTTTTCGCTTAATTATTTCGATAAATATGCGGTTTTTTTTCGAGTTATGTATGAAGCAAATTTTCATAATATTTTATTTGAAAGCATAAATTCTTTCATGGAAAAGCACCTGAAAACTAAAGCGAGATCATATTCTTACGGGCTTTACTATTACGCTGGGGCACTGCTTAACACTTTTCTGAAGTGGCAGCTCAAAGATGACCGTGAACCGGCAAGCGAAGTTGCAAGTGTGATTTACAAATTTTCGCGGCTTTAAATTTTGTTTTGGAAGGAAGATAAAAATGGATTTTAAAGGAACTGAAAGGCTTGAAACTGAAAGATTAATCCTTAGGAAATTATCGCTCGATGATGCAGAAAATATGTTTAAAAATTGGGCTTCAGACGATGAAGTTACGAAATATTTGGTTTGGGAAGCTCATGAAAATTTAGAAGTTACGAAAGAATATTTGAAAAGTATAGTAAAAGAATATGAAAATCCCAAAAACTTTGATTGGTGCATCGAACTTAAAAGCACAGGCCAGCCGATTGGAACGATTGGTTGCAAAGGCCTTGACGAAAACATTAAAAAAATTGAAGTGGGCTATTGCATCGGCAGGCGCTGGTGGGGCAACGGCATTATGGCTGAGGCTCTGAAAGAAGTTATAAATTTTTTAATTTTTAAAGTTGGAATAAACCGTGTTGAAGCTTACCATGATGTGAGGAATTTTGCTTCTGGAATAGTTATGCAAAAAGCAGGGATGAGATTCGAAGGGCTTTTGAGAGAGGCTTATATGTTTCACGGCGGCGCTAAAGACGTTTATATTTACAGTGCATTAAAAAAAGATTTTGAAACAGCAAAAATTCGCAAAATTTAACAGTTTATTTAAGATAAAAATAGTGTTGATTTTTATTTCTTAATGTGATATAATAGTCACATTAAGAGGTATCTGGAGAGGTGTCCGAGTTGGCTTAAGGAGCACGATTGGAAATCGTGTAAGTCGTTAAAGCGGCTTCGAGGGTTCGAATCCCTCTCTCTCCGCCAGAAATTCATAGCATTGTTTTAAAAATGTATAGTGAGCTGGTCTTATTGTGCAAGCTTGCTATTTTTTAATACTTCTAATGTTAAAAAATCATGTGAATATAGCTGAGAATCAATTTTAAAAAAGTTACTGATTCATTATGCTAAAAATATAATTGAAAAGGATGAGATTTTTTTGAAAAAGATTTTAACGATGTTTTTTGTTGCTTGTTTAGGTTTCTTTTTGAACCCTAATTGCAAGGCAGAAACTTATTTTATTGCTGACACGCATTTTGGTAATGAAAATACTATGAAAAAATGCGGAAGACCTTATAAAAAAGTTAAGGATATGGACGAGGCAATGATAAATTCTTGGAACAACATTGTAAAAGATGACGATGATGTTTATATTTTAGGTGATTTTACATTGTATTGGTCCACAAAAGAAGAAGTTTTTAGCCTTTTAAATCAATTAAAAGGAAAGAAACATCTTATAATTGGTAATCATGACGAAGGTTGGCTGAGTCAGTGCACTAAGGAAGAACTTTTAAAATATTTTTGTACTTTGCCGCAGGATGAAGCAGTTATTAAATTAAAAGGTAAAAGAATAGAATTGTGCCATTATCCTAAATTTAAGTTTAACGGGATTATGATTCATGGTCATATTCACAATTTTAAGAATGTAAAGTCGGGCTGGAGCACAATAAAAGGTAATAGTTCTATTTTAAATGCCGGGGTTGACATTAATGGGTTTAGACCGGTCACATTGTGGGAACTTAAAGATAATAACGAAAGATTTAAAAGCATTAAAGAAAAACTCAAAAAAGATTCAAGAAAGATTCAAAGAAAAAACTTAAATAAATTATTTATCTAAACTTTAGTAATTGTTTATATTTTTGACAAACTTATCAAGCTGCTAATTTTCTTAACTAATTAATAATAATTTTTATTTTTACAGGATAAATTTCGTTAAATTACCCATTGGAATTTTCAAGTTTTCAATTTTGCTTTTCCTTTAATAATATAACGAGAAAAATCTAAAAAAAGCCTTGATTTTTCTTGAGCTATGTGGTATCATATGACTGTGTGACTGCAAAGGTATGCGTTGAAGCGAGAGGTTGCGGCTTTTTAAGCCGGTTTTTTCGTGGAGTATGTCCGATTTTAAACCGGGCGAAGTAATTTTCTGGATTAAACTTGAAAATTTATTGCTGCTAGTGTTCGGGTTAAACGTGTAGTTTATCCTGTTTTGTTTACATAAAATTAGGAACACCCGGGCAGGTGTACGTGCAGTGAACAGCCCACTACTATTTTTGAGTAAGGAGGCGATTTAATGGCAGTCAAAGAAAAAATCAGGGTTAAAATTAAAGGTTATGACCCAAAATTAGTCGATCAGTCAGCACAAAAGTTAGTTCAAACAGTAACTAAAACAGGTTGCAAAGTTTCAGGTCCTGTGCCGCTTCCAACAGAGAAGCAAGTAGTTACAATTCTCCGTTCAGTTCACATCAACAAAGATAGCCGTGAACAATTCGAGATGAGAACTCACAAAAGACTAATTGATATTTTAAAACCTTCAAAAAAGACCGTAGATTCACTCATGAATCTTGAACTCCCTGCAGGCGTTGAAATAGAAATTAAACTCTAATTCACCGTTTAGGGGTCATGTTGGCGTAAGGTCAACCAATAACCTATCTAGGAGGAGAAAGAAATGAAAAAAGCAATAATAGGTAAAAAAATCGGAATGACTCAAATATTTGACGAAAATGGCAAAGTCATTCCTGTAACTGTTGTTCAAGCAGGTCCGTGCGTTGTTTCTCAAAAGAAAACCGTTGAAACAGACGGCTACAATGCACTTCAGCTCGGCTATGGCGACATAAGACCGAAGCTCGTTAACAAACCGCTCAAAGGCCATTTTGACAAATCGGATATCGCTCCTAAGAAAACCTTAAGAGAATTCCGTTTTGCTGATATCAGTGCTTACAATGTTGGAGACATCATTAAAGCTGACGTTTTTGAATCAGGCGAAAAAGTTGACGTAACAGGAACCAGCAAAGGTAAAGGTTGGGCCGGTGTAATTAAACGCTGGAACTTCAGACGCCTCAAAGAAACTCACGGTTCAGGTCCTGTTGTTCGTAAAGGTGGTTCCATCGGAGCTTGTTCTGACCCTTCAAGAGTTTTCAAAGGAAAGAAAATGTCAGGACACCTTGGAGCTGAAAGAGTTACAGTTCAAAATTTAGCAGTCGTTAAAGTTGACGTAGAGAATAATCTGATTGCAATAAAAGGTGCAGTGCCAGGTCCAAAGGGCGGCATAGTATTTATTCGCAACAGCGTTAAAGCGTAAGGAAGGGAGGAATTGTAAATGCCTAATGTAAAAGTGCTTGATATGGCGGGCAAAGAAGTAGGAACAGTTGAATTGCCTGAATCTATTTTCGGTGTTGAGCCAAATGTAGCAGTTATGCACGATTTAGTAGTAAATCATTTGGCTAATAAACGTCAAGGAACTCAAAGCGCACTCACAAGATCTGAAGTTTCCGGCGGCGGAAGAAAGCCTTGGAGACAAAAAGGAACCGGTCATGCAAGACAAGGTTCAATCAGAGCTCCGCAATGGAGACATGGTGGAATCGTATTTGCTCCGAAGCCACGTGATTACAGCTACACAGTTAACAAAAAAGTTAGACGTTTAGCACTCAGATCTGCACTTTCAAGCAAATTTGTTGATGACAGCATCGTAGTTTTAGATTCCATTTCAATGGATGAATACAAAACTAAAACCATCGCAAATATGCTCGGTGCCATTGGAGCCTCGAAGAAAGCTCTCATCGTGCTTCCTGAAATGAATGAAAAAATCATTAAATCTTCAAGAAACATCGAAGGAGTTAAAACTTCTCAAGCTGACAATTTAAATGTTTATGACATATTAAATGCAAACAAATTGGTAATTGTTAAAGATTCTATCAGTAAAATTGAGGAGGTGTATGCATAATGATGGCGCATGACGTTATAATTAAGCCTATCATCACCGAAAAAACGATGGGTGCAATGCCAAGTAAAAAATACACCTTTAAGGTTTCTAAAGAATCTGGCAAAATTGAAATTGCTAAGGCAGTTGAAGAAATTTTCAAAGTAAAAGTTTCTAAAGTTAACACCTTGAAAGTACGCGGAAAATTCCGTCGTAAAGGAAAATACAGCGGCTATACTCCTTCATGGAAGAAAGCTTATGTAACACTTACTGAAGACAGCAAAGGAATAGAATTCTTTGAAGGCATGATTTAGTAAATATTCATTATTTTTAGTTTGCTTAGATTGTAAAAAAGCAGTTTAAGGGGGAGTCAGCTCCCGCAAAGCTAAAGTTTTTAAGGAGAGTGAAATAATTTGGCAATTAGAAATTATAAGCCGACTACACCGGGCCGCCGTAATATGTCTGTTATAGATTACAGCGAACTTTCAAAAGTTAAACCGGAAAAAAGTTTGCTTTGCTCATTGAATAAAAAAGCTGGACGCAACAGCTACGGCCGAATCACAGTTCGTCACAGAGGCGGCGGAAACAGAAAGAAATACCGTATTATCGACTTCAAAAGACGTAACTTCGGCGTAACAGGAAAAGTTTTAACACTTGAATACGATCCGAACAGATCTTCTCACATCGCACTCGTTGAGTTCGAAGGCGGAGAAAAAAGATACATCATCGCACCTCAAGACCTCAAAGTTGGTCAAGAAATAGTTGCAGGTGCAGAAGCTGACATCAAAGTTGGTAACGCACTTCCTTTAGTTAACATTCCTGTTGGTACATTCGTTCACAACATTGAACTTTACCCAGGAAAAGGCGCACAGCTCGCAAGAGCAGCAGGAATCATGGCTCAGCTCATGGCTAAAGAAGGAAAAATGGCACTTTTGAGACTTCCTTCAGGCGAGCTTAGAAATGTTCCAGTTGAATGCATGGCAACAATCGGTCAAGTAGGAAACATCGACCATGAAAACGTTAAAATCGGTAAAGCCGGACGTAAACGTAACATGGGCTGGAGACCTACTGTAAGAGGTTCTGTAATGAACCCATGCGATCACCCGCACGGTGGTGGTGAAGGTAAATCTCCTGTTGGACGTCCTGGTCCTTGCACACCTTGGGGTAAACCTGCACTCGGCTACAAGACTCGTTCTAAGAAGAAAGCTTCTAATAAATATATTGTTAAACGCAGAAACAGTAAATAACAGGGAAAGGAGTTTGATAAAGTGAGCAGAAGTTTGAAAAAAGCACCTTTCGTGCAACCAGTACTTTTTAAAAGAGTTACTGAACTTAACAAAAGCGGCGAAAAGAAAATTTTGAAAACCTGGAGCAGATCTTCAACTATCTTCCCGGAATTCGTAGGACATACATTTGCTGTTCATGATGGACGCAAACACGTTCCTGTATATGTTACTGAGGATATGGTTGGACATAAACTTGGTGAATTTGCTCCGACAAGGACCTTCAAAGGTCACGCCGGCTCAAAAACAACGGGTAAGAAATAATAGGTGAAAGGAGTTGTGAATATGGAAGCAAGAGCACATTTGAGATACGCTCGCATTTCACCTAGGAAGGTTTCAATAGTTTTAGACTTAATAAGAAACAAACCTGTTGAATATGCTATGGCAGTTCTCAAGCACACACCTAAATCAGCATGCGAATATTTAATCAAATTGCTGAACTCTGCAATAGCCAACGCTGTGAACAATAATCAAATGGATGCGTCAAAGCTTTATGTTTCAGAGTGTTTTGCGTGTCCGGGACCAATTCTTAAGAGAATCAGACCAATGTCAAAAGGTCGCGCTTACAGAATTGAAAAAAGAACATCACATGTTACTATAGTTCTAAAAGAAAAAAACTAGTGGAAAAGGAGGGCAACTATGGGACAGAAAGTAAATCCAAGTGGATTTCGTGTTGGAGTAATTAAAAATTGGGATTCCAGATGGTTTGTAAAGAAAAAAGATTTTGCTGATGCTTTAGTAGAAGACTACAAACTTCGCACAATTTTAACCAAAAAGTTAAAATCAGCAGGAGTTCCGAAAATCGAAATAGAGAGAGATAGCAACAAAATTCGTTTACACATTCACTGTGCTAAACCAGGTGTGGTAATCGGAAAAGGCGGTGCTGAAATTGAAAAATTGAAAGCATTTTGCAAAACTATTACCAAAAAACCTGTTATTATCAACATAGTTGAAGTTAAAAATGTTGACACTAATGCTCAATTAGTTGCAGAAAACATTGCAGCTCAGCTCGAAAAGAGAATTTCTTTCAGACGTGCGCTCAAACAATCAATGGGCCGTGCTATGAAATGCGGAGCAAAAGGAATAAAAACCCAAGTTTCCGGAAGACTTGCAGGAGCTGAAATCGCAAGAACAGAGCATTATCATGAAGGAACTATTCCACTTCAAACCATAAGAGCTGACATAGATTACGGTTTTGCAGAAGCAGCCACAACCTATGGAATTATCGGGGTTAAAGTTTGGATTTATAAAGGCGAAATTTTACTCAATTCAATGAAGGAGTCTGTAAAAGGAGGCGGAAGAAATAATGCTACTACCAAAAAGAACTAAGTACAGAAAAATGCACAGAGGTAGAATGAAAGGCAAAGCAACCAGAGGAAACACAGTTTCTCACGGCGATTTTGGTCTTCAAACTTTAGAACCCGCCTGGATTACTTCAAATCAGATCGAAGCAGCCCGTGTTGCTATGACAAGGTTCTGCAAAAGGGTTGGTAAAGTTTGGATTAAGATATTCCCAGACAAACCTGTAACTAAAAAACCGGCTGAAACCCGCATGGGTAAAGGTAAAGGTGCTCCTGAATTTTGGGTAGCAGTTGTTAAGCCGGGCAGAGTTATGTTCGAAATTGGCGATGTTCCTGAAGCAACCGCCAGAGAAGCAATGAGACTGGCAGCAAATAAGTTACCAGTTAAATGCAAATTTATAAGGAAAGAAACGGATGGTGAGGTTTAATGAAGAAAACTGCAGAAATTAAAAAATTAAGTCAAGAAGACTTAATCGCAAAATTAAAAGACCTTAAATCCGAACTTTTTAACCTTAGATTTCAGCTTGCTATAAACCAGCTAGAAAATCCTATGCGCATTAAAGCTGTAAGAAAAGATATAGCTAGGGTTCAAACGTTTCTTAGAGAGAAAGAACTAAGCGAAAGCGCCCAGGCGTAACGGAAGGAGGATGGATTATTTTGAGCGAAAGGAATATGAGAAAGGTTAAAATAGGCAAGGTTGTTAGCGACAAAATGGATAAAACCATAGTCGTAGCAGTTGAAGACAGCATTAGGCATCCACTTTACAAAAAAATCGTTAAACGCACACAACGTTTTAAAGCTCATGACGAAAACAACGAGTGCGGAATCGGCGATAGAGTAAAGATTATGGAAACAAGACCTTTATCAAAAGATAAAAACTGGAGACTCGTTAGCATAATTGAAAAAGCTAAATAACCATTAATAATAGAAGATTTTTATTCAGTTAGGGGGAAAATAAAGCATGATACAACCTCAAACACGTTTGAAAGTTGCGGATAACACCGGTGCAAAAGAAATAATGTGTTTCAGAGTTTTAGGTGGAACCCGTAGAAGATATGCAAGAATCGGCGATGTAATAGTTGCTTCTGTTAAAAAAGCATCACCCGGCGGCGTTGTTAAAAAAGGTGACGTTGTTAAAGCAGTAGTAGTTCGTATGAAATCGAAAACCAGAAGAGCAGACGGTTCTTATATCGGATTCGATGAAAATTCAGCAGTTATAATCAAAGAGGATAAAACTCCAAAGGGCACACGTATTTTCGGACCAGTTGCTCGTGAATTACGTGACAAGGGATATTTGAAAATATCAAGCTTAGCTCCGGAAGTTCTCTAATATAGGAGGTGTTTGTTTGTGTTTAAAAGTGCATCGAAGCTTCACAGCGGAAAAATTCGTTTGAAAACAGGCGATAAAGTTGTTGTTCTTAGCGGAAAAGATAAGGGCAAAGAAGGCAAAATCGTTGCAGTTAGCCCAAAAGAAGGCAAGCTTATAGTTGAAGGCGTTAACATCGTTTCGAAACACGTTAAACCTCGCCGTGCAGGAGAGGAAGGCGGAATCGTTAAAACCGAAGGCGCTCTTTATGCATGCAAAGTGCAGCTTGTTTGCCCGAAATGCGGTAAAGCAACTAGAATCGCACACAAGATAGCAGAAGACGGCAAGAAAAAGCGGAGCTGTAAAAAATGCGGCGAAGTGTTATAAGGGGGGTTATGAATGGCAAGGCTAAAAGATTTTTATAAAGAAAATGTTGTTTCTAAGCTTACTGAAAAGTTTGGATACAAAAACGTAATGCAAGTACCTAAGCTCGTTAAGGTAGTAATAAACGTAGGTGCAGGCGAAGCTAGAGATAATTCAAAAGTTATAAATTCTATTCTTGAAGATCTCGGAACAATCACCGGCCAGAAGGCAGTTGTTTGCACAGCACGTAGATCAGTTGCAAACTTCAAAGTTCGTGAAGGCATGAAAATCGGTGCAAAAGTTACACTTCGTGGAGACAAGATGTATGAATTTTTAGACAGATTCTTCAATCTCGCACTTCCACGCGTAAGAGACTTTAGAGGAATTAATCCTAAGTCTTTTGACGGAAAAGGTAACTACAACATGGGAGTTAAAGAACAGCTTATATTCCCTGAAATCGATTATGATAAGATCGATAGCATTAGAGGAATGGACATTTCTATTTCAACTACTGCACAAACCGATGATGAAGCTAGAGAATTATTAAGGCTTATGGGCGCACCATTTGCAAAATAAGGAGGGAATATTGTGGCTAAAACGTCGCTTAAAGTAAAACAGAAAAGAGAGCAAAAATTTTCTACTCGTGAATACTCCCGTTGCAGAATTTGCGGTAGGCCGCATGGTTACCTTCGCAAATTTGGCATATGTCGTATTTGTTTTAGGGAGCTCGCGCACAAAGGCGAAATTCCAGGCATAAGAAAAGCAAGTTGGTAAAATTGGCAAAGGAGGTAAATTACAAATGCAAATAACTGATGCAATTGCAGATTTGCTTACAAGAATTAGAAACGCTTGTTCTGCAAAACATGAATCGGTAGAGGTTCCTTCCTCTAACATGAAAAAAGCTATAGTACAGGTTTTGCTTGATGAAGGATATATCAGAAAATTCATGATTCTTGATGACGGCAAACAAGGTATTATTAAGATTTTTCTTAAATACACCGAAGATAAAAAACCTGCTATCACAGGTATTAAAAGAGTTTCTAAGCCCGGACTTAGGATCTACAGCAGCGTAGAAAACATGCCTAAGGTTATCAAAGGGCTCGGTATCGCAATCGTTTCAACGTCAAAAGGCGTAATGACAGATCGCAGAGCTAGAAAAGAAAAAGTCGGTGGAGAAGTTTTAGCTTTTGTGTGGTAAAGAAAGGAGGATAAACTATGTCGAGAATTGGTAAAAAGCCAGTTGCTATTCCAGCAGGGGTAGAAGCAAAAATCGGTGATGGAATGATCACAATCACTGGACCTAAAGGCACACTCACTCAGCCTATTCATCCTAAAATGAAGGTTGAAATCAACGATGGAGTAATCACGGTTTCAAGACCTAACGATCTTAAAGAAAATCGTGCGCTTCACGGTCTTACACGTTCACTCATCAACAATATGGTTGAAGGTGTTACAAACGGATATAAAAAAGATTTGGAAGTAAACGGCGTTGGATACCGTGTTCAAAAACAAGGAAGCAATTTAGTTTTGAACTTAGGCTATTCTCACCAAGTTATTGTTCCTGAAGTTGAAGGAATTAAATTCGAAGCTCAAGGAAACAAGATTTCTGTTATCGGAATTGACAAACAAAAAGTTGGTCAAGTCGCTGCTGAAATCAGAGAAAAACGTCCTCCGGAACCTTATAAAGGAAAAGGCATTAAATATGCTGATGAGGTTATTAGGCGCAAAGAGGGTAAAACAGGTAAGAAATAGTTAGGAGGGTGAATAAATGGTAAACAAGGCAGATAAGAATCAGGCCCGTTTAAAACGTCACAGACGAGTAAGAGGAAAAATCTCCGGAACAGCTGCTCGTCCAAGGCTTAATGTTTTCCGTTCTAGAAGCAATATAAGCGTTCAAATTATTGACGATATATCTGCAAAAACTTTAGTGAGTGCTTCTAGCTATGAAAAAGATTTTGGAATTTATGGCGGAAATAAAGAAGCGGCCGCAAAAGTTGGAAAATTGGTTGCACAGCGTGCTCTTGAAAAAGGAATCGAAAGCGTAGTTTTTGACCGTGGAGGATATGTATTCCATGGACGTGTAAAAGCTTTAGCTGAAGGTGCACGCGAGGCAGGACTTAAATTTTAATTTAAAAGGAGGGAAAAACTTTTGGCTAGAATTGACGGTTCAGTACTTGATTTAAAAGAAAAATTAGTTGCTATTAATAGGGTATCAAAAACAGTTAAAGGCGGACGTATTTTTAAATTTGCTGCTCTTATGGTAGTTGGAGACGGAAAAGGAACAGTTGGATTTGGCATTGGTAAATCTGGCGAAGTTCCGGACGCTATAAGAAAAGGAATTGAGGATGCTAAGAAAAACCTCATAAGAGTTCCTTTAAAAGGAAGCACAATTCCTCACGAAGTTTTAGGTTCTTACGGTGCTGCAAGAGTTCTTTTGAAACCTGCTGCTCCTGGTACAGGAGTTAAAGCCGGTGGACCGGTTCGTGCAGTTGTTGAATCTGCAGGAATCAAAGACATTCGCACAAAGGCACTTCGCTCTAACAACCCGTGCAATGTTGTAAGGGCTACAATCGAAGGCCTCAGCCAACTTCGCACTGCTGCTGAAATTGCAGAGCTTAGAGAAAAAACTGTTGAAGAAATCATCAAATAGTTTTAAAAATTGTTTTGTGTTTATAAATATGGTAAAATACTAGGTGTTTGTTTTTGCAAGCACTCAGGGTTTATGCCCAGGTTAAATTCTAGGCATTTTACCTGTTTTGCAAATACGCAAGCTGTTGTTTGTGTATAAAAAGTAGGAGGTGAACAGTAAATGGAGCTTCAAGATTTAGTATGTCCGGAAGGTTCAAGAAAAGCTTCTAAAAGAATAGGCAGAGGTCATGGTTCAGGCCAAGGAAAAACCGCAGGTAAAGGACATAAAGGCCAAAAAGCTAGGTCCGGCGGCGGAGTTCGCCCAGGATTTGAAGGTGGACAAATGCCTCTTCAAAGAAGAATTCCTAAAAGAGGATTCAAAAATATTTTCGCTAAGAAAGTTATTTCTATTAATGTTGAAGAATTAGAAAAATTTGGCGAAGGTTCTGTTGTTGATGCAAACGAACTTATAAACATGGGCCTTATTAAACGTGATTTTGATAAAATCAAAATTTTAGGTAACGGCAATCTTACTAAGAATCTAACAGTTAAAGCACAGATGTTTTCGAAATCTGCAATTGAAAAAATCGAATCTGCAGGCGGGAAGGCGGAGGTGATCTAGTTGATTAGGACGTTGATAAACTCTTGGAAAGTTAAAGAGTTGAGACGAAAATTATTGTTCACCATAATGATAATTGTCGTTTTTAGAATAGGTTCCGTGATTCCTGTGCCGTTTTTGGATGTTAACGCACTTGCAGGCTTGATGGGAAGCCTTGGAGAAAACGGTGCGATCCTTAATTATTTGGATACACTCTCCGGAGGAGCATTTGCTCAGGCCACAATTTTTGCAATGTCAGTTTCACCTTATATTAACGCTTCAATAGTCATTCAGCTTATGACGGTTGCGCTTCCTTACCTTGAATCTCTTCAAAAAGAGGGCGAAGAAGGAAGAAAGAAACTCACTGCAATTACAAGATATGTGACCATAATTATTGCACTTCTTCAAGGCACTGCATTTTACTTCTATTTAAGAAGTGGCGGATTCCAAGGTGTGCCGATTGTTAAGTACACCGAAGGTGTCGAAGGAATATTCGTTGGTGTTGTAATTGTTCTTTCGTTTGTTGCCGGTGCAGCGTTTGTTATGTGGCTTGGTGAGCAAGTTAACGTCAAGGGCGTTGGAAATGGAATTTCTATTTTAATGTTTGCCGGAATTGTTTCGAGGATGCCGAGTTTGATTGCTAAGTTAGTGGGTTACACTTCGCTTGCAATTTCAAACCCTGATAATTTCTTCATGTTCTATGTTTACGTTCCATTATTTATAGTTCTTTTCATGTTCTTAATGTGGATAATCGTTTCAATGAACGATGCAGAAAGAAGAATCCCGATTCAATACGCTCAAAGAACTGTTGGAAGAAAAATGTATGCAGGCCAAAGCAGCCACATACCTTTAAAAGTAGGCATTGCTGGAGTTATGCCGGTAATATTTGCAAGCCAGATATTAATGATTCCTAACTTCGTTAATTTCTTTGCAAAACCAACAGGATTTTGGAAAACTGTTCTTGACTCACTTTCAGTTAATGGAACAGGTTACACAATTTGTTATTTCTTTTTAATTTTTGTATTTGCATATTTTTATGTTGAAATCACTTATAATCCGGTTGAAATTGCTAACAATTTGCGTCAAAGCAATGCAGCAATTCCGGGAATTAGGCCGGGCAAGCCAACGGCTGACTACATAGCAAAAGTTCTTTCGAAAGTTACTTTCCTTGGCGCTTTGCTCTTAGCGGTTGTTTCGCTTTTACCGATTGGATTCACAAATTTAACCGGAATGCACAACCTTTCAATGGGCGGAACTTCAATCATAATTATGGTTGGTGTTGCTCTTGAAACGGTTAAGCAGCTTGAATCTCAACTTATGATGCGTCATTACAAAGGATTTTTAAATTAATAATATTATCGGTTTGATTGATTTCGCTGGGGTTATTCCTAGCGATTTCAGACAACTGATTTTTCAAACGTTGATAAGCAGCATTGAATGTTGTGATGTCCTTTAAGCTTAGAGCTGCACTTCGGAACTCTGAAGTGAAAAGGTATCGAATAAATTTTATAAATAAGGAGCTTTTATTAATGAACATTATACTTTTAGGAGCACCCGGTGCTGGAAAAGGTACCCAGGCTGAAATAATCTCCGAACGTCTTAATATCCCAACAATTTCTACTGGGAATATCATAAGAGAGGCACTGAAAAACGGTACTGAAATGGGGCTCAAAGCTAAGTCCTTTATTGATAAAGGTCATCTCGTCCCTGATGAAGTCGTCATTGGAATCGTTTCAGAAAGAATAAGCAAAGATGACTGCAAAAATGGTTTTATTCTTGATGGTTTCCCAAGGACTATCGTTCAGGCTGAAGCTCTGGAAAATTCAGGTATTAAAATCGATTATGTACTTGACATTGAAGTAGATGAAGAGATTATATACAAAAGAATGTCCGGACGTCGTGTTTGCGAAAAATGCGCACGTGTTTACAATGTAAATGCCGATAAAAGACCTCGCGAAGAAGGAAAATGTGACGTGTGTGCAGGCACCCTTATCAAACGTATGGATGACAATGAAGAAACAGTTAAAGAACGCTTGAAAATTTACAGCGAACAAACTCTTCCTTTAAAAGAATTTTATGACAAGCGTGGAATGAGAACAGTTATTGACGGTTCAGCTCCTTTGGCTGAAATTACAAACAGTGTTCTTAAAGCTCTCGGAGAGGCAAAATAGAAGATGGTAAAACTTAAAACCGCTAAGGAACTTGAGATGATGAGGCAAGCGGGCAGGATTTCAGCCAGAGCTTTGAAAGTTGCGGGCGAGGCTATTGAACCCGGAGTTTCAACTCGTGAAATTGATGATTTGGTAAGAAAATATATCAAATCAGCCGGCGCGGTTCCTTCATTCCTTAATTACAATGGTTTCCCATCCAGTGCTTGCATTTCTGTTAATGAAGAAGTCATCCATGGCATACCCAATTCATCGCACATTTTGAAAAACGGTGATATTGTGAGCGTTGATGTTGGAGCTTATTTCAATGGTTTTCACGGAGATAATGCTTTTACATTTGCTTGCGGAGATATTTCCAAAGAGGCTCAAAATTTGCTTGATGTTACTCAAACCAGCCTTTTCGAAGGCATAAGTGCAGCTAAAGCGGGCAATAGAGTGGGCGATATCGGAAGTGCGGTTGAAGAGTATGTTAAAGCGCGTGGCTACTCGGTGGTGCGAGATTTCGTTGGTCATGGAGTAGGCACGATGTTGCACGAAGATCCTTCCGTTCCTAATTACGGTAAAAAAGGCCACGGAACACGCCTAGTTCCCGGAATGACAATTGCGGTTGAACCTATGGTTAACGTTGGCACAGGTGATGTTAAAGTTTTAAGCGATGGATGGACCACAATAACCCTAGACGGTAAATTATCGGCGCATTTTGAACATTCCATTGCTATCACCTCAGATGGTCCGGTAATTTTGACCGACCCGAATTAGGAGGAAGCAAAAATATGAAACGCGGCTTGATTGCCCTTTCTCTCGCAGGGCATGATAAAAATAATTTCATGGTTGTTTTAGACGCAAATGAGAAAGAGGCGCTTGTGTGCGACGGGAAAAGTCGCAAGCTTGAAAAGCCGAAAAGAAAAAATATCATTCATCTTAAAGCAACAACAAAGTCACTTGATGAAAAAATTCTTGAGAGCAATAGGTCTATAAGAATTGCTCTTGGCCAGCTTAAAAAGGCTTCTAATGATTCAAAGCAAAGGTGGTGAACTCGAGCATATTTCTTTTGAGCGGCAAATGCTCTCAAATAATGCTCCCTTAAGATTATGTCTAAAGAAGATGCAATTGAGTTAGAGGGTAAGGTTGTTGAAGTTCTCCCGAATGCAATGTTCAAGGTCGAGCTTCCAAACGGCAAGATTATTCTTGCGCACATATCCGGAAAACTCAGAATGAACTACATTAAGATTTTGCAAGGCGACAACGTTAAGGTTGAGATTTCTCCTTATGATTTAACTCGCGGAAGAATCACATGGCGTGTTAAAAACAGCGGAAAATCAAGCCAAACGTCTGAAACTTCGGAATCTAAAAATATAACAGGCAAAGGAAGTGAGACAGACAATGAAAGTTAGGCCTTCTGTTAAAAAACTTTGCGATAAATGTAAAGTAATTAAAAGACATGGAAAAATCATGGTTATATGCGAAAACCCAAAACACAAACAAAGACAAGGATAAATCATAATATGGAGGTGTAATTACAGATGGCACGTATATCGGGTGTAGATTTACCAAGAGACAAAAGAATAGAAATCGGACTTACCTACATTTTCGGAATTGGTAGGACTTCAGCAAAAGATATTATCAGCAAAACAGGAATTAACCCTGACACAAGAGTTCGTGATTTGACTGAAGAAGATATTTCAAAAATCAGAAACTGCATTGATAAACATTATAAAGTTGAGGGTGACCTCAGAAGCGAAATAGCATTTGACATTAAAAGATTGATTGAAATCGGCTGCTACAGAGGAGTTCGTCATAGAAAAGGATTACCTGTTCGCGGACAAAGATCAAAAACAAATGCAAGAACAAGAAAAGGTCCAAAGAAAACGATAGCCAACAAAAAAGGTTAGTAAAGGAGGAAAATTTTAATGGCAATAAAAGCAGGCGCTAAGAAAACGCAAGTTCGCAGACGTCGTGACAGAAAAAATATTGAACGTGGTGCAGCTCATATTAAATCCACTTTTAATAACACAATCGTAACAATAAGTGATACAGAAGGAAACGCAATTTCATGGGCTAGTGCAGGCGGACTTGGTTTCAAAGGTTCTAAAAAATCAACTCCATTTGCTGCACAAACAGCTGCAGACGTAGCAGCAAAAGCGGCTATGGAACATGGTCTTAAATCTGTAGAAGTTTACGTTAAAGGTCCTGGGTCAGGAAGAGAAGCAGCAATTCGTGCTCTTCAAGCAGCAGGATTAGAAATAAACATGATCAAGGATGTTACTCCGATTCCACACAACGGATGCCGTCCGCCAAAAAGAAGACGTGTTTAATTTAAATATTTAGGAGGTGTAATAAGTAATATGGCAAGATATACAGGAGCTGTGTGCAGACTCTGCCGCAGAGAAGGACAAAAACTCTTTTTAAAAGGTGAAAGATGTTATTCGGGCAAATGCGCGATTTCTCGCCGCCCATATGCACCTGGCCAACATGGTCAAGGACGCAAAAAGTTAACTGAGTATGGAATTCAGTTAAGAGCAAAACAAAGAGCAAGACGTTACTACGGAGTTCTTGAGCATCAATTTGCTCATTACTTTGAACTTGCAGGAAAGATGAAAGAAGGAAAAACCGGTGAAAACTTACTCGGAATCCTTGAATCACGTCTTGACAACATTATTTATCGTTTGGGTTGGGCTAGCTCACGCGCAGAAGCAAGGCAGCTTGTAACTCACAAACATTTCAGAGTAAACGGCAAATGCGTTAACATTCCTTCTTTCTTAGTTAAAGTTGGAGACGTTATTACAATTGGCGAAAAATCTCAAGGAAATTCCAAAATTAAATCTATTCTCGAAGCAAACTCTTCAAGAGTTGTTCCGAAATGGCTTGAACTCGACGCTAATAAATTCGAAGCTAAGAAAATTGCTTTCCCAGCTAGAGAAGACATTGATTTAGACGTAGAAGAAACATTAATCGTTGAGTTGTACTCCAAATAACATGGTAATTTTTTTAAAAAAATGTTTAGGAGGATTTGATGATTGAGATAGAGAAGCCAAGAATTAGTATCGCAGAAATTTCTGACGATGGTACTTACGGCAAATTTATTGTAGAGCCTTTGGAAAGAGGATTCGGAAACACTTTAGGCAACAGCCTTAGAAGAATTCTTCTTTCTTCTTTGCCGGGTGTGGCTGCCAAATCCATCAAAATCGATGGCGTTTTGCACGAATTTTCCACTATTCCCGGAGTTAAAGAAGATGTTACCGAAATAGTTCTTAACGTCAAAGGAATTTTGGCAAAGCTTAATTGCAACGAAGCCAAAACCGTTGAAATTCACGCTAAAGGACCTTGCGAAGTAACCTCAGGAACAATAATTCACGACAGTGACGTTGAAATTTTGAATTCTGATTGGCACATCGCAACTTTAGGCCCAGATGCAACTTTAGACATGGAAATTACGCTTGACAAAGGCCGTGGATATGTTTCCGCAGATCGTAACAAAGCATTTTTAACTGATAATGTTATTGGTGTTTTGGCGGTTGACTCGATTTACACACCTGTTTTGAAAGTTAACTACACTGTGGAAAACACCAGGGTTGGCCAAATAACTGACTTTGATAAACTTTCTTTGGAAGTTTGGACTAACGGCGTTGTTTTGGCTGAAGAAGCAGTTTCTATTGCATCTAAAATTTTGATTGAGCATTTTAACTTGTTCTTAGGCCTTTCAGAAATAGCTGAAAAAACCAGCGTTATGGTTGAGCCTGAAAGCAGCAATGCAACAAGGAATTTAGATGTAACCATAGATGAGCTCGAGCTTTCGGTTAGGTCTTACAACTGCCTTAAAAGGGCGGGAATTAACACCGTTAAAGATCTCACGAGCAAAACTGAAGATGAAATGATTAAAGTTAGAAACCTTGGTCGTAAATCTTTAGACGAAGTAATCGAAAAATTAAATTCAATGGGACTTGACCTTGCTAAAGGTGAATAACAGTTCTTTATAGAAAAGGAGGATAAGGATGTCTAAAAAAAGAAAATTGGGTAGGGCAACAGCTAACAGATTGGCTATGCTCCGCGCACTCGTAACATTCCTTTTTGAAAATGAAAAAATTGAAACAACAGTAACTCGTGCAAAAGAGGTTCGTTCACTTGCTGAAAAAATGATAACACTTGCTAAAGTTGACACTCTTCACAACAGACGTATGGTTATGTCTTTTGTTACTAAAAAAGAAGTTTCAAGAAAATTATTTGAAAAAATTGCTCCAAAGTATGCTGACAAAAACGGCGGTTACACAAGAATCACAAAGTTGGGACCAAGACGTGGCGACGCAGCTGAAATGGCAATAATTGAACTCATATAATAATTTAAATTAAAAATGAAAATTTTCGTCCATGCTCGAAAGATTTTAATAGAGTATTGGACGAAATTGTGTATTAATGCGTTTGCAGAAAGGAAGGTAGACTGAAAATATTTGGTTTGAAAATTAAATATTAGTAAGTTAAAAATTATGGATTTAATGCTTTTTGGATTAATCGGTTCCTTAATGGCTCTTGTTTTCGCATTTTTTATGTTCAAAAGAGTTCACAGCCAAAGCGAAGGATCGGAAAAAATGATTAAAATATCTGCTCTTATCAGAAGGGGTGCGAGCGCTTATTTAAAACGTCAATACAAAGGCGTTGGAATGTTTTTTTCAGTAGTTTTTGTGATTTTGCTTTCACTTTCGATCATGGGATATCTCAATCATTTTATTCCGTTTGCATTTTTAACCGGTGGGCTTTTCTCAGGCCTTTCAGGTTACATTGGAATGAAAACCGCAACAATGGCAAACAACCGCACCGCTTGCGCAGCTCAAGAAGGGCTCAACAGTGGGCTTAAAGTGGCTTTTTCAGCTGGCGCTGTTATGGGTTTTGTTGTTGTTGGTCTTGGCCTTCTTGATTTATCTTTGTGGTATACATTCCTCAGATATTTCTGGTATGCTAAAGTTGAAGTAATCAAAAATGAAGCTCTTTTAATGCAGCATATATCTTCAAACATGCTCACTTTCGGAATGGGCGCTTCTTGCATGGCTCTTTTCGCAAGAGTTGGCGGAGGAATCTTCACTAAAGCTGCTGACGTTGGCGCTGACTTGGTTGGAAAAGTTGAAGCAGGAATCCCGGAAGATGACCCGAGAAACCCTGCAGTTATTGCTGACAATGTGGGCGATAACGTAGGCGACGTTGCTGGAATGGGCGCAGACCTTTATGAATCTTATGTTGGGTCTATTCTTTCGAGCATGGCTCTTGCGGTTAGTGCTGGCCTTGGCGCAAAAGGCATGGCAATTCCGGTTGTTCTTGCTTCGCTTGGAATAATGGCTTCAATTTTCGGAACATTCTTTATTAAAACGAAAGAAAAAGCCTCAGGAAAAGATTTGCTCAAATCTCTTCGTTTGGGAACTTACATAAGTGCGGGAGTTATGGCCGTTGTTTCGTTTTTCGTTATAAAATCTCTTCTTCCGCAATACATTGGAATTTTTTACGGAGTTATTTCAGGTTTGATTGCGGGTGGGCTCATTGGTTTCACCACAGAATACTACACTTCAGACACTTACAAACCTGTAAAAGAACTTGCGAAAACTTCTGAAACAGGCCCTGCAACCGTTATGATTAGCGGTCTTGCTCTTGGAATGCGTTCTACTGTTTGGCCGGTAATAATCGTTGGAATTACCGTTCTCATCAGCTTTTTTGCTTGCGGAGGAGACATTTCAAACGCTCTTAGTTTCAACAGAGGCCTTTACGGAATTGGCGTTGCTGCAGTGAGCATGCTTTCAACGCTTGGAATAACCCTTGCAACTGACGCTTACGGCCCGATTGCTGACAACGCAGGCGGAATTGCAGAAATGGCTGGTCTTGGCGAAGAAGTTCGCGAAAGAACCGACGCTCTTGATTCCCTCGGAAACACCACCGCAGCAACAGGAAAAGGTTTTGCAATTGGTTCTGCAGCGCTTACTGCTCTTGCGCTCATAGCTGCTTACATTTCAGAAATCAAGAACTTAGCTCCAACGCTTCGTTTCAATCTTAACATAACGAATCCTCCAGTTTTGGTTGGTTTGTTCATTGGTGCAATGATTCCTTTCTTGTTTGCAGCTCTTACAATGGAAGCCGTTGGGAAAGCGGCCCAAAGCATAGTTTTGGAAGTTAGAAGACAGTTTAAAACCTTCAAAGGAATCCTCGAAGGGGAGACCGAGCCTGACTATGAAGCATGCGTTGATTTATGCACGAAATCTTCGCAAAAATTAATGGTTCCACCTGCTATTTTAGCGGTTGTAGTGCCGATTATCGTTGGAGTAATTCTCGGTGTTAATGGCGTTGCGGGCTTCCTTGCTGGAACAACTATCACAGGGTTTACTTTAGCGGTTATGATGTCAAATGCAGGCGGTGCTTGGGATAACGCTAAGAAACACATTGAAGCAGGGAACCTCGGCGGAAAAGGATCAGATTGCCACAAAGCAGCCGTTGTAGGCGACACTGTGGGAGATCCTTTTAAAGATACTTCAGGCCCGGCAATTAACATTCTTATCAAATTAACTTCTATTGTTGCAATAGTTTTTGCTGGAGTAACCATTGCAATGCATATCTTTTAGAAATAATTTGCAATTTTTTTAAAATCATGGTATAATTACCATGTGATACTTGTACCCCCATTTTCGGAAGTGATTTTCTGAGAATGCTACAGAAATGTATATAGGGTAAAATTTGGAGAGGTGTAAAAAATGTTATTAAAAGAAGAAAAAAACGTTATTATCGGCAACCATGCACGTCACGAAGGAGACACAGGTTCTCCTGAAGTTCAAATCGCTCTTTTAACAAAGAGAATTAACGATCTTACTGAGCATTTGAAAACTCACAAAAAAGATTTCCATTCTCGTCGTGGGCTTTTAATTATGGTAGGAAGAAGACGCAGCTTGCTTAATTACTTGACTAAAACCGATATTAATCGTTACAGAAGCATTGTTGAAAAATTAGGTTTACGTAAGTAATAAAATTTTTAAAGTCGATGGGCAGTCATTCTGTGGCTGCCTGTTTTTATTGTCTATAGTGTTAAATTACAAGATAACAATCATTAAAGGAAGGCGCAGAATTAATGAAAAACAAACTAGCAAAAGCTCTTGCATTTATCTTTTTATTTATTGTGGCCGCGCCAACAGTTTTTTGCGAAAAAGGCAAAATCGACCCGTTTCATATGCAAATAGTTGGTAAATATTTCGAAAATTTGAAAGACTACCAGAAATTAGAAATGGTAAACAAAAAGTTTAAAGATATCGTAAGTTATTACCGGGAAAATAATATTCCTTTAACAGAAGAAAACTATAAATTTTTTGAAAATTTGGAAACTTATATTGCTCACCCCGGCGAAAGCAAAGCGATAAATAAGTTAGGCGGAAAAATAAGCCATCTTGTTTATCTTGAAAATTCTTTTAACAGCAGTAGGTTCTATGAAATTATGATGGCAAATGGAATAAACCCTCGTGCTGTAAAGATAATTAAGCCGGAAGCTAAATTTTCTTTGAGCAGTAATTGGGAAATGAAAATTATTCCTTTTTCTGAAAATCAAGGGTGCAAAATTTTATTTCTAAGAGATAATAAAGACAAGATTGAAACCATAACTTTTTACTTAGATGTTTTTATGATGTCTTGCTACAGGCCGGGCGAATTTAATCTAGACATGGGGGTTATTCGTTATTATAATTTAACGGATGATATTTCAGGCTATTTTGGCGGTGTTACTTTTCCGGCTGTGAAAAGAAACAAATTCACAAGTGTTATTATTCCTGAAAATGTTAAGTCTCTCAGCACGAGCAGTTTTGTTGGCCTTGTTAACCTCAAGGAAATTAAAATTTCCCGCGGCGTTGTTTCTATAAATGAAAATGCTTTTATGAACTGCAAAAATCTTAAAAAAGTTGAAATCCCTGAAACTGTTAGATTCATAGGTAACGGCGCTTTTGAAGGGTGCGAAAATTTAGAAGAAATTATTATCCCGGATTCCGTTGAAAAGCTCGGCGCATGCGCTTTTTGCGATTGCCCAAACCTTAAAAATGTTAAGCTTTCAAACGATATTAAAGTGATAAATGCAAATACTTTTTCAAGGTGCGTTAAATTAAATAATGTTGAGATTCCGAGCAGTGTTGAAAAAATTGAAAATGGCGCTTTTTACCGCTGCACTCTTTTGAGCAATATTTCTCTGCCAAGTTCGATTAAATTCATAGGTTCAAATGCTTTTGGAAGTTGCTTTGTTTTAAATAATGTGGTCATTCCGCCTTCGGTGAAAAAAATTGGAAGTTACATTTTTGAAAATTGCTTGGGGCTTGAAAATATTGTAATTCCCGCTTCTGTTGAAGAAATTGGCGATTATGCTTTTTACAGATGCACTAATCTCAAAAAAATTGAATTTTCTGGCAGCCAAATTCCTGGTCATATAATGAGAATTGGCAGATATGCATTTGCGAGCTGCGTAGGATTAAAGAAGTTTATATTAAAAAATGCCACGGTGCACTTGAACGAAAGCAGCTTTTGTAATTGCATGGAAATGACAGATTTTTTAGTTGAAAATATAATTTCGGAGATTCCTGAGTCGCTTTTTTACAATTGCCTTAATTTGAAAAATGTTAAAATTCCCAACACTGTAAGTTACATCGGCAGGCAGGCTTTTGCTTCGTGCTTTAGCCTTGAAAAAATAAAAATTCCTGATTCTGTTAAAATTTTGGGCCCGAATGTTTTTTCTGAATGCATAAATTTAAAAGAAATTAATATTCCGTATTCTGTTGTTTCTATTCGTGAGGGCGCATTTAGCGAATGCAGAAGCCTTAAAAATATTGAAATTCCTGGCTCGGTTGAAAATATAGGCATGTTTGCTTTTTACAAATGCACTAATTTAAAGTCTATTGTTTTGCCATTTTCTTTAAAAAACATTAGCATGAGTTTTCTTAAAGGATGCTATAGCCTGGAAAAAATTTCGATTCCCGTTTCGGTTAAAGAAATAGGTGCAGAAGCTTTTTGCGACTGCGAAAGCCTTGAAAATATTTGTATTCCTGAATCGGTGGAAGTTATTAACCCGTGTGCGTTTTATGGTTGCAAAAAAATTAAAACTATTTTTGTTCCTAAAAATGTTAAAGAAATTGGTATGTGCGCCTTTGCAAATTGCCAAAATCTTAGAAGAATTGTAATTCCAAAAATTGTTAAAAAGATAGATCCAAGCGCTTTTAACAGCTGCAGGAGTTTAAAACAAATTAATTACGACAGCTCGGTTTACGATAATCCAGAGTCATTTTTCAAAGCTTTTGAAAAGAAAACTCAAAGTTTGCACTGCGCTATTTTGTAATTTTATTTGGTAAATTAAGTTAATTGACAAAGATTTTTCTTAAATGTTAGAATGTAACTTAATAAATAATAAAAGGATGGCATAAAATGAAAATTAATGTAAAAGCGCCAATAATTGCTATTTCTACAATATTTGCAACTTTGGCATTATCTTCTTCGTCGTTGTGTTTCGGCAGCAGGCTCATGCCTTATCATATGCAAATAGTAGGAAAATACTTTGAAAAAGCGGAAGACTACAAAGATTTATCAATGGTTAGCAAAAAATACGGGGACTTAACCGGAATGTACCACAAAAATTTCGTGAATGTTTCTAAATCTCTAAAAGATAGATATCTTCCTAACATTCAAACTTACGTCGCATATGCTGGCGCGAATTCTAGAAAATTGATGGATTTCAGAGGGAATATTAAAAGTTTGGTTTATCTCGAAAATTCTTTTGGCAGCGAAGAATTCATTGAAATTCTGTGCAATACAGGTGTGATTCGTTCAAAGTGTGGCGAAAAAATTATTTTTGACCGTGAGAATTGGCTTTGCAGAGAAATGAAAGCGGAAAGCGGCAAGGGCTTCATTCTTTCTTTGGTGGGAATTGGCAAGGAAAATAGCGAGAAAACAATTGAATTTCACTTTGACATTATTAAAATTTCGGTAATGCCTGACAGAAGGTATGACATTTTTATTGGTTCGAGAAAATATAATTCGATGTTGAATGATATTTCACATGTTTTAGATGTTCTTGGAGTTAATTCTAAAGACCTTAATGTCGGCGGAATTACCGCTATTAATATTCCTCAAAGCGTTACAAAAATATCAAGTGGTTCTTTTTATGGTTGCTATGGCCTGCGGGAAATCAATATACCAAACACGGTTAAGTCCATAGGTGAAAGTGCTTTTCAAAGCTGCATAGATTTGAAAAAAGTAAAGCTTCCTGACACTTTGAAAAAAGTAAGCGACAAATCCTTCCAAGGATGCACGGAGTTAAGAGAAATTGAAATTCCTGCTAGTGTTGAAGAAATAGGCGAAAGTGCGTTTGATTTTTGCATAATGCTTAATAAAGTTAATATTCCTAATTCTGTTAAAAAATTAGGAAAAGGCTGCTTTCTTAATTGCACTTCGCTAATTGAAGTTTATATTCCCGGTTCTGTGAAAAAAATAAACAGAGCGGCTTTTGCTTGCTGCAATCTGCTTAAAAAAGTTGTGATTTCAGAAGGAACCGAATACATAGGTCTAGATTCTTTTGCGAATTGCCCAATTTTAGAAGAAGTTTCGATTCCTAATTCGGTTAAAGGGATTGACGCTTACGCTTTTAGCGACTGCCCAAGATTAACTGTGATTAAATATGGCGGCAAGACATACAATAATATAAATAGTTTTATGGCGGCATTTAAGGCAAATAAAAATGGTGAAAATATTCAAGACTGCTAGGGTTTCCCTGGCGGTTTCTCTTTGCTTGTGAAGGCTTAGAGGAATTGACAAAAAACTCGCTGAGTGTTAGAATATGACAGCATTTTTACTTTAAAGGATGATATTATTATAATGAAAAATGAAATTAAAAAATTGGCAGCAGTTGCTTTTTCGGCGCTTGGCGCTTTGGCATTTTCCTCAGAAACATTTTGCAAAAGCTCTTGGGTGGAATACTCTAAAAATAATTCGGCAGAAAAGACGAATAAAACTAGTAATGTTGATGTTTATTCTCGCAGGATTTACACAGCTTGCCCCGAAGATGAAATTAAAGTTAACATGCTTTATGGCAAATTAAAGAAGCTTGTTTACCCCATAGATACATTCGACGTGGAACGTTTTTATAATGTTATTTATGTCAACGATATAGACAAATCGTGGGATTTTTATATAGTTGATAATGACGAAAATCCCGTTTATGGTTTTTACGCAATGTTTATTAAAGGCGATAAGATTGTAAAATTTTTATTTGACCCCATGAAGTGCCCGGAAAAATTCGCTGGCTCTAATTGGAAAAAAGACGGTTTTAGTGTGAAAGTATTTTTTGATAATTTTATGGAATTTGTGAAATCATTTGGCTTTAAAGAAAGAAAATATGCAGCCGTGGGCATTGAAAATTGCGTGGTTTTCGCAGTTCCTCCGGAAATGAAATGTTTAAATGACGAGACGTTTAAAGACTTTAAAAACTTGGAGAAAATTATAATTCCTACAACGGTTGAAAAAATATCAGAAAATGCTTTTGAGTGTTGCAAAAATCTTAAAACTATAAGATTTATGGGTAGAGATTACTCTAGTGTGAAAGATTTTATGGCGGCATTTGAGTTTTATAGAAAAAATTTTAGATCCAGTGGCCTAATGATTTAATAAATTAAGTAGCATAAAAACACCTGAGGGGAGTTAAAATAAATGAGTATTAACTTTAAAAAACCGGCGTTAGCGGCAATTTCAGCATTTGGCGTTTTAGCAGTTGCTCCGTTTGCATGTTGTGATGAAAAAGGCAAAATTGACCCATTTCACATGCAAATAGTTGGAAAATATTTTGATTCTGCACAAGATATAGCAAACTTAGAAATGGTGAACCGAAAATTTAAATGCATAAGCAAAAAATATAAATTTAATCCCGTTCCTTATAACAAATTTGTTTTCCGAGGCATTGAAACTTGCCAAGTTTACCCTGAAGAGTTTGGCAGAATTGTAAAGTTTGAGGAAGATAAAAATATAAAGCAGATAATTTATCTTGAAGGTTCGTTTACTGCGCATCTTTTGAGAAAAGTTTTGGCAGATAACGGTGCCTTAGATTGGGAGTATGAAATCGTTTTTAACGACCTTAAAAATGCTATATATGGCTTTAGGTTGCATTTTTACAACCAAGGTAAAGTTATAACTTTTTGTTTTAACCCTTTGAAAATGTTAAAAATGTTTAATTACGGGAATCAAGTGATGATTGATAATTTGCTTTCTGATTTCAGTGCCTTTGTGGATTACTGCGAGATTGACCCAGGAGTAAAATATGAAGAATTAAGTAAAACTTTGGAAAGTTTTGTTTTGCCCGATGATGTTGTGAATCTTGAAGCAAGAGCTTTCACGAATCTTAAAAATCTTAAAAAACTTTATATTTCGGATTTTGTGGAATCAGTTTCAAATTATGCTTTTGAAGGCTGCAATAATTTAACGGAAATTCATTACAAAGGAAAAGTTTATAGAAACCCGAAGGATTTTACGGTTGCTTTTAAAGTGGGCCAATATTCGAACGGCGAAAACTTTGAGAATATTAAAATTAGTGACTCTGTAAGCGAGATTAAAAAATATGCTTTTGAGATGTGCACGCCTTTAAAAAGTGTTGTTATTCCAAATTCTGTTAAAAAAATTGATACCGGTGTTTTTTGGTATTGCCCGAACCTTAGCAGCGTGGAGATTCCTGATTCTGTTAGCGAAATAGGAACTCGCGTTTTTGAAGGGTGCTCTGCTCTTAAAAACGTGAAACTTCCTATCAATATTGAAGAAATTAAGGATTCTACTTTTTTTGATTGCAGATCTTTGACGGATGTTTTTATGCCTGATTGTGTCAAAAAAATAGGTAGCAGCGCTTTTAAGTCATGCATCAATCTAAAAAATATTAAATTTTCAAATTCACTTGAAATAATTGATATTAGTGCTTTTGAAGATTGCGCGTCATTAACCGAAGTTATAATTCCTGATTCCGTTAAAGTAATAAGGCAGGGAGCTTTCGCAGGTTGCGTTAATTTGAAAAAAGTTAAAATACCAGATTGTTTAGAAAAATTTGATGTAAATGTTTTTGATGAATGTCCTTCTTTGAATCATATCGAATACAAAAACAAAGTTTACAAAAGCACAGAAGATTTTTTAACTGCTTTTTCAGTGGGGCCTTATGCGGGTTATGAAAATTTTGAAGATATAGAAATTTCAAGGTCAGTTGATACAATTAAAAATTTTGCTTTCGGCAATTGTAAGTCTTTGAAAAGCGTTAAAATCCCGAATACTGTTAAAAATATTAGCGGTGATGCCTTTTTGAATTGCGAATATTTGAAGAGTGTTAGCATGCCCGATTCTGTAACTACAATTGGCCCGCAGGCTTTTGGAAGATGTTTGAATTTAACTGAAATTAATATCCCTGATTCGGTGGAAAAAATGGGTTCGGCAGTGTTTTATTCTTGCGAAAAACTTTCGAGTGTTAAACTTCCGAGTTCAATTAAAGTAATTGGCACCAGCTTTTTTGCTGCTTGCGATAAACTTAAAAATATTAAAATTCCTGAAGGCGTGAAGGAAATAGGAAATTATGCATTTTTCAAATGCTTTTCTTTGGAAGAAATTGTGATTCCTAAGTCTGTCAGCAGGATTGGAATAAGGTTATTTGACACTTGCACATCTTTGAAGAAAGTTCAAATTTTAGGTAGCATTGAAGAAATAAGTTCAGGCATGTTTAGCAACTGCAAACTGTTGGAAGATATTCAGATTCCTGATTCTGTTACGGTAATAGGTGAGAAAGCTTTTAGAAATTGCAAATCTTTAAAAGAAATAAAACTTCCTAAAAATCTTAAAATAATTTGCGATTATGCTTTTGATTCTTGCGTTTCTTTGGAAAAAATCGTGGTGCCGGATGACACCGTTGCAATTGGATATAGAGTTTTTGAAAATTGCACAAATTTGAAAACTATTTCTTACAGAGGCAAAGACTACAGCAGCGCTGAGGATTTTATAAACGACTTTATTTTTCAAACTGAGGAAGAGCAAAGTAATCTAAATTAGTGAAAAGCCGCTGAGAAATCAGCGGTTTAAAATTTTATTAAAAAGCGTTGACTATATAAAATTTTGTATGTTAAAATACTTTATGAAAATTATAACAAGAAAGTAATGATAGTATGAAAAAATTTTTCAAAAAGTTTTCGATAGCTTTAATTTCAGCATTTTCAGTTTTGGCGTTGTCGCAGGTGGCATTTGGCGTGCCGCTAAAATACAGTGATCTTGAAGCTAAACTCGAGGACGAAATTTGCGCCGAAGAAGACGTTATAAAAATTGCGCAAGAGTTTGCTCGAACGGGAACAGCACATTTCATGTGGGAAAAATGGTTAAAGAATAATGGGTTTAACCAGTTTATGTGTTATGATCATAAAGATTGTAGTAAAATAAAGACTTATATATCTCTTTGGGGTGAAAGCTGCCCTATTGATGGCTTTGCGGGGAAAGATGATAACAATAAAAACCCAAGGATAAAAACTTTGATTTATACTTCAAATTCTTTTGATGCTCAGAGGTACCACAGGATTTTGGCTTTAAACAACATAGTCGTGGACGGTAAATTAACCCCAAATTGGAGTTCTAGAATAATTTCTAACTTTAAAGAAGGCCAACTTCATGATTTGCAAATTAGGTTTGAAAGTAATACAGGGATCAAAAAAATAATATTTTGTTTTGACCCGTCAGTTTTTATGCACAGGTTTTTGTACAGCGGCTGCCCTACTTCTGCTCAGGAGGCGGTTGATGAGTTTAATGAACTTTTGAAAGGCTGCGGTATTGAAGGTGAGTTTGCTATTAATTTTAAAACTTACTGCGACATAAACAAGATTGTTTCGGATGACTATGGTGATTCGGACAATATTGAGTATGATAGTGAAAAATATAGCAGCATAGAAAAATTAATGGAGAACTATAATTTCAGAGTTTTAAGGTCTAAAGGTAACATAGGAATGATGTATTTTTGCGGCAATGATTCCCTGGTTAACATTGGGCTTCAGGGCCCTGTTTATGAAATAGGAAACTATGCCTTTAGCTGCTGCAAGTCTTTAAAGAATATGGTTCTCCCGAAATTCGTTATGAAAATAGGCGAAGGAGCCTTCCAATATTGCGAATCTTTGCAAAGTATTAATATCCCAGATTACGTGACAGAAATAGGCAAAAATGCGTTTAATGGTTGCAAAAATTTGAAATATATTGAGCATAAAGGCAAAATTTACAACAATGCTGAAGACTTTATGAGAGCTTTTAACACTAGAGCTTTTGAAGTGGACGGAAACATAGGTTTCAGGCAGTTTTTAAACAGAAAAGATTTAAAAAATATCGACGTTAAAGGCCCTGTTCATAAAATAGGTAATAATGCTTTTGAGCGGTGCGTAAATTTAGAAAGCATAAAAATCCCTGATTGCGTTGAAGAAGTAGGGGATGGGGTATTTATTGGTTGCCATAATTTGAAGATTATTAATTACAAAGGCAATATTTACCACAGCGCAGAAGAATTCAAAAAAGCAGTTAACACTAAAATCCTGGAAGTAGAAGAAGATATAAATGAGGAGCAATTTGCCGGAAGAATAGATTTAAAAAATATTGAAATTTCTGGCCCCGTTGACGTTATAGGCAGTAGAGCATTTAAAAATTGCAGCAGTTTGAAAAATGTTGTTATTCCGAAGGGTGTCAGGTCCATAGGCACTGAAGCTTTCATGGGCTGCACATCTTTGAGGAGCATTAACATCCCAACTTCTGTGGAGCAAATTGGCGTTGGTGCTTTTAGTTTTTGCGATAATTTAAAATATATTGAATATCAAGGCAAAGTTTACAAGAGCATAAGAGAGTTTTTGAATGAATTCGTTGGTGGGAACAAAGTTTTCCCAGAAGATATATTCATAAATTTTAAGCAATTTTCACAAAGGCAAGATTTAAAACGAGTTGATGTTAGTTCGCCTGTTTATATGATTGGCCCTATGGCTTTTGAAAAATGCCCGTTTTTAGAAAAAGTTACCTTGCCAAACACTGTTAAAATAATAGGCGATAGGGCATTTGTAGGTTGCGTTGCTTTGAAAGAAATTAATATTCCAAACTCTATTAAAACTATAAAAAGTAATGCGTTTGAGGGATGCTGCAGTTTGAATAAAATTAAATATAATGGTAAAATTTACAGCAGCGCGGAAGAATTTTTCGAAGCGTTTAATGGTAAATAGCTTTAAATTTATTAAAAAACTTAAAACTTAGAAAGGCAAGGAACAGAGAGATGGCATCCAATTTGAAAAAACCAGCAGCAATTCCGGCTTTGATACTTTCGTTTTTAACCCTGGCTTCTTCTGCATTTTGCACCGGCGAAAAAGGCAAACTTGATAAATACAGTGCACTCATAGTAGGAAAATATTTTGAAAGCAACGATGATTTAGTATCTTTAATGATGACAGGGAAAAAATTCGGAGATCTTGCAGAATCTTATAAATTTAACCCAACGCCATATGACCCGAAGCTTTACCCAAATATTGAAACTTATGTGGCTTACCGTGGGGAAAAAGCAAGCATTGATCGCTTCACGGATAAAGTAAGAACTTTGGTTTACACTGCTGGCTCCTTTAATTCGGCTAGATACCGTGAAATTTTGGAAAAAAATAACGTTACGTGTGATTGGAGAAAAAGGTTTCTTATTGATAACGCTACAGGCAGATGTAAAATTATATTTAAAAAAAGAGATAGAATACTAGTTTTTTGTTTCGACCCTTTTAAGAGTGCCGCTTTGGAAAAAAGATTCCCTCAAGCTTCTTTTCAGATAGATAGATCAATTTCGCACTACAATATATTCTTGAATATGTGCGGATTTAGATATTGCCTTAATTCGTTTTGTTTCAAATATAATTTTAAAAAATTTGATATTCCAAAGACGGCTGTTAAACTTGATTACATGTGCTTTGATAGGTGCACAAGGTTAAAAGATGTTACGATTCCGAATACTGTTATTGAGATAGGCGATGCTGCCTTCGCAGGGTGCGAGGAAATAGATAAAATTGATATTCCGAATTCTGTAACGAGCATTGGCAAGTGCGCTTTTGACGGCTGCAGATCTTTGGAGAGTATTACTATTCCTGACTCTGTTGTGGAAATAAAAAATGAGGCATTTAGGAATTGCATATCTTTAAGAAGCATAAAAATTCCGGATTTGGTTGAAAAAATTGGCGATGATATTTTTAAAGGAGACACTTTAAATCATATTGAATATAAAAATCATATTTACAATAGTGTAGATGAATTTTTAGCAGGTTTAAGAAATCAAAATGCTAATAATTAAATAAAATTTTGCCGCTGAGAAATCGGCGGTTTTTAATATTTTTATTTTTTTTAAAAAAATCTGATTTTACACATAATTTTTTGGTATAATTAAACCTGATAAAAGAAAATGGAGGACAATAGATGTTAACAAAAGAAAGAATGTTTGAAACTACGTTAGCAGGAAGGAAGCTTTCAGTGCAGACGGGCAAGTTTGCGCAGCTTTGCAACGGCTCATGCATGATAAGATATGGCGACACAGTGATTCACGTTGCAGTCACTGCTTCGAAGGCTCCGCGCGATGGGATTGATTTTTTCCCGCTTTCTGTTGATTTTGAAGAAAGACTTTATTCAGTAGGCAAGATTCCGGGCTCTTTTTCGAAAAGAGAAGGAAGACCATCGGACAAGGCAATTCTTGCCTCGAGAGTTATAGACAGGCCTATAAGGCCGCTTTTCCCGAAAGATATGAGAAACGATGTTTCTGTGGTTTGCACGGTTATGTCGGTTGACGAAGATTGCTCGCCGGAAATTACCGCTATGATAGGAACTTCGGTGGCTCTTTCGATCTCAGATATCCCTTGGAATGGCCCAATTTGCGGATCTTTCGTTGGCCTTGTTGATGATGAGCTCATTATAAACCCGACCGAAGCACAGCGCAAAAAATCCAAGCTTTCTTTGACCGTTGCATCGACTGATAGAGTTGTTGCGATGATTGAAGCTGGCGCTGATGAAGTCCCGGAAGATAAAATGTATGAAGCTATTTTGAAAGCTCATGAAGTAAACAAAGAAATTATTTCTTTCATTAAAAAAATCACGGAAGAAATTGGCAAAGAGAAATTTGATTATCAAAGCGCTGACCCTTCTCCGGAAATGCTCGAAAACGTTAGAAACTACGTTAAAGATGAAGTTGAAAAAGCTATTTACACGAACGACAAGCAAGAAAGAGAAAGAAATTTAGCCCCTATTTACGCCAAAGTGCATGAAAAATTCGGTGAAATTTATGAAGGAAACGAAAAGAAATTAGACGACTGCGTTTATAAAGTTCAAAAGGAAATCGTTAGAAATTGGATTTTCACTGAGCACAAAAGAGTTGACGGAAGAAAACTCGATGAAATTCGTCCGCTTAGCGCAGAAGTAGGCGTTTTGCCGAGAGTTCACGGAAGTGGAGTATTTAATAGAGGGCAAACTCAAGTTATGACGATTTTAACTCTTGGGCCTATCAGCGACCAGCAAATGCTTGACGGAATTGACAATGAAGAATTTAAACGCTACATGCACCACTATAACTTCCCGCCTTATTCCGTTGGCGAAGCAAGGCCAAGCCGTGGCCCAGGAAGACGTGAAATTGGTCATGGCGCGCTGGCTGAAAGAGCTTTGTTGCCGGTTATTCCTTCCGCTGAGGAATTTCCTTATGCTTTAAGGCTAGTTTCCGAAGTCCTTTCTTCGAACGGCTCGACTTCTCAGGCTTCTGTTTGCGGCTCAACGCTTGCACTGATGGATGGCGGTGTGCCAATTAAAGCGCCTGTTGCAGGAATTTCGTGCGGGCTTGTGACTAAAGACGATGAATTCGTAACGATGATTGACATTCAAGGCCTTGAAGATTTTTACGGAGACATGGACTTTAAAGTTGCCGGAACTCACAAGGGAATTACTGCGATTCAAATGGACCTTAAAATTGAAGGCCTTACGAAAGAAATCATAAAAGAAGCTCTAGAAAAAACCAAAAAAGCAAGAGATTACATTTTGGATGAAATTATTCTCAAGGCTATTCCTGCGCCAAGAGAAAATGTTTCGAAATATGCCCCGAAAATTCTTTCAACCAAAGTTGAAGTCGATAAAATCCGCGAAGTTATTGGTTCAGGCGGAAAAGTTGTTCAAAAAATTTGCGCTGATTTTAACGTTAAAGTTGACATTGAAGAAGACGGCAAGATTTATGTTTCGGGAACTGACATTGAAAACTGCGAAAAAGCTATTGCAACTATCAAAAATATTGTTACCGAACCTGAAATTGGAGCGGTTTACACCGGAAAAGTCGTTAAACTTATGAATTTCGGTGCGTTCATTGAGTTTGCTCCAGGCAAAGAAGGCATGTGCCATATATCTCAAATTTCAGATAAAAGAGTTGAACACATTGAAGATGCGCTTTCAGTTGGGCAAGAAGTTAACGTAAGAATAACCGAAATTGACCCTAAAGGCAGATTTAATCTTTCGATGAAAAACGTTTAATTTTAGTCATGCTGCTTTTGAATAAGCGCGAAGCGGCTAACCTTTGTTTCAAGCACACAGAAATTTAATGGCGGTGAATTTGAATGAAGAAAAATATTAATATTATCGCAGTCGTTTCTGCACTTGCTTTGGTTGTTTTAACCTGTTTTGCTCTTGATTTAAGGTTCAAACCTTTTAATCACCGAGACCCAAAAGTTTCGGTGATAATCCCTGTTTATAATGTTGAAAAATACTTAGAAGATTGCCTTGACAATGTTGTTGGGCAAACGCTTCAAGACATTGAAATAATTTGCATTAATGATGGCTCGACTGATAATTCTTTGGAAATTCTGCGAAAATATGAAAGCGAAGATGAAAGAGTGAAAATCATAGATAAAGAAAACGGCGGTCTTTCATCTGCTAGAAATATTGGAATCAGAGAAGCCAAAGGGGAATACATTTTGTTCCTGGATTCTGACGATATGGTTTCAAAAGGCCTTTGCAAGAATGCTTATTATCTTGCCAAAACTTACGGAGATGTTGACATCATTGAATTAAGAACTGATTCTTTTGAAAACGGCGAGAATTTTAGCTTTGAAAATAATAAATTTGATGAAAAACCAGCTGTTTTGAATGTTATTAAAGATGGTGAAGATAAAAACCCGTTCGTAACTCTTGGTGTTTCAAGGTTTATGATATGGAATAAACTTTGGAAGACGGATTTTATAAAACAAAATGACCTTTGGTTTAAAGAAGATGACCTCACTTTTAATGAAGACACATTTTTTGACTACATGGCTTTGCCTTATGCGAAAAGGGCAATTTCAGCAGATTACAATAAAGAACTGGTTTATGCTTACAGGAAAAACCGCAGCGATTCAATAACAGGTACTACTTCCTTGCGCGAAGAAGCAAGAAACTGGGTTTACATAATTGCGCCTGAAGTTTTGAAAAACGCCGACAGATTTAATTTCAAAGATGGCAAATCTTGGCTTGCGTCAACCTTGACGAGAGACGTCCAGGGCGTTTTAAGAATAAACGAAAATGAGAAAGAAGAATGGAAAAAAGATTTCATTCGTGACTTTTTAAAAGATATTTGGCAGTTCATAGGCTCGGATGAAAACATGTTAACGTGCGAATGCAAAGAAAGGCTTAAAAGACTGAAATTTTATTCTGAAATGTAGTGTTAGGAGAATTTTTGAAGATGAACCATAAAGATAAAATAAGAAATTTTTGCATTGTAGCGCATATTGACCACGGTAAGTCCACGCTTGCTGACAGAATCTTGGAACTGACTAATTCTGTTTCTTCAAGAGACATGGAAAACCAGCTTCTTGACAACATGGACCTTGAAAGAGAGCGCGGCATAACGATAAAGTCGCATGCGGTTAGCCTTTATTACGTGGCCGATGATGGGGTGGAATATCTTTTCAATTTGATTGATACCCCTGGCCATGTTGACTTTAACTACGAAGTTTCAAGGTCGCTTGCTGCTTGCGAGGGTGCTCTTTTAATAGTCGATGCTTCGCAAGGAATCGAAGCTCAAACGCTTGCAAACACTTACCTTGCGCTTGATGCCGGGCTTGAAATTTTGCCCGTTATAAACAAAATGGATTTGCCCAGCGCAGACCCCGAAAGAGCCATAAAAGAAATAGAAGACGTTATTGGAATTCCGGCCGAGGATGCGCCAAAAATCTCGGCTAAAACTGGCCTTAACGTTAAAGACGTTTTGGAAAGTATTGTTAAAAATGTTCCTGCACCAAAAGGCGATGAAAACGCCCCGCTCAAGGCTCTTATTTTCGATTCATATTATGATGCCTACAAAGGCGTTATAGTTTACGTTCGAATAGTTGACGGAGCGGTCAAGGTAGGGGACAAAATTAAATTCATGGCCAATGGCGAGACTTTCGTCGTTACTGAGTGTGGAATTTCAAAAGCAACCAGCCTTGAACCAACGGGTAAACTTTCGGCGGGTGAGGTCGGCTATATTGCCGCTTCAATAAAAACAGTGAGCCTTGCAAGAGTAGGCGACACCATAACTTTGGAAGAAAACCCCGCCAGAGAGGCTCTTCCGGGTTACAGGGAAGTAAACCCAATGGTTTTCTGCGGAATTTACCCCGTTGATGGCTCTAAATACCCTGACCTTAAAGATGCCCTTGAAAAACTCAAATTAAACGATGCTTCGCTTTCATACGAGCCGGAATCTTCGGCTGCTTTGGGCTTTGGCTTCAGGTGCGGCTTCCTTGGCCTGCTTCACATGGAAATAATTCAGGAGCGCCTCGAAAGGGAATACAATCTTGATTTAATCACCACTGCGCCGAGCGTTATTTACAAAATCGAGCTTTTAACAGGCGAGACTGTTTATGTTGATAACCCTGCGAATTACCCCGTGAATATAAAGGATTCTTACGAACCGATGACGGATTCGCACATTTATGCTCCTTCGCAGTATGTTGGCGCAATAATGGAGCTTTGCCAAGAAAGAAGAGGCATTTTCGTTGATATGAAATATCTTGACACCGAAAGAGTCGATATTCATTACAAGCTTCCTTTGAATGAAATTGTTTATGACTTTTTCGATGCATTGAAATCAAGAACCAAGGGCTATGCTTCTTTCGATTACAGCCTTGCCGGATATGAAAAATCCGATCTTGTTAAGCTCGATATTATGCTTGCGGGCAAGGTCGTTGACGCCCTTTCGTTTATAATTCACAAAGAAAAAGCTTATCAAAGAGGCCGCAAAATGGCCGAAAAACTCAAAGAAAAAATACCTCGTCAGCTTTTCGAAGTGCCGATTCAAGCTTGCATTGGCGGCAAAATAATTGCCAGAGAAACCGTTAAAGCCATGCGCAAAGATGTTCTTTCGAAGTGCTACGGCGGCGACATAACCAGGAAGAAAAAGCTTCTTGAAAAGCAAAAAGAAGGCAAAAAACGCATGCGCCAGGTTGGAAATGTTGAAATTCCGCAAGATGCGTTTATGTCGGTTCTTAAACTCGATGAAGATTAAAGCGGAGGCCACATGCAAAAATCACTCGGAATTTACATTCATATTCCTTTTTGCGAAAAAAAGTGCCCTTACTGCAGCTTTTACTCAGTGAAATGCAGCGAAGAAATGCAGCAAAAATACACAGAAAAAGTTTGCGCTGAGCTTCAAAAATGGGGTAAAAATTTAAAAAGGCGTGTTTCGACCATTTATTTCGGTGGGGGCACGCCAAGCCTCATTGGCGCGGAAAAAATCGTTAAAATTTTGAGCACAGTAAACGAAAATTTCGAGGTTTCGAGCCCTGAAATCACTTTGGAAGTTAACCCTGCCGATTATTCCTCGGTTGACTTTGAAAAGCTTGCTTTTTCAGGTGTTAATCGTGTTTCGGTTGGTGCGCAAGCTCTTGACGAAAAAAGCCTTAAAATTTTAGGCAGGCGCCACAATGTTAGTGATATAATTAAAACATATAAAAGCATTAAATTAGCTAAAATAGATAATATTTCTTTCGATATGATTATCGGTTTCCCGAATCAAAGCCTTGATGATATAAAAACTTTCCTGAATTTTTACAAAGAAAACAGGCTCAGCCATCTTTCGGCTTATCTTCTTAAGGTTGAACCCGGCACGCCTTATTTTGAAAGTGATTTTGAATTTATTTCGGATGATATGTGCAGCGATTTTTACATTTTTATTTCAAATGAAATGAAAAAAATGGGTTATGAGCACTATGAGATTTCTAATTTTTCACTTCCTGGTAAGCGTTCAAGGCATAATATGAAGTATTGGAACCTTGAGGATTACTTAGGAATTGGCCCTTCGGCGCATTCGCTGATTGATGGGAAAAGATTTTATTATGAAAATGATATAAATAATTTTATTTTAAATCCAAAAATTTTAGATGAGGGCATTGGCGGAACTCCCGAAGAATATGCCATGCTTCGGCTTAGGCTTTCTGATGGCCTTGTTAACGAAGAGTATCAGAAAAAGTTTGGGGAGAGCATTCCCGAAGAATATTTTAAAAAAGCTAAAAAGTTCGAAGATTTTGAATTGGTGAAAATACACGAAAACAGCATTGCTTTAACTTCAAAAGGGTTTTTAGTATCTAATAAAATTATAAGTGATTTAATTTTATGATTTTTCAAATAAAAAAATCAAAATTATTTGATAAATCTCTTGACATTTTTTGAATAAATGTTATACTTAAACTACGGTGTCTGTGATTCAAAGATGGCGGCATAGCTCAGTTGGCTAGAGCATTCGGTTCATACCCGAAGTGTCGGTGGTTCGAGTCCACCTGTCGCTACCAGACATTTTTAAATGAAGTGGCCCGGTGGTCAAGCGGTTAAGACACCGCCCTTTCACGGCGGTAACACGAGTTCGATTCTCGTCCGGGTCACCAACTTTGATGAATTTTTATTTTTTTATGTATAAATTAGGATTTATAAATAATAAGAAACTTCCATTTTTCGAATATATAGTCAGCGGAGCCAAAAAAGCCGAGGGACGTGTGGTGAGTGATTATATTAAAAGCTTCAAAGTAGGAGAAGAATTATTGCTCCAGGCTCGTGGCGAGTTCGTTGTTTGCGAAATTTCTTATTTAAATTTTTACAGTAGTTTCGAGGAAATGTTAAATTCCGAAGGATTTAAAAATATGGTGCCTTTTGCCGTATCATTTGATGAAGCTCTTAAAGTTTATAATAGTTTTCCCGGTTCGGATAGAGTAAAAAAAAGAGGATGCTGTGCCATCGGTATTAAATATATAAAAGGCAAATTAAAAAATGCTCACTAAAAAGTGGGCATCTTTTTTTAAACTTGGTCTATAATGTTTTTTATGACTTTCACAAATTCTTCAGAGTTTTCGTGTCTGGTTATCATCACTTCTTTTTCGTAATTTTTTATTGCCTCGTTTAATTCTTCTTCGAGTTTTTGCCTTTTTTCTTCACAAGCGATTAATTTTTTATATTTTGACTGAATTATTTTAGAAAATTTTATCTTTTCCGCTAAATTTTCTTCCATATTTTTTAAATTAACCGCTTCATTTTTTATCGAGGGTGATTTTACATTTTTAGTTTTAAGAACGAATGGTCTTTTCATTATGATTCTCCTCTCTTAAAAATATATGTCTTGGTATAAATTTTTTAAAGAATTATCATCAATTTGAAATGCCGATGCTTTGTGGGTCTTTTTTCTTTTTTCAATTGCAACGTCTAGACCTTTTAAATACCGTTTTAATTTCCTGCAAGCTTTGTATCTTTTTTGCCAGGATTCTTCGCTATTTTGGTAAAGCTTGAGGTTTTTTTGATATTCTTTTATTTTTTGGTTTTCCATAGTTATCAACTCCTTTTAATTACTGAGTTTTATTATACATAAAATAGTTTTTGAATTCAACTATTATTATGCAAAATATATATTTATTTTATTTTGAGATCTGAAATTGAAATTTAATTTAAAAATCTACTTGTATAAATAATTAAATGTGATAAAATTATATTTGAAAGTGGACGCATAGCTCAGCTGGTTAGAGCGTTCGCCTCACACGCGAGAGGTCAAGGGTTCGAGTCCCTTTGTGTCCACCACAATAAAAAAAGTTGTCCGTTGGTTTTTGCCAATGGATTTTGTTTTAGTTATTTTTGGGAGGAATTCATTTTGAAGAAGAAAGTTTTAATAGGAATGAGCGGCGGGGTGGACAGCTCAACCTCGGCTGCTATGCTAATTGAAAAGGGCTATGAAATTGTTGGCGCAACGCTTAAACTTACCGAAAGCGAAGATGAAAGTTTCATTGATGATGCTAAAAAAGTGGCTGAGAGGCTTGGAATCAAGCATGTTGTTTTAGATTTTAGAAAAGAATTTGCCGAAAAAGTTGAAGATTATTTTGCAAATGAATATTTAAACGGAAGAACGCCTAACCCTTGCGCAGTTTGCAATTTCGAGATAAAATTTGGCCTTATGCTTGATTACGCTTTGAGTATTGGATGCGATTTTCTTGCAACGGGCCATTACGCGAATATTGTTCATGACGCTAAAACAGGAAAGTGGCTTTTAAAGAAAACGGATTCCAAAAAAGACCAAACTTATTTTCTTTACAGATTGAACCAACATCAGCTTTCACATGCGATTTTCCCGCTTGCAGATTTTGAAAAGACTAAAGTAAGAGAAATAGCGGAAAAATTTGATCTGCCGGTTGCGCATAAAAGCGAAAGCCAGGATATATGTTTTGTAAAGGGCGAAACTCACTATGAATTTATTAAAAGACATAAAAAAATCGAGCCTAAGCCCGGCAATTTTATAAATGAAGAAGGAAAGATTCTTGGCCCTCACAAGGGAATTATTAATTACACCGTTGGGCAAAGGCGCCACCTTGGAATTGCTCTTGGGGAGCATGCTTATGTTAAAAAGATTGATGCGCTTAGCAATTCGGTTGTTTTAGGGAATAAAGAATCAGGCAAATCGACTTATCTTTTTGCGGATAACATGAACCTTATTTCGATTGACAGCATCCCTGAAGAAGGGCTTAAAGCTTTTGCCAAAATTAGGTCTCGTGCCTCGGAGGTTCTTTGCAAGATTTACCCTGGTGAAAAAGTTAAGGTTGTTTTTGAAAACCCTATTTATTTCCCGGCACCTGGGCAGTCAATTGTTTTTTATGATGAGAATGGTTTTGTAATTGGCGGAGGATTTATCTGTTAAAATTTTGGCTTGATTTTATGCATGATGGTATTTAAATCCAATTTTATAGTGTTTAAAAGTGATTAATTTATACAATTATACAATATTTAAATTTATCTATTGATTTTTGCAATGGGTGATAATAAAATAAACATTAGCACTCGATATGTGAGACTGCTAAAAATTAAATTAGTCTAAGGAGGCTTTTAACATGGCAACTATCAATCCTATTTTAGACAAAGTTGTGGTTAAGGTTCAAAAAGCACAAAGTGCAGCACAGGGAGGAATAATTTTAGCCGGTTCTTCTTCTAAAGAGCAACCTTTAACGGCTTCTGTTATAGCAAGAGGCCCTGGCGGAATGATAGATGGAAAAGAAGTAAAAATGTATGTAAATCCAGGCGATAATGTTCTTATTCCAAAACATGGCGGAACACCGTTTACTTTTAACGGTAAGGAATACATTATAATTCGCCAAGCAGATATATTAGCAATAATTGCATAACACATAAAAAGGAGTTAAGTAACAATGGCAAAAGAAATCATTTATGGTGAAGAAGCCAGAAAAGCACTTTTAAACGGTATTAATAAACTTGCAGACACTGTTAAAATTACTCTCGGACCAAAAGGAAGAAACGTTGTTCTTGACAGAAAATTCGGTTCTCCGCTCATTACAAACGATGGCGTAACAATCGCAAAAGAAATAGAGCTCGATGATCCTTTTGAAAACATGGGTGCACAGCTCGTTAAAGAAGTTTCAATCAAAACAAACGACGTTGCAGGCGACGGAACAACAACCGCTACTCTTTTAGCTCAAACTTTGATTCGTGAAGGCATGAAAAACGTTGCAGCAGGGGCAAACCCAATGGTTCTCAAAAAAGGCATGGCAAACGCTGTTAAAACTGCCGTTGAAGGTGTTGTTAAAAATTCAAAACAAGTAAATGGCAGCAAAGACATCAAAAGAGTTGCGACTATTTCTGCAGCTGATGAATTCGTAGGAAGCTTGATTGCAGAAGCTATGGAAAAGGTTGGTTCTGACGGAGTTATCACTGTTGAAGAATCAAAAACCGCTGAAACTTATTCTGAAATCGTTGAAGGAATGATGTTTGACCGCGGATATGTTTCGCCTTACATGGTAACTGACAACGACAAAATGGAAGCTGTTGTTGATGATGCTTACATTTTAATTACCGATAAAAAAATCATCAGCATTCAAGAAATTTTGCCGCTTTTAGAGCAAGTTGTTAAATCAGGCAAAAAACTCGTTATCATTGCTGATGATATCGAAGGCGATGCTCTTGCAACCTTGATCGTTAACAAACTTCGTGGCACATTCGCTTGCGTTGGCGTTAAGGCTCCTGGCTTTGGAGACAGAAGAAAAGAAATGCTCCGCGATATAGCAATTTTAACCGGCGGTGAAGTAATTTCTGAAGAACTCGGCCTTGAACTTAAAGACACAACTATTGCTCAGCTCGGCCGTGCACATCAGGTTAAAGTTGAAAAAGAACGCACAATCATCGTTGACGGTGCAGGAAATAAAGAAGAAATCGCTGCAAGAGTTTCTCAAATTCGCAACCAAATCGAAGAAACAACTTCTGATTTTGATCGTGAAAAACTTCAAGAACGTCTTGCAAAACTCGCAGGCGGCGTAGCAGTTATCAAAGTTGGTGCTGCAACTGAAATCGAAATGAAAGAGAAAAAACTTCGCATCGAAGACGCTTTAGCGGCAACAAAAGCAGCAGTTGAAGAAGGAATCGTTGCAGGCGGTGGCGTAGCCCTCGTTAACGTTATCTCTGAAGTTGAAAAAGTTGTTGAAGCTTCTAAAGGAGACGAAAAAACAGGCGCTGCAATCGTTTTGAAATCTCTCGAAGAACCTCTCAGACAAATTGCTATCAATGCAGGCCTCGAGGGCTCTGTGATAGTTCAAAATGTTAAGAGCAAAAATCAAGTTGGCTACGGCTACAATGCGCTCAAAGGCGAATATGGCGATATGATTGAATTCGGAATCGTTGACCCAACCAAAGTAACGCGTTCTGCGCTTGAAAATGCATCTTCTGTTGCAAGCATGGTTCTCACTACGGAATCACTAATTGCAGACAAAAAAGAACCCCAAGCTCCAGCTCCGGGAATGCCTGAAGCAGGAATGGGCGGAATGTATTAATAAATTTTTAAACCCACGCTATCAAAAGCGTGGGCATTTTTTATTCATCATAAAATTTAATTTCGCCTTCAGTTTTGCATGTTTGAGCCAAAATAGAATTTTCAAAATCACTTAAATTTTTAAAATTGATTGAATTTTGTGGCAAAATAACGCCTCGCAACCCTGAGCAGCAAGAGAAACAACGATCACTCATGCGGCAAAGAGAAGATAAATCAATTTTATCTAATGATTTGCAGCCCCAAAATGCAGCGGTTTGAATAAACATAACACTAGATAGATCTATTTCTTTTAACGATAAGCAACCACTAAACGCATATTCCCCGATAAAATCAACACCCGATAAGTTTTTCACGGTTTTTAGAGATTCGCAGCGAAGAAACGCAGCATTATCAACATGTTTAACCGCGTTAAATTCTACTTCTTTTAAATTTTTGCAGTCTTTAAAGGCATATTCCGGAATAATTTTAACGTTTATAATGGCTTTCGTGATAGTATCTTTGCAATTTTCAATTTGTTTAAAATCTCTTTCGCTGTTGATTTCGATTACTTTTCCGCCAAAAATTTTGTAAGCTCCAACGGCTGTTAGTGTTGCTGCAGTGGTGATTCCAATGCCTATTAAACCGTGTTTCAAAATTTTCTTGGATGTAGATGATTCACCATTTTGAGGTGCGGCGAAAGTAACTGAAGAAGCGCTCAGGGCAGCTAAAGCTGCTAAAACTAAAGACAATAATTTTAAATGTTTCTTCATTAATTTTACTCTCCAAATGGTTTGATTTTTAGGTTGTAATTACTCAAAAATGTAAAATCTTGGTATAAAATCTTCTGGTAGGATTAATTCTTCTACAGGGCAATTACGAATCATAATAGATTCGTGATTAATTTCAGGATATGAAAGCTCTTTCCGCGTAACCAACTCACCCATGCGAATTTCATAAAGATGTGATAAATTTATTTTTTTCAGCCTAGGGCAATTCAAGAAGGCCAATTCATAAACAAATTGAACGTTTGATAAATCAAGTTCTTCTAATAATGGGCAATTAAAAAATGCATATGTGCCAACCATTCCAAGGCGAGAAGTATTTTTCACAGTTTTAAGGCTACTGCAGTTCTGAAATGCACAGTATCCAATAACCCCGGCACCACGTAAATCTACTTCTTTTAAATTTTTGCAGTCTTTAAAGGCGTATGCTGGAATATTTTCAACGTTCACTATTGCCTTCGTGATGGTATTTTTGCAGTTTTCAATTTGTTTAAAATCTTCTTCGCTGTTGATTTCGATT
>OIYV01000026.1_pt1 | contig 122866 bp, 152 predicted proteins | sample 1588251 | NCBI WGS metagenome assembly OIYV01 (sample SAMN03283282) | human gut metagenome | biome: human-associated habitat; material: feces | host: Homo sapiens | place: Peru | collected 2012
GGAACACCATCTTGGTTCCCTCATGTACTACCTTATACTTCTTTGTTAACTTATTCATATCTTGTTTCCTTTCTTTACTTTAATGTTAAACTTATGATACCTTATGCTGGAGTAACGGAGACTGTATAGCCCTTCTGCTGCAAAGTTGCTACAGCTGCATCTGATGCAGAGGTGCGAGCACCAATAACATTAATAGCTTTAACTTCAACATTTGATGGCACAACGCAATTAGCTTGGTCTTGTAACATTTTATCAATGTTATCTATCTTAATAGCGGAAGGAATGGAAATAATACATTTATTAGTATCCCTTGTTGTCCAACCTATTTGTGAATATCCTTTTTCGTAATAATAAAATGCATTTAAATTACTTGGCATTATAGCCAAATCCCCTGTTAATGGCATAGCGAGAGTAAGAAACTTTAATTTTTCTTTATCTGCTAAATCAGACAAATCACCTGTTAAGTCTGTCTGCGCTCTTAATACAAGGTTTTCTATTTTTTTACATTCTTTCAAGTCAGAAAGTTTACCTACAATCTTACATACAAGTGACAAATTAAGCATTTCTTTGGATGCTTTTAAATCAAATAAGTTAAAATAAAGTCCTACATTTTCAAATGAAAAACGACTTAGCTTATTTAAATAATTAAAAGTATTTAAAGCTGAGACACTTACTTCTTTAAGGCTATCAACTACAAACTCCGCCAAGGAATATTTATCCATAAAATGAAAAACATAAGAACCCGCATCTATTGACTTTATAATATCAATACTTGAACCATCACGAATGGTGTTGGCTGGAATTGTCGAGTTATTAATTGATATTGCTTTCTCACAATAATATTTACACCCCGACGTCTGTAAAATCAATTTACTTCCTGCGGTAGAATCAATAGTTGCCACAGCTTCTCCTAACTTAATGAGATTGTTGTTGTCAACAATAGAATCTAATTTTGTTACTAAACATTTACCCATAATATTAATTTCTTAAATAGTTATACAATTTATCCATATTTATGATACTTTTATCTATCCATTTTTTGATACGGTAGATACTATCACAACATCTAAATTCTTTTATTGGTGAATACTTACTTACACTATGAGGAATATTTGTTCCAAGAGATTCTGTTTGTTTAATACATTTAAATTTGAAAAATCCCATTAAAACATCACATCCAAAAGATGTAATATCACCAACATTGTATGATTTAGTTGCATCAAAAGTTTCAGTTTCCTCAGTTTGCGGAACTCCATTTTCATCAACTAGTGGCTCCCAGTATTCACTTATAATACTATCTGAGGCACAAGGAGAGTCTTTCCATTTTTTATACTCTGCTTTGTAAAAAGATGAACCTATACGAGTTGTCCAATCATAAATACAATTAAATAAATGATTTGAGGATAATATCCCAGAATTAGCTAACTCGCAATATCTAGCATTCAGTTTCTCTGTATAATATTTTACTATATACTTTTGAGGAAGATTACTATTAGGAAATATATGACTCATTAATGGCTGTATTTGAGTAGAACCACCAACTAAGCCAAAAGTCCTATCGCAGTCATATACCCCAATCCACCATTTTTTTCCATCATACGTAAACCATTGCCAGTTTGCTGCAAAACCATCAAAGTTATATGTAACATCAGAAAAGATAATATAGTCAATAATATTTTCCGGGTCAAAAAACTTTTCATATACAGCCTTGAACTTATTCAGGTCATCGTCTGTTTTAGATGATGCTTCATAAGTATTCATAGCATTTTCAATGACAGATATTGCATTAGAAAGATTTACTATGTATTTTTTTACCTTAGCTGTGATAAGCAGGTTTTTCTTAATCTTATTGGATATGACTGTTCCATCAGGAAGTTTTCCACCCTCTATCCAAGAATTAACCTCTTCTTCTCCAGCTATCTCCTCTTGTGCTACATCTGCATCATATTTGTTTCCACCGATAGAGTATAGACTTTTAGGATTGCGAACTTCAAACTGACTCCAACTAATATTTCCTCCCCAAAAAGACTTAACATCAAGCCAACCATCCAGATGAATATTTGTATCTGTTGACTTATCTAAATGGTAGTTGTCACGATGTTTTTTTAGTTGCCAAGAGAATACTCCGTAGAACTCTCCATTCAAGTAGCAAGCAAAAGGAAATCCATCAGGAACACATCGTGCCCCATTATCAACAAGGAGGTCAAAATCTCCTACATTAATGTTTCCCAAACTTTTTGCTACAACACCAAGCCTTGATGTATCTATCAATGCTTTTTTCCATGGTCTATCATACATGAATCCTCTAGTTCTAACGATTTCATTATAAAATTTGTAGCAAACAGCATTTACGCCACGGAAAAAATCCAAATAGTATGCCTTTAAATGAAAGCTGTCCTGTGGAACCCAATCTCCAATCCTCACTTTAGTTGTATCATCACCAATCCATTCATCATTGCATATATCAATGGAAATGTTTTTCTTTGGGTCTGCCATAGAAGATGCTCCCTGAGCATTAGCAATTACTCTTTTCTTGAAATAATTTCCTTGTCTATCCCAGAACTCCATCCATGCGTGAAGATTCTGAGTCTTTGATGTAGGCATACTGTCAATACCAGTGATATTAACAATAGCAAAGCGTGGCTCGGTTATCTGGATAAAAGCACTATCGCTCCAATCAATAGGAGTCTTTACATCAAATCCATTAGCTTTCAGTGCATCTTTAATACTAACCACACTATTGCCTTTGAGATTAATGTTTGAAATATCGAGATTTGCAATATCCATACTATGCTCATGCTTCTTTCCTTGTAAGTCACGATATGACATAACCTTTCCTTCTGCATCAGTAACTATTTCCATCCTTCCCTCGGGGTCTTCGATATTAGAAAACTCTTCTGGGATAGTCTCAGACTTGGCATTATGAATATAGTGACTGCCATCTGCATTTGTTGAAGAAAGAATCTTTCCTTCCGCATCTGTCTCTACTGCAAGATATTCAGGATTTTCCTGCAAAGAAAAGACATTAAGGAGTTCTTTGAGATTGGTATCTATTGTACCTACCTTCTCCTGCAATAATGCAAGGTTTGATTGAAGCTGAGAGATAACTTGCTTTAAGGCATTGACAGCATGAATTTCACCAATGATTTCTCCGTCTCTTCTGATACCAAGAACTACCTTATCATCTGCATCAAGCCAAGCAGCAAAGTATTCCTCGTTCTGCTCAACGTGATACATTTCATTGAGTGGGAAATAAGGCTTCCCTGAGTCTCTGTAGATACCGAAGAGAATTCTGTCCTCCGAATCTACTACTGCATGGATGAACTCTTCGTTCTCAATAACCTTGAAGCACTCCTTTACTTCATCTTCAATGAGAGACTTGCCTTCCTCTTTGTCAACCTTGCCTTCTTGCAATGCAGTGATGCTTGAAGATAATTCTTCTTTGGAAGTATTAATAGCTTCAAGAATATCTGTCTTATCCAGCTGGCACTGGTTAATAATCTCCTGCAACTTGGCTCTGATTGGTGCAGGAATACCTTTGCTCCAATCTACTTCACCATCCAAATTGATGGTAAACAATAGATGGTTATTTGCGTCTACAATTACCTTGATGAACTCTGGAGACTCAATCTCTCGGAATGGAAGAGCAAACTGGGAGACTACCTTATCCTTTGATTCACCGAACTCCTGAGCAATGCTAGACTTGTCGAACTTCTTATCAAGTTCTGTAGCCACCTCTGACTTCTCTGCCTTAGTACCAATAGAAGCATCTTGCTCTTGGTTCTTAGCTGCAAGTTCATCAATGGCTCCTTGGGCGGTGACAGCAGTCATACCACTTGTCTCATTGCTATAAGAGACGGCATTGGCAGTAGATGCTCCACCTGAGACGCTGATGTCTTTGATGGCATCCTCCAACTGATGGGTCTTTTCACCTATCTGCTGCAAGTTCTCTTGGTCTCCTTCAAGAAACACTTGTTTGGCAGAGGCAATCTTACCCTTCTTGGTCTTGGCTAGAAGTTCGTCTGTTAAATTTATACTCATATTTTATTATCATTAAACGTTTATGATATTACTAAATTCCATGTAGCTGGTGTGAGAGGATTGGCTGTTCTGTATGCCTTGAAGCTGCCTAGAGTATTGGTGATAGTCTGAGGAGCAGCAAGGGTTACATCAAATCCTGCACTTGTTGCACGGCTGATAGAGAGATAACTAGGTACTACTAGCCAGATGTAATCATTATCCTTGGTTGTTACTTTTGGATTGAATGATACTCCTGTAGTAGAAACTCTGCTCAGGGTATTAAGAATTTCAGCAGTTATAGTTGATTCAGCATTACCACCATAGTAACATAAGTACTTAGTTTGACTTATGCTTTGACTAGTTCGACCTTCTTTAGTAACAGTAAACTTAAATATTTCTCTTGCTCCTTGTATTGGTGTATTCAAGTTGCTGTTTGATGTTGGATAATTAGTAAGAATCGTTTCTACTTCACCATTAACTTTCTTAGTAATATTCAATGTATCAGGAACTAAATACTCATTATCACTCTTAACAGAATAAACAACATCTGTCTTCATAGTGTTAACATTAGGATTAATAGTAAATCCCAACACTATAGGATAAACTGTATCATTTAATTTATTCAAGTTCTTATCTACATTCTGAATCATAGTAATTAATTCATCTGGAAGTCCTGTTGCAGCATCCAACGCTTTCCTTAACTCTGGATCAAACTTATCTTTAGTAAGAGTATCTTGTGCAATCTTATCATTTGTTACTGCACCGTCCTTTATTTTAGATTCTTCTACAGAAGATTCAGCAAGTTTTTCTGTTGTAACAGCTTCATTTTTTATTTTACTAGTAGTAACACTATCTCCTGCAAGTTTTTCATTGGTAACATTCTCATTAGCTATCTTATCTGTTTCTACTGCTCCAAAAGCAATCTTAGAAGTAGTAACTGCACCTTCATTGATAGCCCTTTCAACAACAGCACTATCACCTAATTTACTATCAGTAATAGCCTGTTCTGCTATCTTAGGAGTAGTAACAGCCTCATTTGCTACTTTCTCAGTAGTGACATTTTCATCTGCTATTTTAGGAGTAGTGACAGAACCATCCTTAATGACAAGGGTTAACTTCTTGCCAGGCTTATCCTTAAGAGCTGCTTCACCTATATATTTCTCTTTACTCATAACTTATTTATTATTTTTGCACAAAGATACACATATTGGAAATATTCTATTAGCACCTTATAAATTCTCTTATGAAAGTTAAAGCAAACAAAAAGAAATACTATATCAAGTAAACAAAAAAGTGATTTTTGAATATAATAAATAAAGGATACTCTCGTTATCAAATAAACATTTTTAAATTTCTAAATAAGATAAAATATGAAAGCAATAAAGTTATCTTGGTTGGTGATACTATTATCATTATTTGTTTTGTGTTCATGTAGCAGTGATGATAGTGCTACTAGTGTTAAATCATCTCTCATAGGTGTTTGGAAGACTTCTATGCAAAGTTCTAATTGGAAAACCATCGCCATTCATCCAAATGGAAAATTGAAGTATGATTATCTAACAAAATCACAATTAGTACAATATACTTACAATAGTGAAAAAGGAACTTATTGTTATCAATGGATAGATAAAAATGGTATCATTTATGGTGTAGAATATGACCCTAATGATAATGCTTATTGGGCATTTGATGAAACTACTCAAACAATTTCAATGTATACAGAAAGTGGATACTATTCCTATTCTTTTAAAGTAGTTATGAATGATGACAAGAACTCATGGGTAGGAACAGATACTAAAGGAAGAACCTACACTTTTAAGAGAATTAAAGAGTAAATATATGAATATTACTAAAAATGGTAGGAAAGTCATTAAATTGTATGATTTCCAGAATGCCGAGAGTAAAGATTGGGAAATAAATACTTTATCCGTAGAACAGAAATGTGCTCTGCTAAATGCTGCTGCATCTCTCTACACCATAGATAATATGCCCAATAACAGACAAGAAGCTAAGCAAGTTCTTATTGATTTCATGCATTTGCTTGGACTTAAGAATGAGCATCTAACCTACTGTTTATATCATCAATCTTGGTTAGGTAGAAAAAAGTACATAGATGTTATAAAGACTATTCAGAAAGATGGTCCATTTATTCAATTCATCTGCACTTGTAAAGAACTCATAGCTTTAGGAGAAAATAATATGTTCATTAACTATACCTTCACAAGAATCTTAAAGGATGTTGACTTTTCTCAAGAAGATATTTATGATATAGTCAAAGGAAAGTACAACTATAGATTTGATAGTGTTATTCAGGAGGAGCCTGCCGAAGAAACTAACTCATCCATTCTTCAAAGTTGGTCTCTCTTAGAATTTGCCAAGAACTATGTAAAAATGCAAATTGGAGACTTTGTAAACAGAAACACTGGAGAAGAGTTTAAATCTTGTATGTTCCTTAAAAAGGACGGTACTTATGATTATGTTGGATTTCATTCTCAACTAGGTGAGCTTACTCCTGCTGAAATATCTGAAAGAAAAAAGGAACTTAAAGTAGGTCTTACAGAGTCTGGTAAGTATGTGCTTTATGATCATATAGATGATTGGGAAGATGTTGATTTAGGCTTATAATTTACAAAATAAGAAGAGAGTGTAATTAGAACTAAACTCTCTTCTTATACTTAATTATTCTGGAATATCATTATCTCCACTAGAACCAGTATTTACGGAACTTTCAGAATTAGTAGCAGCCCTCTTAGACTCACGTGGAATAGCAATATAAACATCTTCTGTTGTAGAGTCATCCCATATAGTACCAGAGCCATCAATCTTTGAAGTACCAGCAGGAACTACATAGATTTCATAGTCTGAGAGATTACCATTTCCAATAGCACTTCTAAGATGCTCATTAGTAATGTTTCCATTAGCATCAACCAACTGACTATACTCTTGTGAAGATAAAGCCCTAGCTCCACTTAAATCTTCCAAAGGAGCACCTATACTAGTTTCATCATTAGTATCTTTATACTTTATACCAGTTTTAGCACCAATCATTGTTACCTTCTTATTTCTTACATCATAGGCTGTACCACTACCTGATTTCTTTCCTGATGCATTAGCTTTAGCTTGTGCAATAGCAGATGCTTTCTGTAATGAAGGATCCTTTGTTAGATCATAAGAAATAGTACCTGTCTTTTCATTATAAGTAAGACCTTGTGAAGCAAGACTGATATTCTGTCCTCTTCTTGTAAGTTCCATCTGTTGTCTAGCTCTAGCATCAGCAACTTTTTCAGCTTGTGTAAGCACTCCAAGGTCTCTCTGAGGATTATGATTCTCTTGATAGATAGCACCATCAATCATACCATTGATAACACTTTGTCTAGCCCTTTGAAGATTATGTCCTGTAAGATTCTGATTTACACCTCTTTCTTCAAGAATAGCATCTGCTGCCATCTGTAACTCTGGAATTGTAGACATATCTTTGTAGAACTTCTGAATGGTATCTCTACTATACCCCATCTTCTGAACATAGTCTCTATAATAACCATTCAATGTACTACCAGCATCACCTGCAGAGAATACCCTAGAAGAAGCAGCTTTACCTGCTGCTGCTCCCCTAGTATAAAGTTCATTACCACTGATATTATAGAGATTAGGGGTCTCGTCATCCAAGAAAGAGTCAATATTAAGATTGTCTATGGCATAAAGCATAGAGGAATCCTGAGCACTTAAACTTCTTCTCAGTTTCTTCTCTTCTCTCATAGCTTCATCTGCCTGGAGTAATCTACCTATCTCTCCTTGGTATCTTCTTCTCATAGAAGTCAATGCTCTCCTATTAGACATAGACAAACCATTATGTGCTAAGTCTTCTGCCTGTTTAGCTAAGTCATTAGCATAGCCTTCATATAGTTTCCTAGCCTTACTTCCTTCTGGTAAGGTTTCACTAAGATATTTAAACTTATCTGATTTATCTGATAAATCGTTGTATTGTTCTTCACTCTTTTCATAAGCATCCTTATATGCAGAAAATGGTACTAACATCTCCTGCATAGAGAAGGGTTGAAAAGAATTATCTACAACAAATGCATAATTAGCCATATACTTCTACTCTTTAAAATGTTAAACCTCTTTTTCTTTTAATCTTACCACCACAGGATTTCTTTGTAGTAACTACTCTCTTACCAGTATTACTCTTAGGAGTCATTACACCAAAGATACCATCAGCAGCCATATCAGCAATCATATTATGCTGTGCATTCTCACGTCCTAAATCACTGATACCTTTGAAAAGGCCAGAGACATTACCATAGATACCTTGATTCCAAGCAGCATCAGCAGCCATTCTCTGTCTTGCAGCATCCATCTGCATCTGTGCTCTAAACTGTCTTTGCCTGTTGGCAATCTCAGCATTAGTTGCAGAAGTCTTTGTAAAGGCATCTGCATTATATATATCAGTACCTCTATTAAACTCAGCTACCTTCTGCCTCTTAGCATCATTGTATTCAAGAGCCTTTCTATACAAGTCACCATCTGCTATCTGACTGTTATAGCCATTAGCAAGAAGTCCAGCTATCTTAGTTCCTATAGGAGAAGCATTGTTGAGAATAGCTCTATCTGTTGCTCTGCTATTAGCATCCATTCTATTCTGCTCATACCATATATCCATAGGGTTATAGGTAAGATAGTTACCAATAGGTTTATAACTAGCTAAGGCTGGACTACCACTAGCAGCTTCTACAGCTGCATCCATCCTAGAATAATCAGGTTTACCAATACCCATAGCCTGCATACCTAAACCTACTAAAGGTCCAAATAATCCTGCATATCTTAACTTCTCATTCTTATGCTTAGGTGTTATCTCTTCTCGGTTATCCTCATTATTATCAGTACCATCAGTACTAACAACAGGTCTCTTATAGTAGTTATATGTATAGTTACTCTTGTCATCTTGCCAACTATAATTGCCGGCACTAGTCCAATCCTTAGGCACATTTCCATATATCTCCTCTATACTTTCATCATCATTTACTACTTTATTGACCACCTGATTGCTTCTATCTGTTAATGTTGGAGTTAAATGAAATCTACCTGCTTTACCATCATATCTAAGTTTCTTGAATATATCTCCTGCATTATCTGCAAGTGAAGTATAACCATCAGAATCACTAAAGAGAGCAACAGGAGTACCATCAGGGTTTATAGAAGTACCATTAGCTGTATCTGCAAGAGTCAACAGAGCATTATAATCATCTTCTGATAATTTCTTATTAGGATCTTCCCATTCTATATTCTTGTAGGAGTAATCATCAGAATTGGACTTATACCTAATGCCTTTTGCCCTATTAATTACACCAAGCATATAGTCTGTATATGCCTTATAATTTGGATCTGTTTCTAATTCTTTGATGTTCTTGTGCTTCCCATAATTAAAGTTCTTATCAATCGCATAGTTACCATTGGTGTTACCAGGCACATTACTAGCCTTATAATCATCAAGAACCTTACTAAAACCACTCAAATCATATCTCTTATTGACACTTGGAATATAATTACCAAAGTCATATCCATTAGTGATAGCATCAGCTATAGCAGGATTAACACCATTCAAAACATCTATAAACTGCTTATTCTTCAAGATATTCTCCCAATCAGTAATCTTATCTACTTTTTTATCTGCTGCCCATTTATCAAAGTCACTATCTGTATACAAGCCAAGAGCATTATATATCTTTTTCTTCATATCTCCACCTTTATCATACTTATTTATCTTACCACCACAAGCATTCACCTGAGGCTCTTCTGCTATTGGTTGTTCTACAGGTTGCTGCATTATCTGTTCATTTGCACTCTGTTGTTCTGCTTGCTGAGGAATTTCCTCGGTAGGCTGTTCCATCTGTTGCTGTTGTTCCTGCTGCTCTTCCATAGCTACCTGTTGCATAATAGCTCTCTGTTGTTCTGGAGGGAGAGAAGCAAATACTTTCTGTGCTTCCTCAGTCTGCATTTCAGACTTCTGTCTTTCCTGCTCATCTGCAAGGTCATGCATTTGTTTCTCTAAACCAGCTTGACTAATAGCATCATTAGGTCTTTCAGCACTTTCCTTCTCTAACTTTTTGGATAAGTCAGCATAACTAATATCAGCATTCTTACCTACATGGAATCTTTTCTTTGTCTGAGCATCAGCTTTGATTCTCTTAGAGAAAACATAATCATCAAATATGGTCTCTCCCTCTTCTACAAGATTAGGTTTTCCTTGAGAATCTGTTCCTAGCTGCACACCATCATAAGGTGAAGATTCATGGCTACCACCTGCATCTATATGCAATAAACCATTACTGAAGTCAGAACCATTAGTTTGCATATCTCCACCTAAAGCAAATTTAGTAGCATTCCTAGCAAAGTTTGCCCTTTTAACTACCTCTGGAGAATACTTATCTTTATTAGCTAATACATGGGAAGCAAATTCTTGTACTCCCATACCATGCTCTTTAGCTTCCTTAGTAAACAATCCTCTATGACTCTTCTTAATATGTATACCCCCACCAAGAGCAAAGAGTGGAGTACTTGCTAAACTACCAAATATGTTGGTAGGTATTTTATTCTTCACTTCTGCTGACTTGTTTTTTGAAGTAAGATAGTCAGACATGAAGTTATAATCTATTGCTCCCATATTATTATTGTTATCTGTTATACTTAAAGGACCACCAAAAGCAGCAAAGTTAGTAAACACAGAATCATCCAGATTCTTATCTACATTCTCTGCACCTGTTGTTATAGCATGGTTAGCATAAGCTTGTGCTGTAGCTTGAGTATTTTTTAAAGCTCTGTATTTCTTACCTACTTTATGAGTAAACCATCCATCTTTGCCAATATCACCCTTACTGAAATTTAATGCTGCTGTAGACAAGTTAGCAGTTTTATTAAGGAAATCATCAGATGTTGTTGCGCCTGTAATACCTTCTGCATTAGTCCTCATAGCATTAGTATGATTCTCAATACCATTAATGGTATCTTTGTTCCATTTAACACCAAAAGCAGCATTAGTAAGACCTCCTATAACTTTAAGACCTGCTCCAGCAAGCATTCCCAAACCATTACCACTCATAGCACTAGTCTTAAATAATCCTACACCAGCATCACTCAAACCATTTCCTACAGCAGATTCTCTACCTCCTGCAAGATAATGTACTGGGTCAGCAGCATCCCAAAGACCTCTAGGATTCTTTTCACTTCTACCAATAAGACCAGTCATCTCTAAACCTATACCAGTAAGAGCCTGTCCTACAGCAGCCTTATTTCCTGCACTACCTTTAAATGAGCTGAAGGGATTATTCTTAGCTGCCTCTGTACCAAATCCATTAACTAAATTCTGAGAGTTCTGTACAGCTAGCTTACTTTGTAATCCATCACTCCAATCTGTAGGCATAGTAACATTAGGCTTGAATAACTGAGGAACATGATAATCTAAGCCAGAGGAATTTCCACTCAACAGCCCAGGCTCACTCAGTGAAGTATCTAAGGTACTGGAGAAAAAACCATCAAATACATTCTGATGTTCTCTATCTATACCTTGAGCAAACAATGGTTTATTCCACTTATTTGCTGTATATAATTTATTTTTCTTTTTCATTTGAGTAACATTTTACTGCAAAGATAATACATAGTTAGTAACAATGTTATTCCCTTAATACTATAATAAAAATAGGTAAGAAAATCATTAAGATTCCCTCACCTATCTTTGTAATTAACTAAAATATGTTGCCATGATGTCATGTATCTCCGTATTAATCTGAGCAAGAGACTTTGATGCAGAATTCTTGGTAAGCTTTATATATGCCCAAGGATTCCTTATTCTATCCAAAGGTCTAGCCTTAAATCTCTTGATACCCATAGGTGCTTCAGTATCAGAATTAACTTCTGCATTATCCCTAGGAATATCACATCTCCACATTCTGAACTTTCTAGCCAGGATACCATTATCTTTACCATGAGTAAACCTATCACCTCTATTTCTATTACTAAGATTTAAAATACCATGCTGATACTCATTCCAAACTTCCAAACTGTCAAATGGAAGATAAGGAGTAAACTTACCATTATTTACATTATAAGTTCCTTCTTCCTTCACATTAGCTCTAAACTCTAGGTTAGTGAATATCTTATCCAGTTGAGGATCTTGATTACCAATAAGTGTCATGGAATAAGGTTTATTCTTTCCAAAGAAATTACAAGCCTGACCTGCCTGATGCTTCCAAAGTTTATTATCTCTAATCCAGATACCTACATCATCAAAATTCTCTAAGAATGGTGAGCCTTCATAATCATAGAATGATGTAAAGCACTTGAGTTTCTCTGAGTAAGCTAATGATGTTTCATTATTGATGAATAATACATCTTGATTTAACTTATCATAAACAGCCCTAAAGTTATTATAATCCTGAGGATTCCATTTATGAAGACTATTACTAGAAGGAATATTCTGCTTAGCCCATGAGTTAAAGCCTAAATCTGTAGAGATATTGGCCAACTGTCCATTGAAGAGATAAATACTCTTATCATTATTATCCATGAAATAAATACCTGCAGGAGTCTGAACTATAGACCACTTATTGGGACATCCAATAGTATCAGATAAATATCTCTTACCTTGAACTTTACTACTATTGGCAATCTCAATAGGAACACCTGTAGAAGATGCTATCTGCACATTCTCATTATAGAGTATCTGAGAGATACCACTATCCTGAAAAGCTATGATTTGATCATTAAGCCTATTAAGAGAATTAATCTGTCCCTTATCACCATCCAACTCTAAGGTAGAAGCCAAAGTAACATTAGTCCATAAATCAATATCTGCACCACTCTCCTTAGTCTTGGAATAGTAAATATGATTAGGATAGCTTAATTCACTAATATCCTTAGTATCAAGTTTCCTAGATGTAAAGAAGTTATTCTGCTGAGAATACACAGGATTGAGCTTATTAAAGTTCTCTGGTCTCATAGTATAATTCTTTATCTGTCCTCTATTCTTGTCATACCTTCCATCTATATTCACATGAGTTTCACACATAAATGATAGTATCTCTGTATTCTGATTCACATCATCATTGGTAAATGGGTAGGTCTTCAAGCAATCATACCTCTGATAGAAAGTATCACCTTCTGTCCAATACAAGGTTACTGAGTTTACACTGGAATCAAAAGGTACAGCCTCTCCACAAACCAACCACTTGTTAGCCATAACTGCAGATTTTCCTTTTCCTCCAAATCTACTGGAGTCATCTACATCCTTATAGAGTTCTGCTAGCCATAGAAAATCTAACTTCTGTGAGAATAACGTGCTAACATCATAACTAGCTTGAGTAAAGTTAGTAATAGTATCTCCCCAAAATGTAGATGTTCCTAAACCTTCTGTATATACGTACTTTCCAAAAGAAGAATCACCATACGTAGCATAAGGTAATATAGGTAGTACGCTACTCTCTGTTGTTTTATCAGGTGCATCTAAGGCTATCACAGCATGAGAAGTTGATTTATACTTCATAGATATAGGCTTTGTTATCTTCGACCAATCTTTAGTCAAATATGTATTACCGTCATGATCCATAAGAACCTTATATCCAATCTCATTTGTCAGTACCTTATCTATATTAGGATAATAATTTATCTCTGCTGTACCCTTAGCCTGTTTTGGTAACCTAATGTTTCTTACTTCATCATTTTCTGTCAAATGGAACTGAGTACTTATATTCTCAAAATCTAAATTTTTTAGGTTATGAGATTCCATGTAAGCAGAGTTAATAGAGAAAAGAATATGAGATTCTTTCTTTGTCTGTAAGTAAGAAGAGGCATAAAAGGTTCCTTTGTCTGAAGTACTTTCTTTTTCTCTTGTATCATTGTTCATAGAACCAGCTCTTTGCCAAGGGTATACAAGGAAATTATAACGACTTCCTGTAGTTATTCCATCAGTCTGATTGACATCATTTTTTACAGTAACATCATTCCATAAGTATTCAGAGACAAGTCTCTTTCCTCCTGAACTACTGATGTTATTATGGATAACATTATCACTTTTCTCTCCAATACCAAAGTTATGACTAGTTACAGTATTTATATTATGGTAGGTTTCTAACATATTAGAAGAAATCTTAATGGAATGGGCAGAAGCATACGCAGTAACAGGAATAGCACCTACTATTCTAAGCTCTAAGTCCTCTACACCATAAGATTGAACTTCAGTATCAAACTCTATATCTGGAGAGTTGAGAGTTACAATACTCTGATCAATGAAGAACTGGGTATTAGATTTTCCATTACTTTGATCATAAGTATTAAATGGAGATGAATAACTTTTAACTGCTCCCTCTATTTCCAACTGTTTAGCATCGCTAGGATTACTTGGTTCAGTACTATTATAAGCACTAGTGACAAAGTCATTGGTCGTATATAATGAATCATAATGGGTGAACTTAAGTGCATTACCACTTGCTCCACTATCATCAACAATATAGGAACTATCATCAGCAAGAGAAGTAAACTCTAAGGTATAAAGAATTCCTCCTGCATAAAATTTAAATATATATGGATTTGGAGCACCATCATCAGTAGGCTTCATATAATAACAGAGATTGTTTCCTGTTTTCTTCATTCTCTTATAGAATGAAAATGCAACTTTCTCTGTCCTTACAGTATTAAGACCATCTATATAATGAGTACTTCTATGTCCTGTAGTAGTATCTGTTTCATAGTCCTCATCCCCTTCTTCAACAAGTCTATCACTAATAAAAGCATATCTTACTTTATCTAATCCAGATAATGTACCCAAATTTACAGCAGCTATAAATGGCAAAGGGTAAACTTCCTGAATGTCAGTTAATGTTCTATCATCGCCAACATAATCTGGTTTAAACCTCTCAGTCTCAATATAACTATAACGTAATTCACCCCTTGACAGATTTTCACCTACATAAAGATTGTCAACATCTGCAACAATGACATAAACAGATTGAAGTAATTTGTTATCTTTAAAATAACTATTAATTGATTGAGATACTTCCTCATCTGCATTAGAGTTAGAATCAATAATCTTAGAGGATATATTTATCTTTAAGTCGTCATAAGACAAAACTGGTGCAGAAGTTCCTGAATCAGATAGGGTATAAGGTCTGAAGAACCAAGATGCCTGGGCATAAGGAGAACTATCAATTCTATCTTTAGCATTGAATACTGTAGGATTTAATACTCCCTGACAAAGAACATTTCTATCACCTATTGAAGGATAAACTATAACAGGTCTGACACTCTGATAGACAGAATAAAAGTCTTCCTCTGATTCATTCTTACCTGCATTATAATTCTCAGCCAAAGTAGCAATAGCTATATCTGCTTTTGCATATATCAATGAAATGACATCGGAAGTCACCTTTGTTGCAGGGTATAAACTATTAGTTACATCATCCATAAAGATTGGTTCTGACCACTCTCCAGTTTTCTTCTGTAACTGAAATCCAAATCTATATGTCTCACCACCTTTAAAGGTAGATATTTCCCTAAGGTTATGAGTAAGCATATTGGTATGAGAGTAAATACCGGTGGTATGATCTAAGGTAAAACTCTTCTTATTACCATCATTCTCAAAGGTAATACCAATACTAGTACCTTCACTCCTCAGTTTATCATAGTAATCCTGAATACTGGTAACCAATGAATTCTTTTGAGTAATATTTCCTAAGAACAGAGTATTGTCCTTACTGGTCATAGTCAATGCTGTAATATCCTTACCTCCTATATATAATAACTCTGTAGGATCTATCGTTGAACCTGCAGTTCCATTATCTACATATATAATATCTGCTAATTCTTCATCTTCATGGTCTGGACTACTTGGAGTATCAGGGACTGTAGGGATATCAGGAGTCTCTGTGCCAGTATCTACAGTTACATTCTTATTGGTAAGATACCATAACTGAGAGCCAAAATCATATATAAGCTCCAAATTATTAGACCTAATAACACTTGCTGGTATAAAATCATGATTCATACATAATGCCCAAGAGTCATATTCCTCAGCAGCAGTTATCCCAGAGCAGGCTTCATCCCAATCCTGGCTTAATCTGAATCTAACATAATAATCCTTGAACTCATATTCCTGATAGTCATTCTCAGGATCTTCCATCATATCTATAATTTGCTGTAAATCACAGAAGATACCACCCTCTTGCTTAGTAGATTCATCATAGCCATTCAGGGTAAACTGATCTTGAGGAGTAAAACTTTTACTTGGTATTTCCTCAAAAGGAGTAACATTGACTGTATAGGAACCTTTTGAAAGAGTCATTCCTTTAATCTTTCTACCAAGTTTACCATTTGAAATTTCCTTAGGAAGAAAAGGATAATCCTCTTCTGTATAGACATAATTCTTAGTAACAGTATCACTGGATGTACTTCTAGCATTAACAAAAGAATTCTCTTTTCTTTTAGCTTTAGTAATAGGAATATCCTCTATCTTTTTGACAAAAGGTTCTGCATTGAGTGATGTTCTTTGAATAGAGTACAATCTGATATAGTCAAAGTTATAATCAGGATTATTAATCTTGATATTGAAGCTGGAAGTTACCTTATCTTCAGGGGAAGCACCTCTGTCACTATGAGATAGATAGTACAAGGTAGAAAGGTAGGCTATGTTGCTTTCCTGGCCATACTTATTAATATAGGTAAAAGCATACTGAATAACTCCTGGAGCAAATAATCCCCCAGCAGAAGTATTCATTGTGATGTTCACATCACTATCTTTCATTTTGAATGAAGGTACAAAGTCAAAGAAAGTACCTAGTACAGTTGGTTCTGTATTCCATTTCTTTATCTTACTATCTGTTGCAGCAATATTAATCATTCTAGGCTGATTCTTATTGTCTGTCCAATATACCTTTTGAATATATGCAGCTTCATAAGCAACCATTGTCTCCAAAGGATATTGCACATGAAAGTTAAGATTGCCTTCAAAGAGCAATCTTGCAGTCATAGTAGTCTTCTGGTTATCAGAGAACTTAAAGACATATATTCTATCAGGAGTATTATCACTAACCTTTGTGCCTGCAGTAGTGGTAAAGATAACCAACTGATGATTAAGTACCGCAGTACCAATAGGAGTTCCATTGATTTTCTGTTGCTTTACAGTGGTATTATCCCATGCTTTCACTATTTTTTCTATAGTAATAATACTAGGACCTCTTTCATTTACCCATGACATCGTAGTATTACCTTCGTTGGTAGCTAATCTAAGATTGACATTCTCATAGGCAAACTCAGGATTAAAGGCAGAAACAGACATATCTCTGTTCATACCCTTTGTTTTCCAATTAATATATTTCTTAGCCATATTAGTGTTTTCTTAAATATTCACGATTTCCTAAGTCTTTAAAACCATTATCAAACTGTCTTACAGGTTTAATCAATGTATTCAGATACCTTGTCATTGATTCCATCTCTGCCATAGAAGGTGTAGTCATTTCAGACTGTAAGAGGTGAGAAGCCCAAGCATATTCAGTCTGTGCATTACTGAGTACTCCAGCCTGTATCTTTCCTGTATCAAACTTGACAGTGAAAAACTTTACCTTGATATATGCTTCCAAGGCATTGAGATAGGTTTCATTATCTATCAGCAGAGGAAAGCCATCTTCATCTACAGGGATAGACTTATAAGCTATCTCTACCTTACCTTCTGGAAAGGAAGTGAAGATAATCCTTCCTTGTGTCTTGAAAGATGGTTCTTCTCTATATTCCTGCATAGGCGGGATATAAGTATCAACTGGAGGTTTCATATTATTGAGTAAATCCTTAGGCTGATTTCTCATGTCAGGCTTAGGTCTTAGCCCTGGAGTAAAGGTATCAGTCATAGACCTTAGACAAACATCTGTCTTTAAGTCCTTCACTTGGATAATAGAAATCAAATCACAAGGAAGAAGTCCCCTAAAGTCCTTGATATCTACAGTATCTATCTTATCTTGATAAAGCTGAGGATAGCCATGTAAGGATATAAATCTGATAGTATGCCTGATTACCTGCTCTAGAGTGACATCCCTTAGAAGAGGATGCTCAGTAATATCATCCAATACTCTCCTTATGTTAGTATATTGTATATTTGTTACCATAGTGTATCTATTTTTCCTTTATTAATATTCTCTTTAAGTGCCAGCTTAATGAACCTGTTGAGTTTAAACTCATAGAAGCATTGGTTAGTGTAGTTGGCACAGAATTTATTATACTTTACATGATATATATACTTTGTCTCATTCCTAAGAAGAGTCTTGTTATTCCTAGCTTCCAAGTCTTCAAACCAAAGTCTTGTAGTTCTTAACCAATCTACAGGATAGGTATTCTTTAATTTTCCATCTACAATACTTACACCACTCTGTATCTTTCTAAGTTCCAAGCCTCCCATTCTACTAGGGAAAGTGACTTCCTTACCATTAGCAATATCTTCTGCCAGTAAGTCATTAACTCCTCTGATAATACTATAGAATTCATGTTCCTTCAAAGGTCTGCCTATATCATACCATTGGTGTTTGCGTATAGCCTTATATGCATCATATACACCCCATGAGTTAGTTACCTTGACTTCCCTAGGAAGAGTTCTGTCATGCAAAGTTTTCTCAAATTCCTTATACTCCATTATTAACTCTGTTTAGTTGATACCTTTGACATATCATCACTGGCATTATTTTTATCATCTACTGGCTGATATTTAGCAGATGTAAGTTCCTTGACTACCAGTTCCATCAATGTAGGAACTAGGTATTCTCTTATAGGAAATACTTCATCCATAACATCACAAGCCATAGAGTCCCCATCATCATTACACAGGTAACTTGACATTTCATCAAAATCTTCAAAGACTGCACTCATTCTCAGTTTCTTCAAGTATAGGAACTGAGGGTTGCTGCTATTTAGATATAGATGTAAATCTGGACCCAATGATACATAAATGATATTCTGTAGGAACTTATTAGTACCTACATACCTCATTCTGTCTCTAGGAATATAACTGATATTGATTCCCTGATAGAAATCTACAGGATATACTCTAGGCTGATTGTCCTCAAGAATCTTTGGAATCTTCATGGTAGTCCTGAGATAGTATCCTCCAGTACAAGGCTCTCCATCAATAGCTGGTACTTTCTCTAAGTCCAGACATATCTGCTGATATTCAAACTCAGAGGCAATATCAGTAGTAGCTCTCTGTTTCTCCTGCTCCTTCTTTATCAAGAAACTCCTATATTTCTTTAACAGAAAGATAACATGATCTTCCGTCCAAAAGCTATCATCAGAAGTAGCAGCCTTTGCTAAGTCCAAGACCATATAAACAATTTCTTTTACTAACATATTCTCTTATTATTAATTATGGCTCAAAGGTAGTACTTTTTAACTAACCTCTGAGCCATATTAAAGAAACTATTTACTGATTTAAGTAAACCTCTTATTCATTATTACTCCTCAGCCATAATCAATACATCAGACTGAGGGTCACCATTTACACTATTAAGGTCATGGATAACCTTAACTACTTCTATCTCTTCAAGAGTCTTGACTCTTTGAGCCATCTCTGTCATTTCACCTAAATGTAATTTTCCCATCTTCAAATAATCTGGATAAGGTATTAAACAACTAGTCCCATAAATACAGTCTAAGGCTTTTTCTATAAGACGATAATCTCTCTTACTAAGCAATGCTCTGTAGTCATTATACATAAAGTCCCAATAGAAAGCCATTACCAACAGCTTTTCACTATGAGCCTTTGACATATAACCTTTTAATTCCAGAGCATGATAGTACTTAGTTAATGCTTCTAACAATATATCACCCATTACACCTACAAGTTTTAATTGTTCTACTCTGGCAGGACTTTCCTACTTCATCAAACATCATGTTGAAGAACTTAATTGCAGGAATATAATGTTCTGTCTCTATTGCTGACTTGAATGCATTCCATAGAAGAATAAAGTCAATGAATGATGTAGGAACACTGCAATCTGCTACTAACTCCTTTGTATAGTCCATAACTCTCTGGTGCAAGACATTCTCATCAAATACTACACCAAGAGTAGTTTCCTCATCAAGTCTACAAGGTGTGCAGGAGCCTGGAGTACCTTTACACTTAATATAAACAAAGAACAAAGTCTTACTCATATCTCCTCTATTAAATGCAATAGCCTTAGGGTCTGACTCCCAAGACCTAGACAAGTCTGATGCTTCAAGGACCAAGTTCAGCTCCTTGGCATTCTCTTCTGCTTTCTTAATATAAACATAGTCTGATGTAGGAAGTCCAGGATCTGTTTCAGATACTTTATCTGCTGTCTGAATGGCAATAGAATCAATGTATATATCATTGAAATAATCTGCCTTGTTTACATGAGCATTGATATACATTCTCTTACCATCATCAGATATTCTGAGTTGATCAAAGATAATCATATTTTCTTATTAATTAATGAAACAAAAAGAGGGAGAAGGGATATATTTCCCCAATCCCTCTTGTATTATGCTAGACAATTCAGATTTAAGTTACTTCAATGTAGCTACATTAAGACCTGTGGCTGTATTGAATGCACCAATGATACCATTGATAACAGTATAATCTGCACCACCACCATCAGTAGAAGTCTTAACTGCTGTAGGAACAGCAATGGTAATGTCCTTCTCTGACTTGTAGCTATTTACACCTGTATCAGTGAAAGAATAATGAATCTCAAAGACATCATAGGTCTTGGTAGGATCTACCATACCTGCTGTCTCTACATCATTAGGCCAACCAATCTTTCTATACTGGTCACCACGTTCACCAAGGAGGAAGTACTCAAGGTCAGCAATCTTCTTACCATTACCAATCTTAGTGGTAGCAGTCTGGTCAGCAACATTACCCCAAATGAGGTCTGTAGTACCATCATATACAGTAGTAGGAACTACATCAAAGTATACCCTCTCCTGTGCCTCTGTACCAAGATGCCATGACTGAGGTTTCTCCTCAATGACAAGACCTGATGCACTAGAACTGAATGTAAGATATGGATTGCTCTTTGCATTAGCACCTACTTCACGAGAGAAGCAAAGGTTAAGAGCCTTCTCCATTGCTTCATAAAACTGCTTAGCAGTCATATCTTTAACTGCACGTACAGCAGCATCCTTAAAGTACTGGTCCTGGTCACTCATACCATAAAACTGACGAAGATTAATGCGAAGGATATAATCCTGACCTACAATAGGAGCACCACCATTTACACTTGAATCCAAGGTTACCAATACCTTCTTCATTGGTGTCTCCATATCAACAGCCTTAATAGCCTTAGCTGCTGTGATATTCTTTACCTGGATGTAATCACTCTTAAGAACTGTATCAGGACCAAGAACCTCAAAGTAAACTTCCTTCTCAATGTCTCCAATACTCTTTACCTTGATTTCACCCTTGTTAGCCAAGGCAGTTGCACCTGTAATCAACTTATTTGCTACATAGAACTGTCTGTTCTGTCTCAAACTTGTAACACTCATTTTATTTAAAAATTAAATTAAACATATCCTATCATTACAGATAGGCTTTAATTATCTCTATTTTCCCTTTGTAAATTATAGCCTTTACTCTGAAGGGCTAGCTGTACTGCCCTATCAAGAATCTTTTGATGAAGAGCTTCATGCAGTATACAATCACTAGCTTCACTCTTTTCCTCAATGGTTAAGCCATCTGGTAAGTCAGTAAGTATGATAGGAGAAACCTTCTTGATATACCTTATATAATATACTGCAATCATATACTTACAGATAATCTCTACATTACCTTCTGAAAGGTCTAATCTCAATGCTCTTCTGTCATTAGCTCCTCTAAAAGGATTATCCTTGATATTCAGATATTCATCCTGTTTAGTAGGGTAAACCTTCATGTAAGTTTCATTTCTGCATTTTCCATTATCAAGTATAACAGATTCCAAAGTTATAAACCATAAATCCTCAGGAAGAGTGAAGAAGGTGGAAGTACTTGTAATTCCCAATGGAGTACCACTGGTATTAGTTATTGGCTTTAAGTACTTTTCTACAACAAGATTAGATAAGTACCTCCTCATTTCTTCTGTACTTTCAAAAGAGTCTCCATAAGGATTTTTGCCATTATAAAGACTAGTAACTATCTCCTCCTGTGCTTTAGTCAGAAACAAGGACTTCTCATACTCATCAAGTACTATGGATTGTTTAGTAGATTCCTCACCAAACTTAGCTGTAGCACTATAGCTATTTAGCATAGTATCAAATCCATTTGAAAACTCGTCTCTAGTCATCTTTATAAGAATTTAAATTATTCACTCCTCTGACCTGCCTGTATTACAGCCTGTAAGTTATCCTGACCAGTGTTAGTCCATGCAATCTTAGCCAATTCTACTGCTCTCTGAAGAATCTCTGTATGAATGATTGGATCAAGTTCACACTCACTGGCATGACTGACTCCATCAATAGTAAGTCCATCAAGGTCAGAAACAATAATAGGATTAGGTCTCCTTACATATCTGATGGTGTATTTAGTAAGAGTATCAGAAGGTCCTACTACAATATCAGCCTTATTGACTACATCATTATTTATAAGTCTCCATGCCTGATACTTCAATGGTCTCTTGTATGGCTTACACATTAACCTGGAGTATTCATCAAATTTAACTGGTATTACCTGCAATAGAATCTTTTTATCATTTCTATTTACTTCAACCATCTCATTGATTGCATACATAAGTTTTGACGGTAAGGTAACACTCTTGGTATTTGCCCTCATATCAAATAGAGGAGCACCAAAGTCAGAAACATCAGTTCCTTCATTTCTTATATAAAGAACATTATCTTTTTCATCCTTAAGAACATTACCCTCAGCATCATAAGCTTCTGTATAGCTATAGGTAGACTTAGGAGCATTAGTTTCTGTTCTTGAATATACAGGTTTACCATCCTTATCTGTCTTTCCAGATACAAGACTATAAGTATAAGAAGTTGCACTTGTGGTAGCTACAGTAGTAAGCATGGAGAAATCTACCTGTCTTTTGGCACTACCATCAAAGCCTTCCTGGGTATTATTACCCTTACTTTTAGGATTAAAGTAATTCTTCATAGTCTCATCCTGACCTTTGGTAAGAAAGACACTTTTCTCATAGGCATTTAATCCTGGTGCTTGGTTTGAGGTTATATTGTTATACAACACATCAAACATATTATCCATCTCTTCTACTGACATATCTTTATAGTTTTAAAAGGAGTGAGAAGGGCTTATGTCTCCTCCCCTACTCCATATATGATAAATTCACTTTATTCTTCTTTCAACTGTGCTTCCAGCATATACTTGAGTTCCTGATGCTTAATACTGCTGATATATCTGGCTGCATTATTTAAGGTACTCTCTTCATTCATCTCACAGAGAGCAGAGCCATCTTTACGGAGATAGTAGGTATTATTCTTAGTACCTACCAGACCTGCTTCTACAGCTCTCTTGATAAGAACCTTTGCAGGAAGAAGTTCATCCTTAATGACAGAATGGAACTTCCTTGGATCTGCCTGAATATACTCATTAATCTTATTCTGCAAGTAGTCAATCTTAACATTGGAACCAACTGGTCTCTTTTCAAGAATCTCAATGATAGTCTTGAGAGTATCCTTATCATTTCTGACAGCACCATATTCTGTATAGCACTCCATTGTAACATCCATTCTACTGAGGTTCTTCTGTGATTCTGCACCCTCAGAGATTATGACAAACTGGTAAGTTGCTTTTGGTCTCTTTTCCAATTCCTCCATAGATGGGGCAATCTGATCATTATTAGCAAGTAAAATCTTATACTGTATGTACTGCTCTGGGATACTAAGGTCAAAGTAGTTATCCTGCTTATGCAGGGTTACTCTGCCAATACCATTAGGATTACTGTCATCCCAGAAGTTATTCTCTTTCTTATAGATACTGAGAGCATTGATTTCCAAACCCATAGCCTTCTCAAGGAAGGATTTCTCATTATCTGTAAGAACATTCTTGAACATACCTGTCTTATTGAGTCTTGGCACTACAAAGCTTCTTATAGCATTCTCAGCCATACCACCATAAAGAATATGTCCTTTTCTCTGAACCATTGCTGTAGGACTTGGAACAAACCTTACAATGATTTTCTCATTTTTCAAACAATTAACTGGTTCGTTACTATAATACTGTTGAGCTGCAGGTTTATTGACTTTCTTAGTAATCTCCTCTACAACTTCTGGCTTCTCAGGCAAAGCTTCTACCTGTGGTGTAACATCAATCTCTACACCTTCCATTAATGTATTATCCATATCAGAACCTCCTTCTACTTTTTTTGGTCTTCCCATTTTAACTTCTCCTTATTTTTTGTTCTTCTACCTTATTATATTATAAAGCAAGCAGGAGGGAAAGTGATATTCCCTCACTACTGCTTTTATAGTTAGCCTACAAGAATTGCAGGAATCAAACTCATTGTCCTTGTAGGGTCAAGCACACATACACCAGTGGTAGTCATCTTGTGAATGGTTGCTGAATCCTCGTCATGTGAAGCATTAAGATTACCCATCTGACCTGTAAATGGGTTTCTCAATCCCCACTCATAACTTGTCAAGTCACCTTCCATACCTTTAACTGCGCACTTGAAGATGTTAGGCTGATCCATTGTACCAATATCAAAGATATCATACCTATAAGAGAAAGCAGGACCGCCATTAGGATGCATAATCTTATTTCTTACAGGATCATCATAGTAAGCATCTACCTCTACCTTAACCTTTACACCATTAGGTGCAAGGAACTCAGTAAACTGGAAGCCTGCTGAAAGTGCATTCTCATGGAGAGGAGACTGGGTCTTCTTAACTACATTAATCTGATCACCATTGATAGTAAATGCAGACCAGCCACTTACGGTATCAAGTACTGCCTTATGGAACTGAATAGCACCACGCTCACCAGTCTTAATGATAAAAGTTCTATCCTTCATATCAAGCTTAGCTGCTGACAACTCATAGAGAGCATCCTCAATAAGTTTCAGAGAGAATACATTATAAGGCATAGTATTAGATACTTCCATCTGCTCATAAAGACCAGCACCCATACGGATAACCTCACCAGACTTACCAATATTAAGGTACTCACCATTCATATTTCTGTTAGAACGACCAAATGCAAGGACATTGTTTTTATAGTCATTCCACTGCTGTTCAAGTTGCCACTGTACCTCATGCATCCACATGTTTACAGTATCCTTTACATAACGACCATTAGTCTCACGGGTTACAGGAATACCAAAGGCAACTTTCTTATTAAGCATAGCGCCTGAAACCTTGTGATGGATTCTAATGGTAGAGAATTCATTTCTCATAGCCACAGGGCTAGCAAAACGAATATCACCTGCCTTACGAGAGAACTCCCTCTCTACTGGAGCATACTCTACAGAGAAACGCTTACCAGGTAGCAACTCTTCTACAGGAATACCAGCAATAATACCACCCATCAACTCACAGCGATATACTGTATTAGTACCTTCATTTCTACCATTGGCAAGAACCCTGATAGGATAAACCTCATTACGTTCACCAACAATAACCTCCTGGTCTGCAAACCAATCCTCAGCAAATACCAAATAGAATGGTTCACCATTTACACCTACATTATCACCACCTGCTACAACTACTTTACCATCAGCATCACGTGCTTCTACCAAAGGAATGTTTCTGGTAGCACTACCAATAATATCCCATGTATACTCTTCATCAGAGTCAAAAGTCTTAGTAGGGAACTGTGAGAGGAATGTATCAAGGGTTTTACCCTTATACCAAGCAAGCAGCTGTACCATCAGAGATGTTGCCTTCTGTGGCTGCAACTGGAAGATACCACCAAGGTGGTTATTCTTGGTTGTACCCATCCAATGGTTAAAAGTCTGCTTCTGAAATTTACTTAATTTTCCAGCCATTTTATCAAAAAGTTAAAACATTTAATAATCAAATCTTATCTTATACATGGTCTTACAAATCAAGCTTCATTCCCTTACTAATAAAAGAGTTAGGGTCATCCTTCTGGTTAGTTACCATTCTAAGGCTACCATCGTTGTTTCTCCTAGTATTGTTTAGGGTTTGTTCTAGTTCTCTAAGACCTTTCTTTACTTCTTTCTTTACCTTACCTTTGGCAAAGGAATCAAAATCCTTAAAGCCATTGGTCATTGCAAAAATGAGACCTGTATATTTGAGGAATTCAGCTCTATGCTCAGATTCATACTTCTGAATAGCAGTCATATAATCACCTGTCTCAGGGTCTTTATACACTGGCTTGGAAACAGAATCAAATGCCTTCTTGCGAATATCATTGCTAATCTCCATATCACCAAACAACTGCTTATCCTTCATAAGAGTTTTTTCCAATTCTTTAGCATTCTTCTCTCTCTCAGCCTTTTCTTCATCAGCTTTCTGCTGAGCATCCTGAAGCATCTTGTTATAAGCTCCAGTGAAGAACTCCTTATTGCTGAGCAAAGCCTCCTTTGCATCCTCAACATCTGTACCTGCATCTACTGTCCTATCAGCAAACTTCTTTGCTTTATCAGGAGTCATTCCCTTATTAATAAAGTCCTGATAGATAAGATTGTATCTCAACTGCTCACCCTTCTCACTTTCCTCAGCAATAGCTGCATCAGTAATGGTATTGATATAGCTAAGTGTTTTTTCATACTTATTAATATCATTAGGCTCTACTCCATTCTCAAGAGCCTGGGAAATTCTCTTCTGTTTTTCATCAAAGCGAGCATTAATTTCTGCTTCAATCAGATTACTGAAAGACTCTGCATCTACAGCCTTCTTAATAGTCTCATCATCAAGGTTTGGGAAGATACCATCCACTGCACAGGCATTGGCAATGGAAGAGTAGAAGTTATTTGGAGAAGTGCCATCTGCATCATTGTCAGGGGCAGTATCTTCCTTACCTTCATTATCTTTACCACTACCTACGCTCTCTGGTGCTTTATCCTCAAACAAATTTTCAGGATCCACATCCTCAGTAGTATTATCTTTTTCTTTCTGTTTTTTGTCATCAGAATCAGGAGTTTCTACTTCCTCCTCTTCTGTTTCTTTATGCTCTTCCTGAACATCATTATCTTCTGGGTCAGTAAAGAGAGTCTCAATCTCCTGCTCACCTAAGATATTATCAAAACTTAATCCTTCCATACTTTTCTTCTCTTTTTAGTTCTACAATCTTCTTTTGCTGCAAAAGTATAGAAATATCAAGTATTAAACAGGTATCTTACACAGACCCTAAGATATACTAAAAAAGGTACTTAAACAAGCACCTTCCTTAGTTTACAAGTAGTAACTTTTTACTGCTATTGCATAATTCTTCTTACCTGGATAATTCTTATCCCAATAATCATCCTTCTCCATACCAGAGCTTACTTCTTCTGTATGTCTGAGGTCACCATGATAAAGAACCATCTTTTCTTCCCTATAGAGCATTAACTGTACAAGACTCATAACTCTATCAAAGTTACCTTGAGGATTCCATAGTACAAGCTCCTTCAATAATGCCCTATTCTTTATCCTATATAGATTAGGTATACTTACTTCATTATTATTACCATCTGCATCAGTTTCTATGGAAACAATAGGTTTTCTAAGCCAAGTCTGTATCATCTTGAAAGCTCCATTAATAATAGGTGTTGTAGCTCTGATACCAACAGACTTATTACCATAACCAATACTGCTAATCATATTTCTCTGTACAAGGTATTCAGGAGTTTCTGCCAATAAGTGTGTAGCATTGTGAGAACTGAAATAAGAGAACATACCCATGACATTCTGCTCATACATACATCTACAGTTATAGAAGAGACATAGCTTCCTGCATATCTCATAGAAATCTTCTGCAAAGGTTGGTCTTCCAGTATATTCAGCTACTATCATATCTGTCCATAAGTCCATTACAAAAATAGAACCTAAAGACATGGTATTAGAGCAGTCTGCATCATAAGGGTCAGCAGAACAGATGTATCTACCAGCTGGTATCTTACCTTCACCATTCTTCTTAGGCATTTCAAATATCTCAAGAGCACCCTTTACCTTATTATCTTTAGTAGGAAAGTCTCTGATAGGTAAGTCAGTGGTTGGTTTAAACTTTACTTCTCCTGTCTTATTATCCTGCACTAACTCTCCCACATAAACATCATCAAAGACATTTGGATCATTATCCAGTTGATTTAATCTCTCATTAAGTTCTGTTACAGGGAAGATATTACCATGACTTCTAAGCATAGCTTCCTGTGGTACTACAGGGTACTGAGATATACGCTTGACTATAGTATTTATATCAGTAGTACCATACTTTACCTTGTATCTATCATAGAGAATCATCAGCAATGCCTTACTTACATCAGAGTTTCCATTCTTATCTATACAGCTTTCATCATAGTTAAGGTATGCAGGAAAGAAGAAACAACACTTCTTTCGTCCTTGACCTTCCTTATCAAAAACATTATCCAAAGGCTCCAGGTTATAACCCTCAGGAGAATAGAACATCTCTGCAAAGGCTGTAAAGTCTGATTGATCATCACCGGCAGTTCCATAGGCAAATATCTCTCCAAACACCTTACTACCATGCTCTACAGAAGGTCTAATCATATTATACATACTAGTAAGGTTCTTAAAGATACCTGCCTCCTCAATAAGATATAATACTCCACGGGAGCCATTCAGCTTATCTTGGTTAACACCAGTAATGATACCTGAAACAGAGTTCTTGCTGCCATACTCTACTTCACTACCTGCTTTTTTGAATCCCATTTTCCACTCCATCTCCTGGTCAGAAGACTTTAATCTATGAGAGGCAAACTGAGTATATTTAGCACAATGATCCAGGTTATCCTTGAATACCCTAAGAATCTGGTTGGTATCCATTAACTTGGTTCTATCTACAGCAGTAACCATACACTGTACTTCTGTCTTGTTATTCTCCGACTCTCCTATGATGCATCTCTTGGCAAGAAGTCCTCCACCAAAAGATGTTTTGCCTTTACCACGGCTAGCTAATTCTGCAGCATGATGACCATGTGTTCTAGCCTGCAAGAAGTAATGAGACATCAAGAACTGCCCATCCCAAAATCTAGGATGAGCCACAGTTCTTATATCTATACCATTCTCATTCTCTACAAGGTGCATAGGACAGAAATTAAGCATCCAATAGTAATCTCCTGTTACCCACATACCAGTAGCAGGATTACAATATCCATTCCATCCTCTTTCTCTCTGACTATATAACCATTTGCCAAAGTCACTATTTGGGTTGGCATTTGGTCTTAACAAGACATATCTTCCCTTATTAGCTTTATAGGCTAAAGCAGATGGTCTAAAATAATCACTATCTTCAAGGATTGGAGGATGAGTAATATCAATGATAGCCCTGCCTTCATTATCTCTAGGTAACTCTGATACCAATGGTCTGTCAGGGGATACCATCCATCTTATAAAAGGAACATTGTTAAGGAAATCCCAGAATTGCTCCTGTACTTCAGCAGGATATTTCTCCAAATGTAAATCCTCTAATGGTGTCTGACATTTATTAAACTTCACATTTTCCATATACTTCTACTCTTATTCCTGCAAAAGTATATATATAATAAGGTATAGGCAAGAACCTAACATTCTTCCTAAGATAAAATAAAAATAGCCCAAGCCTAAAAAGACTTGAGCTACTCTCCACAACTAACTTCTACTCAACAAACAACTTATAACTAACTAAACAATCAACATTTTCTTTCCTGGAACAATGAGTGATTCTTCTTTTTCGTATCCCTCAAAGACATATCTTATATCATTGTCAGCAATATAAAGATAATCATGAGGATTACCTTTCTCATCATCTATAGTCTCAAAAGGGAAGTTATAGGTAAGGATTGGATTGTTGTCCAAATCATTCTGCACAGAGTTCTTATTGTACTTCTTCACAGCAAAGTGGTCTGGAATAATCATCACCATATCTCCAACCTTTATATCTCTTACACTTGGACCTATGGCTACTACCTTCTGCCAAAGTTTCAAGTCTCCCTTCTTGGCAACAATAACTCCTCCTTGAATCATGTCTTTCTCAAAAGTATCACCTGTAACCAACAAGTGATAGCATGTAGGCTTAATCTCCGTTATATGTAACATCTTTATCTTGTTTTATTTGATTTTTAATTTCTTGCATTTTCTTCATTCTCTTATATCTGTCGAGAGTTACATGAAGCTTACCTATGGAAGGAATGTTCACATTAGGCTGAAGCTTCAGAAACTCTTCATCAGTAAGGTCTTCCTTCAGAGGCAATGAAGTAATATGTTCTCTGATGGATTTCCAATAAGCTCTATAGGTTCTATCTACCAGCCTTACAGGAAGACCTAGCTTATCAGCTACCTTGGATATAATCTCATCATAGGTCATGCTTTCTTCTTATTATCCTTGAACAGTATCAACAGTTGAAAGCATCCATTATCATCCTTTCTGATATTAGGAATCAAGCGAGAGTTTATCTTATCATTAATGATAACCTTGTTCTTTCTGAGATTACTCATCACTACATAGAAGTGCTGCTTGGTGATTTCACACTCATCAATCACTTTCTTCTTTGTAGATTCACTCATGACCATTTCATCAAGAATACTAGGGTCATCAATGCTCTTGGAAAGTTCCCATCTCTGTTTGAGAAAACTTGCAGTTACATCCAACTCCCTAGGAGTAAGACTGATAAATGACTTTAGGAAAGTACACCACCATCTGAAGAAATCAATACCAACAGATATAGGAACTGTCACTATATTGTTTGGCTTTGGAAGTGTAGGCTGTACCTTAGTGTTGACACTATTCTCCATATTAATCCTCCTTCTTATGTTCTTCTATATCCTGAGGAATAGTCATTGCCTGCTCAATTTCACTGGAACAGTTTACTACAAAGTCACTAGAGAACTGATTGCTGAATTCCAATACCTTGAAGAGATAGTCAAGTCTCTTATTCATGGCAAAGGTTTCCAACTCTCTATTTCTGGCAACAAGCTGTTTATTCTGCTGCCATAGCTGATTACAAGCATCATTAAGCTGCTCATAAGTAAGCTTCTGTTGCTTTGTTTCTGACTTGCCTGCACTGGCATTCATATTAATCTGTTTTGCTTTATTCTGCTCTTCCATAACTTTTGTTTTTACTTCTGTTTATTAATTCAACCTTTAAATCATCTAACCTATTCTCCTGATACAGCTTTGCAAACAACAGTATAACTGAGTCTGACTTACTGAGCCAATTAGGGAAAGTAGGATACATTGCTGTGCAAATCTCTCTCCAATTGGAATCATTGAATACCTTTGCTTTCAGTTTTTCTGGAGACAACTGAAAGATTGGAGACATCCTTACATCATTCGTCTTTTCTACATACTTATGACCATACCTGTTCATATAAAGTTTTTCCCACTCAAAGAAGTCTGCTATCTTGAAGTCTGTACAACCACATTGTGAACAGCAATCCATACCAATGGATTCTTCATACTTTATCCCTAATGAGTAGCACTTAGTGCAATAATTCACAGGTTCAGAGTCATAGTCATTTAATTTACTTTGTTTAGACATAGCTTATAGGATTAAAGAGTTTACACCTTATTTATAATATAGGAGAATATAATCCTCACCATTCTTCATAATCTGAACAATATCATCCTTCAGGATAGGACTGTCAGGAAAATCACTATTAAGCTTATTTACTATTGCAAGTATATTACTTAATGAATTTGCTTGAATATAGCTCAGTTCTGTTTTCTGTGCTTGTGATATTTCTTTCTTCCACATAGCTTACCTCCTTTTAGATGATGTTGCTTTTGTTCTTGCTACATTCTGCATAGCACTTGCTCTCTTGGTAAGGTCTGCAGCCTTGGACTTTGCTACCTTGATAGCTCTGTTCATTCTGGCTTTATCTCCCATTATCTCCTGGTAGCTAGCCATTGTCTGAGCATCACTCTCAGCTTGCCACCTTAATTCATCTCTTTTTTGAGATGCCATACTAATTTTAGAAGCCATAGTCTTGATATTTTAAAAGTTTATTTATTTACATTTTAACTTAAAGCTTTACTTTAACCACTTTCTGTATACTATTTATTTCCATGTACTTTAATGTTGGTTTGTAAGCTTATTATTTTATGATGCAAATATACGCTTTTATTCTTAAATCACCATAGGATTTTCCTTAAATCTTTCTTTTACCCTTCATTTTTAAACTTTATTAATAGAAAATAGTCCTAAGAGTACTCCTGAATCTTATTTTTAATTTGTACCTTTGCATTACTTCTTTCAAAGAAGAATGTCAGTTAGTTATCATAGGTAACTTCAATTGGTATCTGGGTAGTAAATTCAGGTTATTATTGCCTTAGTTGCAGCCCAGTCTAGTGATCATTAACATATTGAACATAGTAAGTAGAATGTAAATCATTGGCTTATAAAGGTTTGCATAAAGAGGTATATATTATATCCCATAGTATGACTGATACTATGGGTCGTATGCACTCAGACGCTCAGTTCGCAGGTTCTTCTTCAGTTCCTGCTCACGTAGAGATGATGGGCTTCCTCGGTATGGGTAACAACCCTATGGTAGGTGCTACTGTTGCTATTGCCGTAGCTATCGACCTCGCTATCAACAAGAAGTAATTTCTTTGAGATACAAATAAATAAGTATAAATTATCCCTACAACTGTATGGTTGTAGGGATTTTTTGTATCCTAAAGCATAATTCCTCTATATAAAGGTTACTAGAATATTGCAGCCTATTACACAAAAAAAATGCAGCCCATTTGCAGCCCAAAAGCTAAAAACACAAAATGGGCTGCAATTTCATCTAAGTCATTGATTTACTAAACTTACTTTAAATTTAAAGCAAGCAAATGGAAAATCATTGCACTATGGTTTACTTCTCCCTTAGAGAAAGTAAGAAAAACAAGAAGGGACTCTCCCCCATTGAAGTCTCAATCTCCTATAATGGAGAGCGTATTTATTTCAGTACAGGTAAGTTTGCTAAGCCTTCTGAATGGAATAAACAGAAGCAATTAGTAAAAGGTAATACTCCAGAAGCTCAGTTAATCAATACTTTCCTCATAGAGTTCAGAAACAAAATCTATGAGAAGGAAGTTGAGCTTATGAAGAGAGGCTACATGATAACTGTACACATCTTAAAGGATGCTATATTAAATAAGGTGGAAAGTCTAAAAGACAAGACTCTTATGCAAGTAATTTCTGAGCATAATGAAGAGAAGAAGAAACTTATAGGAATCAGTGTTGCTTCTGATACTTTCTATTGCTTTGACTATAGCAGAAGATTACTATTGGAATTTATGGAAAAAGAGTATAAAAGAAATGATGTTCTTCTTACTGAAGTAAACATAGGTTTCATACAATCATTCCATACATTTCTCTTATCAGATAAAGGTATGTCTCAGAATACTTGTGCTAAGCATCTAAAGTACTTGAAAGCTATCATAAACAAAGCTGTTTTAAACAACTATGTTAAATATAACATGATAGCTAACTATAAGGTAGAAAGAGAACCAGTAGATATAGATTTTCTCAATGAAGAGGAACTAAGGAAAATCATAAACTTTGATACTCCTATTCCTAGATTTGAGAAGGCTAGAGATTTCTTTCTCTTTGGTTGTTTCACAGGTCTCTCTTATATAGACATCAAGACTCTTAAACCTGAACACTTTGAGAAAGATGATCAAGGTAGAATCTGGATAAAGAAGAAAAGAGTGAAGACTGGTATTCTATCTAGGATTCCTCTACTACCTATGGCTAAGATGATACTTGAAAAGTATAAAGGTGGAGATAAGTTAATACCTATACAAGATGCAGCAGACATTAATAAATATCTAAAAGATATTGCTATACTCTGTAACATAGATAAACACATTACCTTCCATACATCAAGACATACATTTGCTAGTACTGTAACTTTAGCAAACAATATATCATTGGAAGTAGTATCTAAAATGCTAGGTCATACTAACACCAGGATGACTACTCATTATGCTAAGTTATTAGATAAGTGTATAGGCGAACAGATGGATGCCATCAATAACATCTATACAGATGATGAAGATTAAAACAAAAACTCCCCCTGTCCACTGACAGAGGGAGAAAACAAAATGGGGGTGTAATTTAAACTGTGTCAAGGCTTGTTCTTAACTTTCATTCCCACTCCCTGCTGGAGGCATGCCCCCAGCAGGGAAGCCTTTTCGGCTGCAAAGTTACATAATTTTAAATCTATCTCCAAATTTTATTGCCAATTGTTGAGAAATTTGTCCCCAATTTGCCAGTGGCATAGTCCATTTCTTACGGATGTTGCGGTAAGCTAAGTACACAAGCTTCTCCAAAGAATTATCCGTAGGAAAGACCCCTTTAGTCTTTGTGACCTTTCTTACCTGTCTGTGATACCCCTCAACCGTATTGGTCGTATAAATGAGTTTACGGATGGCTGGAGTATATTGGAAATACTCTGTCAGACGTTCCCAATTGTCACGCCATGACTTGATGACAATTGGGTACATCTCTCCCCACTTAGACTCTAACAGGTCTAAATTAGCAGCAGCGGAGTCTTTGTTTACTGCACCATATACTGTTCTTAAATCCTTGATAAACTCCTTTTGATGCTTACTGCCAACATACTTGATAGAATTGCGTATCTGATGGACAATACAGAGCTGCACAGAACTCTCAGGAAATACGCTTTGGATGGCATCTGGGAAGCCTTTGAGACCATCTATACAACAAATCAAGATGTCTCGAACACCACGGTTCTGAAGATCCGTAAGAACTTCTAGCCAGAAGTTAGCTCCTTCACTCTTAGACACATACATACCTAACAGTTCTTTTTGGCCTTCCTTGTTGATACCAAGAATGTTGTAAATGGCTCGTGTGACAGCTCTGCCATTCTCATCCTTTACCTTATAATGGATAGCATCAAGCCAGCAAATGGCATATACAGGATCGAGCATGCGAGACTTCCAGGCGGTGATTTCGGGTAATACACGGTCTGTTATAGAGCTGATAGTATCGGCTGATAGAGTTGTGTTGAACTCACGCTCAAAGTAGCTGCTGATGTCACGTGTGCTGGTGCCCATGGCGTACATCTCAATAATCTGGTCTGCCATGCCATTGGCAAGAATAGTCTCACGCTTCTTTACGGTCTCAGGTTGGAAAGTTCCGTCTCGGTCACGAGGAGTCTCTATAGTGACCTCACCATATTTTGTTTGAACCTTCTTACTCATCTTACCATTACGACGGTTGCCGGAAGAGCGTTCCTCTTCACTTAAATGAGCGTCCATCTCACCTTCGAGAGCTGAGTTGAGAATACGCTCTAACAATGGAGCTAATGCTCCGTCCTTGCCAAATAAGGCTTCACCACTACGCAACTGCTGAGCTGCTTTCTTGTAATCAATTTCTAAGTTGTCCATAATATAAAAACTGTGTTAAACTACTTTTATTGTAGCTTGACACAGTTTAGTTTACACTCTCAACAAAATTCAAAACTTAAAAACAAAACAAAAAAATCATCCTTTACCTAACAATCTCAACAAACCTGTTATCCTGATTCTGCACATAAGGGTTCTTCTCTATTACATCAACATTCAACCTAATTTGCTTTTTTTGAAACCATCTAAAAAGGAAGAACCTCTTAGGAGGGTTAACTGTCTCCTTCTTTGCAGATACTACAATATATTTTATACTTATAAATTTAGGTTCAATACTTACGGTTGAAGGATACTTAAGTCCTACCTTTACTGAATACCATTTATCAGAGAGCAGTGTGTCAATATTCACATGGTGGTCTCTAAAAATTGTATCTCTCAAAGTAATTGTATCAACCTTGGAGAAACTAGAGGAAACATACTGAAGACTCTTAAGCTTGGAGTCCTTAATTTTCAGTTCCTTTCTAGCTTCATTCAATTCCTTGAAGATAGAATCATTAGAATTCTTCAGTTGATCTATTGTAAGCTTAAAGGCTCTATTCTTATCCTCAGAGTTACTGAACAACTCACTATATGCTTTAGCATTCTCTATTGCTTCTTTCCATTTTTTATCAGCACTACGCTTAGTACTAAACAAAGCATAAATACTTACAAATAATACTACCATAAGTATAGCAACACCTAGATAGATATATTTTACATTCTTCGCCATATCTTCTACTTTTAATACTGCAAAGGTACCACAACATTACATTAATAACAAATACCTAACACTCACAGTTATGCAGACCTAAGAGCCATCCTTAAATAACTTCCTACTATCATATCTATTAGTATCTTTGCACCATAAATCATTAAATATTTAATTATGGAGTTAGTAGTTGATAGAAAATGGAAGAAGGAAGGTTACACCATTGGTAAGTTATTTGTTGATGATGTATTCTTCTGTAATACCTTAGAGGACAAAGACAGAGGACTGACAAGTGCTATGCCCATTGAGAAAATAAAGGCAATGAAGAAAGCCGCTGTTACAGCAATTCCTTCAGGTACCTATAATGTAAGAATGGATATAGCAAGTCCTAAGTATAGTTCCAAGGAGTGGTATGTAAAGAACTGTAATGGTGCTAGAATGCCTAGGTTAGAGAATGTACCTGGTTATGCAGGAGTACTTATTCATAGTGGTAACACTGCAGCAGATACTGAAGGCTGCATCTTAGTAGGAAAGAATGATGTTGTAGGTAAGGTTACTAAGTCAAAAGACTACTTCCTACAGCTGTATAACAAGATGTACACAGCCTATAAAAAAGGAGAAAAGATAACAATAACCATTAAGTAGAAGAAATTATGATAGAAATATTAAAATACTTTTGGCAGTTACCTCAGTTAATTGTTGCCTTTATATACTATTGGTATCTTAAGAGGAAAGATGAAATCCTAGACACATGTACTTGCCAAGGAGCAATAGTATTTATTAAGAGAAAGTCTTGTGGTAGTGTAACACTAGGTAATCATATATTCTTATCACCTAGAGCAACAGATACTACTGTAAGACATGAATGGGGACATACAAGACAGAGTTTACTACTAGGTCCACTATACCTTATAGTAATAGGTATTCCTAGTATTATATGGGCAGCAACCCATAGAATAATAGCACCTAATAAGCCCTATGATTGGTTTTACACAGAAGCATGGGCTAATAAATTAGGTGATGTAGATTAGTAATTTCTTTTGTCGTTTTTAATAATTTTAAATTAGAAGAAGAGGAAGCTGTGAAGTTTCCTCTTTTTTCATATATACCTATTAAGATCAATATCTTCATTACTTAATAACCAAGCATTAAAGGCATAGCCATTGGTATTAACATCTCCTACTATCCCTAAGGCATACTTAATACATCTCCTCTTAGTGAAGCTACAGGAAAATAGATTAGTTAAGAACACTATATCTCCAAGAGTAGCACCTGAAACATTATAGTACACTACTCTATCAGAAGCTTTTTCTACTTCTGAAGCATTCCACTTGCAATCTATAACCTTAGCAGTTAACTCTGGAGTAAAGTGCCTGCCATGCTTTGCTATATATTTCTTTAATCCTTTCATATTTCTTACTATTTTAAGTCTTGAATCTTTGTGCAAAGATACAATTATTCTTCTAATTATCAAAACTTTATGGAAGAAAAGTGAAGGTGATTTTTGAAAAAAATATTGATATGTATAAAAGGCAAGTTTTGGAAAATCATAATGTGTGTATAAAGAGTGGAGATAATACCACACACCACCCCCACCATAATTTGGATTGGGATATACCCCCTGGGGTATTTGCAATCCTGATGGCTGAGGGTGAAGAACAGTAGCCTTTCATTTGCTGATTATAGTTCTACGGCAAATAACCATCTGCATACATGCCTCTAGGGAAAGCACCTGAGGAATTAATGCCTAGCACTAAGAAGTCCTGCTAGGAGGCAACTATCTATGGCAACAGCAACAGTTTCAACAATCAAGAACTCTTGGTCTCTCATTGCATTTGCAAAGCAATTTGGTCCTAAGATGCAAGTTGGAGAATTTGTCAACAAGGAGACAGGTGAGGATTTCAAGTCTTGCATCTTCACCAATGGTGAGACAAGAACCTTTGTTGCATTCTCATCTAAGATGGGTGTTCTCTCTCCAAGAGAGATTGCAGCCAAGAAGAATGAGCTGCAAGTAGTGCAGCTTGAGTCAGGTCATTACAGTCTCTGCAAGCAAGGTGAGAATACCTGGGAAGAGGTTGACCTTGGATTGTAAGAGTAATTGGGAAGGGCAAAAGCTCTTCCCTTTTTATTAACATCAAATTGAATGAAAAATGAAAAATCTCAGTACAGTAATTGCAATTCTTTGTATGCTTGCTCTTCTCTTTGGTATTAGTATGGCTCTAATAACAGATGATTGCATCTATGTATGTGCAAGCTTAATGTTCTTTATGGTAGGCTTTCCAATAGGAGTAGTATGCAGCCTATATGAGAAATAACAAAGGGCAGGAGAAATCCTGCTCTTCCTTTTTAACACAACAGCAATGAAAAAGATCATTATCTTTTGCATCTTATCAATGGTAATTGGTATGATTGCGGGCTTCATGGTGTGCCAAAACACCAATAACAATCTTCTTAAAGCCTATGATTCATACAATAAGGCAACAGAGGAATTGCTTGATTCGCTAGACAATCAGTATAACTGGGTAGATGCTTATGACCCTCAGGAATACTATGCATCAAGAGCTAAGCTGGACAGTATTCTATGGAAGTAGGGAGAGTGTGGAAACACACTTTCCTTTCTTTTTGCACTTGGTAAGGTTTACAAAGTGTACATTTTGCTAGTCTTTCTAGTCTTATAAAGCTAGACTTTGCAAGCCTTACAATACCATTAGTCTTTTGAATCTTAAAACTTAGCAAGCATTCAAGAGACACAATACCATTCCTATAACTTGATAGTATTAGGTAGTAACTTAAAAGATTAACAAATGGAAAGAAAAAGAATAAATAGAGCAGCTGTATGCTCAAGTGAGAACTATTCAACTAGTAAAAGAATCCATCTCAGTATGCTTGAAGAGAAGCATTCACACTTCAAAAGTATGACTGTCAATGGTGAGATTGCCATTGATGTTCCAATACTCAAAGGAGATGTTGTAACTCCTAAGTTCAAGACAATAAGAGTCTTTGGTAAGAACATGAGAGTTAGTATTGAGGAATACAATACCTATTGTAAGGAGCTTGGCTTATGAGGTATGAGGTGTATGATTCTTATGGCTGCTTGGTAAGGAAGTTTCCAACTTACCTTGCAGCCTTGAATTACAAGACTATATTTGGAAATACAGGTTGGACTATTAATTATTAGATATGAAAGCTATTATATTTTATATTACAACAGCACTCACAGTATTACTGCTTTGTGCAGAGGTTTCTATCTCCTGGTTTATCCTTGGGCTAGTCAATGCCTTTTTAATTGCTTGGTGCTACAATAATATTACCTTTAAGGAGTTTATTAAGTATAGTGGATATTCTACTTGGTATAAATTCTTAAAGGCATAGATTATGAAAGAAAGAGATTCTGGGAGAATAGTATGGATAGTACTGAAAGTACTATTCTTTCTTTTAGTTGGTTCTGCTTTGCTAGTCTTACTTGGAAATATGTTAGGAGCAGCAGTACATTGTTTACAAAATAATGCTTGGGTTGGCTGGGTACTAAGTATAGCATTTTGGGTAGGAGTTATATGGTGGAATAAAAAGAAATAGCTAGTCTTTACAGGCTAGCTATTTTTCTTTAATCACTATATCTTCATCATTAATAACTTTTGATGCACCAATACTCTTCATACAACTAAGAAGAATTTTAGATATATGTTTGTGAAGGATAGATTCAGAAGTTGTGAAATACTCTGTTATCCATTTCTCAGGCAAATGATTAATTTCTATCTTAAGATCTATCATTTGATTTTCATCAACACTTATAGATGAGTTTACATTTACATCTTTCTTCATAATTATATTATTTAATTAATTTAATGAAATCATTGATAAACTCTGGAGTATTTAAATCTTCTTTGGTCAACTTGATACATTGAGCTTTAGGAAAAACATCCAATGCATTATAAACTCTAAAGTCTGTATGTATGGGATTTCTATGCTCATTACAAGGATTTATCTCAATGAATAACTTCTTTCTTGACAACCAGAATTGTGCAATATAGTAACTTACAGCAGTCCCTTTAATACCATTAATACTTTTGTAAAAAGGTCTTTGGAACTTGTACTTTATATGTTTATCATCTAAAATACTCTTTAGTAAAAGCTCATTATTAGAAGGTCTGCTTGATAATATCCAAGCTACTTTTTTACCTTCTTGACGGACAACTCTTGCGTTTTGTTTGTAGGATTCTGTTTCTATCATAGAACTTAATTTTAAATTAAAAATTAAAATATTTTAAGATTTTATTTTGAAAAGGATACAATTATTCCCTAGCGGACACCACAAAACAAAAAAAATATAATGCTTTGAAGTTATCACTTAGAAACTTCACCTAGGCGGTCAATATTCACTCTCCTTTGAACTTCTGTCATACCAGAGAGCTTTATGTCTCCCTAAAGTCCGTTTACCCTCAACCTCTTTCCCATAGCAGCTCGGTGGACACTAGGCTTATAGTCTAAGCATTTTTGGCTTACCGGGGACATCTCATCTATTATTTATAGACTACAACCCGATGTCTAAACCTCTATATAAATCTACTAGACCTTAATAGGCTGAATATTGGTACTGCTACTACCAATAGCCAATACAAAGATACAAAAAAGATTCCTACTTACCAAATACCTAATGAAAATACTTAGATAATTAAAGTTAAAACAACACATCACAGCTAGTCTTTGTAAACAAAATAGAAATCCCTCGCGCGTACCTATTATATAATATATTATAATATAATAAGTAATATAAGTATTGTAAAATTAATAAACTATAGAACTTTATAAGTATTCAAGGGACACATCACCACCCCTATATCTTGGAGGGATAAAGAATACTTTATCCTTCATAGAGTTTTATAGATTCTAATAGGGTTGACTGTCCTAGAGGAATTAATAGTATATTGCAGTCAGTTAGTTGTTCTCTACAAACAACAGTGCTCCTGAGATGGAGATAATATTATGGCTACTAATAATGGTCCAGTAATGCAGGGTATTAGAAATTCATGGAGTTTGTTGGCATTTGCTAGAATGAAGGGCAAAATGCAGGTAGGTGAGTTTGCCAATAATGAAACTGGCGAAGTCTTCAAGAGCTGTATTTTCACAGACCCTAATGATGCTAGCAGTAGATGCTTTGTAGCATTCTCTTCAAAGCTTGGTCCTCTTACTCCTCAGCAGATTGCTGCTCAGAAAGATGAACTTCAGGTAGTAGAGCTTGAGAGTGGACATTATAGCTTGTGTAAGCAGGGTGCTAACTCTTGGGAAGATGTTGATTTGGGTATCTAATTGCACAGTAAAAAAATAGTTGTACAATAAACTTGTAAGTTGTTGTTAGTTAGATAGTTAAGTGTGTAAGAATTGTGGAATATTTCTCCTTCAAACTCCCTTTGAACTTGGAAAAATCCACAATTCTGCACACTTTCTTTATTCTATCTCTCATTTTACTGCTCCTTACACCTCTACTCTACTACTCTTTAAGCTCAACTAGCTATCTTTTTTGACTTAGAGTTTAGCATTAGATTACAAATTTTAATTCAAATCCCTTTAAATATTACAAAAACATTATCACAATGATACAGGTAAAAGAATTTTTTGATACATATCCAAACTATAGTCTTGGATTTATGGCTAAGAATGAGCCAACAGCTACAGACAAGTTGCTTAAACAGAAGCATAGTAGCATTGTTATGTCCAAGACTCATAAAGGTAGATACTACCAAGAATATTGGCTTACTGATGCTGCTATGACTTCTTTGTTATCTTGTTTTCCTAAGGAACATGAGATTCTATGTTTTAAGGCAAATGGAGGAGCTACTTTTAAAGGTGTTAGAAGAGAAAATTCTATAGCCTGTGTATGTCTTGAAGCATTAGAAAGAGTATTGTTTGCTAAGTGTCCTTTTGATAAAGTAGAAATACAAATAGCATGAGAAAGGCAACTATACAAGACTTAGAGCTGGAGTTGTGGCTTAGACAGCGCAACTCTGGCTCAATCTATTGGACAACTAAAGATGGTAGACAAATTCCTATCAAAGATATGGATAATAATCATTTAGCTAATACTCTTAAAATGCTTTTAAGAAATGCAGAAAGAGAAGACTTTTATGATGAACATATTGGAGATATGGATCCAATGGATTATTATGATTAGTAAGTAAATAACTCTTTAAATAGTATAATTATGTATAGTCAGATAAAAAACACTAAAGGAGAAAAGCTATATATCCTTACAATAGCAAATACTAACTCTATTAAACCCTATACCTATGTAAATACATGGGAAGTGTGCATAAATAAGTTCAAAGAGGCTACTACGGAAATGGATAATGATACCTTCTTTGCCCAATTAGTACATAAAGAAATTGATGAAGAGAATCATATAGCAGAAGCATCAATGAGACGTAATAATAGAGGTTGGAGTTGTGACTATTTTAATTATATAACTATCAATCCTCTTTATACAGAAGCTTGGTAATAACTATAAAATAATATAAATTATGATATTTCATAACATTCAAGAAATTCAAGACATCCAGTATCCTTTCTTAAGGAAAATTGCTTTAAAATTATTTAAGAATTATTCTTTGGAGAAAATCTATATAAATAGTAACGGAGAACTTGATTTTACCTTTAAAGGAGTCCTTACAGAAGAAGATATTCAAACAATTATGAATATTATTACTCCTAAAGGGTATGGATATGACGATTATACAATATCTTCATTAGATTATTACTCTTCTGAGAAGAGACAAAAGACTATTATATATTCTATTGATAATATTGATTATAGAAATATTGAACTAATGAAAGTACAATTATCAAAACAACTGTTAGATGCTATTATAACAGCATACAATAAAGAGAATGATCCTATAGAAGCATCAGATATAGACACTCTAGTATTGGGAGTACCTTTTATCAAAGTAAACAATACTCTGATTGAATGGACTATTGTTAATCTTGGTATGCAGTAGTATAACAACAAATACCCTTTAAATATGACAGCATTGTATTTCAAATCAAGAAAGAACTTCCAGGATAAATCTACCTGGGAGAAAGAAGAACTTCCTGAGGACTATACAGACAAGGAAGTTTTAGATGCAGCTAAGTTAGCTGGTTGTGAAGGTGTGGCGATTATTGCTAACTTTGGCAAGGCTAACCATCAGGTTAAACTATTTAAATGGTTTGTTGCCTAATGAATAGTTACAACTACCTTGTACTTTATTTAGATACTCTCAACTTCAAATGCTTTGCAGGTTTTGCCACTAAAGAAGAAGCCAGAGAGTATCTGAATGAAATATCCAAGCAATATATTACAATAGGCATTGCAGAACTTGCAAAACCTATTAGTTATTAATATTATAAGATGGAAATAAAATGAATGATAGTAGCTTTTATGAAATAGTATTAGTATTAAGCGTAGTCATATTTCTTGTTCTTCTTATATCTATATGTATAGATATGAAATGCAATAAGCTTAATAATATAAAAAGAAATGGGGTAATGGCTACAATAGCATTATTCTGCTTAGGAATTGCTACATCTTGCTATACAAATATCAAGAAATCTTACAGAGAAGTGTATTACTTAGAATATACAATATATTATCCAGGTAATACCTGTAAGTTTAAAGTAGATTCATGTAATCATGTCTATGTAAGTTCTGACAGAGGAACAAATCATATTAGATACTATAGTATCCCTAAAAGAGATACTTATGGTACTGATACTACTGCTCCTATAGTTATTAACAAAATAATAAAGAAATAATTATGAAAACAGCAAAACATATTATTATAGATATAGAAACATTAGGTAGAAAAAATAATGCAGCTATTACTCAGGTCGGTATTATCCCAACTGATAAAAATTTCAATGCATTAGATCAATATCTAATACAAATAGACCCTAATGTTTGGAATACTTGTGATAGAACATTTACAGGAGAAACTTTACTTTGGTGGATACAACAAACTAATACTCCTGTAAGTGAGTTTCCTACACAGATTGCTAATAGTTATAAAGATTTAGTTGAAAAATTAAACTATATCTTTAGAAGATATAATACAGAAGATTCTATAGTATGGACTAAAGGTTCTATGGATTTGTTTTGTCTTAAGGATTTATGTGAATATTTCAATATAGATACCCCTTGGAAGTTCTGGCAACCAAGAGACATTAGAACTGCAAAAGAGATTATAAAAGATTGGAAAACTATAGAAAATAATAATTCTCATAATGCTCTTAATGATGCTCTCACGGAATTAGAAGAATTAAAAATTAACTTAAGTAAGAATTAATAATGAAACCAATACTTTTATTAGATAGTACAAGCAATATCATCAGAGAATTTGATACTTACAAGCAGGCCAATCAATTCAGAATGATGAATAATAGACCTGATTGGTCTATAGCATCCAGAAAGTTATTTTGGAATGGTCAAAGATATTACTCTTAATAATATAATGGGAGACACCTATATAGTCATGAATATATAGTACAGGTGATAAGATGAAAAGGTAACACAAGATAATTGTAGGTAAAAGCTTTTAACTAATAGTAAATTATTAGTAATAAGTCGGTACATCAAGTAGTCAAAATACGTTCAATTCGTATATCTCCCTCATTAAATATAACTGAATTATGGAAAGAAAAGTAGGTGAAATATTTACTTATAAAGGTAAAATTTACAAAGTAGTTCCCAGTCTTGAAACTTGTAAGGGTTGTACTTTTAATAATGGGACAACTTGTTTAGATGAACCCCTAAAATCTAGAAGAGGTAAATGTGCTTATAGAAAAGATAAGCAATCTGTTATTTTTGTAGATTTAAACAATACGGAAATAAAAGATAATCAACTGACTATTGATATTCCTAAAGGAATGAAAATAGATACAGAAAAGAGTAATTTAGTCAATGGTATAATTAAGTTTAAAAATAAAGAACTTACTTATGGTACTATATATGAAGCTTTTGATTTTAAAGAATTCACTAATGTCTCAGTATTAAAATGTTATAGAGATAGAGTATCTGCTATTTCTCAATTAATGAATATTGCTAAGTACTATAATGGTGATTGGAAACCAAACTGGAGTAATTCTAAAGAGAATAAGTATTGTATTAAATTTGATTACCATAAAGATAGATTCTATGTGGACTATAATAATTCTATAGGTGCTGGTGATGTTTTCTTTAAAAACTCAGATGATGCTAGGGCTGTTATTAATAATCTCAATTTCAAGAGTATACTTAATACTGTTTACAAGAACTAGTAATGGATTCAAGACAACTTACCAATCTACTCTCTCTTATTGCAGATACTTATGAAGCAAACTGCTATATGGGAAGTAAGTTCAAACCTGAGTATACTATAAAGAAGTTAAAGGATAAATTCCTTACTCTTACAGACGCTCAGGTTAAGTATATTCTTAGAATAATATGATTACTTTAGCACAAGTAAAGCAGTATGCCAGTACCAATGGTATTGGCGATAGTACTGATATATTCTCAATCCTATCTCAGATGCAGTTAGAATATAAGGCGATTTCTCCTGTAATAAAGAAGCCTATACTACCTGCATCTAAGGTAGAATACTCAACACAGGATGTTTTAGATTTATTTAGCACATGATTAAAATAATCAAAGAAGATAAAGTATATCATCTATATCTTAATCAGAAAGACGTTTGGTTATCTGAAGATGAGATGATAGAGTTACAAAACCTTTTAAATAACAGATAATATGGATAAATCAGATTTACAGGCAATGCTTAGATTTGCCTCTCAGAATAATATGATGAATAGATCTTTTATTCAGGTCTTCAAGTGGTATAACATTCAGTACTCATTGGCATATAATGAGCATACTATGAATCTTATGAATACTTAGTATGGATATAAAGATTACAGCTATTATATGTATAGCGTTAATATTAGTTACTGTAACATGGATAGGCTATTATACTAATTGGCTTATTCATGGTATAGTAACTTTCTATGGCTGGTATCCTGTAGTTCTCTTTGAACTACTGATACTAACTATGTTCTCAGCTTTAGTAATAACACTTAAATAAGAAATCAGGGAATATGAGAATAAGTTTGTAGGTCTGAATCCTATTGATTCAGACTCTACTAATAACTATAATACAACAACTACACCAAGTGATGCTTGGTATAATTAATAATGAGTATGAAAGAAATTAATATAGCAGAAATCCTAAGGGATAAACCAAGAGGTACTAAATTGTATTCTATGATCCATGGCAAATGTAGTTTTGAAGCAGTAACAGATGAAATTTTTAAAATAAACTTCTGTACTTCAAAATTTGGTTTAACACAGTCTGGAGAATGTACATTAATTAAATTTGGCAATATGTTTGATGGTGGAGAATGTATTATTTTTCCATCAAAGGAAATGCGTAACTGGTATAAATTTGGTTGGAAAAAAGGTGATGTTCTTGTAGGGGTAGGACAAAGAGTCATCTTTGAAAAATTCATAGATGAAAATTATACTAAATTTCAAGGTAAATATAGCCTAAGTACTTATGAGGATAGAACATTAGTAATTGATAGAAGTTATTATACTAGTAACTTTAGTAAAATAAATGACAGAGGCAATGTTGAAAATTATTTTGAAGATCTCGAAGAGAAGTTGGATGGTAAACTCAATCGTCAGACCCTTGAAGTAGAGAAGACTCAGCCAGAGTTCAAGGATGGGGATATATTGTATGCAACAGACGGGATTAGTGGTATTATTTATATAAACAAAAAGCCTCAGAAAAACATAGATATATGTTATTGTTATAAGCCAATAGGGGGAAGTAATTTGCATATATGTAATTTGGAAAATAGCTACGATTGCACTCTTCCATCAAATACTATTATAGAAAGTAAAACAAGGTTCGCTACAGAAGAAGAGAAACAGCATCTCTTTAATGCTCTAGCAAAGGAAGGCAAGGCTTGGGATGCCGGAAAGAAAGAAGTTGTTGATTTGAAGCCAAAGTGCGAGTTTAAGCCTATGGACTTGTGTTTGATGAAATACATAGGGAAATACAACAATAGAGGGTGGGAATTGTGCCAATATGCTTATACAGAACATCGTGTATCATCAAGTGGTGAACAACGTGACTTCTATCATGCAGTAGGAGGCGAAATATACGCAGAGTGTATTCCTTATAAAGGCAACGAGCATCTTTTAGGTACAAAAAAAAATCTAAATAAAATATAACTTCCACGACACAGAATGAGCAAAAGTAAGTTAAGGCTTTATGCCCATATACCTTCTTAGCCCCAGCACAATACTGGTCGTGGAGGTCATTATAAATTAAAAAAAATATGATAGACGATAAGAAAATAGAAGAAGCTGCAAACCTTCACAGATTTAAGCTTATAGCATCTATGCATGGTAGTACTCTTGGCACTCCCATGCAATGCTTTGAAGAAGAAGTTGATGCAGAAACTGACTTAATTGAAAATTCATTTATTACAGGTGCTAAGTGGGCTGTCAATGAGCTATTGAAAGATTTGTGGCATCCTGCTAGCGAAGTGCCAAAGAGAGCGAAGAATCTCCTGTTGGAAACAACCTATGAGTATGGAAAGCCTATTTATCATCATATAAAGTATATGCCAAATGGTAACGATGCTTGTATTTGGAGAGAATGGTATAAAGGTGCTCACGTATCTCGTTGGCTCTATATTGAAGATTTACTTCCAAAGGAAGGAGGTGAACAATGAAAAAGGATAAATACTCATTAAAGATAAGCCGTAGTTTCTTTGGTGATACTACCCTTGATGGTTATCCTATAGCTACATATTCAAATGATGAATTGAAGATTCTAAAGAACCTGCTAGAAAAGGTTCTGTGTGAAGTAAATGGATATATTCATCTTTAGAAAAGTAAAGTGTATGGATGAGTTATATATTCCAGGAGATTTGGTTTTTCACTATATACCAAAAACCACAATAAAAAAGTATGTAAAAGTATATGTTTGCTCTACAAACAATGCCTTATCATTAGAAGATATGGATGGAAATCTATATGATTATATTGGGGTGTTATATCCGATTCCTCTCACTCCAGAGATTTTGGAGAAAAATGGATGGAAACTTAGTCATGGATTCTACTGGTCTCCAAATGAAGAAGGTGCAGGAGTAGGCTTGTCAAGCCAAACTGGTTATGTTTGGAATGCTTACATAGGAAGAAATCTGTTGCGTAGTAACATCAATAATGTGTCAGATTTACAGCATCTTCTCTTCGGTCTTGGTATTAATCACGAAATGGAGGTGTAGGTATGGAAGTAGTAAAAATAACTAAGAAAGTCTACAAAGCTGTAGGGTGTGAAGAAGGACATTACTTTGGGACGTTTGCTCATTTTAAAGAGTTGCGTGAGAGTTCTAATTTGTCAGTACAAAAGACTTGCTTTTGCTGTGGGCACAAATTCCAACCAGAAGATTTTATTTCTTTAGTGTGTTTTGACAAAGGCTTGGGAAACAAATTTCTTTGCCAAAAGTGTAAGGATATAGTATTAAAAGATTTAGGTGATAAAAATATTTATTTACATTAGTAATAGTATGCTTATAAGTGAATTTATTCAACAACTTCAAGATGTTTATGATGAAGATGGAGATATGGAAATTGCCATCAAGGTAGATGATAACGACTTAGGTTATGAACCTATTGTTGTGAAATCTACTGTTTATGAACAACTTTATATAGTTAAATCCTAACCGCCTTCGGGCATAATTTAAAAATATGACATCAGAACAAGTAGCAAAAGTATTGAGTTCTCTAGGCAAACGAAAGGTCTGCTTTCAGCATGGAGACAAAGTAGAGATAGTTAAGGGAATCAACGTAACAAATGATAACGTGATTCTGATTAGTGAACTGCCTTCGGGCATAAATAGATAGAGTATGATGTGGATAGTAAAATATCGAAATAATGTATATGAAGAAATACATCATGTAAATTACCCTTATATAGACCAAAGAGGGTATGCTACAGACCCTTGGGAATTATGGCATAAAGATTTTGTTCCGGAAGGTCATGATGATTCTTTTTATGACTATCTCGGAGCAGAATTAGTTGATTAACCATCCTTTAAAAGGTATAAATAGATAGTAATATGAATATAGATAAATTAGAAAGAGCAAATATCTTAGCCAAGAGTTTGATTCCTAAAGTAGATGAACTCTTAGCTATGTCTTCAAATTCATACAATGGTAAACTTGCTGATGCCCTTTGGGGGCTATCACAGTGTGATAAGGAATTTGAGACTAAATTCAAGCAGCTTCTGAATGAAACAAAACAGAGATTGCAAAAAGAGTTTGATGAGCTTTAGTAACTAACCATCCTGTAAAGGATATATAAATATAAGTAATATGGAACAAATTTCATTAGAAAACAAAGTTAATAATACTTTAAAATGGCTCGCAAATCAAATTGCGTGTACCCAAGTATATAAAAAGTGGAACGAAGAATTTAAAAAGGAAAGTCTCAATGATGCTTGGCAAAAAGTTCAAGAACAGTTTAAGAAAGATATTGATTGGAATGCTCTTACGGAAAGTCAGTGTAAGGCTTTGCATTTTGGAAGTTGGCAATCCGAAGAAGATATTGAGGAAGAAATTTCTTATTTGCAATCTGAATTAGACAAGGGAAATCTTACAAAGGAGGAATTTGATAAGAGGGTTGCCAACGAGAAAAATACTCTTGGACTTCGTTTGATTCCACTATATCTTTATCCTTCATTGCCTATAGGTATTACCCTAATGTCTATTTGTGGAGAAGAGAGAGTTTTTGATGGCTCAAACATTGATACAGACATTAGATTCGGATGCCTTGCATGGGGTATTAAGCCGAAAAAAGATTAATTAACCGCCCTCTCCTGTAAAATGGAGAGGGTAAAGCAAAAAAAATATGATAATTTGGTTAATATTGGGAATCCTTCTTGTAATTCTTGTTATTTGTTTAGGAATAGCAATCATACATGAATCTGATGAAAAAATAGGTGTTATAATATCTTATGTAGGATTTATACTTGGCTTAACACTTATTATTGGATACATAAATAGTAGACCACGAGCAATTGATGTATATAAAGGTAAAACTGAATTACGTATCACGTATGAAGGGAATACACCAGTAGATTCTGCGGTAGTTTTTAAAAAATAAAAAGAATATGGCACAAGAAGGATGGATATGCCCCAGATGTGGAAGGGTAAACGCACCTTGGGTAATGCAATGTTCCTGTAATAGGAATACTTATATATTACCTAAAGTTGGCGCTCCTTATTATGAAGGAGACCAAGCAACATGTAATACAAAGGAAGATAAACAATGAATAATATTTATAAAGAAGATTTTGTTGATGAAGATACAGGAGAAGTCATTCAAATGGAATTAGATTTAAACAAACTTCATAAATATCATAAAGAGAATAAACAATGAGTATAAAAAACTCTAAAGAATACATTAACAATTCTATTGAGATTTTGAACTCTATGAATTGGCTTATAAGTTCTCAAAGAACTGAAGCTATAATGTATTTAAACAAAGCCCTTAAAGAGTTGAAGGATGAATAATGTGTAAAATAAATGTTAAAAAATCAATTCTAGAAATTGTCGAAAAGAACAATCTAGAAATACTCAAAATAGACTTGTGCAATGATTATGAATTTGCTGCTAGATTCTATGGTGGAGGAAGAGATGCTGTTTCCTGTAGAGTCTACACTACTCTAGAAGACTTAGATTTTGAAGTAGATTCTCCCTTCATGCAGGAAGAAGTTCAAGGTACAGTATATTGTCAAGATAAAGATACTAAGGAGCCGGTATGGATTGTATCTCGTGGCGATGAAGGAGGTTCTTGGTGGGAAGTTAATAAAGTTCCGGAATTTTATAAGAATAATTTAAACGGTTAGAGTATGGAGAAAATTTATAAAAAAGATATTGATAAAATAATGCCTATTCTTCAAGCATTAGCAGAAGGTAAAACTGTTCAATTTGCAGCTCTTGTTAATGAATGGGTAGATATAAATAGTGACGAGGATGGGATACTTCTTGAAACTCTTATAAATAATCCCCAAGCTTTTCGCGTCAAACCAGAACCAAAATATCGCCCTTTCAAGGACGCAGAAGAGTGCTGGAATGAAATGCAAAAGCATCAACCAATTGGATATACTAAACTGATAGGAGAAATCGAATATAGTTTTATAACAGATGTTGATAATAATATTAATTATTCAGATGCTTTTAAAGAATATACATTTGCAGATGGAACTCCATTTGGTATAAAAGAAGAGGAATAGTTATGGAAATTAATGAAAAAATAGATGAAATAATTCAACAAGCAAAAGAAGAAGGAGCTTATCAGGATGATTTTGGTGCATTCGAACAAGAGATATATGAACAAGGTTTTCGTAATGCAATTTATTTCATGCTGTGGAATCCAAGCGAGCGAAGTTGTTCTAATTGTGAGTATCAGAACAGTAGAGAGCTATGTAGGGAAGAGTACTGCGGGCAAAAATACTGGAGACCAAAATTGGAGGAATAAGTTATGGCATGGGTAGCAGTTGATAAAAGTGGACTTGAAGCTATCTATGAAGGAAAGCCTTATAGAGCACATGATTGTATATGGATACCAATGCTCTCTTATGTAGGTCTTCCATCAGGTAGCATCAAGAAACTTATCGGAAGAGAACTATCTTGGGAGGATGAACCAGTAGAACTTAAATAAGAATAGCTTATGTATAGACCAATAACAATGTATCAGATTGTTTGCGATAGATGCGGAGAAGTATTTTGCGGTACAGATACTTGCTCTGCTCTATTCAGCAACAAAGAAGTTGATATTAGTGACTACTCTGATTGGGAAATGATTGATGGTAAGCATTATTGTCCAGATTGTTATGATGTGGAGGTAATTGATGGAGTGTATAACGTTAAAGCAAAATAGATATGAAGATAGAAAGTATCAAGTTCAAGGCTAAACGTCTTGACGGAAAAGGATGGGTTTGCGGATATTTCTACGAAGAGAATGGTAATACATACATCATCGAAAATCGCCAGAAAGAAAGTATGCTGAACCGAAATATCACTTATCAGGTAGACCCTGCTACTGTCTGTCAGTTCACAGGACTGAAAGACTGCGAAGGCAATGAAATTTGGGAGCACGACCTAATACATTTCGTAGGGTATAAGCCTACAGCCGAAGTGTTTTGGGCAGAAGAGGACTATGCTTTTGTGGCAGCCAGCGAGAATGAACCTCTTTATTTGCTTCCACATGTTCTGGAAGTTGGTAAGATAGAAAGAGTTGGTAATAAATTCGATAAGAAGTAGCGTATGAATATAACAATTTTATATCTTAGTATGAGCTTTATCTACATCTTTCTTGTTTGTTTGGATGGAGAAGATGTAAAGCCAAAATGGAAACAATGGCTAGCTGACAAACTAGGCATCAAACCAAAGATAGAGGTTAGATACATAAAGCCACAAGTTGTTAAACTTCATTCAAGAGTTGCAATATCAAACTTTGAAATGCAATACTATCGCCATGACAAATCTGGCATGGAGCAATTGAAGAGAAGAGCAATAGAAAGTGTGTACGATAAAATTCTTAAGGAAATGAAGGCAAATGGATTGGTTTCCATTTCACAATATAATGACATTTACAGTACTAACACTATCTATGAGGGAACATGTAATATTTACAAAGAGAAGTAGTATATGAAGAAATATAAATACAAATTGGAAGCTTATACTTTTAAGGTTTCTAGAGACTTAGCAATAAATATAGAAAGGACTTTAAATAAAGAAGGGGCTGAAGGTTGGGAATTAGTGAACTGGCAGCTATGTCCAGAATCATCTGATACAACATCCTTAATCCAAAGTACAAAGAAGTTACTTAATGTCCTTGCAACTTGGAAAAGAGAAATAAATGAAACTAACTAAATAGAATAAATATGAAAAAATTTATTATTAAAATTATAGGCTTAGTGTTATGTTTATACATAGTATTAACTGTTATTACTCAATTACTCACTTTAAGTAATACTGTTGCTAATATTGCAGGAGCCTTCCTGTTTATAGCAGTTCTATGGGTTGGTGGAGAAATATTATTCAAATTAATAAATAACAAGTGAAAATGAAGATTAAAGTAATTACATGTATGATGACATTGATTGTCATATTGAGTATGACATCCTGTGGATATGAAAGAGTAGATGCAGGCTGTGAAGGTATTAAAGTAAATCTCTATGGCTCTGACAAGGGTGTAGACGATGTATCTTTAGTTACAGGTGCTGTATGGTATAACCCATTTACAGAGCAGGTTTATGAGTATCCAACCTATGTACAGACTATTGATTATCCTGCATTCACGATTAATGCCAAGGATGGTTCAGAGTTCAGTATTGATCCAACTATCTCTTTGAAGATTGTTGATGGTAAGTCTCCTCAGGTATTCAAAAAGTATAGAAAAGAGCTTAAGGATGTAATCAATGGAACTCTCTTTAATTATGTAAAAGATGCTTTCAGAATCCAGCTTAATAAGTATACTACTGATGAGATTGTATCTAATAGAGATATGGTAGAAAAGGCTATTGAAGCACATCTCTCTAAAGCATTACTCAAAGAGAATTTTCAGCTAGAGCAACTTACCTCAGGATTGAAATATCCTAACTCTATTGTAGAAGCAGTTAATGCGAAGAATGCAGCTATTCAGAAAGCCCAGAAAGCTCAGAATGAGTTAGCTGTAGTAAAGGCAGAAGCAGAAAAGAAGGTAGTTGCGGCTCAGGCAGAAGCAGAAGCTAATAGACTTAGAACACAAGCTTTGACTCCTATGATTCTTAAGCAGCAGTGGATTGAGAAATGGAAAGGAGACATTCCTACTGTTATTACAGGAGGAAATGGAAGTGTATTTCTTGATGTAAGTAAAATGGGAAATAAATAAAAGTATATGATTTGGATTATAATTGGTTTATTGTCCTTTACTATACAAATGTATATTTTAAAACATACATGGGTAGATAGTGATGAAGGACTTGATAAATTTAGATGGGAACATGCTCAAAAGTTAGGTATACCTCTCTGGGCTGCACTGTTAATGCTGCTAAGTTGTTTGCTACCTATTCTTAATATAATAGAATTTATTTTATTTTGGGTAGTATGGTTTAGTAAATATGAACAGGCAGAAGATTATAATTCTTATAGTCACTATACATATTGGAGATTCAAGGATAAATTCCTTTCAAGAAAAATCTAAAGAATTACAACAATGGCAAAAGGTAAACAAAGACATTGTTGGAGCTGTATTAATTATCCTGCTCCAAATACAAAGTGCAGGATAATTAATATTCCAGTAACAGCAAATAGAAAAGCTTGTAAGGCCCATAAGTATGATCCTGCATTCAGAAGTGAACAATTATGAAATAAATAATTTAGTATATGGTCCTATAACTCAGTGGTCAGAGTAGCTGCCTCATAAGCAGAAGGTCGAGGGATCATAACCCTCTAGGACCACTATTATTATTTAAAGGGTTGAAATGGGTTAGACAGAGAGTGATGACGAATGGTTATTGCTCTTCTGTTTTTCTCTATTCATTAAAATTAAAATCATTATGACAGTAGAAGAACAGGCAACCTTAGACATCAAGGATGAGCTAAGGAAAGGAAGTAAATGCTTCCTGGCATTCAGAAAAAAACTTAATCCTATCATGGATAAGTTAGTAGAAAACTATACTAAACTTCAGGAGGAAGAGACTCATGGAAGCAATATTTAAAGTAGGTGACCATATAGTCCCCAAGATTCCAAATAGAGGTTTAGAGAGTGCAACAGTAACTAGAGTAGATGATAAGAACTATTATCTCAAGATTCTATGTGGTGTTGCTATACTCCCTATAGGAGCACAAGTAAGTTATAAATTAGAAAATCAAGATTAATATGGAACAGCACATTAAGACAAATGCACAGTTGATGGCAAGATGCTTCTTCAACAAGATTACAGGTAAAGTAGTATTTGAAGATTTCACAGGATACTACCCTACTATGAAGAGTAAGAGACTCTTTAACTAAAAAGAACTATGGTGAGACAGAAAAGATATATCACATTCTATACTCTTCATAAGAGACATATATTTCCATCTGTATATCAGTATGGACTTATGTGTACTAGAAGCTGGTGGAAATGTTTAAAGTTTGGTTTAAGACATATAGTAGAAGGACAAGCAATTTTCTTTACTATTGAAAAGGTTAGACCTAAGAAGATTTCACATTTCTATTAAGAAGAGATTAGATTATAAATTAGATGTTTTGTAGTAATCCATATAATACGTAAATTTGCACTGATTAAAGTCATTGCGCACTAAATTTTAAAAGACAAATGATTGAATATGTTTGCTTCTACCATCTGTGAAGACAGTAGAAGCTATTAGGTCTAGTAGTTCAACTATGGATGGATTTCTTTAGTCTGAGCACAAGAGGTTGGAGACCTCTCTAGGCCACAATAAGTATAATTTAAATTAATAACTATTCCTTAGAGAAGGAATTTGGTCAAAAACGAGTTAATTATTGACCTTCTCTACTGTGAAGTACAGAAGGTATCTACTCCATTAGCTCAATTGCAAGAGCAAAGAAATTCTAATTCTTAGGTTATAGGTTGGAATCCTATATGGAGTACCCCTATATTCGCTTAAAGATAAATAGTTACTGTTCTTTATGGTCTGTGAAGATAGTAAAGAACCATTTACTCCTTTAGCTCAGCTGGTTAGAGCACTCGGCTTATACCCAAGGGGTCACAGGTTCAAATCCTGTAGGGAGTACTAAGTTTAAAACAGATATATTTAATTAAGTATGATTTGGTTTATTGTTATTTTATTATATGTAATTGTAGGTATTCTTTCCTATAAGTACATCATTAACAAGTGGGATAATACAAAGTTTGAGAAAGTATGGTTCAGCTGTGTATGGATTGTACTTATTCCTTTGTATGCTATTCACTTGTTACACAATAGGAAGAACTAATGTGTCTCCTACTCCCTTTCATAGGGAGTTAATTGACTGATTAGCTCAACAGCATAGAGCAATAGTTTCCTAAACTGTAGGTTGAGGGTTGGATTCCCTCATCAGTCACTAAAGTTGTGAAGTTATAAGATTGTTAGTTATTAGTTATTATGTGGATAATACAGCGGTATTAAAAATGTTTTGATAATATTCATAAGCAAATTGTGTGTGAAAAATCGGCTAAGTCTCCTTTGTTGTGATAACAAGGGAGGCTTTTTAGTTTGTAATAGTCTGTATGTCGCTTGGACATACATATCATATAATTAAATTCTTTAAATAATGAACAGAACAAACAGAAAATGGACTGCTGAAGAGGAAGATAGACTTCTTCGGCAAGTGAGAGCTTTCCCTCAGAATTTAACAAAATGTTTTCTCATTGTATCAGAAAGCATTGGGAGATCTCCTCAGGCAGTAGCTAATCATTGGTATACTGTAGTATCTAAGAAACCAGATTCTACTTGCTTCTTTACAGCATCACCTAAGCATGTTTCAAGGAACAGAAAGAATGGTGAAGGTGTAGAGAGTACTAGAAGCATCTGACAGCGTTTAATGCAAGTAATCCGTAATTTATAAGCCTTATGATTGCAGAGAAAAATATCAATGCTCTACTTTCTCAATGGAAAGAGAGACTAGGTAAGGATGATTATTCTGATGGGTACAAATGTGCTCTTGGAGAATGTGTGTATGACCTGATGATTACCCTTGATAAAATCAAGGAAGAAGAGAAAGCTAACCTTGAAGAGGTAATAGCTAATCTTCCCTCTAAGGAGGTAGAAGATTATCTTATGGGCCTTGAAGCTGATGAAGAACTTTCAAGAATGGAAGCACATGAGTCAGTTGCATAATCAATAAATCATTTAATAATGACAAGGGAAGAAGTTTATACTGAATGTTTGACTAAACTGGAAAAGTCTGATTTCTTATTGTTGGAGTTGGCTACAGGAATGGGTAAGTCTAAACAAGCAATAGATATTATCAACTATCTTATAGAAACCAAATATCAAGGGAAGCATACATCAATGCTTCTCTTGGTAGCAAAGACAGTACATAAGCAGACTTGGAAAGATGAGTTTAAGAAATGGGGAGGAATCAATGTCGATGACCTTACCATTGAGTGCTATGAATCATTGAAGAAGCATGAGTATGAATCTTTTGATTTTGTGGTAATGGATGAATGTCACCATCTTAATAGTGATAAGCGTCTGGATCTCTTTAGTACTCTTACTTATGGTAATGTCATTGGACTGAGTGCTACTATTCCTAAGAAACTCAAGCAATATTTCCAATATGAGTATGCAGCAGAAGTAGTAACCTGTAGTATAGTTGATGCCATTGAGGATGAAGTTCTTCCTGAACCTCAGATTATCCTCTACCCTCTTCAGCTTGATAATATTCGTCCTACAGAATCCATAGAAGTCAATCCTAGAACAAAGGGAAAGACCTACCATGGCAACTATAATGAACTTTGGAAATACAGAAAGATGAAAGTTCATGCCATTATATCCTGTACTCCTAGACAGAAAGTAAATGAGTATAATTCTCAGATACTTTATGAGAAGAACAGATATATGAGAACCAGGCAGGAATTTCTGAAGAATAAATGGCTGTTTGATTGTGGTGAAAGAATAAAATATCTAGCTAACTTGAAGAATAATATTGTATTATCTATTCTTCAAAGGTTGGATAAAGAAAGAACTATCACCTTCTGTAAGACCATAGAGCAGGCAGATATTCTAGGTAAGTATAGCATTCATTCAAAGAACAAAGACTCAGATATAATCTATAATAACTTCAATGCCAAGAAGATCAATCATATAGTATCAGTCAATGTCCTCAATGAGGGTGCTAATCTGGTAGATTGTAAGTATGCTGTATTTGCTAATTATTCTTCCTCAGAGATTTGTAGTGCTCAGCGTGTAGGTAGGTCACTTAGACATAAGTCTCCAGTTATCATCCTTCCTTACTATGAAGCTACAAGAGAAGAGGAAATAGTGAATACTATGATAGAAAGTTTTAAAGAAGAATCCATTCATACGATTCATTCTTTAAAAGAATTAAATAAGTTTATACAAAAATATTAAATAATATAGCACAATCCTTCATTGGGTTGTGCTTTTTGCATTTATAAAGATATGAAACATGAAAATAACAATAGACACAGAAATACTGCAAAGGAATAACTTTACCCTTGGTGAATTTCTTGTAATGCTATTTGGGTACTGTGATGTCAAGTACAAAGGGAATTTTTATAAACTTGTTGAGAAAAGTATTATCAGTAAGAATCTCTTTGATAAAGACTCTATGGTACTTTCAAACAATACAAGAGATTTAATAGCTAAGGTTCTTATAGAATCAGATGCCAAGGTAATGGGTTATGAACTTAACTTTGAAGAGCTTGCTAAGAAGCTTCAAGACATATATCCTAAAGGCAATAAACCAGGAACCACATATAACTGGGGAGACAATACAACAGTTATTGCTTTCAAGTTAAGAACCTTAGTAGCTAAGTATGGCTTCATATTTACAGAAGAAGAAGCAATTAAGGCTACAAAGGAGTATGTAGAATCCTTTGAAGATGATAATAAGAACATGAGGCTACTGAAGTACTTTATTCTTAGAACAAGTAAGGATGATAGTATAGACTCCATGTTTATGACTATCATAGAGAATAACAGATAACATTTAAACTTTAAATAATATGTATATTCAAGAGGATTTAAAGGAATGTCTCAAACTTCAATTTAGAGACATTACCTATAAAGTAAATGAGGAAAAAGGTGTAGTTGTTGCTCTGGCATACTTCCGTACACCTTTAAGTATGGAAGCTGGTGCAAATCAGTGTATCAATACTATAGGTATCGCAAGACTCAATAAGATTGCAGGAGACACTTTCAACATTGAGGTAGGTAAGAAAATTGCTAGAGCCAAGGCTGAAAAAGAAGCTTTCATTCAGTTTAAAACAATGCTTTTAAAGTATGAAGACAAGCTATTTCAAGCACGTCTTGAAATGAGTAAAGCCATTGATACAATAAGTTCACATATAGAACACCAAAAAGATTACATTAAATCATTTTAATTATGAAGATAACATTAGATGAAAAGACATGTCTAAAGAATAAACTCACCTTACAGGAAGCACTTATAGCAGCAGCTGTAAGTATGGGAAACTATAAATGTACCTTTGACAACATGATTAATAGGCATGTTCTAGGTATTATGGGACAGAGTGTTGATTCAAAATGGAAAGATACCATCAAGAATCTTATAGATACTGAAGATGAAAGGTTTGAAGCTCTAGCTACTAAGGTACAGGAGTGCTTCCCTAAACAGAAGATGATGTATGCTAATGGTACTGCATCTCCATTCTACTTTAGATGTAACAAGACAGAGATTAAGAATAAACTCAAGAAATTCCTCACTATATATGGTGATGTTACTGATGAGGACATTATTGATGCCACCAAGAGATATGTAGCATCTTATGCACCTAAGGGATATAGAGGAATGCGTCTGGCAAAGTATTTTATTATGAAAGATGATAGAAAGCTGATGGCTGATGATGAAGTTCATGTAGAAGAAATCTCAGACTTGGCTACATTCTTGGAGAATAAGACAGAAGATACTCCATCTGCTATTGTAGATGGTGATGATTGGTTAATGAATAGTAGAAACTAAAGAGAATATAATTATGTGGAAAGTAAGTTTTAAAGACCTAATGTACAAGAAAGTACAGAAGTTCAATGACAGAGCAACTGTTGTAACTCTTAAAGGTGATTTGAAGATTCCTATGGATGTAATGTACTCAATGCCTAAGGAAATACAGGATTGGATGACAGATAAAATTAATCCAAGAGTAAAAGTTTATCATTGGCAAGGTATTATTAATGTTATTGTTACAGGAAAAGCTGTTAGGTCAAAAGAGGATAAAGATGATCCTGTATTAGCTGAAAGAATTGCAGAATGTAGAGCTAAGATTAAGCTGTATAAGTTCATTTATACTCTCCTAATGAAGTATACAAAGTATTATGCAACTCTTCTTAAAGGTAAAGAATGGTCATTTGAAAATACCCCTATTAATGATACTAACTGTATTGCTTATGTTTATAATAAGTACACCAGACTGTACCTTAATGAAAAGAAACACCTTGAAGAACTTCTGAAAGAGCATGATTAGTAATGAATTAAAGAAGACAATTAATACCTACTACCCTACTCTACAGGAGTTAATGTGTAAATTGGCAGAAAGAACTACTAAAGGTTCAACATTTACCATAGAAACAATAGCAGGTAAAATAACATTTTCATTATGAGTTTAATTCAAAGAGTACTAGATAATCTTGAAGAAAGAAGAAAGAGAATCCTAGAAGGTGGAATTAACTGTATACCTTCACCCTTTAAGTGCTTTAGAAATGACTTCCCTGGAATAGAACAAGGTAAATACTACCTCATTAGTGGTGCTAGTAAGTCAGGAAAAACACAGTTAACGAGTTACTTATTCCTATATACCCCTATACTTTATGCTTATCACCATCCTGATAAAGTGAGGATAAAGATATTCTATTTTCCCTTGGAAGAAACTCCCGAGAAGATAACTATAAGATTTATGTGTCATCTTCTCTATATTCTCTCTGATATGAAAATCAGAATATCTCCTATGAAACTACAATCTATTAATAAAGAGAATGTAGTTGAGCCGAAGATACTTGAAATACTAAATAGTCTGGAGTATAAAAGCATATTAAACTTCTTTGAGGATCATGTTCACTTTATTACAGAAAGAAATCCAACTGGTTGTTGGAAAGTAGTGAATAACTATGCTAAAGAAGCAGGTACTATTCATAGAAAAAAGATAATCATAAAGAATAAGGAAACTGGGATTGAGCAAGAAAAAGAAGTATTTGACTATTATGAACCAAAAGACCCCGATGAATATGTTGAAATACTTTGGGACCATGCAGGAAATTCTGAGTTAGAACGTGGTTTGAATCTTAAGGAATGTATTGATAAATTATCAGAATACTTTATGGTATTTCGTAATCACTTTAATTATATTCCTGTTATGATTCAGCAGCAAAATGATAATACTATAAGCCTTGAGGCATTCAAAGCAAAAAAAGTTCGACCAAATTTAGCAGGATTAGCAGATACGAAAAACTCGGGCAAAGACTGCTCTGTAATGATTGGTATCACAAATCCATTTGCTTTTGAATTACCAGAGTTTCTTAAGTATGACATAACTAAACTCAAAGGCTATGCAAGGTTTCTAGAGGTAGTATTAAATCGAGAAGGTGAAAGTAATGGTGTCTTAGGTTTATATTTTGATGGTGCAACTAACTATTTTGCTCCTTTACCAAAGTATACAGATACAGAAAACCTTAATAAAGTATATCAGTTAATTCAAAAGAATCAAGAGAGTACATCTAAGTAATTCTTTTCATTTTTCATAGTATAATTAAAAGCATCTTGCCTATGCAACTTTGTATAGGTATATTTGCAGTCCAATAATTTAATAAAAAGTAGAAGTTAAAAATGAGTAACATTGTTTTGCCTACAGAACGTAGGAAAGCTACAGACTACAACCCTAGGTTGATGGTACTGTATGGACGCCCTAAGAGTGGTAAAAGCTCGCTTATGGCAAGTATTGATAACAATCTTATCATTGATTTGGAAGATGGTTATCGTGCATTGGATGTAATGGCAGTACAAGCTAGAAGTGCCAATGACATCTTTGAAATCAAGAATCTTATTGCACAGAAGAATGAAGAGAATGGAGGTAAGCCTTTCTATCGCTTTATCACCATTGATAATGCTACAAGACTTGAAGAGATGTCATTAGTCTATGCAGCAGCTCTTTACAGAAAAACCTCAATGGGTGCTAATTACGGTTATAAAAAAGATAAGATTGGTAACATCCTTAAAGATAAAAATGGCAATAAGGTTATTGACCTTAAAGCTGATGTAAGACAATTACCAAATGGTGCAGGCTATACATACACAAGACAGGCACTTAAAGAGATGATTAATATGTTCAAACCTTTATGTGATACTCTTATTCTTGTATGTCATGTCAAAGATAAGCAGATTAAGAAAGATGATACAGAAACAACAGAAATGGCTGTAGATTTAGCAGGAAAAACAGGTGACATCATCTGTGGAGAAGCAGATGCTATTGGCTATGTATCACGTAAGGATAATAAGACTCTTATCTCATTTATTGGTGGAGATAATGCTATTAGAGGTTCTAGACCATTACATCTCAGAGAAAAGGTATTTCAGGTAGCAGAGTCTGATAAAGATGGTAATCTTAAAGTAGATATGAGTAAGATTTTCCTTGATACAGCAAATTAAACAAAAAACATTCAATTCATAAATAACAATTAAAAATTAAAACAATGGAAAAGAGAATTTCATTTGATCAGTTTCAGTCAGTTAAGCGTGTAGCACAGGCTTGTAATCCACTTATGGTAAAGCGTGAGAAAATCAAGGCAAAAATTGAAGCCTTAAATAAGGAGTATAGTGACTATGATACTCAGATTGCTTCATTGGAGGCAGGTATTAAGCAGGTAGTAGGTTTCCGTGTAGAGGAACTTGTAAAGAAGGTTATTGAGCCTGGTGTAGATGCCAATGGTCAGCCTAAGAAGACTACCAAGTATCTTCCTACAGATATTGTTTCCTATGATGAAAATAAGAAGCAGTTTATTGTATCTATTCCAGATGATAACCCAGAGGATGTAGAACCAAAGTCCTTTTCAGGTGAAAAAACAGCATCCCCAAGTGAAGAGAATAACTTGGAGACCTCAACTGAGGAGCCTGATACTAACGCAGGAACAGAGAATGAAGATACACAGGCAGTAGAGACTAAAGATGTACCTACTGATGCACCAATCTTTGAGTAATCATAGTATAAACAAGCAAATAGTAAATAATAATAACAAATAATATTTTAAACACAAACAGTTATGATGATTAATAATAGTTACAGTTTCCTTGCTATTGGCAAGACACAGGAGTCAAAAGAAGCTCAGGAGTTTAAGAAGTATGTAGGTGTAGGTTCTTCTTTTGTAGTAGCAGTCAACCCAACAAAGAAAGAACTTGAGGATATCTATGGACATGAGATTGCTAATGATCCTGAGTATGTTGTTGATACTGATAATGGCAAGGAGGCACGTATTACATTTATTGTAAAGACAGATCCAGATACATGTAATGGTGTAGAGATGATTAACAGAATGATGTTTACCCTGCGTAATGCTCCTGCATATAATCAAGACCAGACTAAAGTACAGGTTATTGATAAGTTTGGTAATGTTACTTGGGCTAATGCAGAAGATGCTAAGGCAGGCAAGCCTCTCTTTACTAAGAATGGAAATCCTGCAAAGATTGCTCCTGATTATCGTATTGCCTGTGTAGGTGAAGCAGACCTCATTGGCTTCTTGAAGCCTTATCTCTGTGTAGGTGATGCCTTCAACTATGTCAATGGTTCTTGGGTATTGAAAGAAAGTACAGATGACTTTGTATTTGGTCTTGAGCATATCAAGGACTACTTTAAGGGTGACTTCTCTGAGATTAAGGAGGCTATTGCTCTTCAGCCTAATAATAAGGTAAAGCTTCTCTATGGTGTACGTACCACAGATGATGGTAAGCAGTATCAGGCTATTGCCACACGTAATGGTATGATTCTTCCTAACTATGCAGGTTCTAAGGCTCTTGTACGATTGGAGAAAGACCTTGCAAATGCAAAGGATAATGGTTCTTATGCTTCAACAGAGTTTGCTGTGCAGGAACTTACAGAGTATAATGTACAGGCAACTAATCTCAATGCTGCACCAGTAGAGACAGGTACTGCTTCTGGCAGTGGTGATATGCCTTGGGATTAAACCCTAGAATTAACCCTTTTAAAGTAACAATCTTATGGTAGTAGGTAAAACTTCTTCCAGCATATCAAAGACAGAGATATTCAGTAAATTCAGTGAAACACAGGTATTATGTACTGTGTTTCCTGAGATTACTGAAATCCCTTGTGTAATCAACTCTCCTTTAAGAACAGACAACCACCCATCCTTCAGCATCTATATGAGTAATACTAATCATATAATGTATAAGGACTTTGGAGATAATAATGTACAGGGAGGATTGGTTGATTTATTATGTGAGTATTGGAACTGTACTTTTAATCAGGCTCTGGATAAAATCTGTAACTTGATGATTAAAGATAATAATGTAACCATTAAGCCTAAGCAGATTAAGACACTCACTAGAAAGGAGGCCAATCAGCTTACCAAGTTAGAAGTGAAGGTCAGACCTTGGAGAGAGTATGATTATGAGTACTGGGCATCTTATGGCATCTCAAAGCAATGGCTAAAGTATGCAGAGATATATCCTGTCTCCTATAAGATTATTACTAAAAAAGATTCTATAACTGGTAAGAGTAAAAAGTATACTTTCCCTACAGATAAGTATGCTTATTGTTATGTAGAAAGAAAGGAAGGACAATTACAACTAAAATTATATCAGCCATATAATACCAAAGGCTACAAATGGTGTTCCAAAATGAATGCATCTGTTATAGGCTTATGGACAAAGATTCCAGAGTATGGTGATAGAGTTGTAATCTGTTCATCTTTAAAGGATGCATTGGTTATTTCTTGTCAGTTACATATACCAACCCTATGTCTTCAGGGTGAAGGATACTCAATGTCTGATACTACCATTAATGAACTAAAAAGGAGATACAAGAAGATATTTATCAGTTTTGATACTGATGAAGCAGGCAAGATAGATGGAGAAAAATTAGCTAAGCGTACTGGCTTTACTAATATTGTTCCCAACTTAGGCAGTCAGAAAGACTTTAGTGACTACTATAAAGCTTTAGAAGACAAAACACAATTCAAACAATTAGAAAAATTATTCAATTAACAAAACAAAGATTATGGAAAGAGAAATTTTGATCGCAAATACAAAGACTCAGAAGAGAAGTAAGGTAACTACTAGTGCTACAACACTTGGAGAATTGAAAGCAGACTTACGAGCTGCTGGTATTGACTATAATGGTATGACCTTTACAGAAGGTATCTCTAAGACCCAGCTTCTTGATGATGCTACTCAGTTGCCACAGAATGTAATGTATAAGGGACAGCCTACTAATAACTTGGTTATCCTTCTTACCAATACCAAGAAGAATATTGCTTCTGGTACTATGTCTAGAAAAGAAGTGTATCAGGCTATTAAGGACAATAACCTCCAGGATGCAGTAAAGGAAGAGTTTGGTAGAAACTTCACACAGGTTCCTACCAGTGATTTGTTAGTATTCCTTGCACAGGATGGTAATGCAGAAGTAACAGAGACACTTGATGATAAGTCTACAGACACAGAGAATAATGATATTATTACCCCTGAGGTTAAAGAGGAGGAAACTCCTGATACAGAGGACGAGGATCTTCCTGACTATGTTGATGATATTATTACTGATACTCGTGTAGATTCTACTGTAAATTCCTTGTATGTTCATATTGCCATACTGGTAGATAATGAAGTCCTCTCCGTTGTAGACCTTGAGGAACTTAGTACAGATATTGAATATCTCACTAAAGTTGCAAAGAAAGAACAGAACACAGTGGAAAAGCTTCCTTTTAAGGAGGCACCAAAGAAGGCAGTAAGTACTTCTGACGGTAGTATTACAGATGATGATATTGATGATATGCTCGATGAGCTTGGAGTATAATACATAACTGTTTGGCATTTAGTTGTGTAAGGGAGTAGAAAATAATCTCTGCTCCCTTTATTTTTCCAATTAAATAAAGTAAAGTTATGGAATATACAGTAAATCAATTATATCAGCACCTCTTTGAAAAACCTTTAAGTATCTATGAAATATTCAAAGGGTTCTTTGGTAAGGATTTTGTAGATATACAGACTTGTCAAGGAAGAGAACTATCATCATTCAAAGAGTATTTACTTGCAAAGATATGTGATGAGTCCTTTATGCCAAAGGAGGCAGCAGAAGAAGAGTATAATCTATCTTTTAATATTACAGAGATGCAATTAAAAGAGTTGAAGACTACTTTAGAAGATAAAAGACTCATTATCTATGTATGGTGGCCTAAAGTAACTGTCACTAATGACTATAACAAGTCTGTAAATATCCAAGACCTTTATGCTAAGATAGAAATTCAGAATGATGGTACAATTCCTTATGAGTGCAATGGCTTTAGACTTAATAGGGCTACTTACACAAGAGAGCAATTCCTAAGTAACTACATGCATAGTCATATCAATACAATACCAAAGAATAACTTCACTCAATTCCAAATACCATGTTTAGGTAGAGGTCCAATAATCAGTACTATTGGAACATTGAAAAATGAATATGATGAAACTACCTGGATGTTGTTCTGTCAAGAACTAAGCATGTATGTAACTGTAGAATCAATATCAGGCGGTCCATATCATAGAATGGAAACCATAGGAAATGTATCTTTGGATATCATGTATACAGGTTATACCTTTAATTATACAAGTAAAGCAGATTTTCTATCTTTATTTACAAATGATGACTTAAAAAAATTTATTAAATATTATCTGAAACATGGCCATCTGTCTTTAGGATATATGAATAGTGTATTTACTTGGAGTATGCCATATTATGAATACATTATTGATATTAGTAATTCCTTCATTGACTTCTATAACAAGTATTACAGTACTATAGCAGGAAACTTGGATAACTGCTTTAGCAAGGGTATGTTAAAACAAGTTATTGTTGCTGATGGAAAGTTCTATAATGAAGGTGATTATAATAGTTTTAATATTAATAATTTTAGTAAATACCAAAACAAACTGGTATTAACATTCAAAGGTAAGGAAATACGTACTACCATTATTAATAACAAACAAGGCAGTGAAGTAACTCTGACTACAGTTATTAGTAATAATGTAGCTATGTTCATACTGCAAAAAATTCTTAGAACAATTAATTTCAGATATAAAAATGAACACAACAATAAAAACAGAAGAAACCAAGAAGCTACCACAGCTTGTGAAAGGATCCTCTATCTATAAACTCATTGTTCCTGAGAATGTAGAAGAGAAGATAAGATACTTGCTTAGAAAGTTTCCTAGTACTGAATGGTCAGGAGTATTGTTTGTAACCCATGAAGGTTCCTTTGAGAATAATGACCTGGTAATTACCTGTAAGGACATCTATCCTATGGATTTAGGTAATGCTACCTTTACAGAGTTTACAATGAATGAGGATGTAGCTGCATATATGTCTGAGAATATAGAGTTGTTTGATTGTGATTTGCAATTAATTCATTCACATCATCAGATGTCAACTCAACCAAGTGGTACAGATTTGAATACCTTGAAAGAAGAAGGTAATGAAAGAAACTGCTTTGTATCTCTTATTGTAAACAATGCAGGAAAGTACTATGCTGCAATTACCAGAAAAATACAGACTAAATCAGAAGTAACAGTTAAGAAGTTAGGTACATCTTATGAATTCTTTGGTGATGGTTCTAAAGAGGTAGAACATGATAATACAGAGACTACTAAGGTTGTAGAAAAAGAAGTTATTGAGTACTTTGATCTTGAAGTAGAAAGGCATGAAGTTCCTAATACCTTAGAGTATCTTGATGCTAGATTTGATGAGATAGCTAAGAAGAAAGCTATTGAAAGAAAGAATAATTGGGATTCATCTAATATAGCTCCTACAGGTCATTTCTTTGATTGGATGCACAGCAAACCAGTACCTAAGGAACAGGAACTCTTTGGTGATACCTCTTACAGAGAAGTCCCAGAGAAACCATATAAGGATGGCCACATGTTCAATCCATCTATTACTGACGATTGGCAGCCAGATCCAAAGAAGATTCATGCTGCTGTGGTCCACATGATTACATGTAATCTGATTATTAATCCTGAGAAGTTTGACCTCAAACAATGGGTTACAAAGCACATGAAGAATGTTTATATAAAGGTTTTTGGAGAATATAGTATATATGAATGTAAGCATAATACATGTGGTGCTTTCAGTGAGTGGAGAGACTTCATTATACAGCATACATTGGATTACTTTGATACTTCTGATGTACCAGACGCTATCTTTGAAAGTGGTGATATATTTCAAAGTAGAATAGCACAGGCTATGAGGGATGAAATTATGGAGTTTATAGATGTAAATCCTTATATTGAAGCTTACAATGAAGCTCTCGTTTTAAATATTGTAGAATAATTTATGGATGTAAATATGAATAATATTGATGATATTCTTCAGGATTTAAATATGGAAGTATCAGTAGAGAATTCTAATAGTTCTCCTCAGGACTCTACTCCAACAGAAGAAACAAATATATCTCTTTCTGATGAAGAACTTGATGAGATTATAGAAGATAATGGTCTCTCAGAAGAATCTGAGGAGGAAGAAACTTACGATGAAAACCAAGGAGAAGGTAATGATATTAATGTAGAAAATGTGGCTGTAGATATAGCTCAAGAAGGAGGAGATATAACAGATGTTTTTTACTCTTTATCAATACCAGAAGAAGAGGAACCAGTAACTACTACAGAGAATAATACACCTGATGATGCAAAGATTCCTCTTAACTCCCCTACTCTTCTTGTTGATGAATCAACTACAAGATTCTCTGGTGCAGAGTGGTTTAATGAGATACAGAAAGCCAGAATCATTGTTGCAGGAATTGGGGGTATTGGAAGTAATGTAGCTTTTCAGTTAGCAAGAATGATTCCTGCAAATCTAACACTCTATGATGATGATAATGTAGAGATGGTGAATATGGCAGGTCAGTTATTCAGTAATAATAATATTGGAGAATCTAAAGTAGATGCCATAGCCAATATGATTTATAATTATACTTCTATGAAACAGGTATTGGCTGTTAAAGACAAGTTTACTTCAGACAAAGAACCTGGAGATATTATGATTTGTGGATTTGATAATATGAGGGCTAGAGAAACTTTCTTTAATTCATGGTGCAATCATATTTCAAATAAATCAATAGAAGAAAGAAATAAATGCCTATATCTGGATGGAAGATTAAGTATGGACACTCTTCAGATATTATGTATCAAAGGGGATGATCAGTATAATATTGACAGATATGAAAGAGAATTCTTGTTTGCTGATTATAAAGCTGATGCTACAGTATGTTCTAGGAAACAGACTACCTATTTGGCTTGTATGATTGGTTCACTAATGGTTAATCTCTTTACAAACTTCATTGCTAATCTGTTAGATCCAATCATTCCTTATGATTTGCCTTTCTTTACAGAGTATGATGCTCAGAATATGTTATTTAAAACAGAAAGCTAATGAGAGATTTAAAAACTGCAATTTCTTATTGTTTTGAATGTGTTGCTGCTGATACTTATAGCATAAGTAGAAGCATAAGCTTTACAGATAAGTCTTCTTATATGCTAATCCCTGTAACAGGAGATAACATTGAAATCCCAACAATGGCTATGTATTCTCTTCCTATATTGGAAAACAAGATTCTGCAAAAAGAACCGATAGACGCACTGGTAGTAAATTTGAATAATAATGGAGGATACTCATCATTTAAATCTGTAAGTGCAAGTATTAGAGATGCATTTACAGTCTTGTATAAAAATGCCCATTTGAGAAAGCTAGTAACTGTTGGTGACCCTGAAAAGGCATATTATGGAACCTATGGAGCCATCTTTGATGAGAACTTCAAGCCAATAGTAATGCTTTCATGGGAATTAAAAAAGATATATAGAGATGATGAGCAAGATCCTTTTAGGTACAAGTTTATCAGGCCTATACTTAGAGTAGCTCCTGAAGTATTTATAAACAAAAGCAATACTGTAGAACGATTTATTATCAATCAGATTATTCCTACAGCATTATCAGTAACTTATCTTAGTTCTCCTATCTTTCATAGAAGTATGTTATATGAGAGCAATAGCAGTAACTGTGATACAAAGGTAAAGGTATTGATAGAAAAGATTCCTTTTATTATAAAAGAAACAGATGTTCCATCTATCTCTACTACTAATGAAGAGTTACTTGGTACTGCTTTAAACTATATAGATGAAATAGTAGAATGACAATACAGGAATACTTTGGAGACTGGTGTAAAGTTGTAGACATAGCGGAAGTTGAAAGACTGACTAAAAGATTAGTAAATTCAAAACAAGTTATATGCCCTAAGATAAAAGATATATTCAAAGCCTTTACTTTATGTTCCTTGCATGATTTAAAGGTAGTTATTTTAGGACAAGATCCTTATCCTGACATTAGGAATGGTAAGCCTACAGCCACAGGCGTAGCCTTTGGAAACTCTAGTGATACTCTTGAATGTAATTATTCACCATCCTTAGATGTTCTTATGGAGTCAGTTATTGACTTCACTCGTCCACATGGAAATATTATCTTTGACCCCAGTTTGGAGAAGTGGGAAGCTCAGGGAGTGTTGTTGTTAAATTCAGCACTCTCCTGTCTGGCAGGTAAAATAGGATCTCATTCACTTATGTGGAGACCTTTCATCAAATCCTTTCTCACAAATCTTTCTAACTATGATAGTGGTATTGTCTATGTGCTGATGGGTTCTGAAGCTCAGAGCTTTGAACCTTACATCAATTCAAAGTATAACCATGTTATCAAGATAAAGCATCCATCGTGGTATGCAAGAACACACACCAAAATGCCTTCTGACCTATGGTATCAGATAAATGATATTCTCAAAGGTCATTATGGCTATGGTGTAGAATGGTATAAAGAGTATAATTTTTTAAATAAAGAAGAAAATGAAGAAGTATTTTATGCAGGAGACTGCTGAAGAGTTAGAGTTTGGAGACATGATAGTATTGGACTTGTCTCATGATATGGAAAATGGTCATACAAAGCACCATCATCTTGAGTGCAAGTTCATGCCAGAATTAGTACCAATTCTCCTTGAAGAGGGTATTATTGAAGAGAAGGAAGTTGAAGAGGAAAAGCCTCTTGATTTTCAGGATAATTGTCCAATGATAGATGATCTTCTCAAGGCTAATCAGAACTTGGAGAAAAGGGTTTATACTCTAGAGAAAGCAGTTATCAAGCTTCGTGAAATGGTAGCATCTCTTGCTGTTAAGTCTGCTGCTAAGCCAAAACCTTATGAGAATGCAAGGAAGCAGAACAGAAAATAAAAAGATTATCAATGCCTCTCCTTTAGAGTATGATGGTATCTTCTTCAAGAGTAAATTGGAGAAGATGGCTTATCAAACTCTAAAGGAACAAGGCTTTCCTGTGCTGTATGAACCTAAGAAGTTCATAATCTGGGAAGGCTTCAGACCAAATGTTCCTTTCTATAATAAAGATGCTAGTACCAGGATGTTAAAGATGGATAGTAAGAAAGTCATAGACATTTCTTATACTCCAGACTTAATGTTTGAGTACAATAATCATCTTATTATTATAGAAATGAAGGGGTTTGAGAACAACACCTATCCTTTAAAGAAGAAGATATTCAGAAAATGGTTGGAATCAAACTATCCTAATAGTATTTACTTTGAGATTTTCACGAAGAAACAGCTTCTTCAAGCAATAGACATTATTAAGAATTTAGATTAATGAAAATAGAAAAAGAACTGAAAGATATTAGCTGGCAAGTAGATGAACCCACATACAGAGCAGATTCTGCATTGAGTTATTCTACACTTGCAAGATATGAAAGGGAGGGCTTTAATAAACTGGACCATCTCTTTGATAAGATTTCCACACAGTCCTTACTTGAAGGCTCTATGGTAGATTGTCTTATTACTGGTTCTAAAGAAGAGTTTGACGAGTTATATTGTGTTGCAGACTTCTCTTCCATAGGTGAAAAAGAACAACAGGTAGCAAATATGTTATATGAAAGATATCATGATTCCTGTGAATTGTTCTCATATATTCCAAGTGATGTTATCCTTGCTGTAATCAATGAGATAGGATGGCAGAAGAATTGGAGGGATGAAACCAGAGTAAGAGTTATTTCTGAAAGAACTGCTATGTATTATAACCTAAAGACACAGGCTGGCTCTAAAACTGTTGTAGATAGACCTACTTATGATAGGGTTATTAATATGGTTAGGGCATTAAAGACTTCTCCTGCAACTCAAGGTTATTTTGCTGACAATGACCCTCTGTCTCCTATCAAGAGATACTATCAGTTGAAGTTTAAAGCTAGGTTTGAAGGTGTAAACTATCGTTGCATGATGGACTTGGCTATAGTAGATTACGAGGAAAAGAAAATAATCCCAGTTGATCTTAAAACCAGTGGACATCATGAATGGGATTTTCAAGACAGTTTCTTGCAATGGAAATATCTCGTACAAAGTATGCTCTATTGGAGAATATTGAAGGCAAATCTTATGAATGACCCATATTTCAAGGATTTCACTCTAGAAAACTATAGGTTCATTGTAGTGAACAAAGAATCTCTAACACCATTGGTTTGGGAATTTCCTCTTACTAAAATGACAGGTACTCTTGTTGATAAAAATGGTAATGAGTACAGAGATCCATTTGAAATTGGTAAAGAACTTCAGAGTTACTTGAACTTTAGACCTCAAGTACCAAAAGGCATTGATAAGGATGGTATTAATATCATTGATTGTCTGAAAGTAAAAGAATAATTTAACTGTATAATAATAGATATAATGTTAATAATAAAACGTAATGGCACTAAAGAGGAATTTAATCCTGAAAAGATTGAAGGGGCAATCCTTAAAGCATTTAAAGCATGTAACTATAGTATTGGTGAGGTGGACAGAAGGAATATTACTGAGTTTATTGACAATCTTGGTAATGGTGCTCTTGCTACCATGGACAATCCTGTCAAAGAAGAAATCCCTGTAGAATGTATTCAAGATAAGGTAGAGAAGTTCCTGTGTAAGCGTTGGTTTCCTGTAGGTAAGGCATATATGCTTTATAGAGAACAGCATAAAAAAGCTAGATTGATTAAAGCTAAGCTACAGTATATTCATAAGTACACAGACTCAAATGATTCCGCAACTAATCTTTCAAATACAGATGACAATGCAAATACCAATGAGAAGAATGCTGCAACTCTTGAAGGAGAACTTTATAAAGACCTGTCACGTACTATACAAAGGTCTCAGATGAAGGAACTTCTTGCTGAGATTAAGTCCCCATATAGAGACCAGTATGTAAAAGACCTGGAGCATCATATCATCTATCAGCATGATGAGAGTTGTCCTGTCTTGAAGCCTTATTGTAGTGCCTATACACTCTACCCCCTTCTTGTAGATGGAACAACCAATGTTGATGGAACAAAGAATCATGCACCACATCATTTGAGTTCTTTCTGTGGTCAGTTCCAGAATCTTGTATTCCTGCTTTCTGCACAGAAGAAGGGAGCTGGAGCTTATGGTGAATTTTTCAACTTCTTCTCATATTTCTGTGAGAAAGAATGGGGATTAAACTATTGGCAGAAGCCTGACCTTGTAGTTACCAATGAGTATAATCAAGAACAGAAGACTATTGGTATGATTATTGACCAGCATTTTCAGTCAGTAACTCATTACCTTAACCAACCGGCAGGCAACAGAGGATATCAATGTCCTTTCACTAACTTCAATGTATTTGATAGTTATTATTGGCATACAATGTTTGATGACTTCTATTTCCCTGATGGTACTCAGCCTCATTGGGATGCAGTCAACTGGCTTCAGAAGAGATACATAAAATGGCTTAATGAAGAGAGAACTAAGACATTATTGACTTTTCCTGTTATGACTGTATGTTGCCTTACAGATGAGAATGATGTTCTTGATAAGGAATATAAGGATTTCATCACCACTCAATGGGCAGAAGGAGATTCTTTCTTTGTATATCTTTCCAAGAATGCAGATAGTATCTCATCTTGCTGTAGACTACGTAATGAGGTTACAGGTAATACTTTCTCTTCTACTACAGGTCTTACAGGAGTACAGACTGGTAGTTGTAATGTAATGACTCTTAATCTTAATAGAATTGTTCAGGATTGGGTTAGGGATTGGAGAAATACAGGTATTCCAGATATTAATGATGACATTAACAAAGAAAGCCTACAGGTTTATCTAGAAAACATCCTTGATAGAGTCTATGATTATCAGAAAGCCTATAAGACAGGTCTTTACAATATGGATAAACAAGGTATGTTCCCTCAGACAAGAGCTGGTTATATTAATTTTGACAAGCTATATTGTACCATTGGTGTTAATGGACTTAATGAAGCTGCAAGATTCCTTGGACTTACAGTTAGTAATAATGAGGCATATATGAGCTTTGCTTCTTGGGTTCTTAATACTATCAAGCAGTATAACAAAAAGCACTCAGAGAAGAAGTTCAAATTCAATTTAGAACTTGTGCCTGCTGAATCTTTAGGAGTTAAGAACTATAATTGGGATAAAGAAGATGGTTATTGGGTTCCAGATGATGAGAATCTATATAACTCATATATCTATGATGCCCATGATGATACATCTGTCCTAGATAAGATTGCTATGCAGGGAGGAGAAATTGCAAAGTCTATTGATGGAGGACAGGCATCTCATATTAACTTAGAAGATAACCTCAGCAAAGAGCAGTACACTAAGTTATTGGAGTATGTTGTACAGGTAGGTAACAGTTATATTACATTCAATGTACCTCAGACTCAATGTGATGATTGTGGATTTATTGCTAAGCATCCATTCAAGAAATGTCCTAAATGTGGTAGTGAGAAAGTAACATTATGGACCAGAATCATTGGATACTTGAGACCTATTAAAGCATGGTCTAAAGCTCGTCAGTTAGAAGGACTTAAAAGAGAATTTACTGAAAAGAATAAAGTATGCTGAAATATTTATACTGCAAAGAAGTATTTGCAGAAGTACCCTCAGAGATAACTCTGGGGGTATCTATTTCTGGTTGTGCCATTCATTGTCAAGGATGTCATAGCAGAGAATTATGGGAAGATAAAGGTACACCTCTTACTATAGAAGAGTTACAGAGTCTATTAGATAAGCATAAAGGTATTACCTGTCTATGCCTCTTTGGTGGAGAGCATGATATAGATGCCCTGACTGAGTTATTCCAATATGCTTATAAGAAAGTAAAGACTGCCTGGTATTGTGGTTTAGATATGATACCAAAGGATAAATTAGGCATCATTCAATACCTGGACTATCTGAAGCTTGGTCACTATGACCATGAGTTAGGAGGATTAGACTCCCCTACTACCAATCAGAGGTTCTATCAGATAGAACACTTCCCTAATGGAGAATATATGAAAGTAGATTTAACAAACAAATTTAAAAAATAAAAATGAAACAGAAGATTTATATTAAGAGATTTAGTAAAGATGTAGAACTCCCTAAAATTATTGATAAAGGAGATTGGATTGACCTTAGAAGTGCAGAAGAAGTAACACTGAAAGCACCAGTCACAAAGACTGTATCAAAAGGTAAACCAAAGGAAGTTGAGTTTAGTACAGCTCTTATTCCTCTTGGAGTAGCTATGCTGTTACCTGATGGTATGGAAGCCAATGTTGTAGCTAGAAGTGGTACCTTCAAGAACTATGGTGTTCTACAGACTAATGCCTATGGAGTTATTGATGGTGGAGAGTTTGGATATAATGGACCTAATGATGAGTGGAAGTTCCAAGCAGTAGCTCTTAGAAATACTACAATAGCAATTAATGATAGAATATGTCAGTTTAGAATTCAGCTTAGTCAGAAGGCAACAATGTGGCAGAAACTGAAGTGGATGTTCACTAGTGGAATTGAAATTATTGAAGTAGACAACCTTCCAGAAAAAGAAAATAGAGGAGGATTCTCAACAACAGGAACTAAATAAAGTAACACCATGAAGATAGCAATCTTAGATTATCAAGATGGAAACATCACTATCAAGGATGTTCCCAAGGAACTGGAAGAACTTGATGGTGATGATATTCTAACCAATATGGGGTTTAGTCATAACACTACAGAATATATGATAACAGATGACCAGTTACCTATAAGTATTGAAACTAAAGGTTGTACTATTTACACAGCATTAAAATAAAAAGCATGATTAAAAAGATTATTCATAAATTTCTCAACATTCATCCTGATGCAATGTCCTTTCAGAATTCAATGGACCTTGCAGAATTACCAGTAGTAACATTCCGTCAAGGAGATAAGAAGATTAATTTTCTCCTTGATACAGGCTCTAATAATTGTGTTATTGATAGCAATATCCTAAAGAGCATTGACCATAAAATGCTTGATGTAGAAACTAACATCTTAGGGCTTGAAGGTAATGCTCAGAAAACTGGAGTATGTACTATCAAGATGTCTTATAAAGATAAGGAATATGAGTATCCTTATGTTATTCAGGATATGAGTGCAGCCTTTGATTTCATTAAGAAAGAAACTGGAGTTACAGTCAATGGAATACTTGGCTCAAAGTTCTTCAATAAGTTTAAGTATGTTCTAGACTTTGATGGATTGATAGCATATAGTAAAGAATGATATATTTTGTATCTAAGCAACAGTCTATACTTGAAAGTGAAAATTATAAACCACTTTCAATAGAAGAATCTATAGAGATGATTAAGTCCTGGAAAATCTTCATGTTTGATACTGAAGGTACAGGACTTGATTGTCATATAGCAAAAATGCTACTTATGCAGTTTGGAAAGATGGATAAATCGATTCAGATTGTAGTAGATTGTACAACTGTAGATCCTTTACTCTATAAAGAAGTTATAGAACAGGGCTTTCTTGTAGGACAAAATCTTAAGTATGATGCAAAGATGCTAATGGCAATAGGTATCTTTATAAGAAAGTGCTATGATACCATGATAGCAGAAATGCTTAGATACTTTGGATTTCCTAGAATACCAGTTTCTCCAGAGGAATATGAAGAACAAAAGTATGATTTTCCCTATCATATAAAGCATACAAAAGCAACAAAGGATAAACCTAGTTATCCCTATTATGAGTTAAGTTTTGCTCTTGATGCTTTAGGATATAAATATCTTGGAATAAACATAGATAAATCCATTAGAGGTACTATTAAATATGTAGGTATAACAGAAGATGTAATTATCTATGGTGCTAATGATGTCATTCATTTAGGTGACATTATGAATGCTCAAATAGAATATTTTAAATCTATTAATGCTATGCTTGCTCTACAGATAGAGTGTAGTGCAGTCTTGTCTCTTGCTTACTTTGAGTATTGTGGAGTTAAAATTGATGAAGACAAATGGATGAAAATCTATAAAAGAAACTGTACCGATCTTCAGAAAACAATAGATGCTCTTAATACCTTTGTTGTAAATCTAGGTAATAAGAAATTTATCAGAGAAGCTATTCAGTTAGATTTATTCATGGACGTAGATACCTCCAGTAAATCAAAGTGTAATATTAATTGGAGCAGTACTGATGATGTTGTTCCCCTTCTAAAGTATTTAGGTTTTAACACAAAGGGTTGGAACAAAGAAAAGAAAGAAGAGACAGAAAGTAAAGGTGCAGACCTTGTAAAGAAGCAAAAGAATATTAATCCTGAATTTGCAGATTTATACCTAGAATATTCTAGATTAGATAAACTTTGTTCTACTTATGGGCCACAATATACTAATGCAGTAAATCCTAAGACAGGAAGACTTCACACTGAATTTCGTCAACTAGATACTGTAACAGGAAGATTGTCTTGTGGTTCTCAAAAGCAGAATGAGGATTTAGCTAAACTAAAAGGTCTCCCTTTAAAACCAAGAAAAGGGCATCCTGAAGATGTATGTGCATATCCTCAGATTCAGAATCTCCCTAATACTAATGAAGTAAGATCCTGCTTCATTGCGGAAGAAGGCAATGATTTTATCTCTATAGATTATAATAGTGAAGAGTCAAGATTACTAGCAAGTCTATCAGGAGACAAAGGTATGCTTGAGGTATTTGAAAAAGGTTATGATATGCATAGCTATGTAGCTTGGCTTATATATCCAGAAAAGATACCTAGGGATATTGACATCAGAGATATTAGGAAGAAATACCATGACCTTAGACAATCTGCAAAAGGACCAGAATTTACATTTGCTTTCCTAGGTAACTGGGCAACGCTTGTTGGAAACTATGGTATGCCTAAGGAAGAAGCTATGCAGATAGAGGACAATTATAAGAAAGGTTTTGCTGGAGCTACTAAGTATCAAGATGAATGTAAGAAGTATACTGAAGCTACAGGAATTATTAGAGTATGTAGGGAAACAGGACATATTTCTAGATGGTGGGATTGGAAGAAATGGTATGCTAGACAACACTCTAAAGAGTTTTGGGACAGTTATAGAGAAAGAAAAGAGGCTGGATTACCAAGAAGTAAAGAAGCTGATGAGCACTTTGCTGCAAGGAACAAATATGATAAGAATAGTGTCAATAGTACTACACAAGGATTAGGTGCTGTAATATTTAAAGAGTTCACTTATAAACTATACTTATGGATTCTTGATAAAGGCTATCAGAATAAGGTAAAATTCTGTGTACCGGTACATGATGAAATATGTGAAGAGTGTCCTAAGGAACTTACCCAAGAAGTAGTAAAAGCAACTAAGCACTTTATGGAAACTATTGGAGCAAAGTATTGTCATAGACTTCCATTGCCAGCAGAAGAAGAAATTGGTCCATTTTGGAAACATTAATTATGGTTTTAACAGAAGAAGAATTAGTAGATATTTGGAAGTACTTCCAGTATTGTTGCCTGCCTTCCATCACTATGGCTAGGTATGCTTACTTAGATTACATTGAGGACATCAAGAAAGAAAAGATGTTCTATAGACATGAAACTAAACAGGCTATTAATAAGATAGGTAAATACTTGAAGGTACTTCCTAATAGACTGATGGATGTAAGTAGTCAGAATGTAAGGTATATGAACATCCTAAGTGATAACATAGAGGAACAGTTTGAAGAAGAGGAAGAAGAACTGCATAGAGCAATCTTTATTTCGTTTAGAAATGCTAAATGGAAACATGCAGAATGTTTAGCTTCTCTCCATTATATCCTAACTATGATGAGTATTGCTTCAGCAATATTCAATCAATGCTGTGAAGATTTAAAAAGACTTTCTGGGAAGGATGCTACTGAAGCTTTTCACATTTATAGCTTATCTGAAACTTCAGTAGAATGGCTTAAGATTGTCAAGAAAGCCAATACTATGTTTGATAATAATAAGAAAGCTGAGGCTATAGATTTAAATAACATCAGATGTACCAAGGCAGTAGATGCCCTCAGAAAGAAACTGGCTGATATAGAAACCTTACGTATAGCTATGAGAAAGTCTTATCCTTGGAGTCTTAACTATAAAGAAGGCATTCCTTTTGAGGAATCTGCTGACTATCTTATAGTAAATAGTAACAATCAAAAACTTGATAAATGTGGTTAAAGTAATGGGATTTGTAAGAACAATCAGAGAGAAGCAACAGACTTCTCGGCAGAATACTATTTTAGCAGAGGCACATGATGCTATCTGCTTAGCAGACTTTGATGGTACAATATACATTGCCTACAATGGAACACCTTTAGTACCTGTAGAGAATACATGGACTCAAAAGGAGATTCTTGCAAAGTTAAATGAAACTCGCAATAGCTTTATCAATTATAAGATGAAGCAGATAAATCAGCCAAAGGTAGCAGCAATGCTATAGTAAAGAACATTAAAATCAAACAGTTATGCTAATAGAAGTAAAAGCAAAGGTTGCCTGGAAGATAGATGGAAAGGTAAAGAAGAAGATTGAAACCTATATTCTTGATAAGGAGGTATTTGCAGAGGCAGAATATGAAGTATTGTCTCTTCTTAATCAAGATAAGATTGATGGAGAAGTAGAAGACTTTGAAATTACAGGCTTGAAACTGTCTGTTGTCAAGGAAATCATTACTCAGTATGAAGGAGATCATACCTTCATAGCAACTCTAAGGGATACTACCCTACTTGATGATGGTAGTGAGAAGACTATTAAATATAAAGTTCTTCTATGGGCTAATAATATTGCAGAAGCAATGACTCATACTAGAGAAATTGCTCAGCAAGGTTATGATATGCAGATAGATGGTCTTAAGGAAGTTAATTATACATACTTAAATTCTCAGGAAAATGAAGAATCAGAGTCCACAGAAAATCAACTCCCAGAAGGAGCTTGATGATTTAATCAAGAATGTAAAGGGAAGTTATCCTTTAGAATGCTTTGTTCTTCTTAACTTTGGACTAAGAAGTTCTAAGGATATATCCCTTAATGAGAACAATGATTATCATATCTACAATGAGGTAGATGACTCAAAAGAAACTATAGTACATAGTCAACTTATGAGTTCATTCATTGGAGAGGCAATTAGTAAAGGAGCATTATATAAATATTGATATGGAACATATAGAAGAAGTTAAAAAAGCTATAAAGTCAATTAGATCTATTATAACCTTAGCTATGGAAGAAAGTTCTCCAAAACAACATGTTTTTAAAAACTTGAATACTATAGAGAAAGAAATAGCAGAATTGGAGAAAATTCAGAACTATACCAAAGCATCTACAACTTCAACTAAAGAAGAGCCTAAAAAAGAAATGGTTAATCATCCTTTGCACTACCAAGGTCTTGAAGTAAATGGTACTAATGTAGAATGTATCGAGGCTATGGAAGGACTTAAAGGTTGGTATAATACAGCCATCTTCTGTGAACTGAATGCCTTCAAGTATAATTGGAGGGTAGGTGAAAAAGATATGATTCCTCAGGAATTAGGTAAAATTGCCTGGTATGGAGACAAAGCTAAAGAGCTATGGAATAAAGCTTTACGTTGGCTATATCCTAAGAATGGGCATAAGTATGCTATTGTAAATCAAGGTGCTACAAGGATGAAGAATCCTACTAATGGAGAATGGATAGATGCTGTTGTTTATACTGATGGTAAGAGATTCTATGTAAGAGAAGCTAGTGATTTTAACAAGAAATTTAAGTTAGAAGAATGAGTTTAGATTTATATATTTACAGTAAGACTCCTGTGCTTCATAGAGGTACAGGAGTATATATTAGAGATAAGGGAGAAACAAGAGAACTTGAAACAAAGCAGGAAGTTCTTACTTATTTCCCTGATATTGATCCTGATGATATTGAGGAGAAGACTTATGAAAGTAATACTTATTTCCATATCAATCTCACTCATAATCTGACAGATATGGCTGATGAATGCAAGGTAATAGGTAAATGTATCTCTAAGAAAGAAGGAAATATAGTAACTCTCTATGACCTTTTATGGCATCCAGAAGATAACCTAGATATTAAAGTCCCTAACATGGACTATCTGGAAGATGTAATGAAATGCTATAGAAAGTTATTGAGGGAAGAAGATTTCTTCAAAGACTTCAATCCAGATAATGGTTGGGGAACCTACGAGCAATTACTTAGAAGAACTAAGGAATATATAAAGGCTCTAACATCTATCTCTGATGATTTTGAGAACTATACTATTTATGCTAGTACATAAACTAATTGATTATGGATGACAATGATATTGTATATGAAGATTTCTCTGATTTTCTAGAAAGAGGTAAAATACAAGAGAAGAAAAAGATTGAAAGAAGGAAAAGATTTAAGAATATTCTTAAACCTCATATTCCTATAGATGTATATAGCCTTGATGGAAAGCTTCTAGGTTCTTATGATTCTATTAAAGAAGCAGCAAGGGAACTTGAAATCTCTGAATCTACAATACGTAAGAATTTAGACTTAAATAGAAAAGCTGGAAATAAACTTTTTGTACTTAAAGGAGAATCCTTTGAAGATAAAAAGAAGGCTATGGAAACCCATAGATACATAGATGGAAGAAGGAAAATTACCAGATCCTCTTTGGGAATTAAGGAGTATACTATAAATGGTACCTTTGTTATATATTGGAGTACTCCACTTGAAGCAGCTAAAGCCTATGGTATCAGAGCACATGATATATCAAGATGCCTAAAAGGAGAAAGGCTTACTGTAGGTGGAAAAATATTCCTTCCTTCATTGGAACCTATATCAAAGAGACTTAATAGAATTAAAAAGAAAAAGAAATGAAAAATAATTATCCAATGGGAGCTGCTTTAGATCCTTCTGCTCCATACAACCAATCAGATCCAAAACCTATAGAAGTGGATTGCTGTGTATCTTATAGCTTAAGTAAATCAATGCCTGTAAAAGTTCGTAACTATAGTGTATCTCAAGAGTATGAATCAGATATTGATGATGAAGGGCGTAGATACTGTCATAAATTTAAGGAGAATAACTTTGATGATACCAATTTTATTGAGGAGTTTAAGAATGATGATGAAGCTATAGGTATTTCCACTCTACTCAAGGAATTACAAAAACTTGCCTCAGAAAGGATAGCAGAATTACATATAGAAAAATGTATGTATAAAGGTGTTAGATCTAAAGAAGAAGTTCTAAAAGAACTTAAACATTACCAAGTAATTCTTGAAGCTTCTCAAGGGTGGATAATAGATGATTTAGATGTTTGTCAAGAGTAACTAAACATAAATATTATGATTACAGATTTATCAATAAACTATGAATGTGAAGGACTTCAATACTTTATCAAAGTACCTTCAGATGACAATAACCTTCCATATAATTTAGCAGAAGCATTTAGGGAAGTTATTGAGAAATCAAATGCAAATCCTGACATAGTGATAGAAAAGTTGATTCAGAGTTTTGGTTATGTAACTAAAAGGTAGATTTATGACAAAGAATAGTATAACATTAAGTCCTAAACATGGTGTTAATCCATCAGTCTTACGCTGTATTTGCTGTGGAAAAGACTATGGTGTAGCCATGCTTGGCAAACTCAAAGGAGACAAGGAAGCTCCAAGAGAAATATTCCAAGGTCTTTGCAATGATTGTGAAGGAGTTGTTAAGCAAGGTGGAGCTATGATTATTGAAGTAGTTGATGGTGAAACAGGAAATAACCCTTGTAGAACAGGAAGACTAGTTGGTGTATCTAAAGACTTCAAGGAGAGGAATCACATAGAACACTCTATTATGTATATGTCAAGGTATTTATTCTCTAAGGTCTTTGGTGAAGTGAATTTCAGTAAACAATAATTCTTAAAGTATAGAGCTATGTATTTAGATAATGGAAGAGAAATATATGAATGTGAGCAGTATCCAGGTTACTATATAGATGCTAATACTGGAGCCTTCTGTGATGAAGATGGCCATTATGTTGGAGGTAATATAGATGAAGGTGATAAACCGGGAGGTAACCATATTAATATATGTACTAGAACAGTATGGGTATCTAAATCTGGTAAACTATATTACTCTGAAAGAAATAAGACTGCTACCATTCCTTTGCCCCTTGAGGAAGCTAGAAGAAGAAGGTATAAACCTTCAGCAGGTTATAAGAATTATATAATTAAGCAAATTAGGAAAAGAAACTAAAAAGATCGAATAAATGAAGTTAATTAATCCGTCAGTAGAACTCATTACTCAGACACCAGGTCTTGAGGGTATTTATAAACAAGTTGAACTATGGAAAAATGGAGAAGTATAAAGGAATATAATGGCATTTATGAAGTTAGTTCCTTAGGAAGAGTAAGGAGAGTTCATAAAGATCCTAGAGTAGAAAAATATAAATATCTATCTCCTGATTATGTAAAAGGATATGCTAGAGTAGTGTTATTTAATAAAGGAATAGGGAAAAAATTTTTAGTTCATAGATTAGTAGCTAATGCTTTTATTCCAAATCCATATAAACTTCCTCAAGTAAATCATAAAGATGAAAATCATTGTAATAATGTTGTTGATAATTTAGAATGGTGTACAGCTGTATATAATGTAAATTATGGTACAGGTACTAAAAGACAAGTAGCAAAAAGAAGTAAGATTGTGTTACAATTTGATTTGAATGATAATTTTATAGCAGAATTTCCTTCAACACAAGAAGCTGCAAACAAATTGAATATTTCTCAAGGGCTAATTGCAAATTGCTGCAATGGTGGCTACTGGAGAGATAAACATACGAAATTTATAAATTGTAATAAAGTTCATAATTTTAAATTTAAATATAAATGAGACTAATTAATCCGTCCGTAAGTTTAATAAAACAAAATCCAGGGTTATCTGGTATTTATCAAGTTATAGAAAAAATTGGTAGGGTGTGCTATAAGTCAGAAGATAAAATCACAGAAGATAGTGCTAAGCCATTTGTAGAGAGAATGATTAAGTCACAGCATCTAGCTATGCTTGAACATGGTACTGTATATCTGGCAGCATCTTGTGATTCAGAAGACTTGATATTCTGGAAAGTAGCAAACAGCCCATATAGTAAGGTTGTATGTAATGACAGGGCTAATATGCTCTATGTTACAACTAACCTTAGAGTAATAGCAGAATTGAATGCTTGGGAGGTTATTGATAAGTATCTTTGTGAACCAACAGAATCTCATGTTAAAAGAATCTGCTTAAAGTTTATTACATCTATTGGAGTATCAAGGGAATTTAATCGTCATAGAGTTGCTAGTGTAGCAGAACAAAGTACAAGATACTGTAACTATACTAAAGATAAGTTCAATAATGAGCTTACTTTCATCAAGCCTGCTTGGTTGAACATTCCTACAGGACACTATGCTTATTGGGATGGAGATTGGTGTGATGTTAATGAAATGAAGATTCAACTTCCTGGAGAAGAACATAAAGACATTGATGCTTTCTTATGGACTTTAGAGGATGCAGAAAGGGAATACACCTTGCTTATTAATAAGGGATGGCAACCACAGCAAGCAAGAGAAGTACTACCTTTATCTACAGCAACAGAGGTAGTATATACTGCCTTTGAAGATGATTGGGAACACTTCTTTGACCTTAGATATAGAGGTACAACAGGACTACCACATCCTAATGCTCAGCAAGTAGCTTCAATAGCTCATGATTTAATCATTAAAGAATTAGGAAAGGACTTATAATATGAGTAGTTATTTATCAATTTACATTGTTCCTAAGAGAAAATCTGAGGAAGAAGAAAAGAAACATATCATTGTAGCAGCATTCTCTCGTAATTCTGAAATATATCAATACTTCAATGAGAATATACATCCTGCATATAATGGTAATAAGGAGCATCCTTACACTATTATAACTAAGGATAGAATACAAGATGTTATTACTGATTTAAGCAGAGATATAAGTAGTTCTAAAGATAGACTTATAGAGTATGAAAAATATGCTAAGGATAATCCTGACTATATTCAGGAAATCATAGAACTTAAGCAATATATCTCAGACCTTCAATATACTCAAGGAGAAGTATGCTTTATAGAAGAGATGATAGATAGTATTGATTTCTATGAAGAGATAGAAGAAGTATGTTGTAACATTGATTAAAATATGAATGATAACATTGGTAAAAATGAGTTAGATTACAAAATAAAAGTAAATAATTCATATACAGAACCTCTTACTGAAGAGTACCTTATGCAGGTTTGTAAGAAGTTATTTTCTTCAACACCAGAAGAACTACAAGCACAAGCTGAAAGAAAGAAAAAGGTGAGTAGAAATATTGATTTCTTTATGCATCTTCCTAAAAATGCAGTATTAGAGAATTTTTCCCAGGGAGAAATATTAATTCTATCTTATATAGTAGGTCAAGCTATAACTGGTAATCTTCCTATTGTAGGACAACATGGTATAAAAACTATGGAGAAAGCTATTGAATACATTGATTGTCAATGTGCCTTAGAAGATAGTTTCTATAACCATGTTTTAAGTATATATTGTAAACTTTTGTAAAAGATATAACATGAATAAACTTATTATTTGTAGAGGACTTCCAGCATCAGGTAAGACTACCTGGGCTAAAGAATGGGTTATGAGAGATCCAAATCATAGAATTAGAGTTAATCAAGATGATATTCGTCTTATGCTTGGTAAATATTGGGTTCCAGCAAGAGAGCCTATAGTTTGTGCTATACAACAAGAAACTATTTGGATAGGTATGAGTTTTGGTGTAGATATTGTTCTTGATAATACGAACTTAAATAAAGAAGTAGTTGATATTTATGTAAAAATAGCTGAGAAGTTTAAGTATACTGTAGAGTATGAAGACTTCTTTAATGTTTCTCTTGGAAAATGTCTTAGACGTAATACAACTAGAAATGCTTCTCTACCAAAGGATATGCAAATTGCTGATGAAGTGATAGTTGGCATGTATGAAAGATGTAAAGATGTTTATAACTTAAAGGCAAATTAGTAATATGATATTAGAATGGAAAGAAGTAGATGTCGGAGGATATGAAGCTGCCTCTGATATGTATGGTGACAAATGTTCTATAAATGATTTTACTGATACTTATACTGGAGAAGTAATCGACGTTAGACATGAACAACCAGGATTTTTTAGTAAAGGTAAAACTATTTATATTGTTCGTTTAACTAATGACAATTCTATTAGAGAAGTTGAAGCTACAAAATGTAAAGTAAAAATTTAGTAGTTATGCAAGTACTTAATTTAACAGATGGAAAGAAGCTTCTTTTAGTGGATATAAAGGAGATTCCTCTAGGCATATACATAGATGATTATTTAAATTTATTAAATAAGTATCTTAAAATGAATGGAATTTCAAATACCTTGACAGGAGTCCATGATTCCAAACATGGTATTAAGAAAAGCAGAATCCCTAGGAAACTAAAGAAGTGTATTCAAGAATCATATAAAAAGATAGTGGAACATGAAAAGAACAAAATGGATTGTAGGAGTGAGGAATGAGCTCTCCTCATTAGCAATGGAATGTGATTCCTGTACTGCTATTGAAGAAACTAAGATGACTAATTCTGAAAGACAGACTCTTCAGAAGATGTTAGGTAAAGCTGTTGATTGGATTGACAGCAAGATATAATACTAGGCTGAGGAGAGTATCACCCTACTCTCCTTGGCTTAAACAAAGAAACCCGTTAAATAATATAAAGATATTGATTAAGTAAGACTTTCTCTTTAATTAATTACTTATCTTTGCCTCAAAATTAAATAATAAACAATTTATGGGATGCGTGAATAGAAGTAGTAAGGAGTTCAAAAATCTATCCACAAGAAATAATGTGGATAACAATACTCTTGAGCTTATTACTCACAAGTATTGGTTAGAAGCAGGAAATGAAACTCTCTTTCCTACAGATGTTTATATTCAGGCTCAGCTCGGTAATACTCATTATCAGGAGTCTGGTAAGTCTGTAAGGAAACTATGGGAGATGCGATATAATGCTCCACAAGAGTTTAAGTCTCTTAGAGAACTTCAGGTAGCTAGGAAGGAAGCATCAAACTTCTTCCCTCAGTCAGCTATTGTTCATTACAGAAATACTAAGGGAAACTATGTACTCTCTGTTAAGAGACCTGTGGAGACTGTTAACTATGACAAAGATAACTTCTTTGAGGAACTAGATAATATGGGTTCTGTCAAGGATATTAAGAAACTGAATTTTGGTATTAAAGAGAATCAGACTTATACTCTTGATAAGGTACAGGAGTTATATCAGAGATTTAATGAGGATAGAACTTCAAAGATGCTGGCAGATAAAGTCTTTGGTATTGCTAAAGACTTAGGTCTTGAAGTAACTTTTGGAGAAACTCTTCCTTTTGGAACTATCGGTAAATATACCAACAACAATACTATCATCTACAAGAAGTCTTTTCTTGAAAGAGATATGATGAATAGTATGAAGGCTCCTATTATCCTCCATGAAGTACTTCATGCTCTCTCTATGTATGCACTTTCTAATCAAACTAAGAATTGGAAGAGAAGTGAAGACTTGGAGAAGTTCAGAATAGAAATGAATTCCTTGTATCAAGACCTCAAGGCTAATCCTCTCTTAAAGAGTGAAAGAGGTATTGTTGATGTCTTTGAGTTTGTTGCAGAACTTGGTAATCCTGTCTTCAGAAGTAAGATTCAAGAGATTGACAAACAGAATAAAGCTAATAAATCTTTCTGGTCTAGAGTACTTGATGCCTTCAAGACTCTTCTTGGTCTTCATACCTCCAATACATACTATCAGAGGTCAATGAATGCCTTGGAGAAAGCCCTTGATGCCTTTGATATTGATGCCTATATGAGATATAATGGTATCAAGAATCCTTTGAGAAAGGGGTATAATGAGAAGGAATGGGATTTCAGAACATTATCTGATGACAAGCTAAAGGAAAAGGTTACTAAGGAAGTTGCAGACAAGAGCTTTAGAGAATTCATAAATAGTCTTTCAGGTAATGAACTTAAGGATGAGCTGTCTCTTATTGAGCAGGAAAGTGCTGATTATGATTTGGTAAACAATATACCAGAAGATAATAAGCATAGTGGTAAAGCTGTGCCTCAAGACTTTACATTCGCTGATGGTACTACTGTTAAAGCTCCATTCAAGCCTAATGCTCAGCAGATAGATGCACTCAATGAGATGGATAGATTCATGAAGTCTAATGAGACATCTATGACTCTTAGTGGCTATGCTGGTACTGGTAAGACTTCCCTTATGGAGATGATTGCCAAGAAAGGACAGAAACAGAATAGACCTGTGATGTTCTGTGCTACTACCAATAAGGCAGCAGCAGTACTTAATGACAGAGTATCTAAAGCTGGCTTTAAGGCATCTACATTAAATAAGGTGTTTGGTATCAATGTAGAAGTAGATTCAAGTAAGACTTATAATGCAAGAAACTTGGTGAATGTCTTGAAGGATGTAGATATTATGCCAGGCACTACCATTATCATTGATGAAGCTTCTATGATCAATGAGGAGAACTATAAAATCCTTAATGATATTGCCAAGGAACATCGTCTGAAGATTATCTATGTAGGTGATGAAGCTCAGTTGGCTCCTGTCAATGAGGATAAAATCTCTAAGGTCTTTAGAAATGGTGAAGGTAAAGTCATCCGTCTTACCCAAGTAGAGAGAACAGACGACAATGCTATCCTTAAGGAAGCTACAGCTATCCGTAATGGAGAACCTTTGTCTAAAGTATCATCATTCAATAGTAAAGGTGAAGGTGTTGCATATATCTCTCCTCAGCATCAAGATGCTATCAATGAAGTTATTGATAAGTATGTTAAAGGCTTGAAGCAGAATCCTAATTATTTTAGAATCCTTGCTTATACCAACAAGGCTGTAACTGCTTATAATAATCAGGTAAGAGAACTCTTAGGCTATGACTCCCCTATTCCACATGTAGGTGAGCCTATGACAGGCTATGCTAACTGGGGATATGAATGGAGAACCAAGAGTTATAGATTCATTAACTCTGAATCTTATAAGGTAACTCAGGTAGGGAGACCTGCTACAGTACAGACCAGATTAGACAATGGTACTCCTGTAGTAATGCAGGCTGTTCCTATTACTCTTGAAGACTCATTGGGCAATATAGATACATTTAACTTCATGGACATTAAGAATAATGCCCAGAATAGACAGAGTGCTATGATTCTTGCCAATGAGAAGAAGAGATTGTGGAATGAAGCTAGAAGAGCCTATGGTAGAGAAGCTAAAGCAGCAGTCTATGCAAAGATTAATGCTATTGATTCTTTTCTCTTTGTCAATGATAACATTGAGGATAATAATCACAACCTTTTGCAGGCTAAGACCATTGACTTTGGTTATGCCCTTACTATTCATAAGTCACAAGGTTCTACTTTCACCCATGTACTGATGGATGATGTAGATGTATCTAGAGCTTCTATGAGTGGCAACAATGCTGCCAATGCTATGGAGATGGTTGACCTTGGAGAAGAATCCTTAAATGATGCAGCCGATGCAGAGTTAAAGAGTTCTGAGGAAGTTGATTTAGGAGACCTTAGTGATGTAGAAGTAGAGAACACTCAACCTAACCAGGCTGCTAATATCAAGCAGCAGCTTGAATATGTTGGCGTATCTAGAGCTACAGATACTGTCACTATTGTCAGCAATAATGTAAAGAAGGAAGGTTCTCCTTTACATCCTACAAAAGAAGTAAAAGGAGATAAAGTAAATTCAAATACTACTCATTTGAATATTACTCCTGCTAATAGTGTAGATAAAAAGGCTGCTATAAAAGGAGCTATGGCAAATAAGTTTATTGGATTTGCAGAGGGTATCTTTAACAGCTCTACTGGAAAATATGCTCAACAAGCAGGAGATAAAGCTAATACAGGAAACTATACCTCTGATGATGTAGTCTTTGTAAGCATTCCTGGTAAAAGAGGAAATGAAGATGTTAGACATCAACAGCAGGATAGAACTATTGCTGAAGCATTAAAGGCATTAAAAGCTGGAGCAACATTGCTTACTGACAATAAGACCTATACAGAAAATAGTACCTATAATGAAGGTGAAAAGAGATTAGCTAAAGCATTAAATAATGCGGGAGCTGTCTATTCTGAGATTCAAAAAGATAATCAAATTATTGGTGCTTGGACAATAAATACTAATAATTTTCGTTCTAAAAATAAAAATATAAAAGAAAATGGAACAGAAGAATACAAAGCAACAGATGAGTTTAGAAGAGTTCAAGAAGCAGTTAGAAAAGGTAGCCAAGGACAGCGGAAGTCAATATATGATGGAGACCTTTCAACAGACCAAAGACAACGTTTGGCAAATGTACTTAGAGGACAACTTGGATCCATCGACAGCTTTATACATGGAAGCTCAAGGACTGTAACTAATCAGAGAAAAGGAACATCATTTAATATTCACTCTGAAGTAAATCCTAAATTATTTCATGATATGTTTGAGGTAGTAAGGTACTATACTCAAAATGGAGAATTAATAGATTTACACGATGATTATTCAGATGCTAAATGTTTCTTGACTGAAGATGGAACAGCAGGATTTGCAATAGAGCCAGATGGAAATCTTGTATCAGTATTTAATTTAGGTACTACTAAAGGCTTTTTAAGTGCTATTAAGGACTTGGCTAGAGCAGAAGGTGCTAATCATTTGGATGCTTATGTAAGTAGTAAAGAGAACTTACAGAGAATCTATGAGGTAACCTTAGGCTTCCATGCTGCTGCAACCATGGATTACAATATGGAGTATGACCATGATGACATTGTAAAGAATCATGGTAATCCTCAGGTTGTATTTATGGTTGACCATGAAGTAGCAGAGCCTAAGCACTTTGATAAAGATTCTTATGATGCTGCTCAGCAGTATCAGTTAAGTCAGTTATCTAAGGATGTAGATGGTTTATACTCAGAAGATGGTAAATCACCACTTACTATCTATCGAGGATATGCCTTGAAGGAAGACAGAGAAGCTAAATCTCTTAATGAAACTGTAGGTAAAACAGCTGTAGATTATGATGAAACTCTTAAGGGAGCACTCTACTTTACATCAAGTGAAGAAGAGGCTACTGATTATGCTAAGAGTAGAACAGACAAATCTCCTGAACCTTCTACAGTAGAACATCCTGAAGGTAATAGAATCAATAGACACTATACTGGGGATTATGCTAGAGTTAGCAAATTCCATATTCTTTCTACTGCAAAAGTAGAACACTACAAAGATATTAGAGATTATATAAAGAATGGAAGAAACACTACAGCTGATGTTATTGTGCTTGACAAGGGAACTTTGTGGGCAGATAACACGGAGTATATAGTGAAGAATCCTGATGTTATAGTCTTTGATAATAATAAAGGAACTGAAACAGAAGTAACTAATCCTTCTTTCCCAGAAGGACAGACACAGAAAGTTTCTCTTCCAGGTTATGAATACTTTAATGAACTCTATGATGAGACACCAGTAGATGCTGCCTGGAAGATACCTTATTTAAAGGAATTGGATGCACAGTTATCTATGGAGAACTCATTTGAGGAAAATCAAAACATTATCAATCAAATGGACACAGTGCTTCAAGCAACAAGTGAAAAAGAGTATCTTCAGGAATCTAAGGATTCTCAGAAGAAAGAAGTAGAGACTAATCTCAGTGAGTATGATAAACTCAATAAGCAGATTGACAACCTGCTTAATGGTGATAAGGACTTAGAGGAGCTTGGTGCTTCTCTGTCTGCTACAGAAGTTCGTCATACAGCAGAACTGATAGTCAACTCTATCTCTGATGAGATTACTAATCTTCAGAAGGAAGAAGGTCTTGCAAAGACTTTATTCCCTTCTCTCAATACAGACCTTGACTTTCAGTCTGCATCTAGAAAGCAGATTGTAGAGACTGTAGGTCTTGATAGACTTATTGAGAGAACCAAGACTCTGTTTTCACCTCAGGTAATGGATTATGAGGATACAGATACTATGATGCAAGCTCAGTTGATTACTGACAACTGGGATGCAATTATGTATCTGGCAGCAGACATCTTTGCTATGAATGAAGGCTTTGGCATTACCAAGGACTATAGCAGAGGTAACTTCACTACCACAGAGGACTCTAAGGTAGATTTCGATAACTTCAATGACTATTCCAATGATCAGGATATAGCAGCAGAAGAGGGAGAAAAGGATGAGCAGGAACATTGGCAGGTTGAATCTAGAACCATTGATGTTCTTAACTCTATGTCTGCCTTGGTAAGATTAGGTCTTCATCAATGCTATCTCTTGGATGCAGAAGGCAACAAGGTATATAGTAAATGGGGAATTGCAGAAAGGGTAAACCCTAGAGAGTCTGTCAATAATATCTTGAGATGGACACAGGGAGCATTATCTCTTGATGATATGATTAAGAGATTATCTGATAAGCAGAAACAGAATCCTTGGTTGTCTCAGCTTATAGAAAGACTTTCTGATAAGAGTGGTAAGGAGACTGATTTCCAAAGCCAGTTCTATGGAGTATTCTCTAAACATTTCCAGCTCTACTCTATTGTATTGCTTGAAGATGGTAAGTACTATAGTATGACTGTAAATAGCCATCCTGCACTCTCAGAAGCAATGAAGTCTATCTCTGCCCTATTCAAGATTGGAGAACATCCTCTCTTTGGTAATAATGGTAAGATTAATTCTAAACTTCTTGGCACTGATCAGACTACAGGAAAGAACTCTGAGTTCAATCTTCATAAGGCTTTAACTGAGTTGAGGGAAATTGACAAGGCTATTAAGGAAGGAAAGACTTTGGATGACGCTATGTCAAAGACTGCTACTGATAACATCTTAGGTATCAGTAAAAGCTTTGGTTATAACATCACAGAAGAAATGCTTACTGATGTAATCAATGCAGAGAACATCAAGAAGATTACAGAATCTCTTGGCTATATTGTCAAGGACTTGAATAAGGCTTTGCAGGCTCAGAATAAGGGTACACTCAAGGAATATGATCCATTCAAGTTTGGTGGGGAAAGCTCTATTGGTGGTAGTTTGAGAAACCTTCTCACTCCTATTACTGATAAGCTGGAAGATACTGCTGTCAATGCATTCTATGATAGTGGCAAGATGTATCAGTCTTATATCACACCATCATTTATGACTAAACTGATGAATAAATTCCGTCAGGAAGGTCAGGCATTTGAGGATTTCATTATGGATGAATATGGTTCTTCTGAATGGTTTAAGTTCCAAAATGGTGATGCAGATAAAGGATGGAGAAATGAGTGGCTTAGAATACTTGCTAAGGATGAGAATGCCCGTAAGGTGTTTGACCATAAGGTAGAGTTGAACTTTAACAAGCATAACTATATGCGTAATATGAGTGATGCAGAATATACCTTATCCCTCATTACTGAGTACTTTGCAGAGAGTACTGATAATAATACCAATATGGTTCCAGCTTGGTTCAGAGTACCTATGCAGTCTAATAAGCCATCATCAGAGTTCATCAAATTCTATTCTTATAGAGGTGAAGGATATAAGAACTCCATTGTCTATGGTCTTCATAATATGTTCTTGCAGGAACTTAGTAGAATCCAGACTGTCAGAATGAGAAACATGGATAAAAAGGATGCCAGTTTCATCAAGAACTTTGATACCAATGGTAAAAAGTTCAACTTCTTGCCAGTTATGAATCTCTATCTTGACAATACTGCTGAAGGTATAACAAAATGGAATATTCTTCACAATGAAGATGGTACTATTGCAGCAGGCAATGGTATCTTTGCAGCACTTCTACAGAAAAAACTTAATGGAGAAGTAGCTCTCACTGCTGAGGAAGAAGCAGAACTTGGTAAACTTGCAGATAGAGTTATCCGTCAGCACATGGAAGATAAAGTTCAGTCTATCCTCAATACCTGGGAGGACAATGGTATCTTGGAAGCAGCTAAGAGTATCAAAGGTATCTATCCTTCTGAATTGAAAGATGAGGAAGCAACTGACTGGGTAAGAAAGCAGGTAGAAAACTATCTTTGGAATGATGCTTTTGCTTCAAAGAATATCCTACAGCTGACTCTTACTGACATTGCTTTCTATAAGGATACTGAGGATTTGCAGAAGCGTTTAGCACAGCTTCATGCTCCAGGTGTAAGAGGTAACATTTATGCTACCGATTATAATGGTAATAGAGTATCAGATGGTAAGTACAGAACATTCATCTTACAGGACTTTGACAGTTTCAAGTCCAATATCATTGCCAATATTGCAGAGGTATTTGATAGAAGAATTGCTGCTGCTCCACAGAATCAGAAAGCTCAGATGATGGCTCTTAAGGAATCTCTTGTAGGTAAGGATGGTAAGTACACTAAAATCAATGTTACTGATGCTCAGGGATATTCATCTCCTTCATCTTATAGAAAGAAGGCATTTATCTTTGGTAGATGGTCTAAGCAGGCAGAGGATATTTATCAGAAGTTGCAGAAAGGTGATTACAACTATACTGACTTGGAGACAGCATTTCAGCCATTGAAGCCATTTGTGTATTCAAAGCTTACTAAGGATATGGGTGTAGCTAATGCTCCTATTCATTCTATGGAAGTACCTTTCCAGGCTAAGAATGCAGAGTATCTTCTCATTATGGCTGACGCTATCCTTAAAGGTGAAAAGCTTTCCAGACCTAATCTCCTTAGAGCTGTCTATAGAGTAATGGAAGATTCTGAGAAGTTGAATCCTACCAAGGGTATTGATACTGTTCAGTTTGAATCAGCCATTAAGTCTGGTCTTCAAGGTAAGATGAATATCTTCCAGTTCAGAGATATGGAAGGTGGTGAGGAAGCTGCCTATACCTATATGATGAATCAAATCTTCAAGGAAGAGACTGATGCTACAGGTGAAAGAGTTTATAGAAACTATAATACTGAGACCTTTGTACATGAAGCTTCCTATGAAGACTATTGCTTACAGCAGGAAGTTCCTGAGCATTTCAAGGAACATTCTCAGGCTCATGGTTCTCAGATTAGAATGATTACTCCTTCTGACCTTGACCTTTATACTACTGATGAGAATGGTAATCAGGTAGATAACTACTATGAGTGGACTGAACCTGATGGTACTCACAGAAGAGTAAAGGCTGATGAATTCAGAAAAGAGTATGAGAAGACTATTGCTGATAACATTGAGGAAAGTATCAATAACCTTGCAGCAGAGTTACACTTCAACAGTAATGACAAGAAGGAACAGAATATTGCTCTTTCCAAGATTCTTCAGAGAGAAATCATGTCTTCTCCTAGATATGGAATAGACCTCTTGCAGGCTTGTTCTATTGATAAGGAGACTGGTGAATTCAGAATACCAAAGGGTGACCCAATACAGGCTAAGAGAATTGAACAGCTTATCAACTCTATCATCAAGAACAGAGTAAATAAGCAGAAGATTGCTGGTGGTCCTATTGTTCAGGTATCTAACTTTGGTACATCTACTCAGTTGCATATCAGATTCAATGATAAGCAAGGTAATCTTATACCTCTTGAGGAAGAGTATAATGCTTCTGAGCATGACAATCTTTCCTATAAGGAATATCTCAAGAGAAACCAAGGTGGTATTGCTTACTTTGAGGTCTTTGCTCCTATCTGGTCTAATGAACTCTTTGATAAGTTCTCCAATGCTAATGGTACTATTAATGTAGATGCTATCAATGCTGTAGATCCAGAGCTTCTTAAGATGGTAAGTTACCGTATTCCTACAGAGGATAAGTACTCCTGTGCTCCTATGAAGGTTATAGGTTTCATGCCTAGAGAAGCTGGTGATGCTATCATGCTTCCTTATGAACTTACTGAGATTGATGACTCTGACTTTGATGTTGATAAGAGATATGTCATGCGTAAGGACATTCCTATCAAGACTAGAAAGAGAAGTGAGATTGAAAAGGAACTCTTTGCTAGAGCATCTGAAAGCTATAAGAAGGCTCATGACGGTAAGACCAACAATACTTGGGTTGGTGAACAGGTTAAAATGTTCATGGATAATCCTCAGAAAATGAAGGATACTGATAAGTTGATGAAATGGCTCTATAGCCAATATCAGTCAATAGCTTATTATACTGATGCTCCTACTTCTGGTAGAACTTATAGAGATAACAAGATTATTGATATGACTTATGCAGTACTCACTAATCAGATGACTGCTAATAAGATTCTTAATCCTGGAGGATTTGATGCACCTAAGAAGATGGGCTATATGGTAGCTGCCTATAAGAATCCTGCCAACAAAGGTATTAAATGGTCTGACCTTCAGAAGATGTCTATTGATGAACTCAAAGACCTTTCTTATACTGATAAAGACCTTACCTTTGCTGATACTCAGGTACAGTTCTATAAGCAGAATAGTGCTGCTGCATCATTGATTGGTGTATTTGCTGTCAATAAGGTAGCCCATGCTACTCTTGAGAGTAATGACATCTTCCTTGATGTTTCTGAAATCTGTGGAGATAAACCATTCACTATTGCAGGAACTACCTTTGGTATTAGAATGCAGATAGACAAGAAGTATGATAATGAGGGTACATTGATTGGTAAGACTTTAGGTTCCTTGGTGTCTGCTTCAGCAGATGCTGTAAAAGACCCTATCTTGAACTTGATGAACATTAACATGACTACTGCTGGTATGTTGAATACTATGCTTAGATTGGGTATGACATTTGAGGATGCAGCTCTCTTCCTTTCACAAGACATCATAGAGAGAACCATCAACAAGTTCAATAGAGAGAATCTTACCAATTATGAATCTCTGTCCAACATTATTGAGAAATGGCTGACTGAATATAGAGAGAAGAATAACATCAATGATGATTCTTTGATCAATACAGAAGAGCTTACCAAAGAAGAGTTGGTTGAAGGTCTTACTTCTGAGGAACATGAAGCTACTGATTATAAGGTACTTCTTGCCTTCCAGAAGATAAGACAGCTTGTAGATGCTATGCGTAAGCCTACTTATGCTACAAGATTCAATTCTATTTCTAGTGCTGTAGGTCCATTAATTGTAGATAATCTTATTATTGAGCATAAGATGGAAGCATTCCTGGATGCTAATACAGAGAATGGTACTCACTTCTACACATCTGATGATGTTCCAGTAGATATTGATGATATATTCTTTGACCATCCTATATTGAAGCAGTTTGCAAGAACTGTGGATATTGCCAAGGCTATGTTCTCTGATATGCCTACAGGTAGTACTGGCTTTAGAAAACTGTTGGCTAATCTTCCTGTTGATATATCTGATAAGATGTATAATGACAAGAAGCTTTTGGATCAGTTCTCTAACTTCTATCAGTCTTATCTGTTGGTACAGTCAGGTCTGATTAATCCTAAGCATCTTAAAAGTTATGCTACTCAGTTCCCTAAGTGGTTCATGGAACAGAAGTTCAAGGAGAAATATTCTGGTAATGCCTTGATTCAAGCTATTAGAATGAATGTTTCCAAGAAGACTGGAAGACCATATCTTATGATTAATATCACTGGTATGGATGAACAGAGAAAAGAGGAACTTCGCAGTGCTTGGATTGACTTGCATAAGGAAGATCCAAAGCTTTCTCAGATGCTGTTTAACTACAGTTTCTTTAGAGCTGGTATTGGATTCTCTCCTAAGACTTTCATGTCTTTGGTTCCTACCTACGTAAAGGAAAAGCTGAAGAGTAAGGATGGTAATGCCTCTTATGTTGATACGTATAGAAACTTCCATGAGGTAATTCCTGACTTGGTGATTGACCAGTTTATCAGAAATAACTGGGAAAACAATAAGCTGGTTCCTAGAAAGGGAGGCAAGGATACTCACTATAATGTAGATGTTAAGCATAACAGACTTACTGTCTATAGACCAGAAGAAATTGCTGACCTTACAGGTATTTCCTATATGAAGACTAAGATGAATAACAATACTTATCTTTGGCATCTTATTTCTGATAAAGGTGAAGAGCTTGTCTTTGAGTTGATAAAACCACTTGGCAACAATGGTGAATACCTGGAGATGAGTACACTGGATATCAAAGACCCATTGAGTGATACTACAAAGACTACTGAGGATAACTCTACTTCAGACTTGAAGACAGAGAGTCCTCAAGAGTCTAATGTAGAAGACACTTCAAATAATCAGGTTATTACAAAGACTGAAGAAATCAAGAATCTTGCAGCATTTGCTGACTTGATTATGAAACAGGTTCCTACATTAAGTAAGGAGGAAGCTTTACAGAAGGCTGAGAATATCAAAGGTAGAGAAAAGGTCTTTGGTAAGTTCTTACAGAATGTATTTAAACAGAAAGGATTAAATTTAAGTATTGATGAAGCAATTAATGAGTTTAAAAAATATTGTTAGTGTATGAGTAATAGTTCATGTATTTTATATCCTGAGGCTCCCAATGGGGAGCCTTCAAGGATGTATAAAAAGATGCTGGAAAAGCTGAAGGATAGACCTCTTACTAATTGGCTCTATGCCTCTTATACTGTATCTGATATGGCAGATAAGATGGATCAGGCTAATATAGAAAGAAATAGCCAGGGACAACATAATGCAGAAGATGTTTTGAAATTCCTTGACTTCAAGTCTATACAGGAAGATATTGGTAATCTTTCTACAGCAGAACTTCAGTTAGGAGCAGTAGATATCAATGGTAAGAGAGTTGATTTCTCTAATGCTGAAGATGCTTTAAAGAAGGCTGATGATTTCAATGATAACCATAAAGGACTTACTTCTATAGTAGTACAGCATGGTGACATCTATAACATCATTGTCTCAGAGAAGAACTCTAGGACACATACTTATGGAGATAGTGTTAAGAAGAACCTACAGGTGTGGGATGTTTATAAGCAGGTATTTAATGGTGTAGGTGTTGATATAACTGCTATGCCTCAGGAACTGCAAAGTGTATTCAATGCAATGAATACTGGTTTAGCACAGTACCTCAAGAACCTTGCAGGTGTAGATATCAGCAACCTTTATAAGAAAGATGCTATGATTCTATTCTCCTTAAGTCCTAATTCTCCACATGTTCAAAGGGTTATCAATACCTTTGGTTCCATTGAAAATGCAGCACAGGCTCTTAATGACTTTAACCATGGAGCTATAAATCTTACAGTTCCACAACAGAGATTGTTAATGAGAGCTATAACTGATGCAGAAAAATATCAAGGCATAGATATGGATGACCTTATTACTCAGGTTACACAGATAGGTAAACATATCATTGCTTATAGTCCAGAGCAGGAAGTTAGAGGTGAGATTGAAATGCTCAACAAGAAGTATAAGATAGATATCAATGAGATTCATAGAGCATCATCTAAGATTAGAACTCTTTCTGATGCAGCAGCAGATGCTGCTATTACTCTTCAAAGGCAGATTAGACAGCTTGAAAAGGAAAAAGGTAATAATGCTGAAGGAAAGAGACTTGAAGGTGTACTTAATAAACTGATGAAGGAGTTGTCCAGTAAGAAGTATTATTCTGGAGTATTAAACTTCCTAGGAGAAGCATCCTCTCAGATAGCAGATATTGATACTATGCTACAAGGTATTCCCCAAACTGGTACAGAGTTAGAGAAAGCTTTTGGTACTGCCAAGATTCTACAGGATATAAAGTCCCTTAAAGAGCAATATTATCCTCTAGTATCTGCATTGGCAGATGAAAATCTTACCATTGATGAATCTATAGCACAGACTGATATTGACAATATTCGTCAGACAGCTAAAAACTTGAAGGAATTCTTTGATAAAAAGGAAAAGATGCTTGATAACCTTACAGAAAGTACTATGACCAATCTTATGATTGAGATTGTAGGAAACACTACTCCTGATGGGCAGTCTATGATTAATGCTATCAGAATGGCTGCTACAGACTCTACTATGTTTGATTGGTTATATAGTGTAGGCAGGGCTTCTAATCCTATCATTGGTGCTATGGGTTCCATCATTAGGAATGCTCAAGATTCTAGAGATGCTACTATGAATAATATATCTCTTAGGATTCGTAGGGCTACAGATAAACTCTATAAGGCAGGACATAACTCTGAATTTATGTATGAAGATGATGGCCACATAGTTAGTGATATTGATTGGGGACTATATAAAGCAGCCAGGTCTGCCAAGATTAAATCTCTCTATGTTCAAGGATTCCAAGGTTTTGATTTAAAACAGGCTATTGAAGATTGGGAAGACCAGAATACAGAAGACAGAGTTGTAGATAATACTAATGGTAGAACAGAAAGAGTACCTAATGACAGCTATAGAAAGATTAGTGATTTTCAGAAAGGTTGGACTCAGGAACAGATTGATTACTATGATACCATGATGCAACTTAAAGGTGAAATAGGTTCTCTCCTACCTGCTTATGCTCAACATCAATACCTTCCACCACAGGTAAGACGTAAGTTCCTTGATGCTATGCATGATGCCAAGAACTTCAAGGATGTTGCCAAGGCAGTAAAGAATAAAGCAGAGAACTTCTATAAGATAAGGGAAGATGATGAAAATTATAATATGAATGGTATTATTGACGGTGATGAATATCAGATAACAGAAGGTGCATTTGACAATACTCCACTAAGACAAATTCCTATTTTCTTTGTCAATAGAGTTGAAGAAGGAGAACTTCTTAAGAACTTCTCAACTGGCATTGCAGCCCTTGCAGGTACAGCAGTTAATTATGATTCCATGAATCAGATAGCACAGGTAGTTGAGTTTATTGGTGATTTTGTAAAAAATCAAAGTGCTAAAGATAAAGACCCTAAAGGTGATGTAGTACAGAATAAAGAGATAAGAGTATTCAAGGATTTATTGAAAAGAGGAAAGAATACCAATACCACAGAACTCATTGAAGGATTCATTGCTCAGCATATCTATGGTCAGAACAGAGACCCTAATGAAAACAAGACTTGGGCTAAGATGTTCAGTAATATCATTGCCTATACTTCTTTCAAAGGATTGGCAACTAATGTCAAAGGTGCTGTAGCCAATTACCTTATGGGTGAATTTCAGATGATGATTGAAGCAGGTGCTGGTGAGTTCTATAACTTTAAGGACTATGCCTGGGCACACACAAAACTGTTTGGAAGTGCAGGTGTTGGAGGAGAATTAGCAGAGTTACTTACCAATAATGTAAACCATAAGAGTGTACTTATGAGAGAGTTATTTGACCCTCTCCAGGAAAACTTCTCTGAAAAGAGTCATACTAAATATTACAAAAGTATGTTCCGTCAGTTAATCTCCCATGATTGTTCCTTCATTGGATATTCATCTGGTGAGTATCTTATTCATTATGTAAACATGTATGGTGTTCTTCATAATCAGAAAGTATTGTTGAATGGTAAGAAGATAAGCTTGTATGATGCCTTTGAAGTAGTTAATAAACAGGATGGTAACTCTGAACTTCACTTAAAGTCTGGGGTAACTGATCTTGATGGAAATGCTATCACAGATGCCTTCATTGATAAAGTAAGAAAGAAACTTCGTTATGCTAATCAATCTACCCATGGTGCTATGAATGATGAAGATAAGGGATTATTGCATCAAAAATGGTGGGGACGTGGTATTATGAACTTTAGACAATGGATGGTTGAGCACTACTCCAGAAGATTTAGAAAAAGACACTTTGATGCTTCACTTGGAGAAGACAGAGAAGGTTATTGGTATAGCTTGTACAAAGGACTAACCACTGATGATACCAAAGATACATGGAATAGAGGTCAAAAGTTAGATGCTATTGGTCTCTTTATGAAAGACTTCTACACCTTTATGTTCAGATCACAGGCACAATGGCATAATCTTGATGATATGCAGAAATATAACATCAAGAGAGTTAGATCAGAAATGCTCATGTACATCTGTCTGTTAGGTCTTGGTTTTGCCCTTGGAGATCCAGACAAACATAAGAGAGAGTTTTGGAGAAGATGGTGGATATATCAGACAAAGAGAGCTATTCTTGATACAGAGGCTTCAATGCCTCACCCTAAGAATATCTCTAACTGGTTAACAGTACTTAATTCTCCTATGGCATCATTAAATACTATGAACTCCCTACTCTATACATTCTATGGTCTTACCAATGGTGATCTTGTTACTGAGATTAAATCTGGTGACCATAAAGGAGAAAACAAGTATTGGAGAAACATGGTAAAATACAATATACCATTCTTCAAGGATTGGGAACAGATGCAGAGAATGGATGAAGATGATGCTATCTTTAAGATATTTGAAGCTTCACCTTCCAATAGATAATAGGAATAAAGGGGAGCTAATCACTCTCCTTTATTCTTTTTGTTCTTGCGGTCCCATATAATGTAAGCAATATACCCTACAATCAAAGGTAGAGTAATAATCCAAAAGATAAATAATTGCCAGTAATCACGTCCAGCATCAGCAATTATAACCATCACCATGCTAGCATATATAGCATAGGGAATTATAAAATGTATATATTTCTTCATATTATGTGACTTTTAAATAGTAATACTCTAAGTATAATAGTGCTTGGCAAGTTTATATTTACCGTTTTGCACTTTCATTACTATCAACTCATCCTTCATATCAAGTAATTCTTTCTTAGTATGTTCACCTAACTTAGAAGAAAAAGACACAAAGGTTCTAGTAGTACCTTTAGTAAATACACAACTTTTGAATAAATCTCCTGTTTTACCATTAGCATACTCCTTTACTTGCATCTTTGGTCCAAACTCATTGGTAAATTCATCTAGAGTCCAAATCTTAATAGAAGAAAAGTCATCTGATTCTGAAGAATCCTCTATGGGTTGATCATCAGAAGAATCATTTGTAGACTCTAAATCAATAGACACAGGAGAAGTAGTTGTTGTTGGAATAGCATCATCTATAGATACCTCTTTATGTATCAAATACTTCTTAAGTATTTTAAGAGTATCATGTTTTAATTCCTCCTGGGTCTTTAACTTCAGTTTTTTGTTAACTACGATATCCCATTTCAATATAGCTTCTATTGTAGCTAAGACCAAAGTTTCTTTAGAACAGAACCAGAATCTGAACATCCCCTTAATAGTAGATAAAAATTCTCTATAATTAGGTATAAGCTTCTTCTGTAGGGATTTATCTACTATTCTACCTATTTTAGAAGACGCAACAACAGCCTTCAAGACTTCCCTTGCATCGTTTCTACTATGATTCTGACAGTAGAAATTCCAAAGGAAATGTCTTCTAACCTCATATAAACTAAGAGGACTCTGACTATAATATTGAAATAAAGAACACTTCATAAGCAATCCTTTTTTTATTTTGATAACGTTCCCACCCCTTAAATTATTGTATAATTCATAAGAAAAATAATAGCTGTTCTTAGTACTTTTCTTAATATCTTCCTAATTATATATAATGTATATACCTTTGCATAAAAGGATAGATATTGTTGATATGGGAATTTGTAAGATACCTTTTGAGAAATCCAGACCAAGACAGCATTATACCTCTAAGGGTAAGAGTAAGAAGACTTATGAGACAGAGAAAGAAGCTGACAAGTACATCTCCAAGCATAAGCTATATGGAATGACATCCTATTTCTGTAGGGTGTGTAACAAATATCACATTGGACATTATGACATCCTTGAACAACAGTAAAGAATGTGTAAATAGTAAAGGTAATGTTAGAAAAAATCTCTAGTGTGATACAGGCAATCACAGAATTTCTAGGAGGATTCAGTAAACTAAATGAAGTAAAAGACCACTCAGTAAGTATCTTCTTCAAGATAATCCTCTGTACTTTAGTAGCTCTATTCCTAGGTAAGCTATTTCTTAGGGATGATTTATATGATTGGATAGTAAGTATTATAATGGAACCCAATCCCATAACCATTGGTGTTATTGTTGGGTTAGCTATGATACTATATTCCACGTATGCTCAAAAAAGAGTAATGAATGCTGTACTGGTAGCCATGCAGGAACAGAAGAAAAAGGATAAACAGAAAGACAAGGAGTGCTATGCTCAAACTTCAAGGATAGAAGAAGAAGCTAATGAGATGACAGATTATCTTAGGGATGCCTTGCATTGTGATGTAGTTACCATTAAACTGATGCACAACACAGAAAAGTATATAGGAGGGTATCATAAGAGATTCTATGATGAAAGTTTCCCATCAGTAAATACAGCAGAGGGAGTAATATTCAACTATAAGGATTTCCAGTGTATTCCTACCAATCTCTTCCCTATCATTGACTATATGCTGAAGACTAAGTTCAAGTGGTTCTCTAATATGGATGAAGTAACAGAAGTAGATGCAGGCTATGCAAGAATCCTTAAAGAAAATCAATGTACAGCTCTTGCAATGAGAGCAATGAAGACTTCCAAGGGTGAAGACTTAGGTATATTGAATGTTACTTGGAAAGAGGGACATGAGAACAGAATCCCTGAGATTAGTGTAATTCAAGAAAGAATGACAGAGATAGCATCTAAGTTAGAAGTGCTTCTTGATATGTCAGACTATGAATAAAAATAATATTGAAAAAGGTAGAAGGGAAACCTCCTACCTTTCTTTTTTATTACGTAGTTTATAAATTATATATTTGGTTAACATAAGACAATAAGCCAGGAGTATTGGTATTAACTAATCCTGCAAAAGGAGTACTTTGACCTAGTAATTCCATAATAGTATTCATTCTCTTCAATCCTTCAAGTCTTTCCTGCTGAGGGGTATACACAGGCTCTTCAGGAGTAACTTCAGGTTTAGAGAATAAAGTCTCATCAATAGTAGGAGCTTTATAAAGAGTAGTAGGATCAATAGCCATACTGTCGGGAAACTGCATTTGAGGAATACTGATACTATCTATCATTGGGCTAAGGTCTTCATAGTAGGTATATTCAGAAGGGTCTATATGAGTACCTAACTTACCAGTTCCAGTAAAGGTAGTTCTATAGTTGCCACCAAACATTTCCCTCTCAGCATTTCTTCTAGTAGTTAATCCTCTTAATTCATTATCTCTCTTAGCCCACATAGACCTTTGAACATCTTCTTTACTAGCCTTACCTTTAGTATATGCAGTCAATGTAGGCACTACTCTCTCTTTAAGATTACCCATTCCAACATTATAACCATAAGAGTATAAAGCATCAAGCTGTTGATGGGATAATTTACTTCTTATCTCTTCAGGAATTACACGATTAAAGTCCTTTGCTTCAGCTTCAAAGCTTCTGTTGGTTTTCATAGAAGAACCTTCCCAATTAGAGATTCTCTTCTTAATACTTGCAGATGGTATATAGCCACCTTTGGCAAACTCGTTATAAGCACTCCTAATCTCTGGTAAGGTAGTAATACCATTATCAACTGCTACACTAATCATCTCAGCTTTATCTGCCATAGATAGGCTATCCCAAGTGTTATCAAGGTATCCCCCTTCATCATAGAACTTATACTTAGGCACAAACTGAGGAGACTCAAACCTAGAAGGGTTATAAGTACTCTGTCTTCTAGAATTAAAGAACTTATTATGATTTTTAGATCTAGAAGGTAATTTCTTTTGATAGAAATCAGATACTGCTTTCTGCATATCTTCATTGGAACCAGAGTAATAAGCATCTCTTATAGCAGGATTTTTGACTATACTTTTAATACCATCACCCCTATACAACATACCAAGAGCCATTGCTTTCTTTTCATCTGAAATTGGGATTCTGGTAATGTAGGAGTTAGCTGTTTTCTTATTAAGTCTATCTTCAACATAATTAAGATGATTTTGTCTAAGATTTCTTTCTTCTTCCTCAGACAGCCAATTACCTATCCTATTCTTGGCTACATTAAAAGCAGCATCATTTTTAACTATATCTACACCAAACCCTCTATTATTAGGGTCATAACCTTTTTCTGTAGGTTTATACCATCTACCATTTCTATATCCAGTACTATCTGGATTTTCTATTGCTCGTATATATTGAGCTACTAATGAATCATCTTTTACTGGCATAATTTTACTCTCTTAATCGTTCTATAGAATCTTTCCTTGCTAATATACTGTCAGGCAACTCTGTAGCATCACTATCTCCATACCAATTATAAGCATCAGCTCTAATTTCTTTTTCTATAGAATCATAGTTTGGTAATCCAGAATAATCCCATACACTATCAGGAGCAATACATACAGTATCACTATTATCATTACTGGAAGTTCCTTGGTGAGAACATCCTACACCAAGAAACATTATCATAGATAAATATACTAACTTCTTCATAACTCAAATTTTTATGCAAAGATACTATAAATATTCTTATACAACTATACTTTATACTTTCTTTTAAGATTTCTTAGACTTATAGAAATTAGCAAGTTGATGCTTCAAACGCCTATATAGATATTCTTGCATATAAGATTCTGCCTCTTCATCTTTTATTCCTCTCTCCTTACAAACAGCAGTAACAGCATGATGTAATTCATGAATAATAACTCCTGTGTCTAAGGACTTTGGAGTTCCTCTAAAGATTAAAAAGAAATCTCTACCACCTGTAGAGCATGGGACATCCAATAACTGTCCAGGTGGAAGAACTTCATCTTCATCAAGAGATTTTCTAATCTCTGCAGAAAACTCATTAGCATATTTGTCCTTCATTCCTAAATCTTCCGATAAAACTTTAACTATCTCTTGATTAAGATAATCTTTGGAGTTGGTTATAATAAATATAACTTCTGAATGAAATATCTCTAAATCAATTACTCCAGACCGAATATTTGCTTTCATACTAATCTACCTCATCTAAAATTGTTAACTCCTGGCTACCTCTAGCCTTACTTTGTTCATTAAGTTCACTCTCTACCTTTCTCTGTAGATTCTGTAGAGAAGATACAATACCTTCTACATTCTTCAATGCAGAGGTAATGGAAGAGATTTGATATTTAGGTCTACCATTCTTATCTACTATATCTAAAATATCATCCTTCACCAAGAACTCACTTACTGTATGTGCAGCCTTTAAAGCAGCATTAAGCAACTCCTGTGAAGGAGTTACTGTATGCTTCTTATATACTGTCATAGCTTCCTGCAATAAAGGAGATGGTTTAAAATCCTTCTCCAATCCTTCCTGCTCTATAATAGCCCTAGCTCTCTCTTCTTCATTGAGGATATAAGAGTAAGTACTTCTTGGATCTACCATAAAATAGAGATAGGACATCTGTTTATAGAACTGCTCCTTGGATGCACTTCTGTCTTGGTTAAATAGCTTTCTTATAGGCTTTATAAGTAAAGCTTCATCAGCTACTTTCAACTGAAAAGATTCTATAGTTATTAACTTCATTACTTTTACTCTTTATATGTTATACACTTCTACTTCTTACTTGTACTCCTCTTGACAGATGCTTTAATCTGCTGCTCTTTAAGTCTGGCATCATCAGCTTGTGTCTTTTTATCAAGGGCAAGCTTCTCATTAAACTGTCTAGCATTCTCTGAGAGTTTATCTCTTTCAAGACTAAGTTTCTGTTCCATAGTCATTGCATCAACACCACCCATTAACTGTAATCTATCAGCTTCTGCCTTACTATTAATTTGAGCAACTAACAAGTTATTCTCCATTTCTTCCTGGAACATTCTATATTTAAGCTCCTGTTCAGCTTGTGCTTGCTGAGCCTGTTGCTGTAGCTGAGCCTGCTGCATCTGAAGTTGCTGCTGTTGTTGCTGCATAGCTTCTTCTCTCCTTTGCTTCTCATTATTCTCAACCATCCTAGTCTTCTCAGCAGTACTCTTGGTGGTATATATCTTCATAATAGTAGAGAAGTCAAGAGTCTGATTCTGAAGAGCTGCCTGAGCCAAGGTATCAAGTTTCTGATTAAGTTCCTGAGTACCATTGCTATTATCTACTACTAGACCATAGTCACACTCAGCAAACTCATCACCATCTATCTCCATCAGTTTCTTACTTCCATCATCAAGAATGTAATCAAACTTCTTCTTTCTGCCTCTAAGGGCAATCTTGGCTGTTTCAAGAAAACATTCAAGTACTCTCTTCTTTATGCTATCATGAACATTAAACAAAGTCTCAGTAATCATAGAAGATTGCAAGGTAGCTCTCTCTACTCCACCAACAGTTTCTCTATTGGAAATCTGACCTTCTCTCTGTTTAGAGATGCCTGCCATTTCACCAACCTTATTGGTAATCCATTCCAAAAGACTAATATACTGCTGAATTTCATTGCCCAAGGAAGCATCAATAACACCAGAGGAAGCATTATTCATAGCACCAGCAAGCTTACCAGTAGCTACACCGATATTACCTTCCTTAAAGCTATCCTCTACTGCAATGTTATTCACATTAATATAATAGAGCCACTTATCCACATCCCATCCTTTAGGTACTTTAGCAAAGTCCATCCTTACAATCTTACCAAAGTTCTTGGAAAGAAGCTTAATAAGCTTATCATGAATAATGTCATAGAAGTAGGAATAAGGCTTCATTATATCTACAAGAGAAAAAGGAACATCACCATTAGTACTATAGATACTGCCAATAATACCAAAGTGACATCTTGAAGGATTACTCAGTCTATTATACTGAATAGGTCTAGGTCTCATGTTTACATAAATATCATTACCTATCTTAGTACCTTCCCATGCTTCATTAACCCAGAAGGTCTGTTCCTCCTCACCCTTTAAAGGGTCGCAATGGTAAGTCTCAGGATAGAAGTTAAACTCTTCCTCCCCAGTCTCTGGGTCATAACTCTTTACTTTCTTTATCTGTCTCCTTGATTTCCAATATACCCTCAATACTCTGATATTGCCATTCATATCATAAGGTAAGTATGTGGTATCAATAGTATCATCAAACAGACTAAGAGGATTGAATACAGCATCACCAGCTGTAGTATCTATATTGATATTAGGTACAAAACCATACCTAGCATCAATGTTATCCAAGGAATCAGTATAGTTACCATTCATATTATTAGGAGTAGTCTCCAATGCTTCTATATCCTTCTTGGATAATTGGTCATAGTAAGTATCAATGATTCTGCCTGGGTTCCAATAATCTTCCAAGACTATCATATCAGCATCCTCAATCTTATTAGAATAGCCAGACTTAATGACTCTCATCTTTAAAGGGTCAATCTTTTCTATATAAGGTTCTCCACCAACTATATCACAGAGATATGCTTCTTCACCATGAGTATAAGCATCTACAAAACCCTCATTAAAGAGCTGAGGAATATCAAGTTCCTTCATATAATGATTAAGCAGTAGATTACCTCTTACTTCTCTCTTATCCTGATACTCATAGGTAAAGTAACCAGACTGCTTCTGTAGTTCCTGATTAAACTCTTCTTCATTCATAGAGTCGTCCATCATTAACTGCTGAAGCATCATATTTACCTGATTATTCTTCTCCTCTTCCATCTCTGATACAGCAGTAGGATTGGTAACTACTACTCTGAAATCAAATAGCCTTCTAGACTCTTCACCTCTAAGTACTGATAACTTAGAGTTAATGATTGGATAATGCTGTATGTTGTCTGGAATGAAGGATGCATCAATACTATAAGGATTAAGGAATAACTTTAAGTCACTCATGTGTATCTGACCATTAATCAAGTCTTTGTTTATCTTCATTGCAGCAACAGACTTTCTGGTCAAATGATAATGAAGTAAACTATGATTGTCTCCAAAATCTACACAAGCTTTTCTAAATTTCTTCCCTTTTTTAGAAAAAGGTAACTGCTGTGAAGGAAAACCACCTATAACATTATAACTCATACAGCTCTCCTTTCTTCTTTATATTTCCATTTAAATCCATACGCTGTTTTTCTTTTACCATTACATACATCTGATATATGATTTTGCCTTTTATTTTTCTTATACAGTTTTTCTGCTTCCATTCCTGAAGAGAACTCTCTTAAGATATTTCCATCTAAATCCATTTGTATTACAGGTATAGAAAGACTTTTAGAAATTCTCTTTCGACCTTCTTCTGTAACATATTTATGAATATTATTCATTTTAGACCAGACTTTTTCTCTTAATAACTCTTTTGTAGATTCTTTCATGACTCTTTTTCTACCAGCTTCTGCTATCATAGCCTTAGCTTCTGGAGTATGATGCTTACCTAACATTGGAGGATTAGAACTTTTTATTTTGTGTAAAAGTTCTTTAGTTTCCAATGAAATAGCTTGTGAACCCTCTCCTCCATCTGCAAGATTATAACTAATACCTAATCTTTTATAATGAGAGATTAGTGTCCTTTCCCAAACAATCGCTATCTCTTTAGAAGTTCTACAAAGAATTATATGTTCAAAATTATTCCACCCATATTTTTTAATTGCATTCTGAAATTTTCTACAATGGTTATATTTCTGTCCAGAATATCCCCATCTTTTATTAGGATTTATATGATGAGTTATTCCTACATAAACATGACCATTAATTTTGTTAATATGTAAGTATACTAAGAAAATATGATTATCATATTTTCTCTGTTTATCAGGATTTTCTTTAATATCCAAATCTTTATTTTTACATTTACTTACCCAATCTGTTCTTTTTACAGGGGTAATCTGTTGTGATGGGAATCCACCTATTGCGTTACATGCCATATTTATATTTCTTTATTTTCTTTATTTGCAAAGATAACAAAAGAAGTAATCAATATAAGGTATCTAACATTTTCCCTAATTCAATCTAAATCAACTGACTAATATAATATAAAAAGGAGAAGACTCTTTGTAGAATCTCCTCCTTAACACAAACAGTAAATCTTATGATGTAATATCTTTATACATGAAAGTATGCTCGTATATCAAACATACCATCTTTATCTTTCAATTTATCTAAAGCAAGACAATGTATTGCCTTAAACATTTCCTCTCTAGGCATTTCAGAAAGACTCTTACCTGCAATCTTAGCAATAGTACTTGCACTATCTGAGTAAATCATATTCATTGCAACATACATAGCCCACTTATTATAATAAGGTGAATCCTCTGTACGGAAATCTAAATTCTCCATACATCTCTCCCATTCAGAAACATCCCAACCTCCTGAAGGTTCCATACCATTTACTATGGTTACAGCTTCCTTCTTGGACAAGTAGTTCTTCCAGTTGATAGCTTCCAGTTTATCAAGATATTCCTGAGCAACATCTGGTCTCCATTCTATCATATCTTTAAACATGCTTTTCATAGTATTACCAAAGACATGCATATTACTAGTGTCACTGGATGCACTCATCTTGGTATAGAGCTTATCAAACATATTCATTAGTTCCTTTTGTTCCATATCTCTAAGTATTTATTATTCAACAAACAAAGACTTCAATTCCAAAAAGTCATTTTCATTGAATGTGATAGTTTTCTTATTACCAAATATGATGTTAGTAAAAATGTTATCTGGTAAGGTTATGGAAATTCTTCCCTTACCTACTACACCTTGAACCAGTCCTATATCAAAAGTATTGTCTTCAAGTCCTTTAAAGATTTCCATTGCATCAGCAAACAATGTATTGGTATTGATATCTCCATTCTCATCTGCAAGAAATAAGGCTGCATTATCTATACTCTGACTTATCTTTCCCTCATATTTGTTAAGAATGTTATGGCATCCACGTTTAATATAAACAGAAGGTAGAGATAAAGCTGGATTATCACTTACCATTTCATCAACACGTCCTTTAAGCCAGGTATCTAGGCTACTAAGCATTTTTTCTTTAAGTGTAGGTATATTCATTTGGAGCCTCCTTTCTTGACAAGTTCAAGATATTCCTGCCATGTCTTATCACTATGATTTGTTATATAGTCTTTCCACAAAGCCATATTTTTATCTTCTTCCTGTAAAGCATTCTTCTTTAACTTCTTGATAAGTGCCAGATGTTTGTCCAAAGCTTCCTTACCATCCTTTGTCTGCTCAACAAGAGGTCTTATTATCCTAAGTTCTTCTCTCTGAAGAATATTGGCTACATCTTGGTAACTCTCTACAAAGTCTTGATTTTGATTAAGATAGCTTTTCTGTGATTCAGTAAGACCATCCATTATCTTATCTATCTCATCCCATGTAGGAGTCTTTGATTGCTGAGGTTGCATATTGAAATTACCTTTCTGCTTCTGTAACTCTGCAAATTTCTGTGCCCACTCATTCATCTGACTGAGTGTGTCCTGCTGACTTTGTTGTCCTCCTAATATAGGGTCTGCTGCAAAATTCATACTAACATCTATTTAAAATTGATACTTAATTTAGAAAGGAGGAGATATACCTTATGTAATATCTCCTACCAATCTTATTTTCTCTTTGTTCTTTTCCTAGAAGCTTTCTGCTTAGGCACCAGTGGTGGGAGTTGCACTACTCACACAATTGCAGCCGTTATAGCTTCCATAGCCATTGACTACAGGAGTATTAGGCAATACAAGCTGACCTCTAATGCAGGTGCAGGTCTTCTTATCAGTATAATCCATCAACAGCTTATCCTGATATGGACGGATAGCCTTCAATACTGCTACTTCCTTATCAAGCTCATTGAACTTTGCTGCATACTTCTCATTAAGAGCATCAAAGCCATCACGCTGACTCTTGTAAAGGGAGAATCCCTGCTCTACCATAGCATCCTTCAAGTGATCATTAGCATCCCTCTGAGACTTATAAAGACCAAACTCTGCCTCCATACTTCTTCTGTTCTCTGCATCCAATGCACTTACAAAGCCCTTCCACATACTGAACTTCTCATTGATGTCAGTATCTCGATGGTCATACATCTGCTGCTGAGTGTTCAACTTCAAGGTGAACATATCAGTAATCAACTTCACCTCATCAGAGCACTCTTTCTGCATTACCTCAAGGGCTGTAGGAGCAGTATTACTTGCAGTCATACCACCATAGGTATTGATATTCACATTATCTGGCATACCATTACCAAGTGAACCAAAGATACTGCGGCCACCATTACCAGTAAGCCAAGGCAATACACCAAGAGCAGTGCCAGCTATACCCAAACCAAGGGCAGTTCCTGCAACACCTTTAGATGCATATTCATCCTTCTTGTTTTCGTAGACTTTCTTCTCTACTACTTTCTCATTTGTCATATCCATGATACAATCTGATTTAACAATTAACTATTAGATTTAAAACACTTTGTAATCGATTACTGAGGCAAAGATATAACAAAAAAGCCTGAACAACAAACGTTGCTCAAGCTCTACATTTAATATAGTATATATCAGTTCTTTACATTGAGCAACATCATACGTTTTAATTGCTCAATATCATCATATTTCCACACTAAATTCTTTTGGTGAACTATTTTCTTCCCTCTAGGCAGAACACCTTTAAGAATCATTCTATCAAAAGTAGAGGTACTAACTCCAAGTTCTTGGCTAGCTTCTATCTTTGTAAGCCATCCTTTCTTATCTACAGTAGCACCTCTTCTATCTAATTCATACTTAGACAGATTAGAAAAATAAGCAATGTCTGCCTTGGAGCAGTCACCATTGGTAATCATTTCCTTAAATCTATCTAAGGCACTGCATAAAAACTGTTCTCTTAAATCCATTATGATTGCTTCTTTTCAATTATATTAATAATCTCATCACACGTATTATCACTAGTAGGGCTACTAGCAAACATTCTTTTTGTTCTTCTTAAGAGATGAAGCAAAAAAAGTTTAATACCTCTACTAATATTCTTCTGGTACTTAAGAACTAAACTGACCAGTTCCATGACATAAATACAAATGATACAGTAGATAAGGATATAATGAGTATCTACCATTTCATTGGTACAGAACCAAGAGCCATAGTATATTCTCTCTACATTAATGAAGATAAAATAGATAAATGGAACTCTAAAGAGATTACACCATCTAAAAAAGTAACTAGCAGGTACTAACATAATAGGTACATACAGATATAATATAGTATAAATCCAAGCTATACATACTTCATTAGCTGGTGAATAATGCAGTAGCTCACAGTTATTCTGACTGAATACATAGAATATGTACCAGTGAGAAAGCATCAATACAATAGGTGCAAATACAACAGCCCATTGATAGAATGTCCAAATTGTTCTTTCACTTGCAGTAGGCATACTACTGCCATTTTTACTTTCTTTCATTCTAAAGTCTCCTTTTCTTGTTTAGTTTCTATTTATTCTTATTCTTAGATGATGCAAATTTAATCTTTTCTACACAATAATCTTCATTTTGAGCAAACTATTTCAGTTAAACTTTATAAATACTATCAAATTGATACATTTATGTAGAATATATAGGGTAAAAGTTTTAATCTGAAAGTAATATATCCTTTTACATAAAAAGAAAATGAATCTAAACTACTCAGTAAGTTCATTAGTTTGAATAATAATCATCATAAAAGAGGAAAGTACATCTTAGTAATTCATTAAATTTGCAAATAAAATTAAAATATAGAAGTTATGCCAATAAACAGACCACAAGGATTACGAGGCTTACAGGGACTAGGAAGTCTTTCAAAAGCCCAGTATGATAGTTTTATAAATAAGAATAGAGATTTGATTTCACAACATGGTTATGATCCTGTATATATCAATAATCTCTATTCCAACAAGCAGTTCATTGATAAGTATGGTATTGAAAAATTCAAAGCCATACCAGATATAGATATGCGTAATACCTTATATAAGGATGATATTGTCAATACTGAATTTGCAAAGTTATATAGTCCTATTAATGCTGATGGTACAAGAAACAACAATAAGGGTTTAGGAGCTGATTTTGAAAAATATAATCAGCTCTCAACTGATGCTAAACTTAAACTGATGGAGAGCAACTATCTCACTCCTTCAGAGTTTGAAAATGCATGGCAGAAAGATATTAATAAGTATGCTAAATATAAGGAAGCTACCAACAAAGGATTCTCTGGCTTTTTAAAGAATGCAGCCCAATCTATGAATGTTACTGGAGGTCTCTACACTAATATAGATAATGACAACAATGAATTAGATAATGAAGCTCTTAAAAGAATCAAGAAAGAAGCGAATAATAAGATTCTTCAGAATATCTATAATGATGATATAGATAACCATGCCAAGAACTTAGGTACTCAGGTATCCCAGACTTATCTTAATGACCCATATATTACAGGACTTAGTGATAAGCAGGTAAAGGAAGCTTTTGTACAGGCTATTACTCCTGGAAGTTATAAAGATAAAAATGGTATATCCAATATGGGTATATCTGAGTTTGCTTCTCACTATGGTAATGGCTCTGAAAATCAGGTTACTTCAGAAATGAAGAACTTTAGCATTGATGATATGCGTCAGATACTTGCAAAAAAGAAAGTATATGAAGCTAATATGTCACCTGATATGGCAGCTACAGCTTTAAATAATGAAGCTAAGAGATATATCAAAGAGCACCAAGATAGCCTTAAAAAATTTGGTTTATTTGCTAAAGATGTAGGTATTTCTGCCATGAGTTATTCTGCTGATAAATTGAATGGTATTGCAGAATTATATAGAGCAGGTCAGGATGCTTATGCTGAAAAGCCTATTGTAATGGTAGATGATAAAGGTAATGTTCTTGATCCCAACAAGACTAAAGTAATAAGAGATAAACAGGGAGGTCTTCATTATAAAGATAGTGAAGGTACACTTCACTCTGTTCATAAGATGCAAGTAGATTATACTACCCTTCATAATATGGGAAAGAATCCTGATGGTAGTGATATTAAGGGAGCATTTGGTATTGACTGGATGACACTTAATCCTCAGTACTGGACTAGAGCTGAACAGTTTGGAACTCTTGATGAAAATGAACAGAAGCAATATGAGAAGATTGGAAGCAGTCCTTATAAGGTAGCTTATAATCCTAATGAAGATAGTGACCTTTGGTATGAGTCATTTAAAATGATGTCTTTTGGTCTGGCAGATGCTGCTGCACAGGCTATTCCTTTTGGTATTGGTACTGTAGGTAAGGCATTGAGTACTGCCAGTAAAGTAGGTAAATTGGCTAGAGGCTTTGGTAAAGTCTTGGATACCACAGGTAAGTTACTTACAGCAGAGACTAAAGCAGGTCAGGTTGCTCAGGGAACAGCAGGTGCCTTGGGTATTGCCTATGCTTATAATAGAGGTACTTTCCAGGAAACACTTCAGCAGAATCTAGCTAATGCAGAAGAAGCTGCAATGACTGCTAGTAGAAATGATATTTATAATCAGTATCATACTGATAAGAATTATAAAGCAAGTGTTGATAGACTTATCAAGGCTAGAGCAGCTGGCTTAAAGGCAGAATATATTTCCCAGATACGTAGAGATGGAGGTATGAAGATTGCTGATGAGAAAGCACTTGATAAGATGCTTCATGCTAAAGCTCAGGAAGCAGTTCTTGGAGAATTAGTTCAAAATAGAGTTAAGGAAAGAATGTCTTCCAAGGAATATGCTAACTTGCAGCAGAAAGCTATTGATGGTGCAGGAGATGCAGCATTTAATACTTTCTGGCCAGAAGCTATCAAGTATGGCTTTGTCAATACTATGGGTTATAGAAAATTCCTCTATACCAATCCTGCTGGATTATCAAAGAAAATGTCAACTACTCTTAAAGGATTAAAGGAGATAACTACAGCAGAAGGTAAAAAGAGATTGACTACTGATGCAAGTAAATTCCTTACTAGAGCAGATAAATGGAAGGAGTTTGGTAAAACATTAGGCTCTCAGGCTTGGGGTGGATTCTGGACAAATGGTACTGATGATATGCAAGTAGATGCTGCTGAAAGAATCAATGAGGATAGTTTTAACAAGTATCTTCATTCCTATCAGAATGGTGAAGCACTAGCTAATACCTATGGTTTTGCAGATGGTATATACTCTTACATAAAAGGTTTAAAGGATTCTATGGGTCAGGAGACTACATGGAATGCTGGTACTGTGGGTGCCTTAGGTAGTATAGTAAACTTCACTCCAAACTTTGCTAACCTTGCAAGATTAGCTACAAAGGAAGGTAGAGAAGCTTATAAGAATAACTTTAGACGTGAGATAGAAAGAGATGAAAATGGTAATCCTTTGAAGAATGAAGATGGTTCTGTCAAGTATAAAGACCTTGGCAAATGGAATGACTGGAGAGGACAGATGAACTATTTCATTCAGAATGGTGTATTTAATACCTACTATGGCAAGAAACAGGCAGAAAGAGATTTAAGAAGTCATGCTGATTATGTAAATAATCTCTTGGATGAATATAATGACTTTGTAGACATTGAGCACTTGATAGCTTCTAATATTGCCTCAGAAAATGTGGAGAGCTTAGGAGATCAGAAGACTATGGATTTTATCAAAGCTCTTCATGCAGTCAATACTTTAGATAAGTTAGGTGAAGATTCCAATGATCCAACTACTATGTCTTCTGTTGTGCAGAATGCTAAAACATTGATTGAAAAAGCTTCTCAACTTAACCTTGAGGAAGGTAAGAATCCATTTAGTGAAGAAGAGATTTCCAATCTCCTCTCTCAATATTATGCTTCTCACCCAGAGATAGAGCAGGATGAATATACTTCTCAGAAAGCTTTATATGAAATTGCTCAGAATGCTCAGAAATTACAGAAGGCTACAGAAGCCTTTAATAAGGCAGAAGATGAGATTCAGAAGATAGAGAAGAATTATGGTGTTACTATATCTCCAGAGGTAAGAACTAAGATGAAAGTTCAGCGGGCTCTCAATGACCACTGGAAAGAAAGAAAGGAAAAGATGCAATCTGAAATTAGTGATTCTTCACCTGAATATATTCTTGGTGGTTCTGCAGTTACTATAGCTGCTGTTGGTGGTATAAAGAATGCTCAATCTTTAATAAAGGTCTATGATAAGCAGAAAGCTGAAATAGAGAAGGAACTTGAAGAACAAAATAAGAAGACAGAATCCCTTTATAAAGAGTATACTAAATCTATTGATGAGGAGGATACTGCTAGAAGTGAAGGTAATAGTGATGCTATCCTTGATGCACAGAATAAGAAAAAAGAAGCAAAGGCAAAACTTGATGCATCTAGAGAACAGGAAAGTTATCTGGAAGATTTAATATTTAAAACTTCTACCAAAGGTAAGGATCTTCAAGCTGGTATAGACTATCTTGAAAGTGATAATCATAAAGAGGATAAGAATAAGATACTTACTGCTGATGAAATCTTCACTTTAGATCCTGTAACCAGAGCTAGAATGATGAAGTCTGAGAACAGAGATTTGTATAGTAAAGAGCAACAAAGAGAGATTGAGAAGTTAGAAAAGAGACTTCTTATGAAAGATGCTGATGCTCTTCAGAAAGTACAGGATATTGCTTTACTAACTCAAAGGATAGATGCTAATCAAGATGCCTATAGTAGAATGGCTAGGAATCCAGAAGCTGCTGCTGTAGAGCTAGAAGCCCAAAGAGCACAGGCTGCTGAAGCTGCATATAAACTGATTAATCAGAGAAATGCAGAGACCATAGTAGACTATATCAATGAGTTTGATGAAGGTATAAAAGGTCATGCAGATATTAGTGATGAAGCTAAAAATCAGTTTGTTTTTAAGACACTTAGAAAGCTTAACTCTACCCTTCTTGATACTATAGACGAAGATACATTGCTTCCTCAATATCAGCAACAGGTAGCAGATGCTAAGGAATGGGGAAAGACTGTAGATGATATTATGGCTGTGATTTCTCAATCAGATAGAGATAATGCTTGGAAAGAAAATACTCTTAAGAATATTGATACTATAGTGGAGAACTCCAATAATAAAGCAGAAATATTGGCTAGTCTTGAAAAGGTTATTGATGATGTTAATAACCCAGATGCTACCAGTAGTTTAGATTATGTCCTCAATGGTCTTGAAAGCCTAGGTTATCAAAGAGATGCTACGACCTTAGAGAATAGAAAACAGAGAAAGACTAGGGAAGCAGAAGAAAAGAGAAAGAAAGAAGAGGAAGCTAAGAAGGTTGAAGCTGAAACAAATGCTGCTGCAGAAAAGAAAGTAAGTCAAAGTTCTACAGATAATATAGAGTATCTTGGTAATGAAGAAGATGTAGACTTGTTTGGTAACTCAGAGGAATCAGAGCCTACAACACAGGTTGTTGAAGATGAGGATTTACAGCAAACAGATAATAGTGTCTTAAATGCTGGTTCTTTGATGAAAGATAACTTTGGTAATGGTAGCATTGATATGGGTGATATGTGGTATGGTACTACTGACAACCCCCAAAAAGGAAGATTACTTGTTACCAAGGAAGATAATAGTATTACCTTCAAGGTAGATGGTAAAGATACTTCTATAGAAATCACTCCTGATGAGTATGAAACTGTCAAGGATGAACAAAGAAACAAGAAAAATACACCATTTATTGCAGATTCCTTAGAGAAAATAGATGGAGATTGGTATTTTATTGGTAACTTTGCAGGTGACAAAGAAAGTACAGAAGTGAAGGTAAAGAAGGATTTCAACATAAATCAGGCAATAGAGAGACAACAAGCAGCTAATGAGGCTGACCTTGCTGCTAAGGGCATTGACACTGGTAACAAGAACCTTATTGATAATGGTGATAGTGTCCAAGGTAAGTCTGAAACTATTGATGAGCAGTTGGAAGATACAACTTCTACCAATAAGGAAGTACATTCATCTGATGATAATGTAGATGCAGCAGAGCTTAATGGTACTGGTCAACACAACATAGACACCAGCGTTACGACTCTGAGTGGTAATGCAATGAGTGAATATAATCCTACAGCATTACAGAATGATGGTATAATTGAGAGAAAGAAAGGCTCTGAAACCAATGATAATATGAATCAGTATTATGCTTGGATGAATGCAGCAGGTGTTAAGCTACAGAATATCATAGACCATGAGTTAGCTAGAATCATCAGAAGAAATCCTAATGCCAAAGTTAAGTTTATGGCTGTCAAGCCAGAGCGTAATGCTACTAATGATGTAGCTATGCAGAGTCATTTAATGCTTGTACTTGACTATGATAACAGTATCAACAAGGGTATTACCACAATCCATGATGATGCAAATGGTGGTGTTATTGAGAGTAATGGTAAGAAGTATTTGATTATAGGTACTGCTGGCTATGGTAATAGAAATGCTAGTAAGCTAGCTCTTTATGATATGCTTTGGAATCCTTATATATCTGGAGGATTGAACTTAAAGAAGCAGAGAAAGCAATTCTTTGATGCCCATCCTAGTGAAAGATTCTATGTAAATGAGAACCTTAGTACAGAGATTGTACCTGCATCATTGATTCCTGGATACATAGTTAGACAGGCAGAGAATGACAGTAACGCTGAGTTTAGAAGTGTTAGAGAATTACTATCTAATAATGCTAGAAATCCTATGCACTATGACTTGGATTCTGTAGCATGGGGTATTCAAGAAAGAAGTAAGTTCTTAGTTGTAGGAACATCACTTGATAAAGTAATGATTCCTAGAGACCCACTGGGTAACTTAGGTAGTGCTTTTATATTGATGCCTGCTAGCAATGGCAAGATGGTCCCTTCATATTTGAAAGTCTTAAAGTATAATGAGATGAGAGATGGTTCCTTGAAGGATAAAATAAATACTCTTTTACAGGAAGTAACTTCTCCTAACTATAAGACAAGACTTAATGCTGTTATTGGACTAAGTAAGATTTTCTACTTTGATAAAGAAGGAGATACTATCTTGCTTAGAAAGAATAGGAATGAAATATCTTTGGTACATGATGGTAAAGTACAGAAGACTTTTGTTCTTAATGGCAACTTTGATAGAGCAGAGTTTATGCAGAATATCCAGGATATAAATCCTAGAATTAACATCACAGCATCAGTATTAAGAGACATTCCTACCCTTATGGAATATGATGAAGCTGGAGCATTAATGACAGATGCAGCACTCTTTGGTACAGTAGGTAGTTCATATAGTATCTTTGGCTTGGATGGGGATGGTAAGATGATAAAACCAGAATCTCCTATCAATGATATACCTAGAAGTGATAATAATAGTGATTTCAAAAATGGAGATAAGAGTCAGGTAATCTTTAAGCATCAGTATTATAGAGAAGTGAATGGCGTCTTTTCTCTCAATGGGGAGATAGTAACAGATGAAGCTACTCTTAAGCAACTTAGGTATAACAAAATGATTTTTGATAATCGGCTATCCCCTTCTATGACTAAAGGTGTATGGGATTACTTTATTCTTAATGAAGGAGAAAACCCAAGAGCCATTAAGGTTAATAGAAACACCAAAGAAGTTAAGGAATCTTCAGAGGAACAGGCAGGAGAACTCATTGAAAAAATTAATGAGGAAGAGTCTAAAAAACTTAGAGAGCAGAAAGCTGAAGAAGTTATTAAAGAAGTAGGTGAAGCTGAAGAAGTTGATTTAGGTGAAGATACACTTTCTGTAGATCCTAACACAGGAGAATTAATTCAAGCGGATACTCAAAGTACTTCTCCTATTACTGAAGAATCTGCTGATGAGAAGAAGACTTCCCCTACTATAGAGAAGACAAGTAATAAAGATGACTATACTCATACTAGTTCAGAATCACTCAATAGTGATGAACATAAAGCTGCAACTCAGAAATTCTCTGATCTTATTAAGGATAAGAAATATATGTTGAGAGTTATGAAACTTGTAAGAAACAAGTGGAGAAATGCTCCTAAGAAAATAGCAGAGCTTGAGAAATTCTTAAAAGATAAGAATGTTGAAGTAGATGCTATTGGAACATCTGTAAATGATGTAGAGGCTTGGATTAGAACTATTGAAGATTGTAGATAAAATAATAAGTGGGAGGCTTTTTTGCCTTCCACTTTCTTTATATATCTGTGAGCAGGATGGAATAGATATGATGAGCGAGGAACCATGTTATATGATGGGGAGCTTGTGCGAGAAGTTCTTTGACGTTTCAAGTGTTAATAATGTTAATTGATAGAGACGAGCCGAAATAATTAGTTATCTTTGCAACAAAAATATTCAAACTTATGAAGAAGAAAATTAAAGTTTATTCTATAGGGGTACTTGTTTGCATCATCTTTGATGTTGCATTTGCAACTTTGGTTGTCATTAAAGAACCACAATTTTCTGATTATATCCTTATGGGTATATTTCTATTAATTTCTGATTTTATGATTCTTGGAATGAGCTATACTTACTTAAAGGAAGAATCAGAAAATAAATGCTTGGTGATTAAACTGCCTGGTACAGTAGATGATGATAGTTTACCTAAGTTAAATAGAAACAGAAAACATAAAGAATGAATATAAGAAAAGGGAGTGCTAAACAACACTCCCTTCTTCTTTATCTATTTGATTTACTCCCCATACTTTGGTTCCTTATACACCAAGTTATGCTCATCTACGTAAGCCTTGGCTTCTGAGTATGTGTCAAACTCTACTGCGGTA